>Ga0302320_10004810_pt1 | contig 30483 bp, 24 predicted proteins | sample Bog_T0_3_FD_202130 | JGI IMG/M metagenome (GOLD analysis project Ga0302320, IMG submission 202130) | Peat permafrost microbial communities from Stordalen Mire near Abisko, Sweden - Bog_T0_3 | ecosystem: Environmental > Terrestrial > Soil > Wetlands > Peat | place: Sweden: Abisko, Stordalen Mire... | reverse complement strand
AACGCCCTCACGACGGCGCCCGCGGAGGGCAACCGTGTGGCCGCGACGGCCAGCTTGAGCGTGACGCCGCCGCCCACCCGGGGGGGCGCTCTGGGATGGTACGATTTGCTCATAGCCGCGGGCTTCATCGGACTGCGCTCGCGTCGCGGCGCCCGGCCTGCGGGGAGGCATTGCCCATGACGGATTTACCGGTAGAAATCCAATCGGTTGCGGAGGCTGCCGCCGACTCGTCGAGCCGCGTCAAGATCGAGCGCATCACCGGTCATCAGGACGCGCGCGGCAGCTTGTTCGAACCGCTGGATGCGCAGGAACTCAGCGAACAACGCAATATCCACGTCGTGATCACCGCGCCGGATGCGATCCGCGGCAATCACTATCACCGCCGCTCCGTGGAAATGACCGCGATCGTCGGCCCCTGTCTCGTGCGCCTCAAGGAGAGTGAGCGCCTGCGGGACGTGACGATTCCGGCCGGCGAGAATTGGCGTTTGACGATTCCGCCCGGCATCGTCCATGCCTACCGCAATATCGGCAGCGCCGCGATGATTCTGGTGTCGTTCAACTCGAGCCGACATGACCCGCTCGATCCGGACACGGTGCGCGAGGTCATTTTATTCTGATCGCCGGCGCTGTCAGACGACCCCGCAGGCCTCGGTGAACGATAGGCGCGGACTGCGGGGGCGGATATGCTCGTAGACCCCTTGCAAGGAGCCATTGCGCAGCAGCGGCACCATGGCGCCGGCGGGATACTTGAAGAAATCCTTCGCGGCCGAATAGGCGGGGAACAGGGTCGGCAGCCGGTCTGCAAATGCGGTGTCGTTGCCGATGATCACCGTGCAAGACGGTCAATGCCCGATACCGCCGCGGGGCTCGATCGCTCGACCGATTCTCACGCGACCTGGGCGTCGTCGTCGGGCCTCGCGCTCGGATCAATGGAGCCTGACCTGTCGACGGCCGGCAGCGTCACCTTGAAGCGCGTCTCGCGGCCGAGATCGCTCGCGAGGGACACTTTGCCGCCCGCGTCGTGCACGTAGCGTCTCACGAAGGACAGGCCGCTGCCGTGGCTGGGTCCGTCTTTCGAGGCCGGCAGAGTCGTGAAACCATCCTTGAAGATCAGCTTGATCACCTGACGATCGCGCAAACGCTCGACCGCATCGGGACTCATGAGATTTCGTTCCACCGCCGTGCGGCGCACGATCGCGGCATCGATGCCGCGGCCGTCATCCTCGAAGCGCAGTTCGAAATTCCCGTCGGGCAGTGAGTTGAAGCGCAGCTGGAGATTGCCGACGAGCGGCTTGCCGGCAAGCGCGCGCTCGGTCGGCGCCTCGATGCCGTGGATCAGGGAGTTGCGGATCAGCTGGATCGCGACGTTCTTGATGGGTGCGAGGTAGGCGGCGGGCACGCGGTCGAGCCCGATGCACTTGAGCGCGACGGACTTGTGATTCTCGAGCGCGATGTGTTCGGCCATCGTCGCGAGCGTATGTTCGAGACCGTCGGCGGCGGTCGGCCGAGCCTGTTTCGCCGCGCCGGCCTGTGCTGCGCCGGTCTGTGCCGCGCCGGTCTGTGCCGCGCCGGCATTCACGGCGGTGGCACCGCCGGTCGCCGCCCTGCGCGCGGATCGGGTCGCGCCGAGGCTCGCAGTGAGCGTGCGCAGTCGCACGAGTTGCTCGGACATTTGGTCCAATTGCACGGCGATCGGTACGAAGTCATTGCCGCTCAAGTCCACGCGCTTGCCGAGGTCGCGCAGGCTGGCCTCGAAGCGGCGGGCCGCCAGATCGAGTCCGCTCAACTGCAGTGACGCCGAGGCGCGCCGGATCTGCGTGACCTCGACGAGGATCTCCTCGAGCTTCACGCGGAACGCGGCTGCTTCGCGTGCAGGCTTCTTGAGGATGGCCTTGATCGCCTTGAGAGCGGTTCGGCTCGTCTGGATGGCATTGGCGAAGCGGCCGCGCCCGATGAGCAGCAGGATGCGCAGCACCTCGCCGTGAAACTGGTACTCCGCGCGCAACTCGGCGAGCTGCGGCCGCAATTCATCGAGTTCCCGCGCCTGGACGACCTGCAGCGTACGGTCCGTGACGCGCACCATCCAGGCGAGCGGCTGCTCCGGCACGCTGATCGGGAAGAAGTCGAAGCTGTAATGGACGACGTCGAATGCGCCGTCCGGCCTCGGCAGCCGCAGCTCGACGGGCCGCGTCTGCGCGCTTTCGAACACCGCGGCGGTGCCTGCGCGGTGTTCGGCGAGTTCCGCGGCGAGCGCGCGTACGGTGCCCTCCGCCGCGTGCGGTTCGAGCAGTCTCTCGAAGGTGAGCCGTGTGAAGTCGCGGCGCCTGAACAGCATCGCCATCGAGCGGGACACCGGCTGCAAAATGCGTTCGCGGTGATCGACCAGGAACACGCCTTGAGAGACGTGTTCGATGAGCGCTTCCTTGAGGCGATTGCCGCCATGTTGCAGGGCTTGCGCCCGGCGTTCCTGTCGCTTGGCTTGTGTGAACATAGTGCAAGGGTGCCAAAGCGTGGCGCCGCACGAGACGAACCGTGTCACAGGCAGGACAGGGCCATGCCGTGACGGCGGTCACAGTCACACGATCGGCACTTCCAGCGGCGTCAGATCCGCGAGCAATTCGTCGGCTGAACCGTAGCGGGCACGTGCCTCCTTCGCCATGAGACGGTCGATGAGCGCCTGCAGGGCGGCGAGACGGGAGGGCAGGCGCGGAGGGGGTGCATTCGTGTGTTGGGCGAGCACCGCGACCGCGCTCTGGCCGACATAGGGCTTCTCGCCGGTGAGCATCTCGAAGAACATGACGCCGAGGCTGTACAGGTCGGTGCGTGCATCGACCGCCTGGCCCTGGGCTTGTTCGGGACTTATGTAATAGGGCGAGCCCAGCACCTGCCCGGTGTTCGTGATCGCGGCCCCGTCGAAGACCCGGCGCGCGAGCCCGAAGTCGATCAGGACCGGTGAATTGTCCTCGCGCAGCATGACGTTCGCGGGCTTCAAGTCGCGATGCAGAATGCCGAACACGTGGATCACGCGCAGCGCTTCGGCGATCCGGCGCAAGTAACCCATGGCCTCGTCCTGCGTCATGGGATTGCGCAACCGTTCGCGCAAATCGCCGCAGGGAAAATATTCCAGGGCCAGGAACAGGTGCCCGGGGAGCTTGCCGAAGTCGTGGATTTCGGCGATCGCGGGATGCGCGACGCTCGAAATGATTTCGTATTCGCGCTGGAAGCGCTCCGTTTCTTCCTGCTCCCGCCTGCTTTTGCCGCGCTGCATCACCTTGAGGGCGACACTGCGGCGCAAGCGCGTGCTGCGGGCGAGGTAGACGGTCGAAAAGCTGCTGCGGCCGAGCTCCTTGAGAATCGTGTAACCGGGAACCTCGACGTCCGCGGCGTTCGACCAGGAGCCCTCGAACGATGCGCCCTCGTCGGCCCGGGATGCGGCGTCGCAGGCGAGCGCCGCGGCGCGCAGACGCGCCGACCCTTCGGCGACGGCGGCTAACAGCACCTCGCGCGTGAGGCTCGCGAGCGGCACATAATCGTTCGCACCGGCTTTGAGCGTGTGCACCGCCGCCGCCTCGTTGCCGTGCTCGGCGAGAACGATACAATCCAGGCCCTTGCGCCGCTCCAGGAGCTGCTTGAGTTGCGCGAGTTGCAACAGGTTCCGGTCCTCCCCGAAGTCCAGTTGCAGGATCAAGATCTCGGGCTCGCCGTGGACGAGCGTTTGCGCCGCCCGGACGATACCGTCGGCGGTGGCGGCCGTCTGCGTCTTGACTCGCGCCGCCGGCCAATGGCTCGTGACGTGGGCGGCGATCCACTGGAGGCGCTTGCCGTCGCTGCCGATGCAGAATATTGCTGGTGAAATCGCTTCCGGCATAGCAAAGTCGAGATTTATTGTCCAACGGCGCAATCTACGGATGTGGCCGCCAAATATGTGTGCTGGAACTCTGGAAAATTGAAACCAATGACTCCATCTCGGGGTCTATCGCGGATATTGGCTCATTTCCCCTGACTTGAGAGGTGATCGATCGATGGGTAGCATCAGAACTTGGTCCTTGGCGGCCGTGTCCGCCGTTCTCGTCGTAGTCGTGGCACATCGAGGCTCGAACGCTTCGGCGGAGGCGGTCCGTGCGGACGCCGCGAGTCCCGCGGTCGCGGCGTCCACGGTAGGCGCAAGCGGTGCTCCCGCGGTGCACGTCACCGGCCTGCCGGATTTCTCGGACCTCGTGGCGCAGAACGGCGCCTCGGTCGTGAACATAAGCGTGGTCGAGAAGGCGGATCACGGGGCCGAGATGGGTGGCGACCCGCTGTCGCAGTTCTTTCACCGTCAGATGCCCAATCAGGAGCACATGCCGCCCGCGCGCGGCATCGGTTCCGGGTTCATCATCACGCCGGATGGCTATATTCTGACGAACGCCCATGTGGTCGCCGACGCGGCGACCGTGACGGTGAAGCTCACCGATCGCCGTGAGTTCATCGCGAAGGTCGTCGGCGTCGATAAACGCAGTGATGTCGCCGTCATCAAGATCGCCGCAACCGGCCTGCCGGCCGTGCGCTTCGGCGATTCCTCGCATCTGCGTCCGGGTCAATGGGTGGTCGCGATCGGCTCGCCGTTCGGCTTCGAGAACAGCGTCACCGCGGGTGTCGTGAGCGGAACCGGACGCCCCCTCGCCGACGAGAACTACGTGCCCTTCATTCAAACCGACGCGGCCGTGAATCCCGGCAACTCGGGCGGCCCGCTGTTCAACCTCGACGGACAGGTGATCGGGATCAACGCCCAGATCTACAGCCGCACCGGCGGATACATGGGCATGTCGTTCGCGATCCCGATCGACCTCGCTCTCGATGTCAAGAGCCAGCTCTTGAAGAACGGCAAGGTTGCCCGCAGCCGCATCGGCGTCGCGGTCCAGGAGGTCAATCAGCAACTCGCACAGACCTTCGGACTCGGCATGCCCCGCGGTGCCTTGATCAGCTTGGTCGAGCCCAAGGGCCCCGGTGAGAAGGCGGGCCTCAAGCCCGGCGATGTGATCGTGAGCGTCAACGGGCATCCCATCGATCGTTCGGTGGACTTGCCGGTGGCGATCTCCTCGTTGGCGCCCGGCACCGACGCGCACTTGGGCGTTTGGCACGACAAGAAGGAGTCCGACGTCGACGTTCGCACCGTGTTGCTCGAAGACGAACCCGCGCAGGTCGCGAAAACCGATTCCGAGGAGGACGGTGGCAAGCTGGGTCTTGCGCTGCGACCGCTTGATCCGGATGAGCAGCGTCAGCTGCACACCCGCGGCCACTTGGTGGTCGAAGAGGCGTCGGGACCGGCGCTCGCGGCGGGCGTCGAGGCCGGCGATGTCGTGCTCGGCATCAACGGTTCTACGGTGAGTTCGATCGCCGAACTGAAGAAGGAGGTCGCGCGCGCCGGACACAGCGTTGCGCTGCTGATCCAGCGCGAGCAGTCGCAGATCTATCTGCCGCTAGACCTTGGGTGATTTCCGTAGACGACCGACGCCGGACGGTGTCGAGCGGATTTGCGCGTAACAGCACGGATTCGTTGTACTTCCGCGGCATAATCCGATTTAATCGCGGCGATGCAAACCGCCTCGGCGCTTTTCCCGTCGGCTGAATCGAACGGCGCCGGGCCCCGGCCGGCGCCGTTTTTGCCGATGTCGCATGCCGAGATGCAGGTTCTCGGCTGGGATCGCTGCGACATCATCATCGTCACGGGCGATGCCTACGTCGATCACCCGAGCTTCGGGATGGCCATCATCGGCCGTGTGCTCGAGGCACAAGGCTATCGGGTCGGCATCATTGCCCAACCCGACTGGCACGGGACCCGGGACTTCGAGGCGCTCGGCGAGCCCCGGCTGTTCTTCGGCGTGACCGGCGGCAACATGGATTCGCTGGTCAACCGCTACACATCGGACCGGCGCGTGCGCAGCGACGATGCGTATACACCGGGCGGGCAGGGCGGCCGGCGCCCCGATCGTTGCGTGATCGTCTATTCACAGCGTGTGCGCGAGGCCTTCGGGCGCATACCCATCGTGATCGGCGGCATCGAAGCGAGCCTGCGGCGCATCGCGCATTTCGACTACTGGTCGGAGCAGGTGCGTCGCTCGGTTCTCGTCGACGCGAAGGCCGACTTGTTGGTGTTCGGAAATGCCGAACGTCAGATCGGCGCCATCGCGCACCGCTTGAGCGCCGGTGAGCCGATCGAGTCGATCACGGACCTGCGCGGCACGGCGTTCGTGCGACGCGGGACGCCGCAGGGGTGGATCGAGATCGACTCCACCGATCTCGATACGCCCGGCGCGCTCGCGCCGCCGATCGATCCCTATGCCATGGAGTCCGAACGCAAACAGACGCTTGCCACCCCGCCCGCTGCCACCCCGCCCGCTGCTGCGCCGCCCGCTGCCGCGCCGCCCGCTGCCGCGGCGCCTGATGCCGCCCTGAATGCCGCTGCACCGGCGCGAGTTGCGGAGCAGGTCGTGAAGTTTCATCGCCGTGTGCCGAACGCCCGCCGCGCCGAGAGCGTGATCCGTCTACCCGCCTACGATCAGGTCAAGGTCGACGCCGTGCTGTACGCACATGCGTCGCGCATCCTGCACTTGGAGGCGAATCCCGGCAATGCGCGCGCGCTCGTGCAGCGTCACGGCACCGTCGACGTCTGGCTCAATCCGCCGCCGATTCCGCTCGCGACGGCGGACATGGATGCAGTCTACGAATTGCCGTATGCCCGCCGGCCGCACCCGGCCTACGGCGATGCGCGGATTCCCGCCTATCACATGATCCGGTTCTCGGTCGCCATTCAGCGTGGCTGCTTTGGCGGCTGCACCTTCTGCTCGATCACCGAGCACGAAGGCCGGATCATTCAGAGCCGTTCGGAGGACTCGGTGATTCGCGAGATCGAGACGATACGCGATCGCGTTCCGGGTTTTACGGGCGTGATCTCCGATCTCGGCGGCCCGACCGCGAACATGTACCGCCTGCACTGCAAGAGCGCCGCGATCGAATCTGCATGCCGGCGTCCGTCGTGCGTGTTTCCCGGCGTATGTCCGAATCTCGACACCGACCATGCGCCGCTGATCCGATTATATCGGCGCGCGCGCGCCCTGCGCGGCGTCAAGAAGGTGTTGATCGCCTCGGGCGTGCGCTATGACCTCGCGATCGAATCCCCCGAGTACGTGAAGGAACTCGCCACTCATCACACGGGCGGCTATTTGAAGATCGCGCCCGAGGCGATCGGCGACGGTCCGCTTTCGAAGATGATGAAACCCGGCGTCGGCACGTACTATCGATTCAAGGAATTGTTCGACAAGTATTCTCGCGAGGCGGGCAAAGAGCAGTATCTCATTCCCTATTTCATCGCCGCTCATCCGGGCACGCGCGACCAGGACATGCTGGAACTCGCATTGTGGCTGAAGAAGAACGGCTTTCGCGCCGATCAGGTTCAGGCATTTCTGCCCTCGCCGATGGCGACCGCGACGGCGATGTATCACTCGGGCAAGAATCCGCTGAAGCGCGTTTCGCGCGCGAGCGAAGAGGTGGTGATTCCGAAAGGCACGAAGGTGCGCCGCCTGCACAAGGCCTTCCTGCGCTACCACGACCCCGAGAATTGGCCGATTTTGCGCGAGGCATTGAAAAAGATGGGGCGGGCGGATTTGATCGGCAACGGCAAACACCATTTGGTCCCGGCCTATCAACCGGTCGGAACGCGGCAAGTGCCGGGCGTTCCTCCTGCCCGCAGCGCGTTTCGTACCCAGCATACGGGATTGCCGAAGGCCGGCACACCGAAGGCGCGCCGCCGGAAAGGCTTGCTAGGGTCCCGCCCGACCGATTAAAGTTCGCGGTCAGCTTCAGGATTTTGGTTCCAAATTCATCCACTCGAGAGGCCGAAAGGGAGCACCGCGAAACGTCGGAGCGAGAAAGGGCGCGCGTGCGAGATTGAACAATGGACAAATGGATCGTACACAAGTTCGGCGGCTCGAGCGTCGCCGACGCCGGTTGTTTCCGGCGCGTCGCCGACATCATCGAGGCCTCTCCGAATCCGCGCGAAGCGATCGTGCTATCCGCCTGTCGCGGCGTGACCGACGCGCTCCTGGAGTTGATCAAGCTCGCGGAACGGCCGGACGGTGACTTCCTCGCAGCAACCCAAACGCTGAAACAGCGGCACCTCGATCTCGCAGCGGAGTTGGTCTCGCCGCCGGCGCAAGCGGCCTATGCCGAATCCCTCGAGGGCGACATTCGCGACATTACCGGCATGCTGCACACGGTGCGCCTGATTCGCTCGGCGCCCTATGCGCTGAGCGACGTCATCGCGGGCTACGGCGAAATCTGGTCGACGCGCCTGTTCGCGCCGTATCTGCGCGAGCGCGCGCGCGTGGTCGGCGAGGTGCGCTGGATCGATGCGCGCCAGGTCGTGATCGTCGAGTGGGGTCCGCTCGGCCCCGCCGTGCAGTGGGAGCAGAGCGAGCGCCGGCTCCAGGCGCTCGTGCCGCCGGATTTCACCGGCCGCCTCGTCGTGACCGGCTTCATCGCGACGACCGTCAAGGGCATGCAAACGACGCTCGGCCGCAACGGCAGCGACTTTTCGGGTTCGATCTTCGGCGCCTTGTTGAATGCGCTCGAAATCCAGATCTGGACCGACGTCGACGGCGTGTTGTCGGCCGACCCGCGGCTCGTGCCGAACGCCCAGGTGATCGACCAGCTGTCCTATAACGAGGCGATGGAGCTCGCGTACTTCGGTGCAAAGGTCATTCATCCGCAAACCATGGAGCCGGCGGTCGCCCGCGACATTCCGATCTTCATCCGCAATACGTTTGCGCCGGAGAAGCGTGGGACGCTGATTTGCGCACATCCCACCTCGGCCCTCAAGGTCAAGGGCATCACGACGATCGATCCGGTCGCGCTCGTCAACCTCGAGGGGGCGGGCATGATCGGCGTGCCGGGCACCGCGCACCGCCTGTTCGGCGCGTTGCGCGATGCGGGGATCTCCGTGATCCTGATCTCGCAGGGCAGTTCCGAGCATTCGATCTGTTTCGCGATCCCCGAGGCGCAGGCCGGGCGCGCCCTCGATGCCGTGCGCCGCGCCTTCGACACGGAACTGCGCGATGGTCAGATCCAAAGCGTCGACGTCGGTACCGGCCTCAGCATTCTTGCCGTCGTCGGCGACGGCATGGCGGGCGCGCACGGCATCGCCGCCCAGGTGTTCGATTCCCTCGGCCGGGCCGCCGTCAACGTGCGCGCGATCGCCCAGGGCGCATCGGAGCGCAACATCTCGGTGGTCGTCGACGGGAAAGTCGCGGCGAAGGCGCTGCGCGCCGTGCATGCCGGCTTTTACCTGTCGCCGAACACGCTTTCCATAGGCTTGATCGGCCCGGGTACGGTCGGCCGCGTGCTCCTCGAGCAGATCGCGAGCCAGGTCGGGCGATTGCGCGCCCAGCACGTCGATCTGCGCGTGCGCGCGATCGCCACCTCGAAGCGCATGCTGCTTGCCGAGAACGCCATCGATCTCGGCCGCTGGCAGACCGAACTCGCGGCGCACGGCGAGGCCGTCGACCTCGAGAAGCTCGCGAACCACATCCGCACCGACTACATCCCCCACACCGTCGTCATCGATTGTTCGGCGAGTGCCGATGTCGCGGCCCACTACGAGAACTGGCTTGCGCGCGGCATCCATGTCGTGACGCCCAACAAGAAGGCGAACAGCGGACCGCTGCCCTATTATCGCGCGGTGCAGGCGGCGCGACGCGCCGCCGGGACCTACTATCTGTACGAGGCGACGGTCGGGGCGGGCCTGCCGATCATCCAGACGCTGGGCGATCTGCGCGCGACGGGTGACGACATCACGAGCATCGAGGGGATCTTCTCCGGCACGCTCGCGTATCTGTTCAACGTGTTCGACGGCACGCTGCCGTTCTCGGAGATCGTCAAGACCGCGAAGCTCAAGGGTTACACGGAACCCGATCCGCGCGACGACCTTTCCGGCATGGACGTGGCGCGCAAGTTGATCATCCTCGGGCGCGAAATGGGCCTCACGCTGGAACTGGCCGACGTCGCGGTCGAGGGTCTCGTGCCCTCGAGCTTGCGCGACTGCGGCATGGAGGAATTCATGGCGCGCCTGCCGGAGTTCGACGCCGAGATGGCGGCGGCCTTGCGCGCCGCCGTGACGGCGAATCAGGTGTTGCGGTACGTCGGCCGCGTCGACGCCGCGGGCAAGGCGACGGTCCGTCTGACCCGGCTCGATGCGAAGCATGCCTTCGCCAATATCGCGCTCACGGACAACGTCGTGCGCTTCGCGACTCGGCGCTACTGCGACAATCCGCTGATCGTCCAGGGGCCGGGCGCGGGCCCCGAGGTGACCGCCGGCGGAGTGTTCTCGGATCTGCTGCGACTGTCGGCGTACCTCGGCGCGCATATCTAGCCGCATCACTCGAGGACCCCCCGTGCTCACCGACGTTACTGCTTTTGCCCCGGCCACCGTCGCCAACGTGGCGATCGGCTTCGATATCCTCGGCCACACGGTCGAGGCGGTGGGCGATCGCGTGCGCCTGCGCCGCATCGATGAGCCCGTGATCCGGATCCGCTCGATCACCGGCGTCGCGGGCGACCTGCCCGTCGATCCGCCGAAGAACACCGCCGGCCGCGCCGTGCAGTCCTTGCACGAGACACTGGGGCTGAATTACGGTTTCGAGATCGACATCGACAAAGGCATCCCGCTCTCCTCCGGAATGGGCGGCTCGGCCGCGTCGGCCGTGGCGGCGGTCGTCGCCGCGAATGCCTTGTTGGAACGGCCGCTCTCACCGCTGCAGCTGCTCAAGTTCGCGATGCAGGGAGAGATCGTCGCGAGCGGGTCGGCGCACCTCGACAACATCGCGCCGAGCCTGTTCGGCGGCCTGGTGCTCACCGTCGGCATCGACAACCCGCGCGTCAAGCAGATTCCCGTGCCGCGGTCGCTGCGTTGTGTGCTGATACACCCGCACATGCATTTGGGCACGCGCGAAGCGCGCGCGATCCTCAAGACCGACGTGACGCGGTCCGACTTCGTCTGGCAGACCGCGAATCTCGCCGGCTTCATCAGCGGCTGCTATTCGAACGATCTCGACATGATCCGCGATTCGTTCGACGACGTCGTGATCGAGCCGCAGCGACACCAGTTGATCCCGGGCTTCATGGACGTCAAGCGGGGCGCCATGTCCGCCGGCGCCCTCGGCTGTTCCATCTCGGGGGCGGGTCCCACCGTGTTCGCCTGGGCGGAGATTCAATACGCCGAAGCGGTGCGCGGCGCGATGGCGGCCGCGTTCCTGCATCATGGCCTGAAGTCGGATCACTGGATCTCGACGATCGAGCACTACGGCGCGCGCGTGGTGAAGGCCTGATGACGGCCATCGGCTTCCACAGTACGCGCTCCGGCGGTGGCGCGTCCGCGCCCGACGTGACGCTCGGCACGGCCATCGCACGCGGACTCGCACCCGATGGCGGCTTGTACGTGCCGCGCCGCCTGCCGGCACTCGACCTCGCCGGCCTTGGCGAACTCTCGCGCCTGCCCGACATCGCGGCGCTGGCGCTCGGCGGCTTTTTCGAAGGCGACGCGCTCGCGCCCGACGTCGCCGCGATCACGTCCGCCGCGCTCGATCTCCCCGTGCCGACGACCGCCGTCGAGGGAACCGATGACGCGTTGTTCGCTCTCGAGCTCTACCACGGGCCGACCGCCGCGTTCAAGGATTTCGGCGCCCGCTTTCTCGCCGAGACCCTCGAGCGGCTCGAAGCCCGCGCGGCGTCGCCGCTGACGATCCTCGTCGCGACCTCGGGGGACACGGGCGGTGCGGTTGCCGCGGCTTTTCACGGCCGGCCCTGGGTGCGGGTCGTGATCCTCTACCCGAAGGGACTCGTGAGTCCGCGCCAGGAGCAGCAGCTCACCTGCTGGGGCGATAACATCGTGAGCCTGCGCGTCGACGGCACCTTCGATGACTGCCAGCGCATGGTCAAGGAGGCCTTCGTCGATGCAGAACTCGCGCGGCGCCATCGCTTCAGCTCGGCGAACAGCATCAACATCGGCCGGCTGCTGCCGCAGATGACCTATTACGTCGCCTCGAGTCTGGACGTGCAGCGTCGCACGGGCGCTCGCGCCTCCTTTATCATTCCTGCCGGCAACCTCGGCAATGCGTTCGCCGCCCTTTGGGCGCGGGCGTTGGGACTGCCCATCGATCGCATCGTGCTCGCGCACAACGCCAATCGATGCGTCCCGGATTACCTGCAGACGGGGCGCTGGGAGCCACGGCGCAGCATCCCGACCCTCGCGTCCGCGATGGACGTCGGCAACCCGAGCAACATGGAGCGCTTGCGCGAGCTCGTTCCGACGATCGATGCGATGCGCGCCGCGCTCGCGGCGGAGTCGGTCGACGATGCCGCGATAGCAGCGCGGATACGCGCGGATTTCGCCCGGTTTGGGCGGATCTGGTGTCCGCATACGGCCACCGCCGCAGAGGTCTATGCGCGCCTCGCGCCCGCGGCGCGTCGCGCGGGCCCCTGGGTGCTCGTTGCCACGGCACATCCCGCCAAATTCAACGAAATCGTCGAACCCTTGATCGGCGCATCGATCGCCGTGCCCGAAAGTCTCGCCCGATTGCTGGCCCTGCCGCGCCGTCATGTCGACGTGGCACCGTCGCTGCCCGCGCTCGCCGCGGCGCTCGAATGAGTGAACTGCCGCTGCGGGCGCAGTGGATCTGGATCGCGGCCGCGGCGGCGGTACTCGCACTCGCCACGGTCTTGGGCGCACGCGCCTACGGCCGGCACTCGCGGCGCCGCGCCCTGCTCGTGCGGCTGCAGCGCATCGCCTTCGACGCCGTCCATCAGGTCCAGGTGCCGGATGGGATGGGGGGGTATTTCCATTTGGATCATTTGCTGCTGACCCCGCGGGGACTCTTGATCCTCGATACCCGGCGGGTCGCCGGCCTGATCTTCGGCGGCGACCAGATGAGCGAGTGGACGGTCATGGCGCGCGGCCGGCGCTACACGTTCGAGAATCCCCAACCCGCGCTCTACGATCGAATCGCGGCGGTCAAGGCGATCGTCGATGAGGTGCCTGTCGAGGGGCGTCTGCTCTTCTCGAATGTCGGCAAATTCACGAAGGGCAAGCCGCGCTGGGTCTTGATGCTCGACAGCATCGAGGTCGAATTCCCGGTCGTCGACTCGACGATGAAGAACATGCAAGGCCATGCAGAGCGCCAGGAGGTCTGGAACCGCCTGCGCCAGCAGCTTCGACCGAGTCCGCACAGCTTCACGAATCTCTAGTCCGCGGGCCGTCGAGGCCGAAGAACCGCCGCGCATTGGCCGTCGTAGCCGCCGCGAGCGTAGCAAGATCCGTCGCGCGCAAGGCCGCGACCACGCGCGCGATGTGCGGCAGATGCCGCGGCTCATTGCGGCGGGACTTCGGCATCGGCACGAGGTCCCGCGGCAGCAGGTAGGGCGCATCCGTCTCGAGCATGAGCCGATCCTCCGGGACGCGCGCGACGGCGGAGCGTAGTTCCGCGCCGCGCCGCTCGTCGCAGATCCAGCCGGTGATGCCGACGGACAGGCCCAGGGCCAGATAGGTCTCGAGCTCGGCGATGCCGCCCGTGAAGCAATGCGCGACGCCGCCCGCGAGCTGTGGCACGAAGTCGGCGAGCATCGCGGCAAAGTCGGCGTGAGCGTCGCGCTGGTGCAGGAACACCGGTTTCCGCACGAGCACGGCGAGTTCGAGTTGCGCCGTGAACGCCGCGCGCTGGGCGGCGCGCGGCGCGAGGTCGCGAAAATAGTCGAGACCGCATTCGCCCACGGCAACGACACGCGGGTCGGCGAGCAGCGCGCGGAATTCCGGGATCTGGTCCGCCGTGAACGTCGCCGCATGATGCGGGTGAACGCCGGCCGTACTCGCGAGTTCCGGCGTGTGAGCGTGGGCGAGGGCGAGCGCACGGCGCGAACTCGCGAGATCCGCGCCCGTGACGATTTGGCGCCGTACGCCCGCTGCGCGCGCGCGCGCGAGCACCTCTTCGAGGTCCGCATCGAAGCTTTCGTGCGTGAGGTTCGCACCGATGTCGACGAACTCGAGCATCAAGAAGGGACGTCCGATTGTGATATGTTGAGGGTTGCCATGAACGTTCGCCATGATACCTACAAGTCGCGCGCGCCGGCGGCCGTGACGTGCATCGTGATCGGCATCCTGGCCGCTGCGGTTCCGGGGATCGGCGCGACGAGCGGCGGCCTGGGCGGCGATCTTCAGGCTCGAATTCTCTATGGTTTCCAGACGGAGGATCGCGAACAGCTCGGCGAGTTGCGCGACTCCTTGAGCGCGCAGGTAAGTTCCGATGGCGGCGACGACGCGTTGCGCTATCAGCTCGCACACGCGGACTATCGCTATGCCGCCATCATCGCGGACCAGGACCGGCACGGCGCCGAGGCCGCGCTCGCAGATTGCACCTCCGAAACCGCGACACTGCTGGGCCACGATGCGGAATCGGCCGAAGTGCTCGCGCTCGATTCAGCCTGCCGCGACGAACTCGCCAAGTTCCGCAAGCTCCAAGGCGTCGTGCTCCGCGCCCAGGCGGACGCGCATCTCAAGGCCGCGTTCAAGCTCGCGCCGGCGAATCCGCGCGTACTTTTGCTGCTCGCCTACAAAGCGCTCGCCGCCGCGCCTCCCGATTCGCCCCACGGCGGCGCGGGTTTCGAGGCGCTTCGGCGCGCCGCCCTGCGCTTCGAACAGACGCCGGCCACCGATCCGGACGTTCCCGGCTGGGGCCACGCAGAGGCCTACCTCGCGCTGGGGCGGGAGTACATGGCGCGCGGCGACGTCCTGGCGGCCCGCAATTGGATCGAAAAAGCGCTGATCGCCGCGCCGGATTTCAAGGCCGCTCAGAGGGCGCTCGTCGCGCTCCGTCCATCGGGTACGCACTCGTGACGCCCGCCGCGGGCCACTTCGCGGACGACATCGCAGGCCACATCGCGGGCCACATAATGCGCGTTCATACATAAGCGGTGCGAACCCCTGCGGCTGCTGCGCGACGGGCTGCGCCTGCGCGTCGCCGGTCGCGAACCTGGTATCATTGGCGCATCGGTCCCAGCTCTGGATTTCGCGTGAAAATTCATGCCACCCAACTGTCGCTTTTCGATGCCCGCGGCGCGAACGAGGCATTCGCCGTGCGCGTGAGCGCTCGTGCGCGGCGCCTGACGGCGCGCGTGCATGTCGGCGGCCGCGTCGAGATCGTGGTGCCGGAGGGGGTGAGCGCGAAGTCCGTGAGCGACTTCGTTCAACGGTTCACGCCCTGGATCGATCGCAAGGTTGCGGCAATGCAGTGCGTGGCTCCCGCGAGCGATCCGGTACCCTCGATGATCGAACTGCGCTTGACCGGCGAGCGCTTCCTGATCGACTGGCGAACCACCGACAAGCGCCCGCTACGGCAAAGCGGCGGCCATCTCGAACTATGCGCGACGGGCGAGCGCGATGCGCTCGCGCAGCTGCGCGCCTGGCTCAAGCGGGCGGCGGCCGAGCGGCTCGCGCCCCGCCTGCTGCGCCTCGCCGACGAATTGCGCCTGCCGGTCGAGCGCGTGTCGATCCGCTGCCAGCGCACGCGGTGGGGCAGTTGCTCGACGCGCGGCACCGTCAGCATGAACTGCTGCCTGCTCTTTCAGAGCGCCGAGGTCGTGCGCTACCTGTGCATCCACGAACTCGCCCACCTGAAGCACATGAACCACTCGCCCAAGTTTTGGCAGCTCGTCGAGACGCTCGAACCCGACTATCAGCGCCTCGACCGCGAACTGCTCTCCGGATGGCGAACCGTCCCTGAGTGGATATTCAAGGCATAGGCTCGCGATGACCGAGCCGGCGCCGCGCCTCTCACCCTTCGTCGATCTCACCGACGAGGACGTGCATTGGGACTTGACCGAAGCCTTGAGCTACGGCCAGTACCTGCATCTGGACAAATTGCTCGACGCTCAGAAGCCCTTGTCGTATCACCACGACGAGATGCTGTTCATCATGATTCATCAGGTGTCCGAAATCTGGATGAAGCTGTGCCTGCACGAGCTCACGGCGACGATCGCCTGCGTGAGGCGCGACGACCTCGGACCCACGTTCAAGATGCTCGCGCGCGTCTCGACCATCCAGCAGCAGCTGCTGCATTCATGGGACGTGCTCGCGACCATCACGCCGTCCGACTATTCCGCATTCCGCAACGCGCTGGGCAAATCCTCCGGCTTCCAGTCGGCGCAGTACCGCATGCTCGAATTCACGATCGGCAACAAGAACGCCGACATGATCAAGGTGTTTCGCAGCGACCCCGCGAACTTCGGACCGCTCGAGCGTGCGCTCGCCGCGCCGAGCCTGTACGACGAGGTCTTGCGGCTGCTGAGCCGGCGCGGATTCGATCTCCCGGCGGAGTCGGTGGATCGCGATTTCTCGCTGCCGTATCGCGCGAGCAAGCAGGTTGCCGCGGCGTGGCTCAGCGTCTACCACAATGCCGAAAAGGAGTGGGACCTCTACCAGCTCGCCGAGCTCCTGGTGGATCTCGATTACAAGTTCCAGCTCTGGCGTTTTGCACACGTCAAGACCGTCGAGCGCATCATCGGGTTCAAACGCGGCACCGGAGGTACGGGCGGCGTGTCGTATCTCACGAAGGCGCTCGAGCTCAAGTTCTTTCCCGAGCTCTGGACCATCCGGACATCCATGTAGGTCGAAGCAGTGGTCAACATCCAGGATCAATTACAGAACGTCAACGTGCTGTCGAGCGATCTGCTCGCGACGCCGGAGGACATCAAACGGCGCCTGCCGCTCACGCAGCGTGCCGCGGCCACGGTGTTCAAGTCGCGTCACGTCGTGCGGGCAATTCTCGAGCGCAGCGATCCGCGCCTGTTCGTCGTCGTCGGGCCCTGTTCGATCCACGACGTGGCGGCGGCGCGCGAATATGCCCACCGCCTGAAGGCGCTCGCGGCGCGCATCGAGACCACGATCTTTCCCGTCATGCGCGTCTATTTCGAGAAGCCGCGGACGACCGTGGGATGGAAGGGTCTCATCAACGATCCGGACTTGGACGATTCGTTCCAGATCGAGAAAGGCATTCTGATGGCCCGCGAGTTGCTGCTGTACATCGCAGAACTCGGGCTGCCGGCGGGTACGGAGGCGCTCGATCCGATCATGCCGCAATACCTGTCGGAACTGATCACCTGGACCGCGATCGGTGCGCGCACGACCGAGTCCCAGACTCATCGCGAAATGGCCAGCGGCCTGTCGAGTCCGGTGGGCTTCAAGAACGGAACGGATGGGGGCCTCGCGACGCCGATCAACGCGCTGCAGTCCGTGCGCCGGCCGCACCATTTCCTCGGCATCACGCAACAGGGTCAATCGGCGGTATTCCGCACGCGCGGGAACTCCCATGCGCACCTGGTCCTGCGCGGCGGCGGCGGCCGCTCGAACTTCGACGCGGTCAGCATTGCGGCGGCGGAGCGCGAACTCGGCGCGGCGCAATTGCCCGCGAACATCGTGGTCGATTGCAGCCACGGCAACTCGAACAAGGACCCGAACCTGCAGCCCGCGGTCGCCCTGAATTGCGTCAATCAAATCGTCGAGGGCAACCGGTCGATCGTGGGTCTCATGCTCGAGAGCCATCTGCGCGCGGGCAATCAGCCCATCCCGAAGGATTTGTCGACCCTCGAGTACGGCATCTCGATCACCGATCCGTGCATCGATTGGGAGACGACCGAGACGCTGCTGCTCAAGCTCGATCAAGCCTTGCGCAGCGTCTCGCGCTGACCGCGCGCGTCGGTTGCACCGCCCACGCCTGCTGCCCCCGCGAGGCCGCGGGCGCCGAGCGCGCGCCGGATCGCATGGCGCCGCTTCCAAACCCGGTAGCCCAGCAGCAGCGTGAGTCCGGCGGCGTAGAGCAGAGGTTGACGGATGTCGCTCTTGACCTGCCACCAGAAATGCCAGACGCCCAGGATTGCGATCGCATAAATGAGCCGATGCAGGCGGGTCCAGCGCTGCCCCAGCCGGCGCATCGCGCGCGCCGTCGACGTCGCCGCGAGCGGCACGAGCATGAGCATTGCGAGGACGCCGATCGTGATGTAGGGGCGCTTCGCGATGTCCTGCCAAAGCACGTTCCATTTACCGTTCTGGTCGATGAACAAATAGACGCTGAAATGCAGGACGACGTAGAAAAACGCGTACAGGCCGAACATGCGCCGGAAGCGCAGCCAAAACACCGAATGCGTCAGATCCCTGAGCGGCGTCACGCACAGGGTGATCATGAGGAAATTGAGGGTCCAGCGGCCGCAGCCGTGCAGCAAGGCGGCGACCGGATCGGCGCCCAGCGAAACCCCGGCGACGCCGAAAGCGCCTGCCGCGAGGCGCAAGGCCGGCAACAGGCAGGCGACGAACACCAGGGGCTTGATGACCCAGCGCGTCGTCTTGACCCAGGCAGCCGACTCCATCAGAAGAATCGCCGCAGGTCCATGCCGGTGTACAGGCTTGCCACTTGATCGGCATACCCGTTGAACGGTTGGGTCGCGCGCCGCGGCGCGAACAGGCCGCCGCCGATCGCTCGTTCGCTCGCCTGGCTCCAGCGGGGATGATCGACCGCGGGATTGACGTTCGCATAGAACCCATATTCCTGGGGCGCGGAAATCGCCCAGGTCGTGCGCGGCGGCCGCTCGACGAATTTGATGCTCACGATCGCTTTGATGCCCTTGAACCCGTATTTCCAGGGAACGACGAGTCGCAGCGGGGCACCGTTCTGGTTCGGCAGCGTCTTGCCATACAGACCGACCGCCAGAAACGCGAGCGGATGCATGGCCTCGTCCATGCGCAGACCCTCGACATAGGGCCAGTCGAGCACGCTCGTCCGTTCTCCGGGCATCTGCTTGAGATCATAGAGCGTCTTGAACTCGACGTATTTGGCCTTCGAGGTCGGCTTGAAACGCTTCAGCAGATCGCCCAGCGGAAAACCCACCCAGGGGATCACCATCGACCAGGCCTCGACGCAACGGAGACGATAAATCCGCTCCTCGAGCGCAAGCGGCTTGAGGATGTCCTCGAGCGTGAAGCTGCCGGTGACCTCCGCGTCCCCGCCGATCGCCACGTTCCAGGGACTCGTGCGTAAGTGCTGGGATTCGGCGGCCGGATCGGCTTTGCCCGTGCCGAATTCGTAATAGTTGTTGTAGGTCGTCACGTCCTCGTAGCTGTTCGGCTTGTCGCTCGTGCTGAATTTCGCATCATGCGTGTAGGCGAGTGCGGCGCCGGCGGCTCCCGCGGCAGACGCGCGCGAGAAGGCTCCGAAGCTCTGCGCGAGTCCTGCGCCCAAGCCGGCGGCGAGCAGGCTGCGACGGGACAGGTACCGCTCCTGCGGCGTGATCTGCGACGGCAGTATTCGGGGCGATGGCAGTTTTTGGCGTGTCATTGTGGGTGTTCCTGTCGATGAGACCGGGCGGTGCCGGAAATTGTTGCAAACCCGCGCAGCTAGAGCCACTCCCCGCAGGGGACGGCCAGACTCGCCGCCTGGCGGCGGGCTGCTGAGTTGGCGTTCACGAGCAGCGGTCGATCGACCAGCGTGAGATGGTCGAGGTCGGAGGCGCTGTTGCCGTAGGCGGCGACCGGCAATCCGGGATACTGCGACCGCAGTTCCTCCAGGCAACGCCGCTTCTCCTGTCCGCGGCGATTCTCGCTCGCGAGCGCGCCGTCGAGCCGATCGCCTGCCCAGGCGACCTCCGTGCAAACGGTCCGTTCGAAGCCGAGCAGTTGCCCGATCAAGGGCACGTACAAATCGGGGCTTGCCGACAAGAGCACCAGCCGATCGCCCGCCTGCCGGTGCGCGGCGACCGCCGCAAGCGCCGCAGGGCGAAACAGTCCCCGCTCGTCCATGGTACCGACCCAGTGCCGCGCCCAGGCGTCCAATCTCGCTCGGGTCTCACCGCCCATGATCAGCTGGATCAGCCGACCCTTGAGCGCACCGCGATCGTACCTGCCGGAAACGAAGCCGACTGCTGCCGCGGGCAGCCGCCAGAGACGCCAGAGTCTCCGGGGGTTTTTCGCGGCATAAGCGGCCAGGAACGGGATGAGCGTGTCGCGCCAGGTCAGCGTGCCGTCGAGGTCGAACACGGCGAGCGTCTGCGGGGCGGGCGATGGCATGGCATCACAGCGTACCAAAGACCCGCCGCCTCGTCGCACTGGCAGGCGACCGCGCCCTCCGCGATGCCGGGGTTTCGTGTCAGATTGAACCTACGCGCAGTGGGGGCCGGCCGACCTGGAAAGTGCCTCGGGAGCCTGCCACCGTCGCCTGCCCCCGATCGCCTCGCTGTAACGCTGCGGAGACTCATGCTCATTCGACTCGGTTATGAACTGGTCTACCGCCTGGCCCAGCCCACGCCGATGATCTTGAATCTCAACGTCCATTATTCCCGTACGGCGGATCTGGTCGCGCCGGATCGCATCGTCACCGATCCGCCCGTCGCCGCCTCGGCCTATCGCGACGGTACGGGAAATTGGTGCACGCGCCTGGTCGCGACCGCCGGGCGGTTTCGCATCGGCAGCGACGCCTTGATCCGCGACAGCGGGCTCGCCGAGCCCGCCTACGGCAACGCCTACGAACATCCGGTGGAGGCGCTGCCCGACGACACGCTCGTCTATCTGCTCGCGAGCCGCTATTGCGAGACCGAAGTACTCGCGCCGATTGCCTGGCAGTTGTTCGGCAGCGGTCCGCGCGGATGGGCGCGCGTGCAGGCGATCTGTGACTACGTGCACGATCACATCGAGTTCGATTACCAGGCCGCCAGGCCGACGAAGACCGCCTGGGAGGCGCATCGCGAGCAGCGCGGCGTCTGCCGGGATTATGCGCACCTCGCGATCTCCCTGTGTCGCGCTCTGAACATTCCCGCCCGATACTGCACCGGCTACTTGGGCGACATCGGCATCCCGCCCGTGTGCGCGCCCATGGACTTCGCCGGCTGGTTCGAGGCGTACCTGGGCGGCGCATGGCATACCTTCGACCCGCGCAACAACCAGCGGCGCATCGGCCGCGTGCTGATCGCGCGGGGCCGCGATGCCGTCGACGTGGCGATGGTCATGACCTTCGGTCCCAACGTGCTCGAGTCGTTCAGAGTCTGGACCGACCAGGTCGCCAACGAGGTTGAAAACGGCAGCGACTCGGGCAGTGCTGTGATATTTTAGCGGGCTTTCAGATCGGCCGGGCGCGAGCGCAAGGGGACCAAATATGCGGGAGTTGAGCATTGCACGGAAGCTGCGCGCAGTCCTCGCCGCGGTGGCATTGATTACGTTCGGGATGAGCCTCGGCGGCGCTTCGCCCGCGGCCCCGCCGGTGCCCGGGACGCCCCCGCCACAGCCTGCACAGCCACAGGCGGCGCAATCGCAGCCGGCGCCGTCACAGCCGGCCCCGTCGCCCGTGACGGTCCCCGGCTTCACCTACGTGAAGTCGGCGGGCGGAATCGACGAGTATCGGCTCAACGCGAACGGCCTCGACGTCTTGCTCGCGCCCGAGCATGCGGCGCCGGTCGTGACTTTCCAGGTCACCTATCGCGTCGGCTCGCGCAATGAGGTCACCGGCACGACGGGAGCGACCCACATTCTCGAGCACATGATGTTCAAGGGCAGTGAAGGCTTCAGTGACGCCAAGGGCAACAGCGTGAAGCAATTCCTGGAACACGTCGGCGGCCAGTACAACGCCAGCACCTCGGTGGACCGCACCAACTACTTCGCGACGGTCGCCCGCGACAGCCTCGAGGGCTACGTCGCGATCGAGGCGGATCGCATGCGCCGGCTCTTGTTGCGGGAGACCGACCGCCAGAGCGAAATGACCGTGGTGCGCAACGAATACGAGCGCGGCAAGAACAATCCGGACAACGTGCTCATGGAAGAGGTCAATGCCGCGGCTTTCGTCGCCTTGCCCTACCATCATCCGACGATCGGCTGGCTGAGCGACATCGAGCACGTCCCGATCGAGAAGCTGCGCAACTTCTACGACACGTTTTACTGGCCCGACAATGCGACCGTCACGGTGGTCGGCGACATCGATCCGGCGGCCACGCTCGCGCTCGTCAAGAAATACTATGGCGCCTACCCGCATTCCCCGGCGCCGATCCCCGACATCTACACGGAGGAGCCGGCCCAACGCGGCGCGCGCCGCGTCGTCATTCGGCGCCCGGGGGAACTCGGTTCCGTCGTGATCGCGCACAAGTTGCCGAACGGTCGAGACCCCGATCAGCCGGCGCTCGAGATGCTCGATGCGATCCTGAGTTCCGGCAAGAGCGCCCGCCTGTACCGCGCTCTCGTCGATCAGGGTCTCGCCCTATCGGCCGGTTCGGGCACTGAACTTCACCGCGACCTGTCGCTGCATACGCTGTTCGCGCAACTCGCTCCCGGAGCCGGCCATGAGCAAGTCGAGCGGGCTCTGCTCGCCGAACTCGCCAAGATCAAGACCGACGGCGTCACGCCGGCGGAAATCGAGCGCGTCAAACAGCAGTATCTCGCCGCCGATGCCTATCGGCGCGACGGCACGGCCGCGGTCGCCGGTGAGCTCAATGAGTGGATCGCGGTCGGCGACTGGACGCTCGACGTGAATTTCCCGCAGTCCGTCGAGGCCGTCACGCCCGCCGACGTCCAGCGCGTCGCCAAGCGGTATTTCGACGAGGAGGGGAGTACGACGGGCTGGTTCATCGCCGTTGCGACCCCGGCCGAGGCGGGCTCATGAACAGACTGATGCACGGATCGCTCACGGCACTTGCCTGGCTTTGCCTCGCCGCTGCGGCGTCCGCGTCGATGGTCGATCACGGCGAGCGCGCGACGGTCGATGGAATCGATCTCGTGACGTACCACACGGACGTCAAGGACGTCGTCGTGGTCGTCGGCGCGCTGCCCGCCGGAGATGCATTCGCGGGTTCGGGCAATGCGGCCGTCCCGACGCTCCTCGGCATGATGCTCGACCACGGCACACGCACGCTCGATCAATTTGCGATCGCGCAGCAATTGGAGAGCGTGGGCGCTGAAATTTCCTACGGCGTCGGCACCCAGTCGCTGGAAATTCGCGCAAAATGCCTCAGGAAGGACCTTCCGCTCGTAATCGGTTTGATCTCCGCCGAGCTGCGCACACCCGCCCTCGCGGCGGCGGAGTTCGCGAAAGCCAAGCAGCAGTTCATCGGGCTCCTGCAGGAATCCGAGGACAGCACGGACGCGCGTGCCCAGGAGGAGTTTGCGCGTGCGGTCTACCCCGAGGGCAGCCCGAACCGGCCGCACAAGATCGAGGAGTTCATCGCCGCCGCGAAGTCCGCGACGCTCGACGACATCAAGACGTTCCATGCGGCGAATTATGGGCCCGCGCACATGACGCTCGTGCTGGTCGGAGACGTCGACATGGCAACGGCGCGCGCACCCATCGACAAGGCCTTCGCGGGGTGGACCGGCGGCCACGACTATTTGAGCGGGCCGCCGCCGCTTCCCGCCGCCGCGTCGAGCGAGGTCAAGGTGACGATTTCCGAGAAGACCAGCGTTTCGGTGATTCTCGGCCAGGCGACGGGGCTGCGCTACAAGGACCACGATGCGCTGGCACTCCGCGTCGCGACCGCGGCGCTCGGGCACGGCTTCACCGGCCGCTTGATGGCGAGCGTGCGCGACAAAGAGGGCCTGACCTACGATATCGGCTCGAACGTCGTCGATGACACCTTGACCGGTGGGGCCTGGGAACTGACGGCGACCTTCGCTCCCACGCTGCTCGGCAAGGGCATCGCCGCGAGCCGTCGTGAGCTGCAAAACTGGTGGCAGGACGGTTTGACGGCGAAGGAGCTCAGCCTGCGCAAGCAGGGGCTCATCGGCGGTTATGAAGTGGGCTTGTCGACGACCGGCGGACTCGCCTCGACGATCCTCAACTCACTCTTGCGCGGTTACGACCTCGCGTGGCTCGACGAGTATCCGCGAGCCGTCGATGCCCTGACGCTCGAGGAAGTCAACGCGGCCATCAAGTCCCATTTGAACCCGGCGACAATGGTGCTCGTCGAGTCGGGTACGTTTGCTCCCGCCAAGTAAGGCCCTGTCCGCGTCCTGGCGCAGAGCCCCCGTTGACTCCGCGCTTGACCCCGCGCAAAACGGCGCGGGGCGCCGGGTGGCGCGGGGTGCCGGATAGCCCCGCTCAGGCAGCCTTGCTCGCCTCGGCAAGCTGCCGCAGCACGTAATGCAAGATTCCGCCGTGCTGGTAGTAATCGAGCTCTTTGGGTGTATCGATGCGCAGCCGCGCATCGAATTCGATGCTGGTGCCGGCATCGCTCTTGGCGATGACCCGGACGAACTTCGCGGCGCCTCGGTCGAGTCCGACGAGCGAGAAGGTCTCCCGGCCCGTGAGGCCCAGGCTCTGCGCGTTGTCCCCGTCCTTGAACTGCAGCGGCAGAACGCCCATGCCGATCAGGTTGGACCGGTGGATGCGCTCGAAGCTCTCGGCGATGACTGCCTTGACCCCGAGCAGCATCGTGCCCTTGGCGGCCCAATCGCGCGAACTGCCGGTGCCGTACTCTTTGCCGGCGAGGATCACGAGCGGCGTGTCCGCAGCCTTGTACTTTTGCGCCGCGTCGAAAATCGAGAGTTGCTCGCCGCTCGGAATGTGCAGCGTGATGCCGCCCTCCGTGCCCGGCAGCAGCAGGTTACGCAGCCGGATGTTCGCGAACGTGCCGCGCATCATGACCTCGTGGTTGCCGCGTCGCGCGCCGTAAGAATTGAAGTCGGCGGCCTGCACGCCCTGCGCGAGCAGGTATTGCGCGGCGGGGCTAGCCTTCGAGATGTTGCCCGCCGGTGAGATGTGATCGGTGGTCACCGAGTCGCCGAGCACCGCGAGCGCACGTGCGCCGTCAATGTCGGCGACGGCCGACGGCGTCATCGTCATGCCGTCGAAATAAGGCGGATTCTTGACGTAGGTCGATTTGTCGTCCCAGGCGTAGATCTTGCCGGCCGGCGTCCGGATGTTCTGCCAGTTCGGATCGCCGGCAAATACGTTCGCATAGCCTTTGATGAACATCTCCGAATCGACCGATGCCGCGACGGCCTCGGCGACGTCCTGGGAGCTCGGCCACACGTCGCGCAGGTAGACCGGCTTGCCGTCCTTGCCCACGCCGAGCGGTTCGGTCGTGATGTCGATGTCGAGACTGCCCGCGAGGGCATAGGCCACGACGAGCGGCGGCGAGGCGAGGAAGTTCATCTTCACCTCGGGGTGCACGCGGCCCTCGAAATTTCGGTTGCCCGACAGCACGGAGGCTGCGATCACGTCGCCCGACTTGACTGCGTCGGAGATTTCGGGCCTGAGCGGCCCGGAGTTGCCGATGCATGTCGTACAGCCGAATCCGACCGTGTAGAAGCCGAGCGCCTCGAGGTCTTGGAGCAGGCCCGCTTTCGTGAGGTAATCCGTCACCACGCGGGATCCGGGCGCGAGCGACGTCTTGACCCAGGGTTTGCTCTTGAGACCAAGGGCATGCGCATTGCGGGCCAGCAGCCCCGCGGCGACGAGCACCGCCGGATTGGAGGTGTTCGTGCAGCTCGTGATCGCCGCGATCAGCACGGCGCCGTCCGTGACCGCATAGCCGGCATCGCCGCTGCCTGCCCTGGCCGAACCGGTTGCCGAGGGATTCTTCTGGGTGCGCTCTTCGACCATCTTGGCGAGGCTGCTGCGATAGACCTTCTTGGCGGAGCGTAGCGGTACGCGGTCCTGGGGCCGCTTCGGTCCGGCGAGCGAAGGTTCGACCGTCGACAGGTCGAGGCTCACGATGGTCGTGTACTCGGCGGCGCGCGCGCCGTCGAGGCGCCAGAGCCCCTGGGCGCGCGCATAGGCCTCGACGAGCGCGATTTGCGCGGCAGGCCGACCCGTGAGTTCCAGGTAGCGAATCGTCTCCTCGTCGATCGGGAAGATCGCGCAGGTCGAACCGAATTCCGGCGACATGTTCGCTATCGTCGCGCGATCGGCGAGCGGCAGTCCCTTCAACCCATCACCGAAAAATTCGACGAATTTGTCGACGACACCGTGCTTGCGCAGGATCTCGGTGACCGTGAGCACGAGGTCCGTCGCCGTCGTGCCGGCCGGCAGGCTGCCGGTCAGCTTGAAGCCGATGACCTGCGGTATGAGCATCGTGACGGGCTGGCCGAGCATGGCCGCCTCCGCCTCGATGCCGCCGACGCCCCAACCGAGAACGCCCAAGCCGTTGACCATCGTCGTATGCGAGTCCGTGCCGACGAGGGTGTCCGGGTAGGCAAGGGCTCCCGAGTCGCCAAACACCACGCGCGCGAGGCGCTCGATATTGACCTGATGCACGATGCCGGTATTCGGCGGCACGACCTTGAAATTGCTGAACGCCGTCTGGCCCCAACGCAAGAAGCTGTAGCGCTCGCCGTTGCGGCTGAATTCGATGTCATTGTTGTGCTTCAGAGAATCCGCGGTCCCGTACTCGTCGACCTGGACGGAATGGTCGATCACGAGCTCGGCCGGCGCGAGCGGATTGACACGCTCCGGATCACCGCCCAAGCGCACGATCGCCTCTCGCATCGCCGCGAGGTCGACGACGCAAGGCACGCCGGTGAAGTCCTGCATGATCACGCGCGCCGGCGTAAAAGCGATTTCATGCGACGGAGCCGCACTTGGATTCCAGGCGAGCAGGGCCTCGACGTCGGCGCGGGTCACGCTGACGCCATCCTCGAACCGCAGCAGATTCTCCAGCAGAATCTTCAGTGAATAGGGCAGGCGCTCGACCCGCGGATCCGCGAGTGCCGCAAGGCTGAAGATCTGATATTGCGCATCGCCCACCTGCAGTGCCGTGCGTGCCTGAGGACTATTCGTCATGGAGTTCTCCGCGGAAATTCACCAATTATAGTCGATCGAGCCATGGGGTCGATCGAGACCTGCGGGTCGCTGGAGACGGGCCGGGCGACCGCCCGTGCCGTCGGAGCGACTGCAACGCCCACGCGGCGTGCGATGACGCCGCCGCCCAGACAGCGTTCGCCGTCGTAGAACACCGCATATTGACCCGGCGTGACGGCGCGCGCGGGACTCTCGAGCGTTACCCGGGCGCTCGTCGCGCGCGGCGCCGAGGCATCGACTTGCAGTCGGCAGGCCAGATCGTGCTGGCGATAGCGTGTCTTCACCGTACACTCGATCACGCAACCCGCCGGCTCTGCAAGCCAGTTGATGTCGGTCACCTCGAAACCGACCGACAAGAGCAGGGGGTGATCCGGGCGCTGGACCACGATCAGGGCATTGCGCACCGGATCCTTGTCCGCCACGTACCAGGGCGCGGCGGCGGCGTCCGCGCGGCCGCCCAGGCGCAAGCCGGAGCGTTGACCGAGGGTGTAGAAGGCGAGCCCTCGATGCCGGCCGACGACCCGGCCGGCGTCGGTTTCGATCGGGCCGGGTTCGCCGCGCAGGTAGCGGCCGAGGAAGGCCGCAAACGGACGCTCGCCGATGAAACAGATGCCGGTGCTGTCGGGCTTGTCGTGGACGGGCAAGCCGGCTCCTTGGGCGAGACCGCGAACCGCGTCCTTGCTGAGTTCGCCGATCGGAAACCGCGTCAGCGCGAGCGCGGCCGGCGCCACGGCATGCAGGAAGTAGCTCTGGTCCTTGGCCGCGTCCGCGGCCCGCAGCAACTCGGCCGCCCCATCCTTGCGCGCAATGCGGGCGTAATGACCCGTTGCGATCGAGCGCGCACCGAGACGGCGCATATAGTCCAGGCAGACGCCGAACTTGATCTCGCGGTTGCAGAGCACGTCCGGATTCGGGGTGCGGCCGGCCGCGTACTCGCGCAGGAAATGGGCAAATACGCGTTCACGGTACTCACGCGCGAAGATGACACGATGCAGCGGAATCGCCAGTTTGTCGCAGACGCGGCGCGCGTCCTGGTAGTCCTGGGCCGTCGTGCAATAGGAGTCGTCGTCGTCCTCCCAGTTGGACATGAAGAGCCCCTGAACCGCATGGCCCGCGCGCTTCAACAGCAAGGCCGCGACGGCGGAGTCGACGCCGCCGGACACGCCGACGATGACGGGGCCGGAGGAATCCGGGGTGGAGGAGGGCGGAGATTCGATCATGCGCCATTATAGCGGCGCAGCGCGCGCGGCATGCGGCCACGCGCCGGCTTGCTCAAATCACATCAGCATTTGCCGCATCTGCGACTCCTGCATGCTCATGTTCCAAACCTCATCGAAGAAGTTCAGATAGCGCCTTACCACTGCCGGTTCATTCATGTCCGAAATCCCGTCCCAGCGATTGATCTGCAGCCGGTACACGAGTGCGCGGTCATCCGCGATGATGAAGGCGCCGGCATTCGAGGGATAGTCGGGGCTCATTGTCCGCAAGTCGATGCAACTCGTGAGCCGCCGCGCAAGGGCGAGGAAGCGATTGTTGTCGACCATTGCGCGCGACGGATCCGCGAGCAGGACGCGCACTTTGGCATAGGAGCGGCCGAGCACGAGCCGCTTGATGGCCTCGAGGAACGCCTCCTCGCCGTAGATCAGGGGTTCCAAGTCGGGCGTGAAAATCGACAGCAGGCGTTGGGCGGACTTCGCCACGCGCAAGCTGGCCTCTCGCACTTCCGGCATCGTCGTCAAAATATGGCGATTGCCGGACGCAGCAATGTCTTCCGCTTCGGATCCACGATCCAAGGTCGGCCTCTTCGGTTCGTCCACATTGCCTGGCATAACGCTATGGAACCCCATCGCAGACGCGCCTGCGCCACGGTCAAAAATACAACTCTTGACTTGGATCGTACAATTTGCATCGCAATACGAAGTGCCAACTGCGTCACGATTTAAGCAGGGCCGCGCGCCAAAACTTCCGCGAGCCCCAAATAGCTCCCCGGCGTGAGTTCCAGCAGCCGCTGCTTGGCCGCCGGCGGCAGTTCGAGGGAGGCTATGAACGCCCGTAGCGCGACACGATCGATCGGACGGCCGCGCGTGAATGCCTTGAGTTTGTCATAAGCATCCGGCAGCCCGTGCGCGCGCATGACGGTCTGGACCGCCTCGCCGAGTACTTCCCAGGCGCGGTCCAAATCGTCTTGCACGCGCTCGGGGTCGAGGTCGATCTTACCGAGACCGGCTTGCAGCGACCGGTACGCGAGCACCGCGTGGCCGATCGCAACGCCGAGGTTGCGCAGCACCGTCGAGTCCGTCAGGTCGCGTTGCCAACGGGACACCGGCAGCTTTTCCGCGAAATGCGCGAGCAACGCATTCGCGAGTCCGAGATTCCCCTCGGCGTTCTCGAAATCGATCGGATTGATCTTGTGAGGCATCGTCGAGGACCCGACCTCACCGTCGACGCGCCGCTGCGTGAAGTAGCCGAGCGAGATGTAGCTCCACAGATCGCGTGCCAAATCGATGAGCACCGTGTCGGCGCGCAGCACGGCATGGCAGTATTCGGCGATCCAGTCATGGGGTTCGATCTGAGTGGTATAGCGGTTGATGCCGAGATCCAGGCTCATGATGAAAGCGCCGCTCACGGCAGGCCAATCGACGTCGGGCAATGCGGCGACGTGCGCGTTGAAATTGCCGACCGCCCCGTTCATCTTGCCGAGCACGCCGACGCGCGCCAAGCCGTCGCGCTGCGCCGCAAGGCGCGCGGCGACGTTCGCCAGTTCCTTGCCGACCGTCGTCGGCGTGGCGGTCTGGCCGTGAGTGCGGCCGAGCATCCCGACTCCGGCGTAGCGGCGCGCGAGATCCCCGAGGGTGGCCCCGAGCGCGTCGAGTCGCGGCAGCAGAATTCGCGTGCGGGCCGCCTTCAGCATGAGCGCGTAGGCCAGATTGTTGATGTCTTCCGAGGTACAGCCGAAGTGCACCCACTCGAGCTGGCTTGCCGCGGCGCCCCGCGCCGCAAGTTCGCCGCGCAGCCAATATTCCACGGCTTTGACATCGTGGTTGGTGCGTGCCTCGATCCGCTTGATCGCCTCGACGTCGACGCTCGCGGGATCGTGTGTGATCGCCTCGAGCCATTCGTGCGCGGCGCCGCTCAAGGCCGCCAGCGGCTCCCGCGCGGGACCTGCGGCGAGTGCGAGGAGCCAGGCGCACTCGACGCGCACGCGTTCGCGCATCAGGCCGGCTTCGCTGAATAAATCGCGCACGTCGGCGAGTTTTCCCGCGTAACGCCCATCCAGGGGAGACAATGCATCGATCGATCCGCTGAACATGAGTAAGTGCTTCGCCAGGTGATAGAATTGCCGGAATACTACCGCAATCGGCTGCGGGCAATTGCGCTCGAGACGAGGCCATAGAGGTGCGATGACGACCGCGGGCTATCGCCTCGAATCTGACAGCATGGGGACGATCGAGGTGCCGATCGCGGCGCTCTGGGGTGCACAGACACAGCGGGCGATCGTGAATTTTCCCACCACCGGCCTCAAAATGCCGCGCGCTTTCTTGCGCGCGCTCGGTCTCGTCAAGTCCTGCGCGGCGGCCGCGAACGGTGAACTCGGTGAGCTGCCGCAAGTGCTGGTCACGGCGATCGAGAGTGCCGCCGA
>Ga0302320_10004806_pt1 | contig 30520 bp, 23 predicted proteins | sample Bog_T0_3_FD_202130 | JGI IMG/M metagenome (GOLD analysis project Ga0302320, IMG submission 202130) | Peat permafrost microbial communities from Stordalen Mire near Abisko, Sweden - Bog_T0_3 | ecosystem: Environmental > Terrestrial > Soil > Wetlands > Peat | place: Sweden: Abisko, Stordalen Mire... | reverse complement strand
GCCCACCAGGCTGCCGTGGCTGTCCACTACCGGCATCCGGTGGACGCCCTTCTCCTTCAGGAGCCTGAGGGCGTCGGGCATGGTCGTGTGCGGCGAAACCACCGCGGGCTTGGGAATCATCAGCTCCCTGATGAGCATTGTGGCCTCCTGTGGAGAGAGGCCACTATAGCAACCTGCCCAGGGCCCGCACCCCTGATTTTTCCCAGGCCCAGGACGGCGGAGGCTGCTTACTTTTTACACATAAGGGATTGGTAAATTCATCCAGGATCCGGCCTGTCCTTGAAAATAATATTTAACCCCTTTTTTATCTGTATTTGAATATCAATAAAAAAAGCTGTCCGGATCCGGGCCATCCCTTCCATGTTTACTTTGTCAGATCTCCCCCGTTCATCAGGCTTTCGGTTTCCAGAGGCGTGTCATGGGTCTTCGTGCTCGCAGCAGTCGGGGCTACTCCCTGATCGAGGTCCTGATGGTGTTGGCCATCTTCGCCGTCCTGGCGGTGGTCGGCGTCAGCATGATCGGCAACCGGAGGGGGGCCTCGGTGCGCTCCCTCCTGGACGAAGTGGAGGGAGCCCTCACCAACGCCCGCCAGGCCGCCACCGCCACCGGGCGCGATGTGGCCATCGAGACCTGGGGCACCTGGAGCGCCGCCGCCCCCCTGGTGATGGCCTACGGAGACGCCAGCCTGCTTCCCCCGACCTCGGCGACCGACCAGATCGCCGCCACCGCCAACAATCTGCTGGCGGGCGCCGCGGCCAACCCCGCCGTTCCCTACAGCCTGACCGTGGCCATCCCCTTCCACTACCTGCCCGCCGACATGACCCAGGCGCGGGCCTGCATCGTGGTGGGGACCGTGGACACCACCGACTGGGCCATGGCCATGACCCCCCTGGCCTCCGGCGCCGCCAACCAGGACATCACCACCTTGGACCCCTTCAAGGCCGGCGACACCATGGCCGGCATGGTCGCCCCCGCCAACAACCTGTTCCAGTCGGCCGCCACCCAGGCGGTGATCAGCGGCAGCAGCCAGCGCTTCAACACCAACTTCATCATCCAGATCGTAGGGGTCAGCCCCAGCGCCGGCGCCCTGCCCGGCAGCCCCATGGGCCTGATCGTGGTGCTGGCCAACGGCGCCTCCATCTACAAGTTCTACAACCCCGGCGTCCTGGAAGGAGACGGCAAATGGCGGAGGATCTGATGCGCGCGCGGCAGCGTCCCAGGACCGGAGGCCAGGCTGGCTTCAGCATGATCGAGATGCTCATGACCGCCTTCATCCTGGCGGTGGGACTGCTCGGCCTGTGCATGCTCCAGACCCTGTCGCTGCGGGCCTCCCGCGGCAGCCGGAGCCTGAACACCGCGGTCCAGGTGGCCTCGGGCGTGATGGACCGGGTGGAGATGGAGGGCCGCCTGAGCTGGCTCAACATCACCGACAACCCCGCGGTCGCGCCCACCATCGCCAACCTGCCGAACCTCCTCTACATCCCCCTGGCCCTGGGCGCCAGCCTGAACCAGAGCTTCAACCTCCGGGGCGAGCTTCCCACCGCCTCCCCCGATCCCACCGTCAGCACTCCCTTCTTCACCGTGGTCACCAAGCATGTGGACAACGTGGGCACCGGCGCGGGGGTGGGGCAGATCTCCGACTTCAGCGTGACGGTGAGCTTCACCGACACCCTCAACGCCGCCGCCGGGCCCGTCACCCGTCAGGTCGTCCTGACCCGGAGGATCATCCATGGCTGATTCCCGTTCCCCGGCCCGCGCCAACGGCTTCTCGCTGGTCGAGATGATGGTCGCCCTGGTGTTCACGATGCTGCTCATGGCCGGCATGGCCAGCGTGTTCAAGGCCAGCCTGTCCACCTTCTACACCTCGGGGGAGACTCTCTCCAGCGCCCGCCGCAACCGCATGTCCATGGACATGCTGGGCGACGACCTCAACACCGCGTGCATGTTCCTGGCCGACATCGCCGAGCCCCCGACCCTGTACCCCAACAACCCGCCCTTCTACATCCTGCCGAACATGGCCGTCGTCGGCGCCCCGGGCACCCCCGGGCCCAACGACCCCACCACCGGCGACGAACTCTACTTCTACCTGGACCAGGCCATGCCGTTCCAAGGCAACTTGAAGGCCATCCTGGGCAATCCCTCGGCACCGGAGATGGTCATGTCCGGGGCCCCGGTCACCAGCGGCATCTACGACATCGAATGCGGCAACTCGACCTACGCCAACATGATCCAGCCAGGGCAGAGCTTCATCTTCAAGGATTCCTGGGAGAACGCCTACATCACCGCGGCCGTGCCGACCGGCAGTGTGGTCAGGGTGACCGTGGGGCCGTCGCCCAATTCCGGGATCACCGGCGTGGGCTCCTCCGCCCCCCCCAGCAAGTACAGCCACATCGTCAACCCCATCGTGTCCCAAAGCACCGGCATCGTCTTCATCAGCCCGGGCCAGATGGTCCGCTACCGGGTCCAGTACCTGCAGCTGGACCCCGGCAACGCCAATGGCATCCCCTGCCTGGTGCGGGACCAGGGCCTCTACACCTCCGCCGGGTTCGCGCCCAACCAGCCGCAGCAGATCATCACCGAGAACGTCGAGGCCTTCAAGGTCTACCTCAGCGTCAATTCCGGCCAGACCTGGGCCGGGCTGGACCTGGCCGTCGGCACCTCGGGCTTCAACGCCGGCTGGACCAACGGCATCCTCACCACCGACGCCAACTCGCTCACCACCCAGCTGGGCGGCGAGATCACCACCGGCTGGACCAACCTGGCCAGCAACCTGGACTGGTTCCGCTCCATCCCCACCCTGGTGCGGGTCGACATCACCACCCGCACCAGCATGCAGCGCTCCGAATACTCCAGCAACGGCGCCACCGCCATCAGCAAGCTGCTCACCCAGAGCCTGGTCTTCGTGCCCCGGCACTCGGGCCTGACCATGAACTGAACGGAAAGACTCCCATGCCCATCCCCGCTCACCGCCAACCCCGCCCGGCCCAGGCCGGCGGCATCACCATCCTGGTGGCCCTCATGATGCTGGTGCTCCTGACCATCAGCGCCGTGGGCATGTCCCGGAACTCGTTCCGGGAGGTGGTCAGCTCCGGCCTGAGCCGCCAGGGCGCCATGGCCCGGGACTTGGCCGACTCCGGCATCGAGTGGTCCATGTACTGGATCGCCCCCACCAACGCCCCCAACGCCCCCGCCGGGCCCGCGCTCCAGCTGGCCACCGAGATGAAGACCCTGCTGGCCAACGACTCCCTGTCCGGGGTGTCCTACGACATCACCACCGGCGCCCTCTATTCACCCGGAGGCGCCCTCCAGCCGGCCATGGAAGTGCCCGGCCCCGCCGGCGTGACCGAGGGCTTCACCCTCGGGCTGACCCGCATGGGCAAGCTCCCGGTCATGGGGATGAGCCAAGGCAGCGGCCAGGGCGCCTATACCCCGGCCGCGGGCTCCGTCCTCTCCCTGGCTCCCGATCTCTGGGCGATCCGCTCGGACGCCCAGGTCCAGCAGGGCGGCGTCACCTTTATCCACGCCAAAGAGGGGTGGGTCTCCACCCCGGCCCAATAATCGGAGGATCGAACCATGTCCAGCCATTCTCGAACCTTCCTGCGCGCGCTTCTGGGCGTGGCCATCGCCGTCTGCGCGCTCCAGCCGCTGCGCGCCCAGCTGGACCCCCGGCTGCAGAACAGCAAGACCGACTTCCTGAACCTGTACCAGCAGACCACCGCCTTGGCGGCCAAGCCGGAGATCGCGACCATCTTCGACTGCTCGGGGTCCATGGAATCCCTGATGTTCCATCCCCTGTACCTGAACAACGACATCAGCGACAATGACGACTACCGGTACATGTCCTTCACCTACCACGCCGCCTCGGGCGGCACGGCCGCGGCCAACGTCTACTACATCTACGCCACCTCCACGGTGCCGTGCAACCAGATCCAGAACTACTACACCGTCACCGTTGCCGTGGGCGGAACCGCCACCGGCGTCGCCAGCGGGGCCACCGGCATCGGCTGCAACACCGACCCGACGAACAGCTTCGCCCCCACCATCACCATCAGCGCCTATTCCACGGCCCTGAACACGGCGACCGAGACCTTGACGTTCACCCCCACCGCGAAGGGCGCCAACCCGCAGTACACGGTCACCGCCAACAGCAATGCCGGCCTCAAGAGCAATGCCTCCGGCAACTATACGATGACCCACTCGGACGGCTCCACCACCGCGCCCAGCCTCGAGATCACCACCCAGTCCAATGCCTCCCCCTATCCCACCGGCACCGTCTTCACCTTCACCTCCTACCTGACCCATCCCTTCACCGAGGGCGAATCCACCAACGACAAGCTGATCACCTGGGGCCAGACCAACGGCGTGGCCAACCCCGCCCAGACCTCCTGGACCGAGGTGAACACGGACCTGCGCTACAAGTCCGTCGCCACCTGGACCATCCCCGTCTGGAACCCGGTCTACAAGCCCACCCAGCTCAATGCCATCGTCGCCAAGAAGGGCGGCCTTGTCAGCAACAGCTTCACCGCCGGCAATGTCATAACGCTGAGCACCTTTTTCAACCTCCTCGCCGGCGGCGGGACCCAGAACATCGCCTGGACGGTGGGAGCCAACACTGGCAACACCTGCGCCGGCACGCCCGGAGCCCTCAGCGGCGGCAACATCAACGCGACCACCACCTCGGCCACCACGGTCGCCTCCAACGGCAGTGTGAGCTGGACCGTCCCGGCCTACTGCAACAATGCCAACACGGGGGCCACACCCGACTATGTCTCGGTCTCCCTGGACCCGAGGGTGGGGCTGGGCTATACCGCCCCGGGGGTGACCTACCTGACTGCGCTCCTGGCCGCCAACACCGTCACCGTCGCCGCCCCCACCCAGGCCCAGCTGGACGCCTCGGCCCTGCGCAAGCCCGATGGCACGCCGGTGCTCCATGCCGACGCGGTGGCCGCCTCGGTCAACGACCCCGCCCCCACGGCCCCGTCCCTGGCCTACACCCACTGGGGCAACACCGATGTGCGGAACTGGATCAGGGCGGCCAGCCATGTGAGGTTCACCGCCACGCCCCCCGGCGGGGTGGCCCGGACCATCGACATCCCCATCCCGTGGAAGATCACGGACGCATCCCAGGCCTACTCGAGCCCGCTGAATTCGACCACCATCCTGGACCAGCAGCTCAAGACCGTGATCGTCGCCGGAAACCCCACGGTCGTCACCTACGGCAGCGGTCTCAACATTGAACTGGACCAGACCTACAAGGTGGAGAATGCCGCCAGTGCGGTGTTCACCAACGACACCAACGGGACCGTGCTGACCGCGGCCGCCACCACGACGGTCTTCCTGTACGGCGTGGTCTACCGGCCTGCATATATAAGCTGGTTGTTCTCAGGTAAATACCAGAACACCAACGCCGCCTGGCCGGGTTACACCACCAGCGTCGCCCTCTACGGCACCGCTAATCGCAACTACATCGTCTTCGACGCCATGGCCAACAACCTCGTCCCCGGCCAGGGCACCAACGTGGCCTGGGGCAAGTCCTTCGGGCCGGTCGCGACGCCGTGGGGCAACGTCACCGTTCCCCAGTACAACGTCATCGGGACCTACACAGGCACCGCGTCGGTGGACGCCTCCACCGTGAAGACCCCCTTCCTCACCCGCATCCAGGCGGTGAAAAACGCCGCCATCAACACCTGGATCAACCACCAGGCCGACGTGTTCTGGGCGTTCCGGGAACTGGACCCGGCCAACGAGGCGGGCAACGGCGGCGCCAGCACCTTCAACAACACCAGCGCCACCACCCTGTCCGGGGCGAACCCCACAACCACCCACCTCAACGGGCTGGACTCCGGCTGGACGGTGCTCAACAACACCACCGTCCAGGGGATCACCTCGGCCAACGGCAACTCGGTGACCGGCATGACCCGGATCTCCTACCTGTTCGCCAGCAGCCAGACCCCCCTGACCTATGCCGTGGCCCGCGCCCTGGCCCAGTTCGAGGACCCCAGCAGCGTGTTCAACGGCGTGGAGACCGGCAACGTCTCCCAGTGCTCCAACAGCTTCCTCATGCTGTTCACCGACGGCATCGACAACAACTCCATCAACGGCGCCAACAACCCCAACCTGACGACGCCGTACATCACCGGCTCGGGCATCACGGCGTCCCTCACCATCAAGGCCGGCAACGACTCCATCATCGCCAACCCGGCCAACATCAACCGGTCAGGCACCTACTGGAACCTCTTCACCTTCGCCGGCATCGGCGCCCACCTGGCCGACCCGGCCACGGGCGTCTCGGGCACCGACTTCATGCCGCAGACCACCATCGCCAGCGGCACCAGCGGCGCCCCCAGCACGTTCCTGCCCTACGCCATCAACCAGAGGGCCGGAGTGGCCTACAGCAAGGACCACCGGGTGACCATGATGACCGTGGGCGTGAGCCTCGGCGGCCAGTACACCAACTCGGCCAGCCCCAAGGCCAGCCTGTTCAATGCGGCCGTGGTGGGCGACTCCAGCGTCTCCGCCTCGTTCGCGACCTATTCGTTCAACCCGGCGACCCCGCCCTTCTACCACACCTTCATCCCGCCCACCGGCACCTACCCTGGAACCTGGGTGGCCAACGACTGGGTGGTCAACCCCTCGGACCCCGCCGACTATCCCACGGTCGGGCAGCGCGCCCCGGGCGCCGTCTACTTCTTCGACGCCACCAACCCGGCCCTGGTGTCGACCGACATGAACTACGCCTTCCTGCTGGCCATCGGCAGCGTCACCAACAACGCCACCGCCAATCCGAACCTGCCCTTCGTCGGCGCCAGCCTGGGCAACGAGGTGTTCATCGGCAACTTCCAGCCGCCCATCGCCGGCGGCGTGATCTGGCCGGGCGACCTGATGATGTTCGCCACCCGCCAGGAGCCCAGCGGCAAAGTGGACATCCTGGACAACAGCGGCAATATCATCGGCGGCGTTGGCCCCGGCCTCAATGAACAGCTCAACTCGTCCACCGCCCAGTGGGCCGCGTCCACCTCCATGAACGCCCGGATCTGGAGCAACCGCAACCTCTACACCCGGCTGCCCAGCACCAGCGCCACCGAGATGCCCCTCACCAGCTTCGCATACACCAATGCCGCCCTGCTGCCGTACGTGGCCACCACCCAGGTGAACAACATCAGGAAGGCGGTCATCCAGTTCGCCGCCGGCGGCGACACCTCCACGGTCGTCGCGCCGAACCCGCCCGCCGTGAACCGCAACAACATCATGGGCGACGTCATCGATTCGGCGCCGTCCGCCGTTGAATACAACTTCTCCCAAGTATCCGGCAGCCTCACCGCGACCCTGTCCGCGGTGGGCGGGAACCGGTTCCGCCTCATCCTGGTGGGCACCAACCAGGGCTGGCTCCATGCCTTCGGGGAAGTCACCAAGACCATTTCCGACCCCAACGGCGACGGCCAATCCCTGGTCACCGGCGCCGCGGACGAACTCTGGGCCTTCATGCCCACCGACTTCCTGGCCAACCTCGACTACATCACCACCCCCGCCAACACCCACCGCTACATGGTGGACGGCTCCCCCGCCATCTACTTCCTGGACCTGCCCCCCGCGGGCGGCGGCTCCGGCAACGGCGTGGTGGACTCCAACGAGCGGGCCGTGGCCGTCATCGGGCTCGGCAAGGGCGGGCGCAGCTACTATGCCCTGGACATCCACAACCCCTACACGCCCACCCTGCTGTGGTCCCTGGTCCCCGACGAAGCCGCCAACTTCCCCGCGGCGCGCATCGCCGCCGGCGGCCCGAACATGGCCACCGTGCAGGGCATCCTGGCCAATTTCGGCTTCTCCACGTCCGCCCCGGCCTTCGGCCGGATCACCTTCAACGGAGTCGTCCATGACTGCGTGTTCCTGAGCGGCGGCCTGAGCGAACCCGAGGTGGAAGCCAACTTCACCGGCAGCCCCAAGCTGGGCCGCTCGGTCATGGCCCTGGACGTCTACAGCGGCCAGGTGCTGGCGGCGGTGGACCTCACCTCCGCCTCCGTGGGCGGCGCCACGGTCGGTTCCGTCTACGCCGGGGTGATCCCCTTCGAGTACATCCTCAACTCCGGCATGGCCCAGCGGGCCTACTTCACCGACTACAAAGGCGGCCTATGGTCCTGGGGTTCCAAAGCCGTCTCCGCCACCGCCCCCTACGTGAACTTCCGCATCGACACCTCCGAGATCACCACCTGGACCATGCGCAAGGTGTTCCAGGACGACAATACGGTGGCTTCGGGGCTTGGCGCCCGCTACAGCACCCTGCCGGCGCCGTTCGTGGTTTCGAGCTTCCAGGGCCCGGCCTACAACGGCCAGGCCGTCCCCTCCGGCGTGGGCATCGCCATGATCAGCGGGGACCGGAACAACCCGGTGGATCTCAACTACTACACCGCCCCCCCGCCGCCCAACATCAGTCCCGTGAACCACCAGCTGACCGTGGTGTTCGACCGCCAGGACAGCCGGGCGCTGGGACTGGACACCGCCGCGGGGCCCGACACCGGCATCGTGCCCAATATCGGCGGCACCAACCTCCTGGTGGGCCTGGACACCGCGCCTCTGCTGGGGACGCCCGCGACCCCGTGCACTGACGCCTGGTTCTCGGTGTTCACTTCCTCCTGCGCCAATTTCTACCTGGGCACGTCGCTCTCGCCGAAGTACGGCTACTACGTGTCCCTCCCGCCCATCTCGGGCGGGTTCATCCCCAAGGGCATCAATCCGCCCCTGGTGGTTTCCGGCAGCCTCTTCTACTCCTACTTCACCCCCACCGCGGCCGACCCCTGCTCCGGCGGCACCGGGAAGACCTCCAGCTGGCTCATCGCCGACGTCATGAACCCGATCGTGACCGACCAGCGGGGCGGCCTGTTCACCCCCAGCGGCCAGATCTTCTCGTGGACCGGGGTGGCTTCCAACTACATCGCCATCGGTTCCTCGGCGGTCCTGCAGGGCGGCACCATCGCCAACTCCGCCACCGGGGTCGGCGTGCCCTTGACCGTCCCGCACCTCAACACCACCCTCACCCAGCCGTTCAACAACTTCCCCAAGATCCGGGTCTGGCGGGATGTGCAATAGCCCCATGCACCCATGACAGAGACACCGGCTCCGGCCGGTGTCTTTTTTCCTTCGAAAGGTTCCCATGCGCCTGCCGCTCCTTGCCCTCTGGGTCCCGGCCATCGTCCTGGCCCAGGCCCCGGCCCGGCCCCGGATCGTCCTGGAATCCCTGGCCTACGATTTCGGGCCGCTGGCCCCCAACGCCACGGCCACCCACCGGTTCAAGGTGAGCAACGCCGGCGGCGCCCCCCTGACCATCGCCAAGCTGAACCCCTCCTGCGGCTGCACCTCCACCGTGCTGGGCAAGAAGACCCTGGCCCCGGGCGAGAGCACCGAACTGGAGGTGACCTTCAGCGCCGCCGGCTCCATCGGCCCGACCCGGAAGAGCATCCAGGTGGTCTCCAATGACCCCCAGCGGCCGGTGCTGGACCTGACCTTCACCGCGGACGTGAGCCCGGCGGTCAAGGCCGACACCGACTCGGTCCGGTTCGAGGATCTCGAGCCCAGCGACCAGCCCATGGCCTCGGTGAAGGTGGCCACCGCCACCGACCGGCCGCTCCGCCTGGACAACGTCCAGCTGTCCCGCGCCCCCTGGCTGGGGGTGGTCACCCGGGAGGAGGGCCGGGAGCTGTGGGTGGACTTCCACCTGGTGGCAAGCAAGCTGCCGCCGGGCAAGCTCTCCGGCACCGACACCGTGACCCTGCAGCTCTCCAACCCCAACACCAGTTTCCTCAAGCTCACGGCCTACTGGGAAAAGCGCGCCCCGGTGATCGCCACCCCGACGCGGGTGGCCTGGTCCCGGCCGGCCGGCCAGGAGCTGACAACTGACCTGCGGCTGGACAGCCGGGACCGCAAGCCCTTCCGCATCCTCGCGGCCCGCACCAGCAACCCCCTGGTGCGGCTGGTGGGGGTCTCCCCCAAGGCGGCCTCCAGCCAGGTCTTCCAGGTGCGCCTGTCCGCCGCGGCCAAGGCCGGCGTCTACGAGGAGAAGGCGTTCCTCACCCTGGACACCCCCGGCCACCCGGAACTGGAGATCAGGGTGGTCGCCTCCCTGCACTGAGAATAGGGCTCGACGAACCGGGCCGGTTCTTGGTCTCCTAAGAGGCCCAGAGGGATCCCGATGCATCTGCTCAAGCTCCTGAAGATCAAGACCCGGCTGCTGACCATCATCCTCGGCTGCAGCCTCGCCCTGGCCTGCCTGGGCCTGACCGACCTCTACTACCTGCGCCTCATCGAGGCCGGCGCCGCCGGCCGGTCCGCCACGGTCTACCAGGACGCCATGCGCGCCAACCTCGGGCTGCTTGGCTTCTTCATCATCTGCGGGGCGGGGCTGGGCCTGGTCATCGGCCTCAGCATCCAGTCCTCCCTCACCCAGATCACCCGGCGCATGCGCGACCTGGCGGAAGGAGAGGGCGACCTCACCCAGCGGATCAACATCGAAGGCGCCGACGAACTGAGCGAGATGGCCGGCTACATCGACACCTTCATCCAGAAGGCCCACGAGACCGTGGCCCATTCCATGACCGCCGCCGCCGAGACGGCCCATTCCAGCAGCGAGCTCTCGGGCATCTCCAGGGACCTGGCCGAGAACGTGGCCAGCCAGTGCGCCATGGCCGAGACCAGCAGCAGCCTCATGATCGACGTGGCCCGCAACCTGGACGTGACCGAGGAGATGTCCATCACCACCACCGAGACCCTGGAGTCCACCGAGCAGGTCCTCGCCGGTTTCGTGGCCTCCCTCAACAGCGTGGGCAGCATCGTCATCGCCGAAGGCGAGAAGCAGTCCGGGCTGGCCGCCCGCATGAAGCGCCTGAGCCAGGACGCCGAGGGCATCAACGAGGTGCTGGGCATCCTGGCCGAGATCGCCAGCCAGACCAACCTGCTGGCCCTGAACGCCTCCATCGAGGCGGCCCACGCCAAGGAGTCGGGCAAGGGCTTCGCGGTGGTGGCCGAGGAGATCCGCAAGCTGGCCGCCAAGACCCAGAACTCCCTGGCCGACATCGACGCCAACGTCACCGCCGTGGTGGAGGGCATCGGCGCCATGGTCGGCGAGACCGCCCTGGCCTCGGAGCAGATGCTGGCCGTCTCCCAGCGGGCCAGGGGCCTGATGGAGGATGCCGGCACCACCGGAGCCAAGCTGCGGGGCTCGGTGGAGACCTCCAGCGACCTGGTGAAGAAGACCACCTACATCGCCACCCGCACCAAGGACCTGATCGAGACCATGAACCAGCTGGTGGAGCTGTCCAACCAGAACAAGGAGGCGGCCAGCCGGGTCGGCGCGGTCTCCACCAGCCTGGCGCTCAAGAGCGAGGATCTGCGCAGGACCCTCAGCCACTTCAAGGTGGACTAGTGGCGGGCCTGCAATCCCAGATCAGCCCCTTCGCCCGCGGGCTCACGGCCCTGTTCGTGGAGGACGACGCCGCCGGCCGGCGGCTCATGGTGGCCCAGCTGCGGGGGGTGTTCAAGGAGCTGATCCTGGCCGGGGACGGGCAGGAGGGCCTGGCGGCGTTCCAGGCGCGCCGCCCCCAGCTGGTGCTCACCGACAACCACATGCCCGGCCTGTCCGGGATCGAGATGACCGAGGCCATCCGCCGGACCGACGCCCGGGTCCCGGTCATCTTCATCACCTCCTCCATGGACACCGACCTGCTGGTGCAGGCCATCAACCTGGGCATCGCCGCCTTCATCCCCAAGCCGGTGGCCCTGGACAGCCTGCGCCAGGCGGTGGCCCTGGTGGTGGGGATGCTGGAGAACGACCACCTCCAGCGCAGGAACCGCGACCAGGAGCTGGCGCTGCTCCAGTTCCGGGAAAAGTACCACGAGGACCAGCAGGAGCTGGCCTTCCGCAAGGAAAAGAGCCTGCTGGAGAACGACTACCGGTTCCGCGCCTTCCCCGGCGGCCCCTCCGCCCGGTCCGAGTGGATCGCCCAGGTGGTCTACGCCCCCCGGGACATCATGTGCGGAGACAGCTACTCCCTGCGCAGGCTGGGCGGCGGCATGCTGGTGCTGCTGGCCGACGCCATGGGCAAGGGCCTGGCCGCCGCCCTCACCACCTCCCTCAGCGCCCACACCTTCAACCTCCTGGCGGACGCCCTGCCGGCCGAAGCCCCCTTCCTGTTCCGGGACTTCGTCCGGGACTACACCGCCCTCATGGGCCGGCGCCTGCTGGAGGACGAGGTGCTGCCCCTGGCCCTGGCCTGGCTGCCCGCGGACCGGCCAGAGCTGGAGACCGCCGTCTTCGGCATGCCGCCCATCCTCGTGCGGACCGCGGAGACCCTGGCCAAGCTGCGCTGCGACAACCCGCCGCTGTCCCCCTACACCGAACGCTTCCGCACCAGCCTCCACGACCTGGGCGCCGCCAGGGCCGTCCTGCTCTACACCGACGGACTGAACGAGGCGGTCACCGCCGGCGGCGGCCTCTACCGGGACGACCTGGACCGGGACTTCCTGGAAGCCGCCGGCCTGGGCCAGCTGTGGAGCGCCTTCCAGTCCAGGGTCGGGCGCCCGGACGACGACGTGGCCATGGTGCTGCTGTCCCGGGTGGACGCTCCGCCCCAGTGGCGGCACAAGCTGACCGTCCCCAGCCGGCTGGAGCAGGTGGAGCAGGCCTGCCAGGAGCTGGAGCGGCTCCTGGAGACCGCCGCCGCCCTGGAGCCGGTCCCCCGCGGCGAGTTCGCCATGGCCATCCGCGAAGCCATGCTCAACGCCTACGAGCACGGTTCCCTGGAGATCAGCACCCGGCAGAAGATGCGGATGCTGGAAGACGGGGTCTACTACCAGCACCTGCTGGACCTGGAGCCCACCGTGGACCGTCGCATCAGCGCCGAACTGTCGCTCCAGCCCCACGCCGGCCAGCACCTGCTCAAGGCCACCATCCAGGACGAAGGGCCGGGTTTCACCCCGCCCGCGCACCTGTTCCAGGAAGAAGACAGCCTCATGCTCTGCGGCCGCGGCCTGAAGCTTGTGAAGAAGTATACTGATGCCTTCTACTTGAACGAAAAGGGCAATACCATCACCTTGCTCAGGATCCAGTCAGGGGGAAGCCATGCAGCTGGCCCGAACGAGCTCCACTGAACTCACCATCACCGGCAACATCAAGACCATGGCCGACTACCTGGCGATCCGCAAACAAGTCACCGACCTGGTGGAGGCCGGCGCGACCAGCCTCACCCTGCACATCCGCGAATCCTTTTCCATGCCCTCCTCGGTGATCGGCTTCTTCGTCAAGCTCATCAACCGCGACAAGATCAAGGTGGCCATGCTGATCCAGGACCCTCGGCTGCTGGAGCTGCTGGACGAGCTCAACCTGACCGGGCTGTTCAGGGCGCGGCCCCTGGAGAAATGAAGAGCCCCTGAATCTTGGTGGATTCAAGGGTTCCGCGGAAAGCGAGTGGTGCCCGGAGACGGAGTTGAACCGCCGACACATGGATTTTCAGTCCATTGCTCTACCAACTGAGCTATCCGGGCCTAGCGGTCAATGGTACCAGAGGCCTCCACATTTTCAAGTGCGAAGCGCGGCGGGCTCGGGCATTCTTTAGGTTCGGAGTGATCGGCATGGTCGTACATGGCAAAGACAAAGTCATCCAGGTGCAGAAGCCTGCCCAGAGCCTCCAGGCCTTCCAGAAGAAGGTGGCCACGGGCGAGGACATCCAGGTGGGCTACCTGAAGCCGATGGTCATGGCCGCGGGCGTCCTGGTGGTGGGGTTCGCCGCCTTCTACGGGTTCCGCGCCATGCGCGCCGCTTCTCTGGAAAAGCACCAGACCGCCCTGGCCAATCTGCAGCTGGAGGTCATGGGCCCGCTGGCCACCACGGAACCTTCGCCCCAGGACCTGGAGCAGCGCATGCGCGAGCGCCTGCCCCGGCTGGAAGCCCTGGCCAGGTCCGCGCCCCATGATGACCGGGCCCTGACCGACGGGCTCCTGGCCACCTGGCGGGTGGAACTGGGCGTGAAGGGAGCCGCGCCGGCGTCCCCGTCCGATCCCTGGGCCAAGCTGCGCCTGGCCCAGAAGCAGGTCGCCCTGGGCCAGGCCCAGGATGCGGCCGCCACCCTCGCCTCCCTGCGCGCTTCGGCCGGCCCTGACAAGGCCTGGTCCGCGGTGTTCTGGTCCACCCTGCTGGACGCCGACCGGCTCCAGGGCAACCGGGAGCAGGCCTGGAAGGACCTGGCGGACTACAAGGCCCGGTTCAAGCAGCAGGCGGATTCCGGACTGGAACGGGTCCTGGCCGGGGTCTGACCCGCCGGCCCAGCCCGGCAAGGACGCCCCATGCGCATGTATGATCTCATCTACACCAAGAAAATGGGCGGCCGGCTCAGCGATGAGCAGATCGCCTTCTGGGTGGAGGGCGTGGCCCGGGGCTCGGCGCCCGACGAGCAGAGCGCGGCCCTGCTCATGGCCATCTGCTGGCGCGGAATGGACACCCGGGAGGCCTGGGCCCTCACGCTGGCCATGCGCGACTCGGGGCTGAAGGAGGATCTCTCTTCGGTGCCGGGGGTGAAGGTGGACAAGCACTCCACCGGCGGGGTCGGGGACAAGACCACCCTGGTCCTGGGCCCGATCGTCGCCGCCTGCGGGGTGCCCTGCGCCATGTTCAGCGGCCGCGGCCTGGGCCACACCGGCGGCACCGTGGACAAGTACTCGGCCATTCCCGGGCTCCGGGTGGAACTGGACCCGGAAGCCTTCCGCGCCAGCCTGCGCGCCACCGGCTTCGCCAACAGCGCCCAGACCGGGGACTTCTGCCCGGCCGACCGCAAGCTCTACGCCCTGCGCGATGTGACGGCCACGGTGGAATCGATTCCGCTCATCACCGCCAGCATCATGTCCAAGAAGCTGGCCGGCGGCTGCGACGCCCTGGTCCTGGACGTGAAATGCGGCGCTGGCGCCTTCATGAAATCCATCGAGGACGCCCGCGCCCTGGCCCGGGCCATGGTGGCGGTGGGCCAGGCCCAGGGGCTCAAGGTCAAGGCCCTGGTCACGCGAATGGAAGAGCCGCTGGGCTGGGCCATCGGCAACGCCCTGGAGGTGATGGAAGCGGTGGAGATCCTCAAGGGCCAGGGGGACTCTGACCTGGCCCGGTTGAGCTTCCGGCTGGCCGCGGAGATGCTGATCCTGGGCGGGGCCGCCAGAACCCTGGCCGAGGCCGAAGGCCAGGTGGCCGGGGCGGTGGCCAGCGGCCGCGCCATGGCCAGGTTCCGCGCCTGGGTGGCGCACAATGGCGGCGACCCCGGGGCCCTGGACGATTTCAGCCTGCTCCCCGGCAGCCGGCGCAGGGTGGCGGTGCGGGCCCACAGCGCGGGCTTCGTCCAGGCCATGGACAGCCGCGCCCTGGGCCTGCTGGCCATGGAGCTGGGGGCGGGGCGGAGCAGCCGGGAGGACCCTCTGGACCTGGGCGTCGGCATCCAGGTCCACGCGCGCATCGGCCAGTGGGTGGAGGACGGCCAGGACCTGCTCACCCTGCACTGCAATGACCGCGAAGCCCAGCCGGCCGCCGGGTGGATCACCCTCGGGCCGGAGCCCTGCACGCCGCAGCCGTGGCTTCTGGAGAGCGTGGAAACCTGAGCCAAGGGCCCTTTGCCCGCAAACTGATGATCGAGGTGCTGCATGGCCCGGGATTTCCAGACATTCCTGAAGCGGTTGGAGGCGAGCGGCGAGCTGAAGCGGGTGACGGCCGAAGTGGACCCTTACCTGGAGGCGGGCGCCATCGCCGACCGGGTCTCCAAGCTGCCCGGCGGAGGCCGCGCCCTCCTGTTCGACCAGGTCAAGGGGGCCGCCATGCCGGTGGCCATGAACGTCTTCGGCAGCGCCCTGCGCATGGCCATGGCCCTGGGGGTGGACCAGGACCCGGCCGGCCTGGACGCCGTGGCCGCACGCATCGAGAAGCTGATCCAGGAGGCCATGCCCAGACCCGGATCCAGCTTCCTGGACAAGCTGGCCAAGCTGCCCATGCTGGCGGAGGTGGGCGGCTGGATGCCGAAGACGGTGGGCAAAGGGATCTGCCAGGAAGTGGTCTGGCGCGGCGCGGACGCCAGGCTGTCCCGCCTGCCGGTGCTCACCACCTGGCCGGAGGACGGCGGCCCGTTCATCACCCTGGGCCTGGGCCATACCCGCTTCCGCAGCGGCCACCGGAACATGGGCCTGTACCGGCTGCAGGTCTACGATGAGCACACCCTGGGCTTCCACACCCAGCTGCACCACGACGGCGCCCGGGCCCGGCACGGCTACGCCCCCGGCGAGCGCATGCCGGTGGCGGTGAGCTTCGGCGGCGACCCTGCCCTCACCTACGCGGCCACGGCCCCGCTGCCGCCCTTTCTTTCGGAGATCATGTTCACCGGCTTCCTGCGCGGCGAAGGCGTTCCCATGGTCCGCTGCGTGAGCCACGACCTGGAGGTGCCGGCGGATTCCGAGATCGTCATCGAAGGCTGGGTGGATCCGGGCGAGCTGCGGCGGGAGGGTCCGTTCGGCGACCACACCGGCTACTACTCGCTGGCCGACGACTACCCGGTCCTGCACGTGGAGGCCATCACCCACCGCCAGCACCCGGTCTACCCCGCCACCATCGTCGGCCGGCCACCCCAGGAGGACGCCTACCTGGGTCTGGCCACCGAGCGGATATTTTTGCCATTGTTGAGGATGGTCCTGCCGGAAGTGGTGGACATGCACCTGCCCCCCGCCGGCGGATTCCACAACCTGGTGATCGTGGCCATCCGCAAGGAGTTCCCCGGCCACGCCCAGAAGGTCATGAACGCCATCTGGGGCACCGGCCAGATGATGTTCAGCAAGGGCATCGTGGTGGTGGACCAGGACATCGATCCCCATGACGGCGCCGAAGTGCTGTTCCGGGTCACCAGCAACGTGGACCCCCGGCGGGACCTTCTGTTCACCGAAGGGCCCCTGGACGTGCTGGACCACAGCAGCGACCGGTTCGCGTTCGGCAGCAAGGTGGGCATCGACGCCACCCGCAAGAGCCCCCGGCTGGACGGGTTCCCCCGGGAATGGCCCCGGGACCTGGTGTTCCCGCCGGAACTCCTGGAGCGGATCGACGCCCGCTGGCAGGACTACGGGCTATAGGCGAAGCCCTGCCCCGGCCGGTTCCACGTGGAACAACCGGGGCAGGTTTGCCTTCACTGGATGTCGCTGACCCTGCCGTTGTAGAAGGTGATCTTGAAATCCGGGAAGACCTCGATCCGCTTGGTGCCGATGATGGCGGTCTCCTTGGGATTGCCGAGGATGCGATGGACCTCGTCCATGCTCATGCCGACGTTGACGGCCTGGGCGGGAGCGGGCGCGGGCGGGGCCTGGGCGGCCTGGCTGATGACACTCTGGCCTGAGCTGTTGGCGTCCTGGGCCACCTGGGAAAGCTCGCCGGCGGCATTGGGATCGGCCTGCACGGCGGCGGCGAAGGGGGCGTCGGCGGTGCCCATGCTCTGGGGAGGCAGCGCGGGCAGTCCGTCCTGGCCCTGGCGGGTCTGGAGATCGCCCAGGCCCTGGTCGATGCTGGCCCGCATGCGGTTCTGCATGTCCTGCAGGTCCTGGAGGCTCACCGAGACCGTGCTGCCCCTGGGCACGGCCGGGTCGCGGGAGGCCATCACCACCACGTCGGCATAGGTGGACCCGGGCTGCGGCGCGCCTCTGAGCTGCAGCACGTCCCCTTCGGGCAGGAGCCGTTCCTGACCGCCGGCGTAGGCCACGGTGCCGGTGGCGACCAGGAAGATGCGGGAGACATTGTCGGCGAACATCGGGGGCGGGGCGCCGGCGGGCGGCGTGTAGCCCGGCTGGCTCGCCACCTGCTGCTCGGCCCTCTCCTGGTCCACCTGCCGGCGGACTTCATCGGCGATGGCCTGCTTCACTTCCGGCGACATGGCGCCGGCGTCATAGGTGCTGGTTGGGGCCGGCACCGGCGCGGCGTTGTCGATCCGCGCCTGGTAGGCCGACTGCAAGGTCGCCGCAACCATGAAATCGGTCAGCCAGAAGATCGGGCTCGGGTAGACCGGATAGGGCGTGTAGTAGCTGTGGTAATAACCGTACCACGGGCGCGCCTCCCAGCCCCATCGGTAGCGGACCGGCTCGCCCCACGGGCGGTAGGCGTAGGAATAGTAGGCGGGCCGGTAGTAGTGCATGGGCATGTAGACGTTGAAGGTCACGCCGCCGTAGGCGTAGGGGCGGTAGACCCGGGTGGTGACCATGCCGTGCTCAATATAGGTCCGCTGGACGAAGGCCTGGTTGTGGAACATCAGGGGCCTCTGCACGAAGCCGCCACGGCCGTTGCCGTTGGCGAAGACCACATGGCCGTCGGGGTGGACCACCTCCACGTGGCGCATGCCGTCGGGGGCATAGTGGATCACCGCGCCGTTGGGGGTGCGCACCTCGCGGATGGCGCCCCCCGGCGCCCGGTGGACCTCGCCGCCGTCGCGAGTGCGGACCACGGTCAACGGGGGTCCGGGATGGAAGGGCACCGGATCGTGCACCGCCTGGCCGGGCATGCCGGGACGCTGGCCCGGAGTCTGGCCGGGCATGCCCGGACGCTGCGCGGGAGTCTGGCCGGCCATGCCGGGACGCTGGGCCGGAGCCTGGCCGGCCATGCCGGGACGCTGGGCCGGAGCCTGGCCGGCCGTGCCGGGACGCTGGGCCGGAGCCTGGCCGGCCGTGCCGGGACGCTGGGCCGGAGTCTGTCCGGGCATGCCCGGACGCTGCGCGGGCGCCTGGGCCGGCGCGCCGGGACGCTGGGCGGGGGCCTGGGCGGCATGCTGGGCCGGAGGCTCCTGCGCGGGCGGGGCGGGATGCTGGGGGGCGGGAGCCTGATGGGCGGGCTCCTTCCGTTCAGGTTCCCTCCGTTCCTGTTCCTTGCCCTTCTCCTGGGCGCACAGCGGCGAGGCGGACGCGGAAAGCAGCGCCACCAGGGCCATGCCGACGCTTCCCGGAATGAGGTTCCTGCAGGTAGACCGAGGTTTCAAGGGGCACCCCTATGGTTGTTGGCTGGGTTGATTGGATGATGCTGTCGAAGGTCTGGCCACCTATGATTATGGACCACACCTCACGATTGAATGTTTACCCAGTCAACAAGTTCGCTCAAGGCCTGGACCAGGACGTTGCCGGCCACGGTCCGCCGGTAATGGGCGGTGGAGCGGATGTCGTCGATGGGGCTGATGTCCGCCATGAGGGCCGCCCGGGCCGCGGCCACCGGCAGGGCGTCCAGGGCCCGGCCCAGGATCGCCGCCTCGGCCGCCCGGGCCCGGATCGGGACCGGGGCGACGCTGCCCAGGCCGATGCGGCATTCCCGGACGATCCCCGCCTCGACCCGTGCGTAGGCCGCCAGGCAGACCTTGGCCACCGCCTGGGCGGCGCGGGTGCCGACCTTGCGGTAGAAGTGGAACCCCGCATCCGGCTCGGGCACCCGGATCCGGGTCAGCAGTTCGAAGGGGGCCATGACCGTCTGCTTGTAGCCGGTGAAGAAGGCCTCCACCGGCACCCAGCGGGAGCCGCCCAGCCCGGTCAGCTCCACCTGGGCGGCGTAGGCCAGCAGGCTGGGCGGGGAGTCGGCCGCGGGGCTGCCGTTGACCAGGTTCCCGCCCAGGGTGCCCCGGTTCTGGATGGCCACCGCCCCGGTGACCTTGGCGCTCTGCACCAGGTTGGGCAGGTGGCGCTGCACGTAGGGGTGCCGGCGCAGGTCGGTGTAGGTGACCAGGGCGCCAAAGGTGATGCCCCCGGGGTCGGTCTCGATGCCGCGCAGATCATCCAGGCGCTGCAGGCTGAGGAAGTGGGTGTCGGCCAGGCGGCCGGCGGCGAAGGGCACCATGAGATCGGTGCCGCCGGCCAGGGGGCGCCAGAGGCCGGGCTCCTGCGCCAGGACTTCCAGGGCCTCCTGGAGCGTGCCGGGCACCTTGACGGTGCAGGCGGGGACATTGCCCCTCATGGCCGCACCGTCCCGGCGGCCGCCTGCACGGCCTCCACGATCTTGACGTAACCCGTACACCTGCAGATGTTGCCGGCCAGGCCCTCGCGGATCTCGGGCTCGCTGGGATGGGCGCAGCGGTTGAGCAGATCCACCGAGGCCAGCACCATGCCCGGCGTGCAGAAGCCGCACTGGGCTCCATTGCAGGCCAGGAAGGCCTGCTGCAGGCCGTGCAGGGTTCCGCCCTGGGCCAGCCCCTCGATGGTGAGGAGCTCGCTGCCCTGGGCCTGGACCGCCGGCACCAGGCAGCTGTTCACCAGTTTTCCATCCATGATCACCGAGCAGGCGCCGCATTCGCCTTCCCCGCAGCCCTCCTTGGTGCCCGGCAGGCCCAGGTCCTCGCGGATCACGTCCAGCAGCCGGGCCATGGGCAGCACCGGCACGGCACGGCGCACCCCGTTCACGGTCAGCTCCAGCTGCATCCTGCCTTCATCCATGATCGGCCTCCACCGCTTCCAGGAGGCGCTCCGGGGTCACCGGCACCTCCCGCAGTTCCAGCAGTCCCAGGGCGTCCTGGAGCGCGGCCAGCACGGCCGGGGCGGGCCCGTCCATGGGCAGCTCGCCCAGGCCCTTGGCCCCGCCCGGTCCCAGGGCGTAGGGGTTGTTCTCTTCGAACCGCACCCTGATCCGGGGCAGGTCCTGGGCGGTGGCGACGATGTAGTTGGTCATCTGGTTGTTGACCATGCGCCCCTGGGCGGTCTCCACCTTCTCCCACAGGGCCCAGCCCAGGCCCTGGGTGACGCCCCCCTCCACCTGGCCGGCGGCCAGGATCGGGTTGATCACCCGGCCCACTTCCTGCCGGGCGACGAAATCCTCCACCTTCACCTCCCAGGTGACGGTGTCCACGCTCAGCTCCACCGCGTAGCAGGCCCAGGCGTAGGTGGGATAGGCGTCGCCCCGGTAGTGAACGTCGTCCCACACCAGGTTGGCGGGCTGCTGGTACTGCGAGAAGCAGGTCATGCCGCCGGACTGGGCGTGGGCCCGCTGCACCGCCTCGCGCCACCCTTCCGGGCCGCCGTCGCGGAGGAAGCCCTGGTCCATGAGCATCTGTTTCAGCCCCGTGGCCGCGTCCGCCACCAGCCGGCCCACCACCATGGTGCTGCGGGAGGCCACGGTGGGCCCGCTGTTGGGCACCTCCCGGGTGTCCACGCCGCCCATGCTCACCAGCTCGTTGGGGATGCCCAGAGCTTCGGAGACGATCTGGGTGAAGACGGTCTCCTTGCCTTGGCCCATCTCGGTGGAGGCGGCCAGCACTTCCACCCGGCCGTCGGCCCGGGTGCGCACCCCGGTGACCGAGGCCAGGTGCAGCTCGCCCGAGCCGGTGAAGCCGCAGCCGTGCATGAACACCGAGAAGCCCACGCCCTTCTTGACCATGCCGGGGCCGGCGTTGTGCCGGGCGAAGGCGGCCCGCTTGTGCGGGTAGCCCAGGTCGGCCAGGGCGCGGTCCATGAGGCCCTCCAGGTCCAGGTCCTCGGTGACGATCTGGCCGGTGGCCATGAGATCGCCCTTCTTCAGCAGGTTCCGGCGCCGCAGCGTGACCGGGTCGAGGCCCATGCGGGCTGCGGCGATGTCCATGTGCCGCTCCATGGCGAACAGGCTCTGGGGCGCGCCGAAGCCCCGGAACGCGCCGTTGGGCGGCGAGTTGGTGGCCACGGCCCGGGCGTGGATGCGCACGTTGGGGCAGCGGTAGGCGCCCAGGGCGTGGATGGCGCCCCGGCTCAGCACCACCGGCGACAGGGTGCAGTAGGCCCCGGCGTCCAGCAGGAAGTCCGATTCCATCGCCAGCAGCCGGCCCTCGGCGTCGAAGGCGGTGCGCAGGCGGCTGCGGGAGGGATGGCGCTTGGTGGTGCAGGCCATGTCCTCCTCCCGGTCGTAGACGATGGTCACCGGCCCTCCGGCCTTCCAGGCCAGCATGGCCGCGTGCCCGGCGATGATGGACGGGTAGTCCTCCTTGCCGCCGAAGGCCCCGCCAGTGTCCATCTGCAGCACCCGCACCCGCGGCCCCGGCAGATGGAACAGCTGGGTGAGGGCGGTGTGCACGTAGTAGGGGCACTGCAGGGAGCCGCGCACGGTGACGCCGGGCCCGTCCTCGCCCTGGGTGACCTCGGCCGACATGCCGTTGGTCTCGATGTAGAGCTGCTCCTGGGCTCCGGTGCGGTACTCCCCCTCCACCACGTGGGCCGCTGTGGCCCAGACCCCGTCCGGGTCGCCCTTCTCGATGCGGATCTCCTTGAACAGGTTGTCCCGGCCGCCCACCGCCTGCCGGCATGCCAGGGACTGGTCCAGGTCAAGCACCGCCGGCAGCTCCTCCACCTCCACCGTCACCGCCCGCCGGGCCCGCTCCAGCAGGTGCCGGTCCGGGTGGGCCAGGAGCAGGATGGGCTCCTCGGCGTGGTTGATGAATTCCCCGGCCAGGAACGGCTGGTCCGGCTCGATGGACTCCACCCGGTTGAACCAGCCCATGGCCTCGATGTCCTTGGCGGTGACGATGGTGAACTCGGACCAGGGGATGCCTTCAGCGAAGCGGATGCCCAGGATCCTGCCATGGGCCACCCGCGAGCGGACCGTGGCGCCGTAGATCCGGCCGGGCCAGATCTGGTCGGCCACGTACAGGGCCGCCCCGGTGAGCTTCTCCCGCCCTTCCCTGCGCGGTACCGAGATGCCGATGCCTTCATTTTTCATGGACCCGTCCCACCCCGCCAATCAAGGGTGGGCCATCATCGCAGGGCCGCCGGGCACTGACAATGATTCTATTCGCGCGGTTCCACCACGATGGCCGGATCGGGGGTGGGACAGCCGAAGCTGCAAAGCCCGCAGCCGGTGCAGTGGTCCTCCACCACCTGCGGGTGGGCCATGCCGTCGGGCCCGGGCTCGCCCATGCGGATGGCCACGCCGGGGTAGGGACAGCGGTCCACGCAGGTGCGGCAGGCCTGGGCCGGGCGGTCATCCCGGGCATAGGTGAGGCAGCGGCCGCGCCTGACCCTGGCGATGCCCATCCTCACGGCCGGGGGGCCTTCCAGCTGCTGGCCGGCCACCTTGCGCTTGGGCCAGACCAGCGCCCCTTCCGGGCAGGCGGTGATGCAGGGCAGGCTGGTGCAGAGGAAGCAGGGCATGATGCGCGGCTCGATGATCGGCGTCCCCGCCGCCAGCGCCGCCTGGGGGCCGGCCTTGTAGATGGACCCCTGCGGGCAGGCCTGGAGGCACTTGTCGCAGCGGGTGCAGGCCAGCAGGAAATCGAACTCGTCCAGCGCCCCCGGCGGACGCAGCAGCTTGGGCCCGGCCCCGGTCACCACCTCCGACACCCGCTCCGCCAGGAAGCCGCCCAGCATGATCCCCAGGGACTTGAAGAAGTCCCCCCGGTCGTGGGGATCGTCCAGCTTGCCCATCAGAGCTCCAGCAGGCGCAGGGTGGGCATCAGCACGCCCCACAGGATGGGATCGAAGCCCAGGGTGAGGATCCCGGCCCGGCCCTCCTCGGCCGGGGCGAAATGGGCCAGGAGGAAGGGGCTCACCGCCACTTCCCGGGAGCTGGCCGGATGCTCCCGCCACTCCACCCCCTGGGGGGCCTCCAGCCTGGCCAGGGTCCGGCCCTCGGCGGCGCGCAGGTGCAGGATCAGCAGATCGCCGTGGAAGGTGGGGACCTTCACCGTGATCATCCGACCCCGGGGCGCCTGGGGCACCACTTCGAAAGCGGCCCGGTAGCCCAGGGTCCCGATCTCGGGATCCTCGCCCTTGAAGATGGCCGCGGTCTGCTCCATGAGCCCGTCCACGCCGCGGTCGCCCAGGTGGGCCACCGACTGCAGGTGGGTGCCGCCCACTTCGCCCAGGCCCTCCACCAGCTTCGGGAGGGTGGCCAGCACCTGCTCCAGGGCCGGGCGGCCGCGCAGGGCGATCTTTCCGGCGGGCCAGCCGCCCGCCAGGGGCATGGGCTCCAGGGAGGCTTCGGGCTCGGAACGCAGGTCCAGCACCCGGCCCTGGAAGCCGGTGAGCAGCTCCGGGGCCGCGGGGGTCTCGGCCAGGATCACCAGTTCGATGCCCTCCAGCAGGGCGGCTTCGGGGGCGAACATGAGCAGGTCGGCGAACTCCTCGTCCCGGGTCATGGGACCGTGGGCCAGGGGCAGCACCGAGCATTCCCGGGGTTCCAGCGTGTCCACCAGCTCGCGGCCCAGCAGCGATCCGGCACCAATGACGGCGATCTTCAGCATTCATGCACCTTTCAAAGAGTTCCCATCATACCCGTACCGCGGCCGCTTCACCTGGGCGGTGGCCATCCAGGGCCGCGGCCACCTCCCCGGCCAGGAAGCGCCGCACCTGGCCGCCGGCGCATCCGGTGAAGCGGACCGGGTCCAGCAGGGCCAGAAGGTCCGCTTCGGTCATGGCCCAGGCGGAATCCGCCGCCAGCAGGCCCAGCAGCCCGTTGGGGCGGCCCTCCTGCTTGATCCGGCGCCCGGCCTCCAGGGCCGCCAGCCGGAACCGCTCGTGCAGGTCCTGGCGGTCGCCGCCCCGCTTCACCGCCTCCATGAGCAGGACCTCCGCCGCCATGAACGGCAGTTCGCCCTTGAGCCTGGCCTCGATCATTTTCGGGTAGACCACCAGGGCCGAGGCGATGTTGCGGTAGAGCACCAGGATGGCGTCCACCGCCATGAGGCCCTGGCTCACCGTGAGCCGCCGGTGCGCGGAATCGTCCAGGGTGCGCTCCAGCCACTGGGTGGCGCTGGTCTGGTAGGTGCTGGGCACCAGCCCCAGAACGAACCGGGCGAGCGAATTGATCCGCTCGCTGCGCATGGGGTTGCGCTTGTAGGGCATGGCCGAGGAGCCGATCTGCTGCGTCTCGAAAGGCTCCTCCACCTCCTTGAGGTGCTGGAGCAGGCGCAGGTCGCAGGCGAACTTGGAGGCAGAGGCCGCGATCCCGCACAGCACCTGGCCCAGCCGGTCCTCCAGCTTGCGGGTGGCGGTCTGCCCCGCCACCGGGATGGCCGCCACGCCCACCTTGGCGCAGAACCCGGCCTCCAGGGCCTCCACCTTGGCTCCGTCGCCGTCGAACAGCTCCAGGAAGCTGGCCTGGGTGCCGGTGGTGCCCTTGATCCCGCGCACCGGGGTGGTGCGCAGCACATGGTCCAGGTCCTCAAGGTCCAGCAGCAGGTCCTGGATCCAGAGGGTGGCCCGCTTGCCCACGGTGGTGGGCTGGGCCGGCTGGAAGTGGGTGAAGCCCAGGCAGGGCTGGTCCTGCCACTGGGCGGCGAAGGCGCCAAGGGCGGCGATGACGTCCAGCAGGCGGCGGCGCAGCAGGGCAAAGGCCTCCCGGCAGATGAGCAGATCGCCGTTGTCGGTGACGAAGCAGCTGGTGGCGCCCAGGTGGATGATCGGCCGGGCCCCCGGCGCCTGCTCGCCCCAGGCGTGGATGGCCGCCATCACGTCGTGGCGCAGAGCGGCCTCGAACCGGGCGATGGCCGCGAGGTCCACGGCATCCTGGGTGGACCGCAGCTCTTCCAGCTGCTCCGGAGTGATGGGCAGGCCGAGTTCCGCTTCACTTTCGGCCAGCGCCACCCAGAGCCGGCGCCAGACCCGCATGCGGTACATCGGGGAGAGCAGGCGGACCATGGCCTTGGAGGCGTAGCGGGCGGCCAGGGGGTGCTCGAAGGCCTCCAGGTCGCTGGCGTCACAGGGGGGCAGGATGGACATGGCGCACCTTTCCTTCCCAGTTTGGCAGAAGACGATTGTTCCATGTGGAACTTGCCCGGCGGCCGCAACCGTCCCGACTCGGCATTTCTTGACGCCCGGGCCCATCCGGTTATGAGAAGATTTTCTTACAGAGGAGATCGAGATGGATCGGTATGAAGTTTTGCGTGAGGCTGACCCTTCCGTGTTCCAGGCCATTGAGCTGGAAGTCCTGCGGCAGCGCCAGAACCTGGAACTGATCGCATCCGAGAACTACACCTCGGTGGCGGTCATGACCGCCATGGGCAGCCACCTCACCAACAAGTACGCCGAAGGCTACCCCGGCCGGCGCTACTACGGCGGCTGCGTGAACGTGGACACCATCGAGGACCTGGCCCGCACCCGGGCCAAGCAGCTGTTCGGGGCGGACCACGCCAATGTCCAGCCCCACAGCGGGGCCCAGGCCAACATGGCGGTCTACTTCGCCGTGCTCAAGCCGGGCGACACCGTGCTGGGCCTGGACCTGGCCCACGGCGGCCACCTCACCCACGGCCACCCCCTCAACAGCTCCGGCATCCTGTACAAGTTCATCGGCTACCACGTGACCCGGGAGACCGAGCGGGTGGACATGGACGAAGTGCGCCGGCTGGCCCTGGAGCACAAGCCCAAGCTGATCGTGGTGGGCGCTTCGGCCTATCCGCGCATCTTCGACTTCCCGGCCTTCCGCGCCATCGCCGACGAAGTGGGCGCCATGGTGATGGTCGACATGGCCCACATCGCCGGCCTGGTGGCCACCGGCCTCCACCCCAGCCCGGTCCCCTACGCCGACTTCGTCACCACCACCACCCACAAGACCCTGCGCGGTCCCCGGGGCGGCCTGATCCTGTGCCGGGACAAGTACGCCAAGGACCTGGACCGGGCCGTGTTCCCGGGCGTCCAGGGCGGCCCGCTCATGCACGTCATCGCCGGCAAGGCGGTGGCCCTGGCCGAGGCGCTGCGGCCCGAGTTCAAGACCTACCAGGAGCAGGTGGTGCGCAACGCCTCCGTCCTGGCCGGCGCCCTGGCCGAGAAGGGCTGGCGCATCGTCTCCGGCGGCACCGACAACCACCTGATGCTGGTGGACGTGTTCCAGCAGGGCATCCCCGGCAACGAGGCCGAGCAGACCCTGGACCGGGCCGGGATCACCGTCAACAAGAACGGGATCCCCTTCGACCCCAACCCCCCGCTCAAGCCCTCCGGCATCCGGGTCGGCTCCCCCGCCGTCACCACCCGCGGCATGAAGGAAGCCGAGATGCGGCTCATCGCCGGCTGGATCGACGGCGCCCTGCGCAACCGCGCCGACGAGGCGGTGGTGGCCCGCATCCGCCAGGAAGTGTTCGCCCTCACCAGCCGGTTCCCCATCCCCGAATAGCTTGGAAGCGGACGGCCTCTTCGTCTACGGCAGCCTGCGCGCGGGCGGCCGCGCCCATGCCTGGATTCAGCGCACCGACCCGGTAGGGAGCACTTCCGCCTGCGTGGCCGGCCGCTTGTTCCACCTGCCCTCGGCCGGCCATCCGGCCATGGTCCCCGCCGCCGAACCGGCCGCCCCCGGCCCCGGCTGGGTCACGGGGGAGTTCCTCGGCTACGAGGATGGAGCCGCCCTGGACAGCGCCCTCCAGGACCTGGACCAGCTGGAAGACGTGGAAGGCGGCCTGTTCGAGCGGCGGCTCCTGCCGGTGCGGCTGGATTCCGGCCAGCGCTACCAGGCCTGGGTCTACGTCTTCCCGGAGGACCGCCTGCCCCGGCTGGAGCGGGAAGGGGTGGAGCTGCCCGGCGGGGACTGGCGCGACTATCTGGACCACTAGCACCGCAAGATCCACCTCGGATCAGGCGACCGTGCAGGGCACATGTAGCCGCAGCGGAGCGAACTCCGCAACGGCTACTAGGCACGGCATTTGCTGCATGAAGGGCGGGGAGGCAGAATATGACGAGCTTAACATCTCTATATTTAAATAGTTCCACAACCCAGCTGGCCAATCTCCTGGGGATAGGCGCCAACCAGGGATCCACCCAGCAGGCCGGCTCGGCAAATGATTCCTTCGCGGCCCTCCTGGCCCAGTCCCTGGCCACCCAGTCCCCGGCACAATCGACCGCCTCGACGGCTGCCACCAACAGCAGCGGCTCCTCATCCCTGTCCACCGACCTGACCGCCCTCGGCCAGGCCCTCTCCTCCGGGAACCTCGCCGCCGCCCAGCAGGCCTTCCAGTCCATGCAGACCGATCTGCAAGGCACCACCGGCACCCAGCAGGCCCACCACCACCACCATCATCACCAGGACCAGGACGCCGCCAGTTCAGCCAGCACAGCCAGCACCACGACCCAGGCAGCCTCGGCCACCCAGGGCGGCTCCAGTGGCACGTCGCTGCTCGACCTGCTCATGGCCACGACCCAGACGGCCTGAACAGCAGGACAACGCCCACCCCCACAAGAATCAAAAGCAGGTTCCAGAGGTCCAGGCACACGGCCAAGGACGAGCGTTTCCTGGGAATGTCCATCGGCGACCCCGCGGCCTGCCGCCCGGCGAGGGCGGCCTGCCTATGGCATACGCGCGGGCCGCGACTTCCGGGGTCCTTTCCGGTGAACACCGTGTGACTTCGGGGCCCTCGCGGGCGCAGAGGCTCAGAACGAGCTGAACGCCAGCACCAGGACCACCCCCAGCAGGATCAGGACGAGGTTCCAGATCTCCACGGCGGGGGCGGTGAGCGGGTGGCTCTGGAAGGGATGGAACGGCGCGTGGACTTGCATGGGTCACCCCCGGGGAGGCTGGCCCCTGGCGGGGGCCACCCTCAATATCGGTCCTTTCCCGGGGCCGGGCCGCTATTCCAGGTCGAGTTTCTGCTGCACGCCGTCCTCGCTGGGCGCGGGGCTGCCGGTCTCGGCGTCCACCACCAGGTCCAGATCCTCCTCTTCGTCCAGGGCCTGGGCGCTGGCGTCGATCTTGGCCAGACCCACCACCCGGTCGGTGTCGGAGGCCAGGTTGAAGAGGCGCACGCCCATGGCGGCGCGGCCGGTCTTGCGCACTTCGTCGATGTTGAAGCGGATGACCATGCCTTCCTGGGAGATGAGCAGGCAGCCTTCGCTGGGCTTGACCAGCACCGAGCCCACCACCTTGCCATTGCGCACGCCGGCCCGGATGTTGATGACGCCGGTGCCGCCCCGGCCCTGGAGCCGGTAGTCCTGAAGCAGGCTGCGTTTGCCGTAGCCCTTCTCGGTGACGGTGAGCAGCATGCCGTGGGCGGCGGTGCTCTCGTCCGGCTCCTCGCCTTCCTCGAGATCAGGCAGGGGCTCGGCCACTTCCATGTCCACGATCTCGTCGCCGGATCCCAGGCGCATGCCGCGCACGCCGGTGGCGGTGCGGCCCATGGCGCGGATGTCCTCTTCGGGGAAGCGGATGGCCTTGCCCAGGGCGCTGATGAGCACGATCTGCTGGTTGCCGGTGGAGACCCGCACCGACACGAGCCGGTTGCCCTCCTCGATGTTCAGGGCGATCAGGCCGTTGCTGCGGATGTTTGCGTAGGAGCTGAGGCTGGTCTTCTTCACGGTGCCGTCGGAGGTGGCGAACACCAGGTGGTGCTCCTCCGGGAATTCCCGCAGGGCCATGAGCGTGACCACCTTCTCGTCATCCTTGAGCGAGATGAGGTTCTTGATGTGCTTGCCCCGGGTGGAGGCCGCCGCCTCGGGCAGGTCGTAGACCTTCAGGGCGTAGGCGTAGCCCCGGTCGGTGTACACCAGCAGGGTGTCGTGGGCCTTGGTGAGGAACAGCCGCTCGACGAAATCCTCGTCCTTGGTCTTCATGCCCAGCTTGCCCTTGCCGCCGCGCTTCTGCCGGCGGTAGGCCGCCAGCGCCGTGCGCTTGATGTAGCCGGCCTTGGACATGGTGACCACCATCTCCTCGTCCGGCACCACGTCCTCCATGCGGATGTTGCCGGAGAAGGCCGCGATCTCAGTCATGCGATCGTTGCCGAACTGGTCGCTCACGGTCTGGAACTCTTCGCGGATGACCGCCATGAGCAACTCATCATTGTCCAGGATGGCCCTGAGCTGGGCGATGGTCTTCTCCAGTTCAGCCAGCTCCTCCAGGATCTTCTCCCGCTCCAGCCCGGTGAGGCGCTGCAGCCGCATGTCCAGGATGGCCTGGGCCTGCTTGTCCGATAAGGCCAGCTCGGGGCGGGCCTTGAGCTGGGCGGCGGTGGCGAAGCGGCCGGCCATGAGGCCTTCCTTGGCTTCCTCCGGGGAGGCCGCGGCGCGGATCAGCTTGATCACCGCGTCCAGGAAGTCCAGGGCGATCTTCAGGCCCATGAGGATGTGGTGCCGGTCTTCGGCCTTCTTCAACTGGAACAGGGTCCGGCGGGTGACCACTTCGCGGCGGAAGCCGATGAACTCCTTGAGGATCTCCCGCAGGGTGAGGATCCGCGGCTGGCCGTTGACGATGCACAGCATGGTGATGGGGAAGGAGTTCTGCAGCTGGGTCTGCTGGTAGAGGTTGTTCAGGACGATGTCGCTGGACTCGCCCTTCTTCAGCTCCACCACCATGCGGATGCCTTCCCGGTCGCTCTCGTCGCGCAGATCGGAAATGCCGTCGATCTTCTTTTCGTGCACCAGTTCGGCGATCTTTTCGAGCAAGGTGGCCTTGTTCACCTGGTAGGGCAGCTCGGTGAAGACGATCTGCTCCCGGTCTCCGGCCCGCTTGATCTGCTCCACGTGCGACTTGGCCCGCACCACGCAGCGGCCGCGGCCGGTGCGGTAGGCGTCCAGCACCCCTTCGGTGCCGAGCATGAGCCCGCCGCCGGGGAAATCCGGACCCTGGACGTGG
>Ga0302320_10004804_pt1 | contig 30529 bp, 28 predicted proteins | sample Bog_T0_3_FD_202130 | JGI IMG/M metagenome (GOLD analysis project Ga0302320, IMG submission 202130) | Peat permafrost microbial communities from Stordalen Mire near Abisko, Sweden - Bog_T0_3 | ecosystem: Environmental > Terrestrial > Soil > Wetlands > Peat | place: Sweden: Abisko, Stordalen Mire... | reverse complement strand
TTCCCCAAAGAAGCTGTCATCCTGAGCGAACGGGGCCCCAGGCGTACTTCAGCCTGGGGGTGGTGAGTCGAAGGATCTGCGGTTGCACTTCGGAAAATATGCAATGAACTTTAGACTCAGGACACTAAGCCCCATTCACTGAAATGGGGGTGCCCCAGACCTGGATTTTCACGCATGGGAGACCGCGCCCCCTGACTCAAAATCGACGCCGGGTGCCCCATCCTTGAATCGTTCTTTGATTCAAGGGTGGGAGACCACCGCGGTACGCACACCCGGCTCCCGAACTCCTCGGTCTTCCCCCTGTGCTAACCTCATCCCATCCCAATGGACTCGGCCAAAAACAAGCTCTACTACGGCGACAATCTCGAAGTCCTCCGGCGCTACGTCAAGGACGAGACCGTCGATCTCGTTTATCTCGACCCGCCCTTCAACTCCCGCCAGGATTACAACGTCCTCTTCGCCGAGAAAGACGGCTCCCAGTCCAGCTCCCAGATTCACGCCTTTGAAGACACCTGGGAGTGGAACCTCGAAGCCCAGCGCGCCTACGAGCAGATCGTCGAGCAGGGCGGACGGGTCGCCGACGCCCTCCGCGCCTTCAAGACCTTCCTCTTCAACTCCGACATGATGGCCTACCTCGCCACTAACTCATCGCAGCGAAAAGCAAGCTACGGCGCGATGCCGACAAGAACAAGCGGAACTGCCGGAACGCCGCGTCCCTCCCGAATAAGGTTATATAACTCGCCCTCGTAATATCCGACGCCGGAAGACATCTCCTCCTGAAGTTCCTTCATGGGCAGTATCTCTATACCAACGTCGATCACGTCCCCTATAAAGAAAGCCATGTGCTTCACAAAGAGATCGTACGCCACAAAGGAGTACTTTCCGAACTGCACCTCGACAGCCACACGATCCTTCACAAAGTCTGTCTGATTGTATGAAAAGATCGGCCGCAATCCGGCATTTTCAATCTCCGCTTTTTGCTGCGCTGCCGGAAGGTGCATTGTCTTGCGAATGAGCTTCGAGTCGGAGGTGACCCAATAAGATGTCCGCTGTTCGCCCCACCCGTGCGCATTGAAGGCCGCGCTCAATGCACTATTCATGGCAATGGGGGAATACAGGACCTTGTCCTTTGTCCTTATTTCCTTTGAAACCTTCGTACGGCAGGACGCAGCATCAAGCTCTTGGATAACGGCGGTAATTTGATTCCACAGCCGCAGCTTATGCACTTGCAAGAATTCGAGACCGTTGAGGTGCGAATAATGATTGACAATCCTCACCTATGACCACCTCCGGGTAAGGAAGGGTCATAAATCGGCTTATTCATAGGGCGCATCTTCAGAGTACCGTTACGCAGGTCCGCAACCCTATCCCAGGCAATATCGACAAATTCCTGGACAACATCGCAGCCAAATCCTATCCGGTCATTCTTCACGGCGGCGACGACAGAAGAACCAACTCCCATGTAAGGGTCGAGCACAGCATCCCCTCGGTGCGTTAGAGAAAGCACGATACGCTCGACCAACTCAATCGGGAATTGACAAGGATGGACGGTTTTCTCAACGTGGTTATTCTTAACGTTTGGGAAAATCCACACATCCCCTGGGTTTTTCCCAAGCGGATTGCAGGATAGCTGCCCAGCTTTCGGCCCTTTGAAATACTTCTTTCCCGGATACTTAGAAGGGACGCGAATGGGATCGAGGTTGAACACGTACTCGTCCGATTTTGTAAACCAAAGAATCGTCTCGTAACGCCCGGAGAGCCGGTTGGAGCAATGTAGGCCGTGCTCGAAGTGCCACACGATCCGGTTACGGAGGTGAAGCCCGTGGTCCCTGAAAACCGGATAGAGAACCATATCCAAGGGGAATATTTCGCCCTCCTGCACATGGTTGCCAACCTGCCAGCACAAGGAGCCCCGGGACCCGAGGAGTCGCACACATTCCGAGATCACCTGAGCCTGCTGGTTCACATAGGACTCAAGTGAACGCTTCTTCTCGTATGACTTTCCGATGTTATACGGCGGCGAGGTCACCACCAATTGGACAGACCCCGACCTCATCGGCCGCATGAACGACAGATTGTCCTGGCAATCCATGTACGCTTCCGTTTCACGGTGGAACTTGAAGAGGGTCGCCGGTCCCATGCTTAACCTTTCAGAACATCCTACCGCGATCGTACAGCGAAAGAACGCCGAAGTGCACCTGTGGGAATCAGGACAGTCTACCGGCCGCCCAGGAACCATTCGAAACCTAGGATCCTCCCGAAATGGGCGCTGGGCCAGGTGGGCGCGCGCCCCGCCGACCAGAAAAAAGGCGCAGACCGCGGCATCGACGGACGCCTCTACTTCCACGATGACGACTCCGGCCAATCCAAACAGATCATCTTCTCTGTCAAAGCCGGCGGCGTGACCGTCTCCCAGGTCCGCGACCTCGTCGGCGTCCTCGACCGCGAAAAAGCCCAGATCGGCGTCTATCTCTGCTTCGAGCCGCCTACCAAGCCCATGCTCAAAGAAGCCGCCGAGGCCGGATTCTACCGCTCCACCGACGGCACCACCTACCCCAAGCTCCAAATCCTCACCATCCAGCAAATCCTCGACGGCCGCCAGCCCGAATACCCCCTCCACCGCCGCGACGCCACCTTCAAGAAAGCCCCGCGCAGCCGCGCCGCTGCCGCCGAGAACCTGCCCCTCCCGCTGCTCCCGCCCGATTAGCCCGCCCGGAATCGACGGCAGGCGGCCCGGTTCTCAGGGATATTGATTCACTTATAAGGCTGGGGCGGCGGACGGCCGACCCCCGCTCCCCCCAAACCACACCCAAACCACCCAAATTCTCGCTAATTTCGCGCCATTTCGCGCCCAAAACACCCCATTTTCGACCAAATTTCGATGAAAAAGTCGGGCTCAAACCAGACCTTTCCCACCCTTCCGTCTCCCTGCAAGCCTCCATTCCGCGTTTTTCCCTCGCGTCCACCCGCAGGTCAGCGAAACCCGCCAGCCCCCAGCCCCGCGAACCCGATTTGCAGAAAATTACTCCCCATCGGCGCACACTTGAATTCAGAGACAGGTGCACGCCAAAACCAGCGCAGACCGTCTCGGAAACCAAGCCCAGCAACGGAAAACAAGACCATGCCAATAGCAAGGAACATCGTCGTAGCCGTCAGCCCCGAGCTCTACCGCCAAACCCGCAGGATCGCCGCCGAGTGCGACACCACCGTCACCGACGTGGTCCGCTACCTGCTTCACGTCCTGCCCGATGCCGTCAAGGGAGCCCGCTTCCCCGGTGGCCGTCCCCAATTCGCCGCAGCCGCCGCCCGCCGCGAGCAAGCCGCCAAAATGTCCGCCCAAACGCCCCCAAATTCACCCAAAGAACCACAAAACGAACTTCAAAAACCCGTTTGCATTCCTGTAAAACCAAACTAACTCATTTCCCCTCAATAACCTGCCGCCGCAACACCCAACCGGAATGCAAATTAAGTATCCCAGTAAAACACCCCCAAACAGCTCATTTCACAAGATTTACAGACCAGCCCCAAAACCGCGTACAACCCCAGTACGGTGCCTGGTTCTACCCGCCGTTGACCTTTGCCCCGCTAACCCGGTAAACTACTCTAGTTTGGCGATTCCTGCCTGTTGCCGTGGAGCCAGACGCTCGCCTGAGGGCTTGAGCGTACCGCGGTGCAGATGTTTCCGCCCGAGCAATTCTTAGGAAGCGCACCCGCCCGTCGGGAGCCGCGCTGGAGGGTTTATGTACGCGGTGATTCGTACCGGTGGCAAGCAATATCGGGTCGCTCCAGGCGACGTAGTGAAGATTGAGAGCGTCAACTCCGGCGACAAGACTGTCGAGTTCAGCGATGTGCTGGCCGTCAGCGGCGAGCCGGGAACCGTGGCCAGGCCGGCCACCGCCAAGGTAACCGCCGAAGTGCTGGGCGAGGGCCGCGGCGACAAGATCCTGGTCTTCCACCTCAAGCGGAAAAAACAGTACAAGAAGCTCCAGGGACACCGGCAGAACTTTACCGAGGTGCGCATCAAGGCCATTGAGGCCGATGGCGTGACCTACACCGCCGCCCAGTAAGGCAGCGAACCAGATTCAGAAGGGGATTCGGCAATGGCACATAAGAAGGGTGGAGGCAGCTCCACAAACGGACGCGATTCCAATGCGCAACGGCTGGGCGTAAAGGCCTTTGGCGGTCAACTGGTTACCGGCGGCTCAATCATCATGCGCCAGCGCGGTACCCGCATCAAGCCCGGCCTCAACGTCGGCATCGGCTCGGACGATACCTTGTTTGCCAAGGTCACGGGCAAGGTCAAGTTCCAGGACCGCGGCAACCGCGGCCGCTTTGCCTCGATCGAGCCCGTAGCAGCGGAGTAATTCGCCGACATCGAAGCACATCATGCAGAAAGGCCACGGCGACGCCGTGGCCTTTCTGCATTTCTCTAACCCCTAATCACTGATCCCTAACCCCTGCTTTCAAGACTCCGATTCGCGGCCCTTGAGGTTCTTGGTCAGTACCTTCTCCACCACCTTCTCCACATCGTTCAGGAAGAAGCTGTTGGCCGGCTGCTGCACAGCCACCTGGGTACCGGTGTGGCCCAGAGCCGAGGCAATCTCGTTCCAGCGGTAAATTGTCGAGTTCACCGGCATAGCCACCGGGCGCCGCGCCTGCTCCGGCAGGGCTGCGTAAACCGCCCAGGTTCCCAGCGTGACCAGAAGCACCGATTCGTAGACAAACTGCAGCGGCGTAATCAGCGAAGGGTTGTGGTTGAAGAACAGAGCAATGACAAGGTCGTTGGTCGACAGGATGCCGAAGCCGAGCGCGATGCCGAAGGCCATGTCGCGCACCGAAAGGTGCAGTGCGTTCATGCTCAGGCAGAGGAAGGCAAGGAGACACAACTCCAGAATACTGACCGACCGCATCAGTCCAAAGGCAATGTCGGGGATGACCAGAATGCCCCGGTGGGCAAAGGAGATGGAAGAAAACGTCACGATGATCGAGGCGGCCACCGCCCAGCGGAAAATCACGATGCCGAACTTCATCAACCCGGAGAAAGCCGAAAGCGCTGAACGAAAAACCTCAATGCAGACAAAGAAGAGCAACGCGGCGCTGGCGATATAGACCGCCCAGTAGGCAAAGAAGTACACCGGAAAGTAGCCGCTTCCCCAGGGGCGCGACTGGACGTAGAGCACGCCCAGCAGCACGGGCGTTGAGGCCACGCGCAGCGCCAGGTAGATACCCATGGCCGGGAAACGGCGATTGAGATTCTTGCGCCAGAACAGGAGGCCCAGCACGGCCCACAGCACCAACTCCGCGCCGCTCATCGTCGACATTGCGAGGTTCAAGGGCATACGAAACCGCTCACCAGCCTGATGACATTATCAGGATAGCGCCAAATTCCCGTGCACTCAACAGGAAAGGGGCTTGCCTCCGGCACTTTTGTGCTATTACCTTCGCCTGAACGCGGTTTCACGATGAGTAGATCGTGAAGCCACTGGCCTCAGGGGGGCATTCGCCGCGGCGAATGTCCCCTTGCACAATGCCTGAATGGGCACACCAATTGTGAAACCGCCCTAGTGTGTCGGGGGGCAGGTTGGCATGTTGGGTCCGCAGGAAGGAACCGGCAAGCTGTTGGGGGTCGGGATTCCGCCGCCCATCGCCTGGTGGCTGGGCAGAAGACGGGCGTTCGGCGACGAAACGGAAGCGGCAGCGGCGCCGGCGAAGACCACGGAAAGAACGGCAATGCGGATAGCGAGTTTCATAGTAGGTAACCTCTTCATAGAATTGAATTGACTGGAAAGATCTTTCCTTCCATGCTAAGGATGCTAGAGAAAATGTGCGAATAAGTCCAGATTTTTCAAGTATATAGCGAATCAGTTACTTATTTAGTTACTGACGTCACACCCCCGGTCGTCAGCGGCCTCCGTGGGAGAGCCTCGACACCCCGCCACAACTCCCCATTCCCCTCTCCCCGCATGCTAAAATCAGACAAGGCAGTTTCGCGTAAAGCCCCCGTCTTTCAAGTGGTTACTCCCCGAGTTCCAGCCCCCTCCGCAATCCGGGAACCACCGCCTGTAGGCTGCTGAAAGCGAATGTCTTGCGAACGGAATCCTATGGCGACTGATGTTCTGAGCGGCACCTCGATGCACGGCGACAACGACAGCTATACCGGCGAAAACATCAAGGTGCTGGAAGGCCTCGAGGCGGTGCGCCTCCGCCCTGCCATGTACATCGGTTCCACGGGAGAAATGGGCCTCCATCACCTGGTCTACGAAGTGGTCGACAACTCCGTGGATGAAGCCCTCGCCGGCTACGCCAAAAAGATTGACGTTGTCATCCACGTGGACAACTCGATCACGGTTGTCGATGACGGCCGCGGCATTCCCGTGGACCTCATGCCCCTTTCCAACGGCAAAATGATGCCCGCCGTCCAGGTGGTTCTGACCAAGTTGCACGCCGGTGGCAAGTTTGATGCCTCCACCTATAAAGTTTCCGGCGGTCTGCACGGCGTGGGCGTTAGTTGCGTCAACGCGCTGTCGCAGGAGTTCAACGTGGAGATCTGGCGCGACGGCCACACGTGGGAGATGGACTTCAGTTGCGGCGATCCCACCAGCGAATTGCGCAAGGCCGGCACCAGCAAGCGCCGCGGGACAAAAGTACACTTTTTGCCCGATAAGAGCATCTTCACGATGACCGAATTCAACTACGATACCCTGGCGCAAAGATTGCGCGAGATGGCGTTTCTCAACAAGGGTCTTGAAATCACGCTCACTGACGAGCGGACCGCCGACGCGAAGACCGGCGAGGCGCGCCGCGCCGAATTCAGATACGCCGGCGGCATCTCCGAGTTCGTCAAGCACCTCAATCGCGGCAAGTCGGTGCTGCATGACAAGCCCATTGTGATGGAAGCCTCGCGCGACGGTGTCGAAATCGACATTGCCCTGCAATACAACGACAGCTACTCGGAGACTGTTTTCAGCTTCGCGAACAACATCAACACCGTCGACGGCGGGACGCACCTTTCGGGATTCCGCACCTCGCTGACCCGCACCATCAATGCCATCGGCCAGCAACTCGGGCTCTTCAAGGACATGAAAGAGAACCTGAGCGGCGACGATGTCCGCGAGGGCCTGGTAGCCGTGGTCAGCGTCAAGCTGTCGCAGCCGCAGTTCGAGGGCCAGACCAAGGGCAAGCTCAACTCTGACATTGCCGGCACCGTGCAGGCCTTCGTCAACGAGCGCCTCGGCGGCTTCCTCGAGCAGAATCCGCCCATCGCCAGGAAGATCATCAACAAGGCGATTGAGGCATCCCGCGCCCGCGAGGCCGCCCGCAAGGCGCGCGACCTGACGCGGCGCAAGGGCGCGCTGGACGGCGGCGGGCTACCAGGCAAATTGGCGGATTGCTCTGAGCGCAACCCCGACCGCTGCGAGCTGTATCTCGTCGAAGGCGAGAGCGCCGGCGGCACGGCCAAGCAGGGCCGCGATCGCAAATTCCAGGCGATTCTCCCGCTCAAGGGCAAGATCCTCAACGTGGAGAAGGCGCGTTACGACAAGATGCTGGGCCACGAGGAAATTCGCGCCATGATCACCGCGCTGGGCTGCGGCATTGGCAAGGACGACTTTGACGCCACCAAGATCCGCTACGGCAAGGTCATTCTGATGACCGACGCCGATGTGGACGGCTCGCATATCCGCACCCTGCTGCTGACTTTCTTCTTCCGCCATATGACGGAGCTGATCAAGCGCGACAACATCTACATCGCTCAGCCGCCGCTGTACAAGATCAAGAAGGGGCGCTTCGAGCAGTACATCAAGGACGATCGCGAGTTTGTCAAAGTCATGGTCAACCGCGCCTCGGAAGGCATGATCGTCCGCCATGGCGAGGATGCCCTGCGCATTGAAGGCGCTGACCTAACCCGCTTCATGGGCACGCTCAACGAGTATCTCGGCTTCGTCGAAAAGGTAGACAAGCGCATCCGCAACGAAAAGCTGACGGAGATGCTGGCGCGCGCCGAACTTCTGCACCGCGCCGACTTCGCCTCCAAGGCCGAGAGCGATGTTCCCCCCAAGCTGGCGCTGCTCCACGAGCAGTTGACCGGACTGGCCGACGAATTCCAGTTCAAGATCCACGAGCCGGTTGAAGACGAGGAACACCACACCTGGTCGATCTGCTTTACCGATGCCCAGGGCGCCACGCGTTCGATCGACTGGGTGCTGGCCTCCAGCCCCGAGTTCCGCCAGATGATGTCCAAGTACACGCTGATCAAGGAATTCCTCGAGCCGCCGTTCCTGATTGAATACGCCGTGAAGGGAGCGGCCGTGGTCGCCGCCGAAGCAGCCGAGGACGCGGAAGAATCTGAGGGCACCGAGATCCAGCCCGAAGCCAAGCAGGCCCGGCGCGCGACGCGCATTCCGCGGGAACCGGTCGAAAAGCAGACCGCCCGCGAGCTGTTCGCCTACATCGTGGAGCAGGGCAAGAAAGAGTATTCCGTGCAGCGCTACAAGGGGCTGGGCGAGATGACCGCGACGCAACTCTGGGAAACCACCATGGATCCAGACCACCGAACGCTGCTCCAGGTCAAGCTTGAGGACCTCGTCGAAACCAATGAGATCTTCACCACACTGATGGGCGAAGATGTGGAAAAGCGCCGCAAGTTCATTGAGGATAACGCGCTCGACGTCAAGAATCTCGACATCTAGGCGTGACGCGAAGGGCCGGCACGTTCGAGCAGCTCCGCGGCACATGCGCGTGGTTCACGAAGCGGCTGCGGGTCCAGGCAAGTGAAAATGACTTTCTTCCAAGGAGTGAATCCCGTGAAATTGCATCTGAAGTGTGTCGCGATTGTCTTTCTTGCTGCTACATGCGCCGCGCCCGTGTTGGCCCAGGGCGGCGGCCCGGACACCTACACAGCAAAGTGCGCCCCGTGCCACGGCGCGGACGGCCTGGCATCCACGCCGGCCGGCAAGGCGCTGAAGGCCGCCTCGTTCAAGACGCCCGCCATCGTCAAGGCGCCGGATGCGGAACTGATCGGCATCGTGAAGAGCGGCAAAGGCAAGATGCCCGCCTGGAGCGGCAAGCTCTCCGACGATCAGATCAAGGCCGTGGTGGCGTACATTCGCACGCTGCAAAAGTAGCGGCGAGCGGGTTTCTACTTGCCCGTCTCGCCAGCCTTCGTAAAGAACCCATACCGCCAGAGCATCACTGCCCACAACACAACGCCCGCCACAAAGAGCCCCAGGAACAGCAGCAGCGGAGACCATTGCGTCTGCACCGCAAACGGCTGCGCATTCAAGTACGGCTTGAGATAGGCATCGCGCAGAATGTCGCGCATCACGCACATGGTCGCAATTACCACCGCCGTGATGCCGGTGACGCCCAGCCCCGCCAGGCGGATGTTTCCATTCCTCAGGGCCGCAAACATGAGGAAGATGATGGCAAATGTTCCCACCATACCGATGCCCAATAGTGCCGCCCCCAACGGGTTGTCGCCCATGAACAGCATGCGTTCTTCCCGCGGCAGGCTCACAAGGAAACCCATGCCGATGACAATCTGCGCCATGTTGGCATACAGGAAAGCCTTGCCGCCGAACCGGAAGAGCGCCAGCGCATACTGCCGATCGCGCTTCCAATTGGCCCAGGCGATGAGCACCAGCAGCAAGCCGCCCACGGCAATCGCCGAGGTCATGAAATGCAGATAGCGTGGAAACAGCGTGGGCTCGGTCAGGTTCAAGTGCCATCCCGACGCGCCGTTCAAGTACTTCTGCGCCCAGCGCGCGGGAACCAGGCCCAGCGTCATGTTGTTGGTGTAGATGAAGCCGACGACGAGCACCAGCGTGGTGCTGAACAGCATCGCGCGCCCTGCGGCCAGCGACCGCTGCTCGCCGCGATAGGCGACAAAGTAGAAGCCGTAATAGGCGGCGATGACCAACACAATCACCAGGAACCACGGCCATGCAACCAGAATCGACGAAGTGTAGAAGTATTGCCCGTAAAGCACCTGCACAAAAAGCAGCGGCGCAATGCCCAGGCTGATGGTTGCGGCCATCAGCGATGGAACCTTCTTCGCCACATCCAGAAAGATGCGATTCCCGTAGGCGTTGCTCTTGCGCCAGCGCGCCAGCAGGGCCAGCGCGGCCCCGCCCAGCATCAAATTCATGGCCATCATATGCAGAGTGAATGTCACCACCAGCAGCAGCTTGAAGACCCAATAGGGCGCTGGCAGTGGATTGGGATCGAGCGAAGGCACGATGCCGGGATCGATCATCTCAGTTACCTCCTTTGGAGGGCGCCGCAGCCGCGGGCTGCGGCAAAGCAGGTTGCGCGGCCGCCGGCCGCACCGTGTTGACCCACTGCACCAGCCCCGTGCGCTCGCCTTCAGTCAGCTTCAAATCGGGCATCACCGGGAACATGCCAGGCAGATCCTTCAGCGCGTCCACGGCTGTCTTGGGGTCCCTCGGCATATTCGAGAAGAGATGATCGTTGGCCCGCAGCGCGTGGCACATTGCGCAGTCATGCTCGTACACCGTCTTGCCATCCACCGCGCCGCCCACAACTGGGTGCGCAGTTTGCAGTGTGGCCAGGTAAGCCGCCAGCGCATCCAGCTCCGCATCGGTTCCGGCAAAGGGCGGCATCACGCCGTTATGCATCAAATACAAGCCGCCGATCATGCTCTTGATCGTGTCCTGGTCCCATTCTCTCTGCACCAGCAACTGGTGAATCCCGCGGTAGCTGTCCGGCGTGTGGCAGCTTGCGCACTCCACGCGGAAGATCTCGCGCCCCGCCGCAACCTGGTTGCCCGGACTCAGCTCGCGGATCTTCACCCAGCGCGCGGATTTCAGCACGCCCGCGTCGCTCACTTTGTCCACGGTAAAGCCGCCGTCTCCGGCCATCGGCCCTGCATAGAGCGAGTTGGCATAGAGATAGTTCTCAATCACGTAGGGCTTGCGCACCGACTCGCGCACAAACTCGAACGAGTCCATCGCGCCAAAGGCAACCAACGCGACAACGAGCGCGAAGGCAAGGTGCAGCCGCTTCGGCCACGCCAGGGCCAGCAACGCCAATAGCAGCGTGACGCCCAGCAGCACGCAAGCCAGCCCGGCAAACATCGTCCCCGTCGGCATCGCCCCGCGCGCGCTGGCCCACAGGTCAGGCGGAATCCTGCGGATGTACCACCACGCAAACAGCGGCAGCAGCGCCAGCGAAGGCACCGTCCACAGCGCGGCCCAGCGCACAATGCGCGCTTTCAGCGCAGCGTCCTTCTGCACGCTGGCGGTAATCAGCGCGTAGATGCCGGCCAGCGCCAGGCAGATGCACGAGCGAAACGCCAGCGACGGCCAGTTCGTCGGATTGAAAAACCCGCTCCAGAACCGGTGATTCTCAATCCAGTGTCCCGGCGTCAGCATGAAGGTGATGATGCCGTTGATCACCACCAGGCTGGCATAGGCGGTAATGAAATAGATCCATCCGTACCACTGGTGCAGCCGCGGTTCCAACTTGTCCCAGCCGTAGAGGTAGAGCAGCGCGGCGGTAATCTCCAAAAAGAAGAAGACCCATTCGATGGCCCAGCCCCAGACATAAATATGAATCAGGTCGCTGGTCGCCGTGGGACTGATCAGCCCGATAGTGAACCAGATGCCCACGCCGGTCATCGCGCCAAAGACCACTGTCGTCAGCACGAAGAACTTGGTATGAGCCTTGAGCCAGCCCAGCAGCGCTGCATCGTTGCTGCGGCGCGCCTTCCACTCTGTCAAAACCAGGAACAGCCCGCCGCCCACGGCAAAGTGCGAGACAAAAACATGCAGCCCCGCCACCAGCGCCATCAGCAAACCAGCGCCAAAGGCTACGTCCCAGACTGGATAATTCATCGTGCGTCCTCCCGCTCATCGGTGGGCATCTGCGACCTCAAATTCCCGGCCCCGGACCAAAGAGAATTGTAACCCCGGCAACGGTTGCGCGAGCCGGTCGGGTTTGCGGCTCGTCACCACGCAGGTTTACCATCCGGACCTGTGAGCGCAACTGCCCAAAGCCCACGCGGAATGAGGAATACGATGCGATCCTACCGCACTTTCGATCGCTTGAACCGCCGCAGTTTTCTTGGCTTGCTCGGCCTGGGCGCCTCCGCCCTGGCTCTGCCCCGCCGCGTCCACGGCCTGGCCGATGCCGCGCCCGACCTGGCCCACGACACCGACCGTCCCGAGTATCACTTTCTGGCTCCGCGCAGTTGGATGAACGATCCCAACGGCCCGATCTGGTTCAAGGGCAAATACCACCTCTTCTATCAGTGGAGTCCTTATTCCGTGACCGGAGGCCCGCCGCACTGGGGCCACGCGGTGAGCACGGACCTCGTGCACTGGAAGCATCTGCCGATTGCGCTGACGCCGACGCCGGGGACAGCCGACCGCGACGGCTGCTGGACCGGCTCCGCCGTGGTGCGCGACGGCGTGCCCACGGTGATTTATACCGGCGTGATGCACGACGACGCAGCGAAGGGGACGGACAAGGAGTGGCGGCAGGCGCAGATGCTGGCCACAGCGGAAGACGATGGCCTGCTGCACTGGAAGAAGCGGCCCGATCCCGTGGTCCCCGCGCCGCCCGAGGGTATGGCCGCGACCGGCTTCCGCGATCCCTGCCCCTGGCGCGAGGACGACGGATGGTATCTCGTCATCGGCTCCGGTGAGCGCGACAAAGGCGGCTGCGTGCTGCTCTACCGCTCGCAGGACCTGCGCCACTGGGAGTATTTGCATCCATTGGCGCACGGCACGCGGACCGGCAACCCCGCGCCGGACTCCGTGGACCGCGGCGATATGTGGGAGTGTCCCGACTTCTTCGAGGTCAACGGCCAGCACTGCCTCTTCTATTCGTCCGAGAACAAGGTTTCGTGGGCTACGGGCGATTACGACAAGGAGACGCATAAGTTCACGATGAAGCGCACAGGCCTCGTGGACCGGGGCGGCAATGCCTACTACGCGCCCAAAGGCTTTTACGCGCCCGACGGGCGGCGGATTCTGTGGGGCTGGGTCCGCGAGATGCGGTCGCAGCAGGCCTTTGCCGCGTCGGGTTGGGCGGGCGCCATCACGCTGCCGCGCGTGCTCACCATCGGTGCGCAGGGTCAGCTTGAAATCAATCCAGCGGTCGAGGTGGAGAAACTCCGCGGCGAGGAGCTTCGTGTTGCGCTCAAGCCCGGCACGCCGTTCCGCCAGAAGCTCACTACCCTGCGCCAGGAGTTGCGCGTACCGATGAATCTCCTCACGCCCGGCGCAGTCACCGTCCGTCTGCTCGCCGGCGGCTCCAAGGTATGGGAGTTAACCGTCGATGTCACCGCCAAAACCGTCCGCTGCGGCGAGATCGGCTTCCCGCTCCCCGGCTTGCCCTGGCCGCGGCCGATACTGCGCATGTTCCTCGACGGCTCCATCATCGAGTCGTTCATCGGCGGACGCGAAGCCCTCACCAGCCGCGTCTACGGCCTCAAGCCCGGCGAGACTGAAATCGAAGTCTCGCTCTCCGGGCCAAAGAACGTTGAACTCTCCCTCTGGCCGCTCGACGCCATCAGTCCCGACCGGCTCACTACGTAAACCTTTCCGAGCGCCCGCCGAGATTCCGACGGGCGCCCGGCCAACTCTTCCGCAAAGGAAATGCATCCATGACCCTTCTTCGGACCCTCGACCGCCGCGACTTTCTCGCCGCCTGCACGCGCGCCGGCATCACCTCCGCGCTGCTGCCGGGCATTCTCTACACGCTGGCCGCGCAGTCTGAGGAAACCAATCCTGCCGCCAAGCTGCCGGAGCTGGCCAAAATCACACCGGAGATGCTGGACCAGGCCGCGGAGATGGCCGGAGTCGGCCCCTTTACCGCCGAGCAGAAGCAGATGATGCTGCAAGGCCTGAACGACCAGCGAGATGCGTATGCGCCGATTCGCGCGCTCAAGATTCCCAACTCCGTTGCGCCGGCGTATGTGTTTCATCCGGGAAAGGCGGCGAAGACCGTTTGCGACCCAAGCTGCGAGAAACTGCCTTCCGCCCCAGGCGAGATGGCAATCACGATCACAGACGACGGTGGATATGGTCACCGGCCGATTCCTGCGCAGATAGAGGACATGGCCTTTTGGTCGGTGCTCGAGTTGGGGAAAGCGATTGGGTTCGGCAAGGTGAAGTCTGTCGATCTGACGAAGATGTATCTTGATCGCCTCAAACGCTACGCCTCCAAGCTGCATTTCGTCATCACCCTCACGGAGGAGCGGGCGCTGGCCCAGGCAAGAAAGGCGGATGAAGAGATCGCTGCCGGGAACTATCGTGGCCCGCTGCACGGCATTCCCTGGGGCGCAAAAGACCTGCTCGCGGTCAAGGGGTATCCCACTACCTGGGGCGCGGGCGGGTTTGAGCATCAATCCTTCGATGAAGACGCCACTGTGGTTCAGCGCCTCGATGCGGCAGGAGCGGTGCTGGTGGCCAAATTCACCCTCGGAGCGCTGGCCATGGGCGACAAATGGTTTGGCGGACGAACACGGAACCCGTGGAATCCCGAGCAGGGGTCGAGCGGATCGTCAGCTGGTTCGGCGAGCGCCGTCTCCTCCGGTTGCGTTGCCTTTGCCATCGGCTCCGAGACGCTTGGCTCTATCTCTTCGCCGTCCACGCGCTGTGGCGTCACCGGCCTCCGGCCAACGTTCGGCCTCGTGCCGCGCACCGGCGCAATGGCGCTGAGTTGGACCATGGACAAGCTCGGCCCCATCTCCCGCTCGGCTCAGGACTGTGCGCTCGTGCTCAATGTCATTCATGGCCCCGACGGCAAAGACACCTCGGTCTATTCCGCGCCCTTCGACTGGAATCCGGGCTTCGACTGGCACACATTGCGCGTCGGCTACCTCAAAAGCGAATTCGACCCGCCACAACCGCTCAAACTCCAGGAAGCCGCTCCCAACGAAACCGCTGACGGAAAAAAGAAGCGCGAAGAGCACAACGCCCAATTGAAGGTAACCCGCGCCCGCCGCGACTACGACCGCCGCTACGAAGCCGCCGCTCTCGACAAACTGCGGTCCATGGGCGTGCAGCTCATTCCGGTCGATCTGCCCAAGTTGCCTTGGGGTTCCATGGTTCCGTTGCTCACCGCCGAGGCGGCCGCCGCATTCGACGACCTGACCATAAGCGGCCGCGACCGCCTGCTGACCGAGCAGGGAATCGAAGACTGGCCGAATGCGTTCCGGGTGGCGCGCCTCTACCCAGCCGTCGAATACATCCAGGCCAACCGCGCCAGGACGCTCGCCATCCAGCAGGTCTCGGCGCTTTTCGAAACGGTGGACATCGTCGTCACGCCCACCACCGATGCGCAACTGATCGCGACCAACCTCACCGGCCATCCTGCGCTGATTGTGCCCAACGGCCTGCGCGGCGCAGACGCCCCTCCTCCGCCCGAAATCGACGACGGCGACAGCGACGACATCGGCGGGCCCGGCACGCCGGTTTCGCTCACCTTCCTCGCCGGCCACTATCAGGACGCGAAGCTGGCCGCCTTTGGCTCGGCTTACCAGCAGGCCACCGGCTTCCACAAGCTGCACCCCAAGCTCGATTGAGCGCGCGGACCTGTACCATTCAGGCATGGCGCTGGTTGAAGTGGATGCGGTCTGGACGAGCTATCCCCGCTGGCGCGCTACCTGAGCGCGCGCGTCGCGGTGATGGAGCGGGGAAGATTGATGGAGACCGGCGAGGCGGAAGCGCTGTGCGCCAGCCTGCGCGAGGCGTACACGCGGCAGTTGATCGCGGCGACGCCGGAGTTGCCGGCAAGCGTAGCCTGAAGCTGCCGATCAACGGCGGCCAAACGGGGATTTGTGCTGTCCCAGGTCCCAAAATCGGGACCTGGGGCACACAGTGTTGTGTTTGAAGCGCTACTTGGATTGCGGCTGCGCGGGAGTGGACGGAGCAGGCGTGGCCGCGGGAGCTGCCGGCGCAGTGGGTGTTGCAGGGGCGGCCGGCGCTGGCGCTGCCGAACCGGCTGCGGGCGCGGCTGGCGCTGGCGGAGCGGTTGTTGTCCCAGGAGCTGCCGGTGCGGCCGGCTTTGCGCCGTTTGCCGGAGCGGCTGGGGTTGCACCCGGCGCGCCGGGCGCTCCAGGCCTGCCTGGCATGCCGCCACCGGGCATCGGACGTCCCATGCCACCCATGCCGGGACGCTGCGGCGGCGTGGGCAGGTCAGACACGTCGACCAACTCCACATCGAAAATCAAGTCGGCCTTGGGAGGAATTCCGGGATGCTCCGCGTCCGGCCCCGGACGGCCCTTGGCGCCGTAGGCCAACTGCCAGGGGATGAAAATGCGGCGCTTGCCGCCGATCTTCATGCCGGTAAAGCCCTGGTCAAAGCCGGGAATCACGCGGCCCATGCCCTGCGGAAACGGCATCGGCTGCGGGTCGCCCTGCTTGGGCTTGCCATCGGCGTCCAAGACCGGCTTGCCATCCTTGTCCGTGACCGGCGGACGGGGATGGTCATAGGATGAGTCGAACTTGTGGCCATCGGCGGCCAGGTAGCCCGTGTAGTGAACCTTGTACAACTTATTGCTCTCAGCCTCGGCTCCCGTGCCGACCTTGATCTCCTGGTATTGCAGGCTGAATGCGGTCTTCTTGAGGGTCTTGACCGCGGGAACTCCGGGAGCGGGAACCCCATAGGGCAGCTTGACGGCGGCCGCGGGTTTGGCTGTGGCTGTGGTTGCCGCAGCCGCGGAACCAGCCGGCTTTGCGACTGTCGTGGAGGCCGGCTTTGCGGTTTTTTGAGCGGTTGTGGCCGGCGCGGGCTTGGTTGCCGTGGTGGCCGGCTTGGCAGTGGGGGTAGCCGCATCCGGCTGCGTTTGGGCGCTTGCGACGGCTGCGCACGCCGCCATCATCAAAATCAAGACAGAGCGTTTCATAGAGTTGTTGAACTCCTGCATGGTTCTTCACCGGAGTGTATCAGGCGTCGCGGCAAACAGGCACCTGCCCAAATACATGGTCTGCGGCGGCTCCGTGCCTGGCGGGCTCAGCCTTCCCGCGCCAGCAGCGCCGCCAGCAGCGCGGTTCTGGGCGCCAGGTGCTCCAACTCGATCGACTCGTGCCGCGCGTGCGCGCCTTCGCCGACCGCGCCCATGCCGTCCAGCGTGGGAATTCCCAGAGCCGAGGTCAGGTTGCCGTCGGAGGCGCCGCCGGTCGCAGCCTCGTCCAGCACCAATCCAATATCCGCGGCCAGCGCCCTGGCCTGCCGGTAGAGCTTTACCGTTCCCCGCGTCCGCTCCATCGGCGGCCGGCCGATGCCCCCGGTCACCGTGAGCGTGCAGCGCTTGTCTATCGGTTTAAGCGCGGCAAACTTGCGCGCGATGCGCGGCCCGTCGGCCTTGCGGGCAATCCGCACATCCACCTCGGCCCAGGCTTCGGCGGGAACCACATTACTCCTGGTCCCGCCGCCTGCCAGGCCCACGCTTACCGTCAAGCCGCGCTTCAGGTCGGTCCAGCCGCTTACCGTCTCCACCACACGCGCCAGTTCGCGGAGCGCGCTTGCTCCCTTTTCAAAGTCCAGGCCGGCATGAGCCGCAACCCCTTGAATGTCAATGCGCCAGTTGCCCGTGCCTTTGCGCGCGGTCTTGTACGCCAGACCCTGGGCCGGCTCCAGCACATACACGGCCGCGCACTGCGCCGCCAGCCGCTCGGTCACAGGCCGCGATACCGGGCTGCCCACCTCCTCATCCGTGTTGAGCAGCAGCACGATCTCCGGGGCAGATTCGCGATTCAGCAGGCTGGCTTCGGCCAGCATCTCAATGGCGGCAAAGGCCATGGCCACGCCGGCCTTCATGTCCAGCGTTCCCGGTCCCCACAGCCGGCCTTCGCCCAGCCGGCAGGGCATGGCCTTCAGCGTGCCCAACGGCCACACCGTGTCCAAATGGCCCAGCAGCAGCACGCGCCCGGCAGCACCGGTCTTTGACTTGGGCCCGAAGCGAGCCTCCAGCAGATCGCCGAAACGGCGCTGGCGGTGCAGCTTGACGCGCCCGCCCAGCCCCCGGGCCCGTTCCGCGGCCAGGGCCACGCAGGCATCCACAGCGGCCTTGTCCGCGGAAGGCGACTCGGCGCGCACCAGTTGCTGGATCAGTTCCACCGTGGCAGATTGTTTGCGCCGCGCCCCGGCCAGCAGGGCGCGCATGGGAATGGGAAGATCGGGGCGGGGTTGCATCCAGGTTCCTTTCTGCACGGACGGCGCAAACGCAAGCCGGGAAGACTGTCTGATTCTACGACGGTTAGGTTCGCTCATTGCGCCGGATTGCGACCGGCACGGTGCTCAGTTAGGTGCAAAGTGTGGCAAAAATGCCACAATACAGACTTGCCATCCGGGGTCTACTCTATCCGGGTACCCGGTTTTTGCGCAGTTGGAGAAAGTATTTGCCTCACCTTGCACACCTGGAACAGACGATTGCCTCGGCTCTGGAGTTTTCTGGCGTAGGTCTCCATTCCGGAGCGCCGGTGACCCTGCGCATGTTGCCCGCGCCGGCCGGTTCGGGCATTGTCTTTCGCCGCACCGACCTGGACAACTTCGAGATTCCCGCCAACGGCCGCAACGTGGCCAAAGTCAGTTACGCCACCAGCCTCATGCGCCAAGGCGTGCTGATCTCCACCACCGAACATCTGCTCTCGGCACTCATCGGCATGGGCATTGACAACGTCATCGTCGAAATCGACAACCTGGAACTGCCCATTCTCGACGGCAGCGCGCTGCCCTATGTCGATGCCATCCTGAGCGCCGGCATCCGCACCCAGCGCCGCCGCCGCGAGACCATCCGCGTGCTGCGCCCCGTGGAGGTACGCGAGGGCGACAAATTCATCGGCGTCTATCCCGGCGACGGCTACAGCATCCAATATTCCATCGAGTTCCCCGCCCCCATCGGCCGGCAGAGCGCCTTGATTGACCTGGCCGCCGAGACCTATGGCGCCTTTATCGCCCCAGCCCGCACCTTTGGCTACAAGGCAGACGAGAAAAAGCTGCGCGACATGGGTCTGATCCGTGGGGCCGGCCCCGATAACGCGATCATCCTGGGAGAAAACGGCCCGGAGAACGGCCCGCTGCGCTTTGCCGACGAGTATGTGCGCCACAAGGTTCTGGACCTGATTGGCGATCTGGCTCTCGCCGGCCGCCGCATTGAAGGCCACGTGGTGGCCGAGCGCGCGGGCCACGCCATGCACACCGCGCTGGTTTCGCGCCTGCTCAAGGACCGTTCCGCCTGGGAACTGGCTCACGTGCCGGTGCCCTCGTCCGCCGAACCGGCAGCTCCGGAGAATCTGGCGGAAAAAGAGCTTGCCCATCCTGCTCTACAAGGCGTCTAGACCCGTTTGCCCGCTGGTTCCGCTTCGTCATTTTGCGGCCCGCGTGAGTTGCAATCCATATAAGATGGCTACGTCCAAGCTTTACTTCCGCCGGCATCTCCAAAGTTAAAAGAGACACGAGGAAAGAATTCATGGCCTCAAGCGAGCCGCTCACCTTTCGTATTCCCTTGATTTTGCTTGCAATGGGCAATTTGGCGCTTCTTGGCATGCGCCTGTGGCCCTGGCAGGATGTATTCAATTTGCCCCTCAACGGCGCCACCGGCATTGATCCCGGCGTCGCCCTGGCCGGCTACATCGGGCTCCTCTACTGGATGGCGAACACCCGCAACAGGTCAACCAAAAGCGGCCTATCTTCCGGAGCCATCCTGGGATTGCTGGGCGGGGCCATCCTGGTCGCGCAGGTTATGTTGACGGCGGAGCCGGACTCCGATGGCAATCCCCGCTCCGTTTTGCTGGGCCATGCCTTGCTGTTGGCAGCCGCCGTGGTCTGGGGCATCGCCGGCCTGCTCGGCTCCCGGGTTTCAGGCGATGCCATCCTCGGCCTGCTCTCCGGCGCCTGGAGCGCCATGACCAGTTGCCTCTTTGCCTGCGCGGCAGTTCTGGTCGAAATGAGTCTGGCCGCCCCCGGCCCCGTGACCACCGACCCCTGGAAGCAGTATGAAGGCCTGGCCATCGGCAACGCGGCAACCCAGTCGCTGGTCAACTCCCTCAACACCGGCCTTGCCTTCCTGCTGGTCGGTCCGATGGTCGGCGCCGCGCTCGGACTTATCTTTGGCTTTTTCGGGCAGGCTGAGAAGCGCTGAAGCAGCACGAAAACAAAGTGGGCACGGCTGCAACCGTGCCCACCCCCTCATCCCGACACCGCTTCGTTAAGTAAACAGAATGCACATCGGTGTTGTCGCCGCAAAGCTCTTGCCTTTCTCGGCCAGAGCTCCGGTCTCCGGATCGCGCGCAAAGACGCTGATCAGGCTCGAACCCTGGTTGGCCACCAGCATCCACCGCTCGGTCGGGTCCAGCACAAAGTTGCGCGGAATCTTGCCCCCGCAGTTAAACCGCGCAATCGGCGTAAGGCTCCCCGTGCCGGTGTCGGCCTTGAAGCCGTAGATAAAGTCGTACTCGCGATTGGTAAAGTACACAAACCTTCCGTCTTTGGTGATCACCGTGTCGCAGGCGTGACCGCCGCCGGTATAGCCCTCGGGCAACAGGTCGATGCGCGTCACCAGGGTCAGGCTGCCGTCGCTGCTGTTCCACTCCAGCACGTCTACCGTCCCGCCCATCTCGTTGATCGAGTAAGCCGTGTGGCCGTTGGGGTGAAAGTGCAGCGTGCGCGGCCCCGAGCCCGGCTTGGTCCGGTAAATTCCCGCCGGCGTCATCGCGCCCGTCTCCAGGTTCGGCTTGTAGATGTGGATCGAATCGCCCCCCAGGTCGTTCACGTAGGCAAAGTTGTTGTTTGGCGAGAAGGTGGCAAAGTGCGCATGGGCTGTGGGCTGCCGCTCCGGGTTGGGGCCGTGCTCGGTATAGTGCTCGCTCCACACCAGCGGACTCAGCTTGCCGCCCTTGATCAAAAAGCTGGCCGCGCTGCCGCCAAAGTAGTCGGCGGCCAGCAGCACGCGTCCGCTGTGGTCCAGGCCCACGTAGCAGGTGCCCACGCTGGCCGAATTCCGCGCGCTGAGCGGCTCCAGCTTGCCATGCTGCAAGGCAAAGCTGGCCACTTCGCCGGTCGGCTTGCCATCGAACGAATTCACCTCCGCGGCGGCGTAGATAAACTCGCGGCCCGGGGACAAGGTGACCCAGTCCACGTTGGTGATCTTGGCGGCGACCCCGGCCGCCGTCAACTCGGCCGTCGCCCGGTCCCAATCAAAGGCCAGAATGCCATCGGTCGTGTAAGAGCCGACGAAGACCCGCTGGCGGCCCGGTGAGGCAAAACTCGGCGCCGCCGCAGCGGCAAATGTTGCGGCAGATGCGGTCTTTACGAATGCACGGCGAGAGAGGTTTTTCATAGTGCCAGCGATTATCGCCCATCGGCCATGCGCCGCGCCAGTCGCCTGGCATGGCGCTTCAGCATCCCGCCATCGCCGATCAGAGCAGAGTGGGAGCCGTGAGGACCGCACGGGATCACAGACCCCAAGCGCCCGTTCTTCTACACTATGCCTTTGGCCCTACGAACGGGGGCGTCATGTCGCACTTCATCAGCTTTGTCCGCATTCCTGCGCTGGCTGTCCGCCAGTTTATCCGGCCTCTGCCACAAATGGGCATACTGGAGGAAGACCGCCTGCGCTTGCATGTCTTGCCCAACGACATCGACATCAACCTGCATATGAACAACGGCCGCTATCTCAACCTGATGGACTATGCGCGCACTCATCTGCTGGCCCGCACCCGCCTGCTTGAGCACATCCTGCGCTCCCGCTGGCAGCCCCTGATCGGCGCGGCGTGGGTCACCTACCGCCGCTCCCTGCCCCTGTTTTCCGCCTTCAATCTCAGCTCCCGCCTGGTCTGCTGGGACCAGCGCTGGTTCTATGTCGAGCAAATCTTCACCGGCCGCCACGGCTTGGCCGCCGTCGGCTGGGTCAAGGGCGCGCTGCGCGACCCCAAAGGTGTCGTTGCCCCACAGAAATTGATTGACAGCGTTGCGCCCGGAGCCGTAAGCCCGCCCATGCCTGAATCCATCGCCGCATGGAACGAGCTCACGCGCGAAAAACTGGCCAGCGGCTGATCACGCAACAGATTGCCGAAAAGCGCCGCTGCGATGGGCATCTCTCTGCATTCGACCCAAGCAACAGATGTGAGTGAACCCGCAGGCTCCTCACGCTCGGTGGCCCGGCGTCGCCTTGGGCAGGCCGTAGGCGGCAATCGCCGTCTCCCGGCAAATGGCCCGCTGCTCATCGCCCGACAACAAGTGAATGAACGACAGAAATGTGTCCATCCACTTCTTGTATCCGCCGGCCACCGTCACCACCGGCCAATCGGAGCCGAACATCATCCGCATGGGCCCGAACGCCGAAAGAACCACATCGAAATACGGCCGCAAGTCATCCGCGGTCCAGTGGTTCCAGTCCGCCTCGGTCGCCATCCCGGAGACTTTGCAATAGACATTCTCGCGCTTGGCCAACTCGTGCATCTTCTCCTTCCACGGAGAGATGATCTTGTCCTTGATGCGCGGCTTGGCCATGTGATCGACGACGAACACCTGGCCGGGATGACGGTCAACGAAAGCGAGTGTCTGCGGCAGGTGACGCTCAAAGATCAGGATGTCGTACCGCAGGCTGTAATTCTTCAACAGGCTCACGCCGCGATTGAAATCCTCGCGCAGCATGTAGTTGTCGTCCGGTTCATCGTGCAGCACGTGCCGCACACCCTTGAGCCGCGGGCTTTGCGCAAAGCGTTCCAGCTCCACCTTCACCTTCGCATCGACCAGCGGAACCCAGCCCACCACGCCAAGAATGATTGGATGCCGCGTCGCAAGCTCCAGCAGCCACGCGGTCTCCTCCGTCATCTGCCGCGCCTGCACGGCAACGGTGCCTTCCACCCCGGACGCGTGCATCACCTGTTCGAGTTCCGGTATCAGGAAGTCGCGGCGCAGGCTGGCATGTTCTCCGCCCATCCAAACGTAGTCGCGGTCGTTGTACTTCCACAGGTGATGGTGCGCGTCGATTACCAACTCAGTAGCTCCACTCTTTGTTCATCACCGGCGTCAGAATCTTCCGCACCTCCGCCAGCAAGCTTGCATCGTACGGGTCCTCATGGCACTCCACGTTGCTGCGCACCGAGGCAGGATTCGACGAGCTGAACAGCGTCGTCGGAATCTCCGGGTTCTGGCTTGCAAACTGAATGGCCAGCTTGCTGATTGTCGTCCCCTGGCTCCGGCAGAACTCCGCGGCCACGCGAAAGATTGCCCGGTCCTCGGCGCTCGCCGGGTGCCACGGAGCCGGACCGCGGTCCGTCAGCAGGCTTGACGCCATCGGCGAGCCGTTCACAATGCCAATGCCCTTTTCCGCGGCAATCGGCAGCAGTTCCAGCAGCCGCGTGTCGTTCAGGCAGTGGTGATTGTGCACCAGCGCGGCGTCGATCTCGAGCGAAGTAAAGATTCGCTTCCACAAATCCATGGGATAGATGCCGAAGCTGACGTTGCCGATCCGGCCTTCGCGCTTCAACTCCTGCACGGTCTCATAGCCTTCCGTCAACGCCCACTCGGTGTGCTTCCGATCCTGGTACTCGATATCGTGAATGTGGATGATGTCGAAGTACTCGCTGCCCAGCCGCGCCGCGCTCTCGTCCAGCGAGGCCCGGATGCGCGCGCGCGAGTAGTTCAGCTCGTCGTTCCCGTAACTGCCCGGCGCGGTATACTTGCCCACCTTTGTCGAAAGATAGTACCGGTCGCGCGCGATCCCCTTGAGCGCCTTGCCGAGGACCGTCTCCGACAACGTGCCTCCGTAGGCCGGAGCGACGTCGAAGTAGTTGATGCCCAGATCGAGCGCCGTGTGAACCGCCTGGATCGCCTCCGCCTCATCCACAGGATGAAAGACCGCTCCCAGCGCCGAGGCCCCAAAGCTGAGCCGCGATACATGCATTCCTGTCTTGCCCAGCGCGTTGTATTTCATCCGCGATTCCTGCCTTTCACAATCTCCAAGAACCAATTCTCTAGGTACCAATCATGGCACTGCCCACCGCCAGCAGCACGATGGCCGCAATCAGCACCGCCAGCCCGGAGTAAAGCGTGCGAATGCTTCTGACCGGCGCGCCCTTCCACTCCCGCGTGAGGAACCCGAACACATTGGCCACCAGCAGCGAAGAGGCAATGTTGACCGCCCATCCGACAGAGGTACCAAGCCGCCCCAGGTAATACGCGCCCATGCCGTACGGAATGGTCGCCAGGAACCAGATGATGCCCATCAGCACGCCCATCGTCCAGTCGTGCGCGGCCTCGGGGCCAACATTCTTGCGCCAGGTTCCGCGCTTGATCTGCAACCCGCCGAACCAGAGCAACAGCGGCACGGCAGCGCCCAGAAAGACAGGCATCCAACTAGTCAGCGTGGAAAAGACCGGACTCACGCCGAGCTTTTGCGCCTCGTCGCCCACGCGGCTGGTGAAGGCAAAGCCGAGATTGGCGCACGAGGCCAGAATGCCCGACGCGGCGCAGACCAGCAGCGCCTTGCCCAATCCGCGCCGCTCGCCCGGCGCGCCCGCTGCCCGCTCACGCAGCGATCCGGCCCTGCCGCAAATTGCCACGCCCAGCACGCATCCGGCAATGCCGCCCAGAATCACCAGGCCCCCCGGCGTAAGAAGGTCGGCAGGCGACTTGACCAGAAACGGCAGCATCGAACCCACTGCGGTGTTGATGCCCATGATGGTGGCAAAGCCTACGGACATGCCCGCCATGGTCACGCCGTATCCAAACAGCAGCGACCCCACGCCCCAGCCCACGCCGTACGCCACGCCCGCCCACACGGTTCGCGCGCCTGCCATCCGCACCGCTTCCATCCATTGCGGCGCGACAAACGCAGCCATGATCAGCGGCAGAATCACCATCATCACCAGCGTGGAAGGAATGTAAATGTTCTCCAGCTCGAAGGTGCGCCGCTTCTTGAGGGGCACGGCCAGCCCTCCGCCGGCAATAGCTGCGATGAAAACCAATATGAATCCTAGAACCGGTGAGTGCATGGGTCCCCATTTTCTGCTTCTTCAATCTGGCGCTCCGGAGGAAACTTGGAGCCGGGAGAGATGGCTCCGGCGGCGATCGTTGCCTTGAAGCGGCCAATCCGCTTTGCCGTGATCCGGGTGTCCCGCTGCTCGCGAGTTGTTGCGGCGGCGCGCTGCATCGAGTGCCCCTTGCCTTCAGGCCGATCGACAAGTCACACCCATCTTACAACGGAGCGCAACGGGCGGAACGCCTTCAGCCCACCCAAGCAGAGACAAGTAGTAAATGGCAATCGCTCAGCTCCGGATCAACGCGTCGTACAGTTCATCGAGAATCGCTTGCACTTGCTGCCTGGGCAGCAGCTTCGGCCGGAAGTGGCTTTCCAGATTCACCGCGCTCAGGATGGCGCCGAGAATGGTGAGCCGCCGCTCCGCGGCCGCGCGCGAGGCCTTGTCGAGACCGGGCCCAAAGAGCAATTCGATAAAATCGCGCCCCGAGGCCTTGGCCATCATTTCATACATGTGCAGCAGTTTCTGCCGCGACTCCGGGCGGCGCATCGCATAGAGCTTGAACTCCAGCATCAGCGTTCCCCAGCTATGATCGCCCGCCTGCGTCGCCATCCAGCGGCGAAAGATCGCGGGCCGCTTGCTCACTTCAGGTTCGGCCTCCAGCACCTGGCGTATGCCGATAAACTTCGTCAACACCCGTTGATCCATCAGCGCAAGAAAGAGATCTTCCTTGCTGGCATAGTGCGCATAGATGGCGCCGCGGGTGTAGCCTGCCCGAGCCGCTACCTCTTCAAGCTGCGTCTTCTCAAAGCCTTGCTCCGAGAACACGGTCTCGGCCGCATCCAGAATCCTGGCCTGCGTCTCTTCGGTGCGAAGCTGGTGCTTGTTCTTTTGTGCTAAAGGAGGCATACGGAATTCCTCTTGACAGATTCTATCGCCGATTGCACAATAATACAAACGCGTATGTATCCATTTAAGAAATCCCGAATCTCGGCACTCCCCCTCCTGTTGCCGGCCCTCCTGGCCTGTTCGGCCAGCGCGCAGCAGTCCGGCACACGCCCCGTCCAACTGCCGCTCTTCGGCAGCCAGCAGAGCGGCGTCTCCACCCAGCAATCCGCTACCCCCGGCATGGGCTCCAGCGTGAACACGCTCAATACCCAGGTCCAGGTGCAAGGCTCGTATGCCTCCAGCGCCCTCGATCCCAGCGTGACCGGCGCCTCCATCTCGCTCACGCTTACTGAGGCGGTGCGCCGCGGCCTCGAGTTCAACCTTGGCAAGACGGGCGCGGATGCGGCCTCGCGCCAGGCCATGGCCCAGCATATCGCCGCGCGCAGCGCGCTGCTGCCCAACCTGAGCGCCAGCCTCTCTGAGAACGCCGCCAAGGTGGATCTTGCGGCGGAAGGCTTTAGCTCCAGTGTCTTCGGCAGCTTTGGCGGTTTCAAACTTCCCACTACAGCCGGTCCATTCCACTACTACGACCTGCACGGATCGCTTGAGCAGAGCCTGTTCGACCTGACAGCCATCCACAACGATCGCGCGGCCGGTCAATCCGCCGATGCGGCGGTGCTGAACGCGCGCCAGGCCCGCGAAGAAGTGGTTCTCGCCGTCACCGGCTCTTACCTGCAACTGATGGCAACAGCCGCGCTCATTGACGAGCAGCGCGTCGAGGTCCAGTACGCCGAGGCCAGCCACAAGCAGGCCCGCGCCCAAGCCGACGCCGGCAACAAGGCGCCCATCGACGCCAATCGCAGCCTGGTCGAATTGCAGACCGAGCAGCAGCGCCTCCGCTCGCAAATCGCCGACATGCAGAAGCAGAAGAATGCGCTGGCTCGCCTCATCGGCCTTCCCGCTGGCCAGAATATCTTTATCGCCGAAAAGCTCGAGGCGCAACCCGGCGACACCGCGTCTGTCGAAGAGATTGTGCGCCGCGCCTGGGAGCAGCGTCTCGATCTGCGCGCCGCCGAGGCGCAACTCCGTGCCGCCGAAGAGGCGCGCAAAGCAGCGGCGGCGGAGTATCTTCCGTCCGCCTCGGTCAGCGGAACCTACGGCGTGCAGGGAGTCAACCCCAACTCAGGCAACGGCACCTTTCAGGCCAGCGCCTCGCTCACTATTCCTCTGTTCAACGGAGGCCGCACGCACGCTGACACCCAGCAGGCCGATGCGGTCGTCTCCGAGCGCCGCGCCGAGCTCTCCAGCCAGCGCGCGACCGTCGAGCTCGAAGTACGCAACGCCTTCATTGACCTCACTGTCGCCAACGACCAGGTCAACACAGCCCAGAGCAACCGCCAGCTTGCGCTCTCCATTCTTCAGCAATCGGAGGACCGCTTCGGCGTCGGCGTCGCCGACTCCGTTGAGGTGGTCAGCTCGCAGCAGGCTCTGGCCTCCGCGGATCACGATTACGTCAGCAGCCTCTTCGCCCAGAACCTGGCCAGGATATCCCTCGCGCACGCCATGGGCGAAGCCGAGAAAGTCCTCGCCGACCTATACAAAGGGAGCATCTAAATGAGTGCGGATACACAAAGAGACGTGCAGCAAACCATAGCTGTCCCTGTGGGCGGTCAGCTCGAAGACGAGGCCACCACGCCTCGCCGCCGCGTCAACCCTTTCCTGATCGGCGCCATCGTGGCAGTGCTGCTGGCCGTTGCAGTCGGCTGGTATCTCTACAGCAGAGGTTTCGAAGGTACCGACGATGCGCAGGTTGATGGCCATCTGAACCCGGTAGCCGCGCGTGTTGATGGCACCATCAAGGCCGTCTACGCCGATGACAATCAGGTTGTCCAGGCCGGTACGCTGCTGGTCGATCTGGATCCGAGCGACGCGCGCATCGCGCTTGAACAGGCGCAAGCGCAGCATGACCAGTCAGAGGCGCAACTCGGCGCCGCGCATCCCAACCTGCCCATCACTTTGATCGGCAATCATAGCGATCTGGCCACACGCCAGGCAGAGGTGGCCAGCGCAGAGGCCGCGCTCTCTGCTGCACGGCACGACCTGGAGAGCGCCGAGGCAAGGCTGAAGCAGTCGCAGGCCGTCAACGAGCGGGACCGGGCCGACTTTGCCCGCTACCAGAGCCTCTTCGATAAGCAGGAGGTGGCGCGCGCCGACTACGACCACTACAATGCGCAGGCCGCCGCGCAGGCGCAGACCGTCGCCTCCAACCAGGCATCGGTTGCCTCCGCACAAAAGACCGTGGAGCAGCGCGTGGCCCAACTAACCGAGCAGCGCAGCAAGCTTGAGCAGACGCAAAACAGCGCGCCGCTCCAGGTGGCCATTCGCGAGGCCGATATCAGAGGCCAGCAGGCCAACACAGAGGCCACGCAGGCAGCGCTGGAGCAGAGCCGCATGAACCTGGCCTATTGCCGCATCGAGGCGCCGGTCGGCGGCGTGGTCACCGAGCGCAGCGCCGAGGTAGGCGCGCGCATTTCAAGGGGCCAGCAACTGTTCATGATCGTCCAGATCGACGACCTGTGGGTCACGGCCAACTTCAAGGAAACGCAACTGGCCCGCATGCGCCCTGGCCAGTATGTCCGCATTCACGTGGACGCGCTGCACACCGACTTTGACGGCGCCGTGGAAAGCATGCCCGCCGTCACCGGTTCGCGCACCAGCGTTTTGCCTCCGGAGAATGCAACAGGAAATTACGTCAAGGTCATTCAGCGCTTGCCGGTTCGCATCCGTTTCAACCGCGGCCAGAAGGATCTCGAGAAGCTTCGTCCCGGCATGTCCGTTGAGCCCACGGTGCGACTGGATTAACCCATGACCGAGACCAACGAGATCGCAAACACCGCATCCGCGCCGGCAGGCCCGCAGGCAACTCCCGCACCGGTCAATCCATGGGTCGTTGCCATGACAGTGACCCTGGCCACCTTCATGGTTGTCCTCGATTCGTCCATTGCCAATGTCGCCCTCCCGCACATCGGGGGAACGCTCGGCGCTAGTCCTGAAGAAAGCACGTGGATCGTCACCAGCTACCTGGTGGCGAGCGCTGTTGTGCTGCCCATGAGCGGATGGCTCTCCAATCTCGTTGGCCGCAAGCGCTTTTACATGACGTGCGTCGCCATCTTCACCATTGGTTCATTTCTCTGCGCATTGGCCCCCAGCCTGCCCATGCTCATCTTCTTCCGCATCCTCCAGGGCGCAGGTGGCGGCGGACTGCAGCCCACCGAGCAGGCCATCCTGGCCGATACCTTCTCCGCCAAGGATCGCGGAATGGCGTTCGCCATGTACGGCGTCGCCGTCCTCGTCGCGCCCGCGATCGGCCCCATGCTCGGCGGATGGATCACAGACAATTACAGTTGGCACTGGATCTTCCTCATCAATGTCCCTGTCGGAATCCTCTCCCTCGTCCTGACGCAGCGCATTGTCTTTGACCCGGCGTATCTCAGGAACCTGCGCAAGTCCAACTTCCGCGTGGACTATATGGGCATCAGCCTCATCGTCATCGGCGTCGGTTTTCTGCAGTATGTCCTCGACAAGGGCCAGGAAAACGACTGGTTCTCCTCCAACGCCATCCTCATCAGCTTTATCATTGCCATCGTTGCGCTCGTAGTCCTGGTGGCGCGCGAACTCACCCACGAGAATCCGATCATGGACCTGCGCCTGCTCAAATTGCGGAACTTCGCCGCCGCGGTCATCTTCGGCTTCATCCTCGGCATGGTGCTCAACGGCACCACCGTCCTGATCCCGCAGTTTCTCCAGAACACTCTCGGCTACAACGCGCAACTGGCCGGCATGGCACAAACCCCCGGCGCCATCGTACTGCTGTTCATGATGCCCGTGGGCAGCATCCTGGCCAGCAAATTCGATCCCCGCATCGTCATCGCCGTCGGGTTTGCCATCATATCTCTCGGGCTCTTTCACGTCACCACTCTTCACTACGGCGTCAGCTTCAACACCATGGTGAACTATCGCATCTTCCAGATCATTGGTATTCCTCTGGTCTTTATCCCCATCAGTACGCTCAACTATGTTGGAGTTCCGCGCGAAAAGTTCAACCAGGTATCGGGCATCAGCAACTTTATCCGCAACCTTGGCGGGGCAACCGGTATCTCGCTCCTTAATAACTTCATTGCCCGCCAGAATCAGACCCACCGCGTCTCATTAACCGCGCACACCAATCACGCGAATCCATTCTTCGAGCGCGAACTCCAAGGCATGACGCAGCATTTCATCGCCATGGGCGCCAGTCCCGGCGCAGCCTCGCATCGCGCTCTCGCTCAACTCTCCGCGCAGGTCGATCTGCAGGCGAACGTGCTTAGTTTCGCAAATTCATTCTGGGTCCTTGGCTTCATCGTCCTATGCCTGGTCCCGTTGCCATTCCTCATGCGCCGCCCGAGTCCGGAAGAGGCCAGAGCCACCGCCGCGGTCCATTAGAGCATTTTCGGAATACACGTAGACTTTTTGAGAGCGTCGAAAGGTGGCTTCTTCTCGAGAAAGAAGCCACTTGAGTGAGTGCTTTCGGTCTACAGCAATTCGGAAAGATGAATATCAAGCTAGCTCCGGCATGGCGACAAGCTCTTTGTAAGTGATGGTTTGTGTGCAGATGCAAGCGCGCAGCAGTCGAACCATCAAGTCCGGTT
>Ga0302320_10004800_pt1 | contig 30537 bp, 26 predicted proteins | sample Bog_T0_3_FD_202130 | JGI IMG/M metagenome (GOLD analysis project Ga0302320, IMG submission 202130) | Peat permafrost microbial communities from Stordalen Mire near Abisko, Sweden - Bog_T0_3 | ecosystem: Environmental > Terrestrial > Soil > Wetlands > Peat | place: Sweden: Abisko, Stordalen Mire... | reverse complement strand
TCGGTGGCATAAACGCCCTCGTCAGCCGGGATACACGCATTCAACCAGTCAACAAGTCTTTCAATCTGTATGCTATTGGGGGTCGTGCCAAGAAAGGTCAGCGCGCCCTTGACGCTGACAGCGACGCCACCTTGTTGATGGTCGCCCAGGGCATTAGTGCCACCGCCTATATAATCGAGCAGATTGGGTGACTGTTCGGTGAGGCCGCGCGCATAGTCGTCGGCGCTGGCCAGGTTCAGCATCAGGCTTTGCAGGACCATCCGGCTGGTCAGCCTTGCATTGAATTGGTCTCTCTTATCGAATACCTCGAGCTGATAGGAAAACATCGAGCCGAACAGCTCGCACACGGCGCGCAGATGTCTTGGCAGCCGGCGCGGTGCATAATGATGGCAGGCAATCAGCCCCCACAAGGTGCCGCCGATGATGATCGAAATGGACATGGAGGCATCGATCCCCATGTTTCGCAAATATTCGCGATGGATCGGTGAAACATCACGGAGCACCGCTTGACTCATGTCGAGTGGATTGCCCGTCTGCGGGTTATTGACCGGTATCAGAGGCGCCGGCTGGTAGTTGACCTGTGTGATCAGCCGCAAACCATTCTTGACGTAGAGGGCACGCGCCTGTTTAGGGATATCGGCAGCGGGGTAGTGAAGATCAAGAAACGGATCAAGGCCGTCTTTTTTACTTTCCGCGATGACCCAGCCGGCACCGTCCTCCATGAATCGATAGACCAGCACCCGGTCATAGGCGGCGACATTGCGCACCCTTTCCGCCGCCATTTGGCACAGAGCAGCGATGGATCCCGCCCTGTCCAATCCTTCGACCATCTCCTGAACGGCAGCGAGCGGATCGGCCGCAAAGCGGTCCCCGGTAGCCGCCGCTTCAAACTCCACAACAAGCACTCCGTCGCTGCGGTGCAGGCTGGCGTCGAGCGGCTTATCAGCGAAAACACGCATCTGCGGGTCGAGCAGGTGACGAGGCTTCTGCAACGAGAAATTGGCGCTCAGAGCGCGTAAATTCTCGATCTGCTCGGGTCGGAAGATCGTTTTCGCGGGGTTGCCGAGCAGGTCTTCCGGCGATGCCCCCAGAAGGCCGGTCAGGTCGCCGGCAACCTGCAGGATTTCGAGCGTCTCGGCGTCCAGCACCAGCATCGCGCCGTGCGGCAGGATGGCGCCCGGCCTATGGATCGGCTCGCGGTCGCAGTTCGTCAGGTCGGTCGCGATGTCGGCTTGAACGACCTTGGTCATCGCATATCACGCCAACCGCTGAGCCAGTTCTCGAACAGTTCAAACGTCTCGATCGCCGCGCTGACCAGCAGACGGCGTCTGGCCGGATCGCGCCCCGCCCGGGCCAGTCGATTGCGAAAACTGTGCCAGGCGGCACCGGTGCCGTCGCCGCGCCCGACGAAGAAGCGGCGCCCGTCGAGGGCTTCCGTGCCCAGCAACCGATCAAGACCGCGACTCAGCTGGCGCCCGCCCAAGGCCGATCCTTCCGCAACATAGAGTGCGCCCAGCCGACGCGGCGGCGAGTCGAAGCGCGGAAGTGTCGCGCAAAGCTGCAGGTTTGGCACTTTCGGCGTGTCGGCACCCAACCACGCAAGGTCTCTCTCCAGCCAGTCGGTGCGACTGTGGTCAGTTCCTGTAGCGCGTTCAAAAGGCAGGTAAAATCCATAGAGACGGACCAGCAGCGACCGATAATCCGACAGGGTAATGGTCCCGTCCTGGACGCTTGAGAACCCTGCATGGTGATGGAGCCGTTCATGCGCAGGTCTTGTCGCCGTGCGCATTTCCTCACGGCACGACATCCCTATGCCGGCAAATCGATCGTCGGCAATCGAGAGGTTGGCGTCGCCGAATTCGTTCATCCAAAGTCCATCATCAATCCGGACATCTCGTCGTCAATAAGGCGCCAAATCGTCCGATCGGTCGAGGGGAATATTGAGTAAGTCTTTCAACTATTCTGCCGCGCCGGTCGGCCACCAGGATTTGAAGCGCCCCACTCCCAATCCGGCAATCTCGATGTCAGGAGGGGTGCCGCACATGATGTCAGCGATCAGCTTGCCGGAACCGCAGGCCATGGTCCAGCCCAGTGTGCCATGACCGGTATTGAGAAACAGATTGCCGACCGGACTGGCGCCGATAATCGGCACCGAATCCGGCGTCACCGGCCGCAGACCGGCCCATAATTCGACCGCACCGTAATCGACAGCGTCGCCGAATTGGCCGCGCGTCAAATCGACCAGTTTTTGGCTGCGCACCGGTGCCATCGCGTTGTTCCAGCCCCCCAGTTCGGCCGTTCCGGCCGCCCGCAAACGATTGCCGAGGCGGCTATAGACCACTTTATGTTCTTCGTCGATCAGGCTGACCATCGGCAGGCGAGCCGGGTCGATGACCGGAAAAGTGGCGGAATAGCCCTTTGCGGGGTAAATCGGCAGGTTGATGCCGACCTGGCTGGCAATGAACGGGCTCCAGCTGCCCATGCACAGCAGATAGACATCGGCGCGCAGGCGGCCCTGGCTGGTAGCCACGCCGCTGATGCGCCCCATATCCCATTCCAGATTGTGGACCGCGCAATCAAAGTGGAATCTGACGCCGCGCGCCTCGGCCTGGGCCGCCAACGCCTGCGTGAATTTGAAGGCGTCGCCGGACTCGTCGTCGGGGCTGTAAATGCCGCCCAACAGCGCCGACCCCATCGCTGCCAGGGCCGGCTCGATGGCGACCGCCTCGGCGGCGCTGATAAGGCGCCGATCCAGCCCCTGCTGGCGGGTGGCGTCGAGGCTCCGCGCGGCGTCCTCGAATTCAGCCTGGTCGCGGAAAAAAGTGAGGATTCCCTTGGCGAGCAAATCATAATCGAGATCGATTTCGCGCCGCAGCGCTTGCAGGCAGCTGCGCGAGTAAAGCGAGACGCGAAGAATCCGCTCGGTATGACGCCGGGCCGCGGCGCTGTTGCAATAGGATAGGAACCGCGCCAGCCATTGCCAAAGGGCCGGATCCCAGCGCCGCCAGCGCAGGATCAGCGGCGCATCCTCGCGACCCAGCCAGATCAGCGCCTTTCTCAAGGTGGCCGGCGTGGCCCAGGGTTCGTTATGGCAGGCCGAGATCTGCGCGCCATTGGCGAAGCTGGTTTCCAGCCCGGCAGCGGGTTGGCGGTCGACCACCTCGACCTCCACCCCGGCCTTCGACAGATACCATGCGGCGGTGGTTCCCACCACGCCGGCGCCCAGCACCAGAACGCGCAATTTTCGCCTCACCCTCGTTATCTTTGCGACATTCTGTATAGCCCGGCGTTGAGCCGAACACCAACTGTGGTTAAAAATGCGGGATCAGGGTGGCTGAGGCGCCACAGCAAGAAGGGGTGCGTAGGGTGACCAACGGCAAAGTCGATTTGATTGAAAAGACCACGCCCTTCACCGGCTATTTTCGGGTCGATCGCTATGTGCTGCGGTTCCGCCGTTTCGATGGATCATGGTCGGCGCCGGTGACGCGGGAGATCTTTGAACGCGGCCATGCCATCGGCCTTCTGCTGTTCGACCCCGAGCGCGACGCTGTCGGATTGTGCGAACAGTTCCGCCCCGGTGCTCTGGCGGCTGGCTGGCCGCCCTGGCTGGTGGAAATTCCGGCCGGCATCATCGACGCCGGACAGTCGCCCGAGCAGGTGGCGATCCGCGAAGCCTGGGAAGAGACCGGCAGCCACATCAGCGCGCCATTGTCGGTCTGCCGCTATCTGGCGACGCCGGGCGGCAGCAGCGAATCGATGGAGATCTTTGCCGCCCGCATCGACTCACGGCATTTTTCCGGCGTACATGGTCTGGCCGGCGAACATGAGGACATCAGGATATTCGCCCTGCCGCTGGCCGAGGCGTTGACCTGGATCGAGGACAGCCGCATCGGCAACGCCATGACCATCATCGCCTTGCAATGGCTGGCGCTGCATCGGCAGCGCCTGATCGACGCATGGTCGGCTTGATTGCGGCGTCGCTGCCGGATAATGTCCGGACGGGCTGTGCCGTGCAGCAGAGAGAGGGGTAATGGCGGAAATCCGCGACGGGTTCGGTGACACGATCGGCAACACGCCGCTGATCCTCCTGAAAAAGGCTTCACAGCTCACCGGCTGCCGGATTCTCGGCAAGGCGGAATTTCTCAATCCCGGTGGATCGGTCAAGGACCGCGCCGCGCTGGCGATCATTATCGACGCCGAACGGCGCGGCCTGCTGCGGCCGGGCGGCGTCATCGTCGAAGGCACCGCCGGCAACACCGGCATCGGTCTGGCGCTGGTCGGCAACGCGCGCGGCTATCGCACGGTGATCGTCATGCCGGATACGCAAAGCCAGGAAAAAAAGGACATGCTGCGTCTGTGTGGCGCCGATTTGCGGTTGGTTCCGGCGGTGCCTTATGCCAACCCTGCCAATTATGTGCGCTTTTCCGGCGCCTTGGCCGAAGAATTGGCGCAAACCGAACCGAATGGCGCGATCTGGGCCAACCAGTTCGACAATCTCGCCAATCGCCAGGGTCATTACCGCACCACCGGACCAGAACTCTGGCACCAAACCGATGGCGCGTTGGACGGGTTTATCTGCTCGGTGGGGACCGGCGGCACCCTGGCCGGTGTCGGCATGGCGCTCAAGGAGCGTAACCCGAACATCCATATCGGTCTGGCCGATCCGATGGGGTCGGCGCTGTTCAACTGGGCGACCTGCGGTGAATTGAAGGCCGAGGGCAATTCGATCACCGAGGGCATCGGTCAGGGACGGGTCACTGCCAATCTGGCGGGTGCGCCGATCGACGACGCTTTTCAGATAACCGACGAGGAGGCGCTGCCAGTGGTGTTCGATCTGTTGGCCGAAGAGGGTCTTTGTGTCGGCGGCTCGTCGGGCATCAATGTGGTGGGCGCGATCCAGCTGGCGCGCAGGCTGGGGCCGGGTCACACGGTGGCGACCATCCTGTGCGACTATGGCACGCGGTACCAAAGCAAGCTGTTCAATCCGGCGTTCCTGCGTGAACGCCGTTTGCCGGTGCCGGCGTGGCTGTCGTGAACAGCGACGCCCTGGTCTCCACCGACTGGCTGGCAGACCATCTGTCAGCTCCGGACCTGCGCGTGATCGACGCCACCTGGTATTTTCCGGGCCTCGGCAGCGGAGGGCAGGATTATCAGGCCGGCCACATTCCCGGCGCGGTGTTTTTCGATATCGACGATATCGCCGATGCCAACACCGGTCTGCCGCACATGGCGCCCGACTCCGCCAAATTCGCCAGCAAAGTGCGCAGACTCGGTGTCGGTAACGGCAATCGGCTGGTGATCTATGACCGTGTCGGCGGTGGCAGCGCGGCGGCGCGCGTGTGGTGGATGTTCCGTCTGTTCGGCCACACCGAAGTTTCACTGTTGGATGGTGGCCTCGCCAAATGGCAAGCCGAGGCACGCGGCCTGGACGATTTACCGCCGCTGCCGCGCGATCGCCATTTCATCCCGCGCGTCAACCAGACTCTGGTACGCAGCAAAGCGCAGATGCTGGCCAATCTGGCGCAGCATCGCGAGACGGTGATCGACGCCCGCAGCGCGTCCCGCTTCCAGGGGCTTGAGCCGGAACCCTGGCCGCACCGCAAGGTCGGACATATTCCGGGCAGCCTCAATCTGCCCTGGACCGATCTGATCGACCCGGTCGCCAAGACCTTCCTGCCAAAGGATCGCCTGCTGGCCCGCTTCCGAGCGGCCGGTCTGTCGGCTGCCGGGCCGGTGGTGACCAGCTGCGGCTCGGGCGTAACCGCCTGCGTGCTGGCCTTCGCGCTGCATCTGCTGGGACGCGAAGGGGTGGCGGTCTATGACGGGTCCTGGGCCGAGTGGGGACTGGCCGACGACACCCCGGTCGAGCCGGTGTGACCGCAAATGGATGAACCGCCACCCAGGCTCGACACGATTTTGGCGCATGCCGGCAGCCATCCCGAGGACAATCTCGGGGCCGTCAATCCGCCGGTCTATCGCGTTTCGACCGTCGTGTTCGATAGCGTGGCGGCGATGCAAAAGGGTGCGCACCGGCCGTTCGACAGCATGCGCTATGGCCGACACGGCACCCCCACTAGTTTCGCCTTCGAGGAAGCGGTCTCTGCGCTGCAGGGCGGCCACCGTTCGATCGCCACCTGTTCCGGCCAGGCGGCGATCGCCAGCACCCTGGCGGCACTGCTGCATCAAGGCGACCATGCGCTGATCGCCGATTCGGTCTATGACCCGACGCGACGCTATTGCACCGACCAGCTGGCCCGCTGCGGCATCGACATCACCTTTTACGATCCCTTGATCGGCGCCGGCATCGATGCCTTGATGAGGGACAATACGCGGCTGGTGTTTACCGAGTCGCCCGGCTCGCTCACCTTCGAGATTCAGGATATTCCCGCCATCGCCGCCATAGCGCAGGCGCGTGGCGCGGCTCTGGTGATGGACAATACCTGGGCCACGCCGCTTTTTTTCGATGCCTTCGCGAAGGGTGTCGACATTACCGTGCAGTCCGCCACCAAATATCTGGCTGGCCATTCCGACGCCATGCTGGGGGTAATCACCTGCCGATCCGAAGCGCATTGGCAGCTCATCAAGAGCGCCATCGCAATTTCCGGCGTCGCGCCCGGCAGCGAAGAGGTCTATCTCGGACTGCGCGGCATCCGCACCCTGGCAGTGCGGCTGCGCCGGCACCAGGAGTCCGGGCTTAAGGTGGCGCGCTGGCTGCACTCCCGGCCGGAGGTGGCGCGAGTCCTGCACCCGGCCTTGCCCGATGACCCCGGCCATCCCTTGTGGCGGCGCGATTTCACCGGCGCCTGCGGTCTGTTCGCCATGGAATTGCGCCCTTGCCCGCCGGCGGCGGTGACGGCGATGGTCGATTGCCTGCGCTATTTCGGCTTGGGCTATAGTTGGGGCGGCTATGAAAGCCTGATATTGCCGACCGATCATATCCACCGCACGGCGACAGGATGGAAGACCGACGGCCCGGTCCTGCGTCTGCATATCGGGCTCGAAGACACGGACGATCTGATCGCCGATTTGGCGGCCGGTTTCGCGCGTCTGACCGGCGCCGGTGGCTGAGCTTGCTCAGGTGACCCCTTGTAATCCGGATGCTGAATTTCCAAGTGCGGCGAGGTCGCGGCCGTGCCATTGCCATCCCTGAGGTGTTGACGCATGTGGATCGTCAGAGTAGCCCTGCAGCGTCCCTATACCTTCATCGTGCTGGCCTTCGCCCTTTTGATTTTCGGGGTGTTGACGATCATCCGCACCCCGGTGGACATTTTCCCGCAGATCAATATCCCGGTGGTGGCGGTGGTATGGCAATATACCAACCTGCCGCCCGATGAGATGGCGAACCGCATCGTTGGCAATTTCGAACGAACCACCACCGTCACCGTCAATGATATCGAACATATCGAATCGCAGTCGCTGACCGGCATCGGCATCGTCAAATTCTTTTTCCAGCCCACCGTCAATATCGACATGGCGCTGGCCCAGGTCACTGCGGCCTGCGCCAACGCCGTCAAAAATATGCCGCCCGGCACCCAGCCGCCGCTGGTGCTGAGCTACAACGCCTCGACGGTGCCGGTCATCCAGTTGGCGCTGTCGTCGGCTTCACTGTCCGAACAGGAAATCTTCGACCTCGGCAACAATATCATCCGAACGCAATTGGCGACCGTGCAGGGCGCGGCGATTCCCTATCCTTACGGCGGCAAGGCTCGCCAGGTTCAGATCGACCTCGACCAGAACGCCATGCAGGCCAGGGGCGTTTCGCCGGCTGACGTCAATGCCGCCATCGCCGCACAAAATCTGGTACAGCCGGCCGGCACCGAGAAAATCGGCGCCTTCGAATACAACATCAAGCTCAATGGCAGCCCGACCGTGCTGGACGAACTCAATGATCTGCCGATCAGACGGAGCGACGGCGTCACCCTGTTTGTCCGTGATGTCGCCCATGTGCGCGACGGCTATGGCCCGCAAACCAATATCGTGCGTCTGGACGGCACGCGCGCCGTGCTGATGACCATTCAGAAGTCGGGAAACGCCTCGACGCTCGATATCATCAGCCGGGTCAAGGCGCGTCTGCCGTTCATTCGCGATGCCCTGCCCGACGAACTCAATATGCGGGCGATCGGTGACCAGTCTTTGTTCGTCGAGGCCGCCGTGCAGGGCGTGATCCGCGAGGGACTGATCGCAGCGGCCTTGACCGGCCTGATGATCCTGTTGTTCCTGGGCAGCTGGCGTTCGACCCTGATCATCACCATCTCGATCCCGCTGTCGGTGCTGGCGTCGATCATCACCCTGTCGGCGATCGGTCAGACCATCAACATCATGACTCTGGGCGGTCTGGCCTTGGCGGTCGGCATATTGGTGGACGACGCCACGGTGGCGATCGAAAATATCAACACCCACCTTGAGATGGGCAAACCTGTCGAACAGGCCATCCTTGACGGCGCCCAACAGATCGCCGTGCCGGCGCTGGTGTCGACGCTCTGTATCTGCATCGTCTTCGTACCGATGTTTTTCCTCCAGGGCGTGGCCAAATATCTGTTCGTCTCGCTGGCCGAAGCCGTGGTGTTCGCCATGTTGGCGTCCTACGTGCTGTCGCGCACCCTGGTCCCGACCCTGGCCAAGTTCTGGCTGAGGCCGCATGAAGGCCATCTTCACCCGGAGCTGGTGTCGCATAACCCGCTGGTGCGCCTGCAACGCGCCTTCGAAACGCATTTCGAGTCGCTGCGCCACAATTATCGCCGGCTGCTGATCCTGGCGCTGCTCAGGCGCCGCAGCTTTGCCGCGGCCTTTCTGCTGCTGGTGCTGCTGTCGATCGGACTCTATCCCTGGCTGGGCGAGGATTTCTTCCCCGCCGTCGATGGCGGACAGATCAAGCTGCATTTGCGCGCCGCCAGCGGCACCCGGATCGAGGAAACCGCGCGACTGTGCGACGAGGTCGAGACTTATATCCGCAGCAGGATTCCGGCCGACGAGGTCGAAAGCATGGCCGACAATGAGGGCCTGCCGATCAGCAGCATCAATAATGCCTACGGCAATTCAGGAACCATCGGACCAGCCGATGCCGACGTGCTGATCTCGCTGAAATCTGGTCACCATCCCACCAGCGACTATGTTCGCGTGCTGCGTGACGCCCTGCCGCGCCGCTTTCCCACGGTCTCCTTCGCCTTTTTGCCGGCCGATATCGTCAGTCAGATCCTCAATTTCGGTGTGCCGGCGCCGATCGACATTCAGGTGACCGGCTTCAATGAAGCCAGCGGCCGCGCGGTGGCGGCCAGGATCTATGAACGGCTGCGCCATGTGCCGGGTCTGGTCGATTTGCGCATCCAGCAGGTCGCCAACAATCCGGCGTTGCTGGTCGATGTCGACCGTGCCCAGGCCGACGATCTCGGCCTCACGCAGCGCGACATCGCCGACAATCTGCAGGTGGCGCTGTCCGGCAGTTTTCAGACCAGTCCGGCTTTCTGGCTCGATCCGAGCAACGGCGTGAGCTACAGCATCGCAGTACAGACGCCGCAATATCAGCTGGACTCGATCGATGCCTTGCGCAACATCCCGATCGCCGCCGAGAATGGCCGGTCCAACCCGCATATTCTCGGCGCACTGGCCACCATCAGCCGCGGCAGCGGTGCGATGGTGGCGAGCCACTACAATGTTCAGCATCTGGTCGATATCTATGGCGCCGTCCAGGACCGCGATCTCGGCGGTGTCGCCGACGACATAAACCGGATCCTGGGCGAGGTCGGTCGCACGCTGCCGCGCGGTGTGGCGGTAACTTCGCGCGGTCAGATCCAGACCATGCAGACCTCGTTCAGATCGCTGTTCGGCGGGCTTGCCTTTGCCGTGCTGCTGGTCTATCTGCTGATGGTGGTCAATTTCCAGTCCTGGACCGACCCTTTCATCATCATCACCGCGCTGCCCGGCGCATTGGCCGGAATCGTCTGGATCCTGTTCGTCACAGGCACCCATCTCAGCGTGCCGGCGCTGACCGGCGCCATCATGTGCATGGGCGTGGCAACCGCAAACGCCATTCTGGTGGTCAGCTTCGCCCGCGAACGGCTCGACCATGGCCGCTCGGCGATGATTGCCGCACTCGAGGCCGGCAGCGGCCGTTTCCGCCCGGTGCTGATGACGGCGCTGGCGATGATCATCGGCATGGTGCCGATGGCGCTCGGTTTGGGCGAAGGCGGCGAGCAGAACGCCCCCTTGGGCCGCGCCGTGATCGGCGGGCTGATGCTGGCCACGCTCGCGACTTTGTTTTTCGTGCCGGTCGTGTTTACCCTGATTCATGGTCGAGCCAAAGCGGCCACGCGTGCCGCCACGCTGCCGATCGGAGAGAACGCCTGATGCCTGCCCTGCCTCCCGTTCAGCCAAGCCCACAACGCCGAGCGCGCCGCTTCCCGAAGCTGCAAGTCGCCCTGCTGCTGCTGGCTTTGGCGGGCGTCGCCGCCTGGGGAATCATCACGCGGATGACCGCGGTCGCCGCCCTCAAGCAACGCACCGAACAGGATCTGGTGGCCACCGTGCAAATCTACGACGCGGCTGCCGGCGGCACAGAGGAGGATGTGGTGCTGCCCGGCAGCGTGCAGCCGCAGACCGAGGCGCCGATCTACGCCCGAACCAACGGCTATGTTCGAAAATGGTATACCGATATTGGCACGCCGGTAAAAAAAGGCCAATTGCTGGCCGAACTGGAAACGCCGGAAGTCGACCAGCAATTGCGCCAGGCGGCAGCAGATTTTGCCACGGCGCGCGCCAATGACGCGCTGGCGCGCAGCAGCGCCCAACGTTGGCAGGCGCTGCTGGCCACCGATTCGGTGTCGCGTCAGGATAATGACGAAAAACAGGCCGATGCCGCCGCCAAACATGCCCTGCTGGCGTCGGCGCAGGCCAATCTGGACCGGTTGCGGGAATTGGAGGGATTCAAAAGAGTAGTGGCGCCTTTCGCCGGCGTGGTGACGGCACGGCAGACCGATATCGGCGCGCTGATCAATTCCGGGGCCGGCAATGGCGCTGCTCTTTTCCGGGTGGCCGACATTGATCGTCTGCGCATCTATTGCCAGGTACCGGAATCCCTGGCGCCGCTGATCAGGCCGGGTATCAAGGTAAGGCTTGGCGTGGCGGTAATGCCGGGCAAGAATTTCGAGGCCGAGGTGGTGCGCACCGCCGATGCGCTCGACACCAACTCGCGCAGTCTGCTGGTGGAGATCGCCGCCGACAATAGCGACCACGCCATCCTGCCGGGCGGGTTCGCCGAGGTACATTTCCATCTGCCGGTGGCGGCCGGGCGGCCGCTCATTCCGGTCAGCGCGCTGATCTTCCGCAGCAATGGCCTGCAAGTGGCGAAAATCGACGCGCAGCAGCGGGTACATCTGGTGTCGATCAAGCTGGGACGCGATCTCGGTACCCAGGTCGAGGTGGCGAGCGGCCTCGCGGTCGGCGAAAAAGTCGTCATCAGCCCGCCCGATTCACTCAGTGACGGCGATCAGGTGCGTGTCAGTGGCGCCGCCGCCACCGACCGGGAAGTGCGATGAGGGCATTGCCGCGCCTCTTGCTGCCGGCGCTCGGGCTGATGGTGGCGGGCTGCGATCTGGCACCGCAAGATCCGCCGCCGGCACCACCACCGGCCGCTTTTTTCAAGGAGGACGGCGATTGGAGAACCGCCCTGCCGGCGGACATGGCGCCGCGCGGACCCTGGTGGACGGTTTTCGGCGACGACCGCCTTGATCAACTGGAGTGTCGGCTCGACGGCGAAAATCAGGATCTGCGTCAGGCGCTGGCGCGCCATGACCAGGCGACGGCGCTGGCGCGTGAGGCAGGCGCGGCACAATATCCGCAATTGAGTTATAGTGGCGGTGCCAACCGCAACCAGCTGTCGCGCAGCGTGGCCATTCTGTCGCATCCCAATCTCTACAATAACGACTTGGCGGAAGGCAGTCTGTCCTGGGAAATCGATCTATGGGGCCGCGTGCGCAATCTGGTGGCTGCCGCGTCGCTGCGGGCCAGCGCCAGCGCCGCCGATCTGGCCGCGACCAAACTGGCGCTGGAATCGGACCTGGCCACCGCATATCTGGGCTTGCAGGCGCTCGACGCGCAACAGCAGACGGTCGACCGTGCGGTGACCGCCTATCAGGACGCGCTGGCCTTCACCCAAAGGCGGCATGACGGTGGCGCCGCCGCACAGATCGACGTCGATCAGGCGCAGCTGCAGCGTGACAACGCCCTTACCCAGGCCACCGAAAACAGGCTGCGGCGCGCCCAGTTGGAGCATGTCATCGCCGTGCTGGTAGGCGAAGCTCCGGCCAATTTCAACCTGCCGCCACAACCGCTGGTCGCCCTGCCGCCGCCGATCGCGACTGTCCTGCCCTCCACCTTGCTGGAGCGCCGGCCGGATATCGCTGCCGCCGAACGACTGGTCGCCGCCACCAACGCCGATATCGGGGTAGCGCGCGCCGCCTTTTTTCCCACCTTCGATCTGGCCGCCGTCGGCGGCGTGCAATCGGCACTGCCGCATCGCCTGTTCGACGCGGCGTCGCGCTTGTGGGCGATCGGACCGTCGTTGAGCGGCCCGCTCTATGACGGCGGCCAGCGCAGCGCCGCGACCGACCAGGCGCGGGCCATACGCGATGAGGCGGTCGCTGCCTACCGCCAGACGGTGCTGGCGGCCTATCGCGAGGTGGAGGACAATCTGGTGGCCCTGCATCGCCTCGAAAGTGAAGCCGCCAGCCAGTCCAGCGCCCTAGCGTCGGCGCAGCGTGCGCTTTCCCAGGCGGAAACCCGCTATAAGGGCGGACTGGCCACCTATCTCGAAGTGACAACCGCGCAGAATGCGGCGCTGGCCGCGGAGAGCAGCGCCATCGACATCCGCAACCGCCGCATGGCCGCCGCGGTTGGCTTGATCCAGGCGCTGGGCGGCGGCTGGCAAGGATTTTCCCAGACCGCCATGCCGTAGAGTCAAATCGCCCTCAAGCGCCGGGCGCTCACTCCGCTCGCTTGGCTCCCGCGCAACCCTGCGCGCGGCGCCAGTCGGCGCCGAGCCGCCCCCATTTTATCCTCTGTGGGTCGGCACCGCAGTGCCGATGGGCGGCTGATCCCGAGCATCAGCCGCCGAGCCGATAATCCCGCGCCAGATCGACATAATGCGCGGCCGAAATCGCAAAGAAAGCCAGTTCCTCGTCGCTCAGGGCGCGCATCGGTCTGGCCGGATTGCCGGCCCACAATTCACCATGCTTGACGCGTTTGCCGGGCGTGACCAAGGCTCCGGCCGCCACCATGGCGCCGTTTTCGATATGCGCGCCATCCAGCACGCGTGCGCCCATGCCCACGAAACAGCCGTCCTCGAGCACGCAGCCATGCAGAATCGCGCCGTGACCGATGGTAATGTCGCTGCCGATCAAGCAGGCAAAGCGATTGCGGGTGCAATGGATGATGGTGCCATCCTGCACATTGGTGCGGGCGCCGATGCGGATCCGATGCACGTCACCGCGCAGCACGCAGCCGAACCAGATGCCGCTGTCCTCGCCGATCTCGACATCGCCCGCAACCACGGCATTCTCGGCCACGAAAGCGCTGGCGGCGATTTTGGGGAGCGTGCCGCGATAGGGCAAGATGATACCGGTCATTCTAGCGCAATGCGTTAAGGAGCAGATAGGCCGCCATGTCGGCCGGCTTGACTTTGACCGAGTCTGTCTGCAGACCGGCCAGCGCCGTCTTGACCAGCAGATGGTTCTCGACATTTTCCGGCTTGACCTTGATCAGGCCAACTTGGCCGCGCAACCGCGGATATAGTTTCGGATCGATCCGCTTTTCCTTGCCGCCCAGTCGGACAAGCAAAGCTTCGGCTTCGGCACCCGGACTCTCCTGTTTGGCGAGCAGTTGCCAATCGTCGGCGCCGCAGGGTTGATCGATCAAACTGGCCCGCGCCGCGGCCTCGTCCACGGCGACACCGAACAGATAGAGATTCTTGCCAAGCCCGACATCGGCCCCCCACAGGCCGAGCTGCTTGCTATAGGCGACGAAGACACAGGCCATCAGGGTATCCTGCCCATTCAGTAGACGACGACACGATTGCGGCCGCCATGCTTGGCGGTATACAACGCCGTGTCGGCGCGAGCCAGCATACCGTCGAGCGGCTCGGTAGCCGACTCGGCGGGCATGGCGATGCCGACGCTGGCGGTCAAGCGGATGTGGCTGCCGTCGGCGAGCGGAATCGCCATTGCCTCAACGGCGCTGCGTAGCCGTTCGGCGGTTTGCTCCGCGGCCGCCTGATCGGCTTCCGGCAGTACCACGGCAAATTCCTCGCCTCCCAGCCGTCCGAGCAGATCGAGCGAGCGAAGGTTGCTCTCGAGCACCCGCGTAAAGGCGCGCAACACCTCGTCGCCGATGGCATGCCCATGCGTATCGTTGACCTGTTTGAAATGATCGATATCGATCATCAGCAGTGCCAACGGATGGTTGAAGCGCCGGCATCGCTCCAGTTCCCGGCCGGCCATCGCCGAGAACCAGCGTCGATTGGCAATTCCCGTCAATTCGTCGACACTGGCCAGGCGACGAAGTTCGGCTTGGGTGGCGCGCTCCTGGCGCTGCGCTTCGCCGATATCCGCCAAAGAAGCGGCGATTCGCTCGACCGAGCGATAGAACCGGTCGATTTCGCTGATCCGCGAGTGTGGCAATTTCACCGCCAGCTCGTTCTCGCTATCGGCCAAGGCCTGCGTCGTCAGCAGGATCGGTTGCAGCAACCAGCGGCGGATCGCGACCCCGGCAAGCAGCAATAAAGCCACCAGAGACAGACCGGCGGCATAAAGTCTCACTCTGAGACGATCGGCGGCGCGCTCGAAGTCCAGTCCGCGTTCGGTACCGGCGGCATTCATGCTCAAGGCGATGGCTTCTGAGGCGCGATGCAGGTCTTGTTCGACCTGGCGCCATTCCTCGCGCGCCGGCCCCTCGCCAGGCACTGGCAGAGCGCTTTTGCCGCCGCCCGACCGGTCGGCGTCCTCCAGCGCACGCGCATTGGCCAAGCCGTTCAGGGCGGCGGCGCCGCGCCGGATCAGCGACAGACTGTCTGCATCGGTCGCCAGGACCGGATCGCCTACCAGGCGGGAAAGCTGGGCGAGGGCTTCCTGACGGGCGCCCTCATTAGCGGACTCGCGCACGGTTGCGCCATAATGCTGCAATTGTTCTATCGCGAACAGCACCGCTTGCTCGGATTGCAAATGCGGCACCAATCGCCCCGCAGTGTCGTTCGCCAGCGCGCCCAGGCGCTCGCCCGCTTCGATCAAAAACCAGGCGCCGACTGCCAAGGCCATCGAAACCGTAAAGGCCGCCATCAGCGCAACCCGTTCCAGCCGCCATCCCTTCTTTTCGCTGTTCGGCAAAGTCTCGTTCCGTCCCCAGGTTCGGCCCACGCGTTGCGGGATAGTCACCGAATTCCCCAAAATCCGCCAGGATTAGCTGAAAATACCGCGAAAATCAAAAGCCTGCCGTCCAAGCCGGGCGGCCTGCCCCGTCCGAACCGGCGCCGCCCCTGCTACAGTAACACTCCCTACAGTAACAGTTGCGGCTCTCCCTGAGCGCGGATATTCTTCCCTTTGTCATGGCCCCTTGGTGCTGGCCGCGCCGCGACCGTGATCATGTCCGCAAAATCAGGGGGTGGCAGAGAGCGTTTCCTCCACCGGTCGCAATGGGACCGGCGCTTTTTCCGTGTGGCCGACACCAATCATCATGATTTTCCGGGCCGATGCCGGAGTGTAAGTTCCGGCTTTGCTGCGGATGCAAAAGATCGTTGTCCGCTCGGGACTGCGAAAAAATAATGCTTGGCGAAAAGCGGCCCAAGGTTTAAGTCCCGCTAATTAAGAATCACTCTCATTTACTGTCCTGTCGCAATGAGCCGTTCCCCCACCCTGATGTCGTCTCGCGCCCGCTGGTTGTTGCTGCTGTCGGGGTTGGGACCTGGCCTGATCGTTATGCTGGCCGACACCGATGCCGGCAGCATCATAACGGCGGCACAAAGCGGTGCCGTGTGGGGCTACCGGCTGCTGCCGTTGCAGCTGCTTCTGGTGCCGGTGCTGTTCCTGGTCCAGGAATTGACCCTGAGGCTGGGTTTGGTCACCGGCCGAGGTCATGGCGAGTTGATCCGCGACCATTTCGGAGCGGGCTGGGCCTGGCTGTCGGCCGGCACATTGGTGATTGCTTGCGTCGGCGCGCTGATCAGCGAATTGTCCGGAATGGCGGGCGTCGGATTGCTGTTCGGCATTCCCGCCTGGCAGACGGTGAGCGTTGTGGTGGCGGGCATTCTGCTGATGGTGCTGACCGGCAGCTACCGCGCGGTGGAACGCGTGGCCGTGTTGTTCGGGCTGTTCGAGCTGGCGTTCATCTATATCGCCTTCACCTGTCGCCCCGAGCCCTCCGCCATCATTGCCGACATTCGGCATATTCCGTTCGCCAACGCCGATTTTCTTTATCTGGTCACAGCCAATATCGGCGCGGTGATCATGCCCTGGATGGTTTTCTTCCAGCAATCCGCAGTGGTCGAAAAAGGGATGGGGGTGACGCAATTGCGCCTGGCCCGCATCGAGACCGGCGTCGGCGCGCTCGTGACGCAGTCGGTGATGGCGGCGGTCTTGATCTCCACGGCGGCGACCCTCGGCAAACTCGACAATCATGCCCCGCTCAACAATGTGCAGGAAATATCGCAGACCCTGGTGCCGTACATGGGGCGGTTACTGGGACGGGTGGTCTTTGTCGTCGGCATCACCGGCGCGGCAATGGTCGCCGCCATTGTCGTGTCGCTGACCGCCGCCTGGGGGGTCGGCGAGGTTGCCGGCTATCGTCGCTCGCTGGCCGATCACCCGCGGCAGGCGCCCTGGTTCTACGGGGTATTTGCCACCTGTCTCTGTCTCGGCGGGGCGCTGGTGGCGTCCGGCATCGATCTGGTGTCGCTTAGCGTCGCGGTCGAAGTGGTCAATGCCATGCTGCTGCCCATCGTGCTCAGCTTTCTGTATCTGCTGGCCCGCACCGCACTGCCGCCCGAATACCGATTGCAGGGCCTCTATGGAGGGGTCACCGCCGCGATTCTGGCGCTGACCGCCGGTTTTGGTATCGTCTCTGCACTCTTCAGCCTGTTGCAGGGAAGCGCTGATTGATTTCGCCGGTTTGCCGCCCGTCGTCCGACATCGAGATCGCACGCGAAAGCTCCTGCGCTTGTTTTCTTGCTTTTTCCCGGCAATTGGACGACAGTGTTCCCATCAATCATGCTTGAGAATGACCAGAATCGCTCTGCACTTGATGTGCGGCGCTATGGCGCGCCGCGCTGCTTACGCAATCGGATAGATAAAATGTCAAACGGCACTGTAAAATGGTTCAACAGCACTAAGGGTTTCGGCTTCATTGCGCCAGATAATGGCGGCGCCGACGTATTCGTCCACATCTCCGCGGTCGAACGCGCCGGACTTAATGGCTTGAACGACGGCCAGAAGGTCTCTTTCGACGAAGAGCGCGACGCCAAGCGCGGCAAGACCTCGGCGGTCAATCTCAAGGCGCTGTGACCAGCCAGGCCGGCGCCGGCACTTGCCGCCGCCGGCCTGATCACAGCCTAATCCGGCAAGAGCCCCGGCGCCGCGCCGGTAGATTCGCGGATCACCAAAGAGCAGAACATGGCTGGCGTTCCAACCTGGACGGTCTGTCCGCGTTTGCGGATCTGGTCGATCAGCAACAGGGTGGCGAGCCGCGACATCTCGGCGACCGGTTGCCGTACGGTCGTCAGCGGCGGCCAGACATGGCGCGAGAGCGGCGTGTCGTCGAAGCCGGCCACCGACAGCTGCGCCGGCACCGCGATGGCAAGAGAATGCGCGACATGCAGCACGGCGGCCGCCATATCGTCATTACTGGCGAAGATGGCGGTCGGACGATCGGCAAGCGTCAACAATTGGCGGCCGGCGACCAAACCTGATTCGAAGGAAAAATACCCCTGGACGATCAGTTGCGGGTCGATCGCCAGGCCATGTTCGCGCATGGCACTGAGATAGCCGTCGAGTCGCCAATGGCTGGCGCCGTGGTCGGGGTGGCCTTTGATGATGCCGATACGGCGATGGCCGAGTTCGATCAAATGGCGGATCATCGCGTTGCTGGCGCCGCGATCGTCGACAGCGACGAATGGGCCGGAATGCGCGATGTCGATCGGCGCGATGCGGGTGTGCAGCACGTTCAGGCTTTCCAGCTGCGACAGCAGGCTGTCCATGTCGCTGAGCGGTGGGCTGAGGATCACGCCGGACACCCGGCTTTCCTCCACCAGACTAATGATCTCGTGTGACAGTTCGGTGCTTTGGTAGGCGCAGGGCTGCAATATCAAGTGAAACCCTTCGCTGCGGCAGCTCTGCAGTGCGCCCTGCTGCAGATCGATCAGATAGCTGGCACTGGGATTGTCGAACAGCAACGCTATATTGTAGCCATGCGTGCCGGCGAGATGGCGGGCAGACGGGTTGGGACGGTAATTGAGCGCGGCGATGGCGTCCTCCACACGCTTTTGCGTGTCGGCCCGCACATTCGCTTCATGGTTCAAAACGCGCGACACCGTCTTGATCGACACGCCCGCCCTCGCCGCGACCTGATGGATCGTGATCGAGCCGGCTCCGCCCTGCATACCCCGTTTCCTCGACGTTCCCGGGCCTCTCGGCACTGACGGCGTCATAGCCTTCAACCCAATTTAACGCTATTCAAAAATTCCGCCTTCGCCAAGGGAACGATGTCATCTTCACCGCTAATTCTTCTATGATTTGGCGATCAGACCGACCGCCTCAGGAGCCTGCCTTGTCCGACCCAGCCGAAGGGCGCTGTTTCGCCAGCGACAATTTCGCCCCGATCCACGAAAAAATTCTGCGAAGCATCGTCGCCAGCAACCAGGGGCACGCCATCGCCTATGGCGGCGATTCCTACAGCGAACAGGCGGCGCGCGCTTTCGACCAGCTGTTCGGCCGTCCGGTCGGCTGCCATTTCGTGTTCAACGGCACCGCCGCCAACATCCTGGCGCTGATGGCATTTCAAAAGCCTTATGGCGCCGTGCTGGTTTCCGATGTCTCGCATATCGCCAATGATGAAAGCACGGCACCAGAACGGCTGCTCGGCATGCGCTTGCAGCGACTGCCGAGCCGGCACGGCAAGCTTGACGCCGAAACGGTGGCGGCGGCACTGGCGATCGACCATGGCATCCACGCCGCCAAGCCGGTAGCCCTGTCGATCACCCAACCGACCGAACTCGGCACCGTCTACAGCCTGGCGGAACTCACTGCGCTCGCAGATGTCGCCCATGCGCATGGCTTGGGTGTGCACATGGACGGTGCGCGCCTTGGCTGCGCGGTGGCAAGTCTGGGCGTTACCCCGGCGCGGATGGTCGTCGAGTGTGGGATCGATATCCTCAGTTTCGGTGGCACCAAGCAGGGCATGATGTGTGGCGAAGCGGTCATCGTGCTGCGGCCCGGGCTGGCGGCGGATTTCCCTTATTGGCAGAAATGCAGCATGCAGCTGGCGTCGAAAATGCGTTTCATCGCCGCCCAATTCGTGGCACTGCTGGCCGACGATCTGTGGCTGGACAATGCCCGGCAGGCCAACCGGATGGCAAAGCTGCTCGAAAGCAAGGTTGCCGGACTCGATTATGTTCGGCTCGAACACCCGGTCGAGGCCAACGCCCTGTTCGTCCGCCTGGCCCCGGCGCTGATCGAGCCGCTGTCGCGCGAAAGCTTTTTCTGGCCCTGGGACAGCGCGCAAAACATCGTGCGCTGGATGTGCAGTTTCGACACCGAGGCCGATGATGTCGAGCGCTTTGTCGCGACACTGAAGCGTTTGGCCGCGCAGCTAAAATCCGACTAGCATTTTTCGCTGTTTTGTCGGACGCTGCCCTTCGATGTGCGGCAGGAAACTTCCAGTCGCGCCGCTGCTCGCCTGGCGAGCGCTGGGGTGGGACGAAATAGACACAACGCAGCAACGCGCCGTCGACGGTCTGGTGACCGGTCGGGCGCAGGAAGAATTGTTCCGGCCGCGCCGTGCCGCGCGCGACCTGCATATCCGCTCGGCGCGCGCAGCGCCGTTTTACGTCGTCGTCAGCGTGGCCTTCACGCTGACCACCGGCAGCCCGGCGCTGTTGTCTTGGCAGGCTTGGGTGCCGACCGCGCTGTTCGGGCTGCTGGGCGCCTTGCGGATCGTCCATAAGCCGCCTCGAGAGGGCGCTGCGGCAGCCGCCTACCGCCACTGGCGGTGGCGGCATTGGCTGCTGATCGATGCCAGCTGTCTGCTGTGGTCCAGCCATCTGTTGCAGGCCGGGATGTTGGGCCCGTCGTATTTTCTCAGCCTGATGCTGGCGCTGCTGGGGGTCGCCGTCTGTAGCGCGGCAGTTTGCTATACTTACGCGATGGACCGCCAGCCGGCTCTGCTCGCGCTCGCCTGCCTCAATCTGCCCGGGGCGCTGGCGTTCGCCACGCCATTTCCCGAGTCGATGCCGATCGCCTTAGGGCTGCTCCTGCATGGTGGGTTCGCTGTCTTTATGCTGGATCGTGCGGCCCGCGACTACGACGCCCAGATCGGCACCGAGCATGCTCTGATCCTGGCGCGCACCGAGGCCGACCGTCTGGTGCGAATCGACAGCTTGACCGGCCTTGCCAACCGCCGTGAATATGAACGACATTTCAAGCAGGCTTGGCACATGGCGGCACGTCAGCGCGCCGATCTGGCCCTTCTCGTCATCGATCTCGATAAATTCAAGCAGGTCAATGACAGTCTTGGCCATTCGGCCGGAGACGCGTGCCTGCGCCATTTCGCCGAAATTCTGTTGCAGCATTTTCGGCGCAGCGGCGATCTGGCAGCCCGAATCGGCGGTGAAGAATTTGCCGTCGTCCTGCCCGGCGTCACCGCCGCCGAAGCCATCCGCATGGGCGAGGAATTCCGCGACCTGCTGGCTAAATCCTGCTGCCATTATCGCCAACAGGCGATTCACATAACCGCCAGCATCGGTGCCGGCACCGCCGATTGGTCCGTCGATTTCGAACCGGGTGATACTTTCGCGCGCGTCGACGAAGCCTGTTATCAGGCGAAAAAGCAAGGGCGCAGTCGGCTGGTCGCGGTGTGACCGACGCGCGCGGCTCGGGCTTAGCCGGTTGCTTGGCCGCTTAGCCGCCCGCGGAGCGGCGCACCTTGACCGCCTGTTTCGCCGGAAGGGCACTCGATGGGGTCGATTTCCAGCTTTATCCGCTGATCATCCCCACCCTGATCGCCGCCTGAGGGATCACCAAGGCCGATGCAGGACTGCTCGGCACGGTAACCTTGCTCGCCTCGGCATTGGGCGGTTGGTGGGCGGGAATCCTGGCCGATCGCTTTGGCCGCTTGCGCACCTTTAAGGTGACCGTACTGTGGTTCTCGCCGTTCACCTTTTTGTGTGGCCTGTGGCGACCGCGCTGGCCTACACCAACCTCTCCTTCGGCAATGGCGCGACCCTGGCGCTTGGACTGCCGCTCGGTTTGTTCTCGAGCGGGGATCTTCAGCTTGGTCGGGGCCTATCTCAGCGCACTCTACCCGATCGCCATCCGCGCCGGCGGCCAGGGCTTTTGCTACAATTTCGGCCGCGGCGTCGGCGCCGTCATTCCCTGGCTGATCGGTCTGTTGAGCGAGCGCCTCGGCTTGGGAGAAGCCGTCGGCCTGTTCGCCGCCGGCTCCTAGCTGTTGGTGTTCGTGGCCATCGCTTTTCTGCCCGAGACCCGCGGCCGCGTCCTTCTCGAACGCTAAATTTTTCCCAGGAAGTCGGTTTTTCCAATCGCGACGCCACTGCTACGAATAATGGCGTAGGCCGTGGTGGCGTGAAAATAGAAATTCGGCAAGGAGAAGTTCAGCAGATAATGTCTGCCGCTGAACTGTTTCTCGGTGCCGCCCAGCTTGAGCACGATATTCTTTTCCTCCGAGCCGTCGATTTGCTCGGGTTTGAAGGATTTGACGAAGGCGATGGTCTTTCTCAGGCGCTCCTTCAAGGCAACGAAATCGACCTCGCTGTCGGGATAGCTGGGAATCTCCTCACCGGCCAGGCGAGCCACCGCGCCTTTGGCCTGATCGGTAGCGATCTGTATCTGGCGGACCAGCGGAAACATGTCGGGAATTAGGCGCGTCTGCAGCATCACCTCGGGCGCAATCTTAGCGGTGCTACAGTGCGCTTCAGTCTTGTCGATAATCTCGACGAGGCTGCCAAGGATTTGCAGAAAGGGCGGCACGGCCGCCTGGTACATCGATAATGGCATGTGTTTGTGCTCCCATTTTGATCGGCCCGTCGTAACGGTGCCGCACAGACTCATATGTTTCGATGCGCGCTTGTGTCAAAATCCGTTTTGCAAAATGAAAACCGCGGCGCAGGAGGATGTCCATGGCATCCCGTGATTCATTCGACACCAAAAGATCGCTATCGGTCGGCACCACCACCGTCGCTTTTTACAGCCTGACGGCGGCCGAAGCGACACTGGGCGATCTTTCCCGTTTGCCACTGTCGCTGCGGGTCCTGCTGGAAAATCTGCTGCGTTGCGAAGATGGCCGCAGCGTGACCGAGGACGACATCAAAGCGGTAGGTCTGTGGCTGAAGGAACGCCGCAGCGACCGCGAAATTGCGTTCCGGCCGACCCGGGTGCTGATGCAGGATTTCACCGGCGTTCCGGCGGTTGTGGATCTGGCCGCCATGCGCGATGCGATGCTGGCCTTGGGCGGCGACCCGGAGAAGATCAATCCGCTGACGCCGGTCGACCTGGTAATCGATCATTCGGTGATGATCGACTATTTCGCGCGTCCGGATGCTTTGGCCAAGAACATGGCGCTCGAATTCGAGCGCAATGGCGAACGCTATGAATTCCTGCGCTGGGGACAGACCGCGTTCGACAATTTTCGCGTGGTGCCGCCCGGCACCGGCATCTGTCACCAGGTCAATTGCGAATATCTCGCGCAAGTCGTGTGGGTGAGTGACGGCGTCGCCTACCCGGACAGCCTGGTCGGCACCGACAGCCACACCACCATGGTCAACGGCCTGTCGGTGCTGGGGTGGGGTGTCGGCGGCATCGAGGCCGAAGCGGTGATGCTGGGCCAGCCGATTTCCATGCTGATTCCGGAGGTTGTCGGCTGCAAATTGACCGGTCGCCGTCGGGAAGGCGTTACCGCCACCGATCTGGTGCTGACTGTCACCGAGATGCTGCGCAAAAAGGGTGTGGTCGGCAAATTCGTCGAGTTCTATGGTCCCGGCCTGGCCGCGCTGTCCCTCCCCGACCGTTTGACGATCGCCAACATGGCACCCGAATATGGCGCCACCTGCGGCCTGTTTCCGATCGATCGTGAGACCATCCGCTACCTCACTTTTACCGGGCGCGACGCCGACCGTGTCGCCCTGGTTGAGGCCTATGCCAAGGCGCAAGGACTGTGGCGCGATGAACAAAGCCCCGAACCGCTGTTCAGCGACAGCCTGGACCTTGATCTCGGCAGCGTGCTGCCGTCCCTGGCCGGACCGAAGCGGCCGCAGGATCGGGTGGCGCTGTCGGACGCCAAGCGAGGCTTCCAGGCGGCGCTGGGAGGACTCTCGAGCGCTGCCGCCGACCTCAAGGTCGCTGTGGCGGGCAGTGATTACCGGCTCGGCCATGGAGATATCGTCATCGCCGCCATCACGTCCTGCACCAACACCTCCAATCCGGCGGTCATGGTGGCGGCCGGTCTATTGGCCAAGAAGGCCCGCGCCAAGGGCCTGACCCGCAAACCTTGGGTCAAGACCTCATTGGCCCCAGGGTCGCAAGTCGTTGAGGACTATCTGCGGGCGGCCGGACTGCAGGAACCGCTCGACGGTCTGGGATTCAGCCTGGCCGGATTCGGCTGTACCACCTGTATCGGCAATTCCGGGCCGCTCGACCCCGCCATCACCGCGGCGATCGACGATAACGGCTTGGCAGTGGCGGCTGTGCTGTCCGGCAACCGCAATTTCGAGGGCCGCATCAGTCCGCAGGTAAAAGCCAATTATCTCGCCTCACCGCCCCTGGTGGTGGCTTATGCCATCGCCGGCTCGATGAATATCGACCTGACCCGGGACCCGCTCGGGATCGGCAGCGATGGCAAAGCGGTAATGCTGGCCGATGTCTGGCCGAGCGACGCCGAGGTCGAATCCGCTGTTGCTGCCTCGCTCGACCGCGCAATGTTCGTGCAGCGCTACGCCCATGTTTTCGCCGGGCCGCCGGCCTGGCAGGCCATAAAACCGCATGGTGGCAAGACCTATCGTTGGAACGACGATTCCACCTATATCAAAAATCCTCCTTATTTCCAGGGCATGCAAAAGGCGCAGCCAGCCCGGCTGACCGACATCATCGGCGCCCGACCGCTGGCAATCCTGGGCGATTCGATCACCACCGACCATATCTCGCCAGCCGGTTCGATCAAGGCGGCGACACCCGGCGGCGCCTATCTGCTGGCGCACGGTGTCGACAAGGCGGATTTCAACTCCTATGGCGCCCGGCGCGGCAATGACGCGGTTATGACTCGCGGAACCTTCGCCAATGTGCGCCTCAAAAACGAAATGGCGCCCGGCACCGAAGGCGGTGTGACCTTGCACCAGCCGTCCGGCGAACAGATGTTCATCTTCGATGCGGCGGCACGCTATCGTGCCGAAGGCGTCACGCTGGTGGTGATCGGCGGCAAGGAATATGGCACCGGCTCGTCCCGCGATTGGGCCGCCAAAGGTACCTTCCTGCTGGGGGTCAAGGCGGTGATCGTCGAGAGCTTCGAGCGGATCCACCGCTCGAACCTGGTCGGCATGGGGGTGCTGCCTTTGCAGTTTTTGCCCGGCACCGATCGCAAGACCCTGAAGCTGATGGGTACCGAGCGATTTGACCTGGTGGGGCTCTCGAACGGCCTGCAACCGCGCCAGACCCTCACCTTGCGGGTGTGGCGCGCGGACGGTTCGGATCTGAGCGTGTCGCTGCTGTCCCGTATCGACACGGCCGACGAGCTGGACTACTTCCAGAATGGCGGCATCCTTCCTTATGTGCTGCGCAATCTGCTGGAGTCGTGACGCATTCTCAGCAGGCTGGACAGGCACCCTCATTCGGGCATAATCCGGGACTTCGCAGCCCCGGATCAAAGAGCTGCCATGTTGGGAACTGCCAATGATAGCAAGACTTATGGGTTTGTCGCTGCTTCTGGCGGCGGCTTGCCTGAGCGCCGAAGCCGGCCAGGCCGGCGAAACGCCCGTCAAGGTAGGCATGATCGAGGATTTGAGCGGTCCGACCGCACGCTATGGGGTGGCGATCCGCGCCGGGTTCGAGCTGGCCGCTGAACAGATCAATGCCAAAGGCGGCGTCATCCATGGCCGCCCCCTCGAACTGGTAATCGAAGACGCCGCCGGCCAGAAGGACCAGGCGATCACCGCCGCCAAGAAGCTGCTGGCGCGCGACAAGGTGGTGGTGCTGTTGGGACCCACCTTGTCCAATGAAATGTTTGCAACCGCGCCGGTCGCCGAGGAACGCAAAATTCCGATCATCGGCACCTCGGTAACGGCGGCGGGAATTACTGATATCGGCGAATGGGTGTTCCGCACCTCCTTGCCGGAGGCTGACGTGGTGCCCGAAGCGCTGCGGGTCACCAAGCAGAAATACCGTCTGCGCCGGGTCGGACTGCTCTATGCCAATGACGACGCCTTCTCCAAATCGGGCTTCGACGTGTTCAAGCAGGCGCTGACCGACGCCGGTATCGAGATAGCAGACATCGAAAGCTTCTCGTCGAAGGACACCGATTTCTCGCCGCAATTGACCAAGATGAAAAGCCTGAATGTCGACGCGCTGGTGGTGTCGGCGTTGGTCGAACCAGCTTCGGGTGTGGTGCTGCAGGCACGGCAATTGGGACTGACCCAGCCGATTTTGGGGGGCAATGGCTTCAATTCATCGAAACTGATCGAGATCGCCGGTCCGTCGGCCGAAGGCGTGCTGGTCGGCAGTCCCTGGTTCGTCGAAAAGCCGCAACCGGAGAATCAGGCTTTCGTTGCCGCCTACCGGCAGAAGAACCATCAGGATCCCGATCAATTCGCCGCCCAAGCCTATGACACTTTGTTCATTCTGGCCGAGGCACTCGACCGCGCCGGAACGACCGATCCCGCCAGGCTCCGAGAAGCTCTGCTCGCCACCAATCATGCCGGTATCATGGGTCCGTTCCGCTTTACCCCCCATCGCGACCCCGCCACCGTCAGCGGCGTGGTCGTCCTGGTGGTCAAGGGCGGCAAATACCAGATCCTGCAATAGCCCGATGCTGCCGCAACAGCTGTTCAACGCCCTGGTGCTGGGCTCGGTCTACGCCTTGTTCTCGCTCGGCTTTACGCTGGTGTTCGGGGTCGCCCGCGTCGTCAATCTTTTGTATGGATTCTACTTCGCCTGTGGCGCCTTCATCGCCCTGCTGCTGGCGACGCTGGCGCAGCTGCCGCTGTGGCTGGCGGCGCCGGCCGGAGCGGTGGGCGCCGGATTGATCGCCGCCCTGCTCGACGGTATCCTGCTGACCCCTTTGCGGGCGGCGAAGGCGCCCGAGCTTGCGGCGCTGATCGTCACACTGGGCGGTGTGCTGCTGTTCACCAGCCTGCTCACCCTTGCCTTCGGCACCCAGATCCGCCGCTTTCCGGTCGCCTTGATGGCCCAATCGTCGTGGCAGTGGGGTGGACTCTCGGTCGCGCCGCTGCAACTGGTGATCATCGCCACCGCGATGACGATGGTCGCCTTGTTGTTTCTGTTCATCGATCGCAGCAAACAGGGAATGGCGATCCGCGCCATGGCCGAGAATAGCGACGTAGCCAGCCTGATGGGCGTCAATGTTGCGCGCGCGATGGCCTTCACTTCGTTTGCCGCCGGCTCGCTGGCCGGCGCGGCCGGAATCCTGATCGGCCTCAATTTCAACGCAGTGCATCCCTATATGGGCGAATCGATGATGCTGCGTGGCTTCGTGGTGATCATCGTCGGTGGCCTCGGCGACATTCGCGGCGCCCTGCTGGCCGGGCTGGCGCTGGGCTTCACCGAAGTGCTGACCGCCGCCTATATTTCGTCGGATTTCAAGGAGGCGGTGACGTTTTCTGCCCTGGTGCTGACCTTGTGGCTTCGTCCCAGCGGCCTGTTCGGCAAAGCCGTGGTCCGGCGAGCCTGATCGCCATGGAAGCGCTCGACGATCTGTTCTGGGCCTATCAGGACCTGTTCTACAGTCTGGGGGTCAATGCCATCCTGGCATTGTCGATGTACGCCGTGGTAGCGCTCGGGCAATTGTCGCTGGGCCAAGCCGCTTTCATGGGAATCGGCGCCTATATCGGCGCGGTGGCGACGGTCAAGCTCGGTCTGCCGTTCGTGGTCGCGCTGTCGGCGGCGATGGCGGCACCGGCGGTAGTGGCTGCTCTGATCGGCGTGCCCACCTTGCGGCTCACCGGAGTCTATCTCGCCATCGCCACCATCGGTTTGGGCGAGGTGCTGCGCATCCTCTATCTCAACAGCGACTATCTCGGCGGCGCGCTCGGTTTTTCCGGTATTCCTCACAAGGCCGACGGCTGGATCATCTACGGCCTGCTGGCGCTGATCCTGCTGGCTTTTCTGCTGATCACCCGCTCGCGTGTCGGTCGCGCCTGCGAGGCAATCCGCGAGGATGAGGATGCAGCAAAGGTAATGGGCATCAACGTCACCGGCTACAAGATGACGGCCCTGATCCTGTCCGCCGCGCTGGCTGGTCTCGGCGGCGCACTCAACGCGCATTTCTCGTCCTTCATCTCGCCTGGCGAGTTCGGCTTCGAGAATGCCGTCACCATCCTCAGTTACGCCGTGCTGGGAGGCGTCGCCAGCCCGCTGGGCCCGGTATTGGGTGCTTTTCTGCTGACCGCGCTGCCGGAACTGTTGCGGTCGCTGCACGGCTTGCGGGGCGTGGTCAATGGTCTGATCATCGTGCTGGTCATGATCTTTTTGCCGAAGGGACTGCTGGGACGGCGGGTCAGGCGCACTTTATGAGTGCCAAGCTGCTCGAGGTTCAATCGATCAGCCGCAGTTTCGGTGCGCTGCGGGCGGTCGACGAGGTCAGTTTCGCGGTCGAGCCGGGCCAAGTCCACGCCGTCATCGGCCCCAACGGCGCAGGCAAGACCACCCTGTTCAATATCATTTCCGGACTGGTGCCGCCGACCAGCGGACAAGTGCAGTTTGCCGGGCAAACCATCACCACCCTGCCCTGCTATCGCCGCGCGCAAATCGGCATCAGCCGTACCTTCCAGAATATCCGTATTTTTCCCGAAATGTCGGTACTGGAAAACGTGATGACCGGCATGACGCCCTGGCTGCGCGCGCCGCTGATCGGCGTGCTGCTGCGTCTGCCGGCGGCGCGGCGCGAGGAGCATGACGCCATCAACAGGGCGATGGCCCTGCTCGACAAGGTCGGGCTGGCGGCCCAGGCGGCGGCGCGCGCCGCCGATCTCGCCTATGGCGATCAGCGGCGCTTGGAGATCGCGCGCGCCCTGGCGGCGCGTCCCAGCCTGCTGCTGCTCGACGAACCGGCGGCCGGCATGAATCCGACCGAAACCATCGGCCTGTCAGTGCTGTTGCAGGGACTGCGCGGTGGCGGCCTGAGTATTCTGCTGGTCGAGCACGATATGGCGTTCGTCATGGGCCTGTCCGACCAAGTCACCGTATTGAACTTCGGGCGGGTGATCGCCGATGGACGGCCGGCGGCGATTCGCCATGACGCCCTGGTGATCGAGGCCTATCTCGGCCACAAAGTGGCGGCGCGCCTGGCGGCAGAGGCCGGATCGTGACGGCGCCGGCACTGCTTGAGGTACGGGATTTGTCGCTTGCCTATGGCAAGATCGTCGCCGTCAAGGATGTCTCGCTGAAGGTCAGCGAAGGCACGGTGGTTTGTCTGATCGGCGCCAACGGAGCCGGCAAGACCACCACCCTGCGCGGTCTGTCCGGGCTGTTGACGCCGCGGCGCGGCGAGATTTTTTTCGCCGGCCTTGCGATCGGTGGCTGGGCGCCTCATCGTATCGCCCGATTGGGATTGATCCAGGTGCCGGAAGGACGCCAAGTGTTCGCCGAGATGAGCGTCACCGACAATCTCCGCATGGGCGCCTATCTGCAATCCGACCGATCGCTCGTTCGGCACCGGCTGGAGCGGATTCTTGATTTGTTCCCCCGCTTGGGACAGCGTTTGACGCAACCGGCGGGTTCCCTGTCGGGAGGTGAACAACAGATGCTGGCGATCGGTCGCGCCTTGATGGCGGAACCGCGCCTGTTGCTGCTGGACGAACCCAGTCTCGGCCTGGCGCCCTTGATCGTCGAAGAGATTTTTCGGCTGATCGCCGACCTGAAACGCGAGGGCACGACCATTTTGCTGGTGGAACAGAACGCCCAGATGGCGCTCGACATCGCCGATTACGCCTATGTGCTGGAAACCGGCCTGGTTTCATTGCAGGGCCCGGCGGCGGCGGTCGGCGCCGACCCGATGGTGCTGGACGCCTATTTGGGCGGCGGCTTGGCGGATGCGATGCCATAAGGCGTCGTTAACCATCGCCTGCCAAGATGGCTGCCCTGCCCCCTTGATCGGACGGCGCGATGTCAGATTTTCCTGCCCACCCACATCTGGTCGTCGCCACGCCCTGTTATGGCGGCATGGTGTCATGCAACTATACCGTGTCGCTGCTCGGCCTGCAGCAAGCCTGCGCCCAACTCGGTATAGGGATTACCTTCAAGCTGCTGGGCGGCGACTCGCTGATCACGCGGGCCCGTAACCTGGCTGTGCAGCAATTCCTGAGCCTGCCCGACGCCACCCACCTGTTGTTCATCGACGCCGATATCGGTTTTGCTCCCGAACAGGCGCTGGCATTGCTGGCCGCCGACAAGGATGTGTGCGGTGCGGTCTATCCGCTCAAGCGACTCGATTGGCCGCGGATCCGCGACCATGCGGTCGCCGGTGTCGGCGATCTGCCGGCGAGCGCGCTGAATTATGTCGTCGATCTGCTGGGGCCGGACGCGCCTTCCATCGACCAGGCGTTCTTCCGGGTCCGCTATCTCGGCACCGGTTTCATGATGATAAAGCGCAATGTTTTCGCGCGCATGGCGGCGCGCTACCCGGAAACCCACTATCGCACCCTTCATCTCGGTGTCGCCGGGGCTGATGCCGGGGGCGACGCCAACGCCTTTTTCGACTGCATGATCGATCCCGACAGCGGCGCCTATCTGAGCGAGGATTATACCTTTTGCAAACGCTGGCTGGATATGGACGGCGACATCTGGGCCTACGCCGCCAGCCGCCTTACCCATGTCGGCACCCAATCCTTCGACGGTGATCTGTCGGCGATGCTTGATTTGATGCGCGCCGGCGCCCGGCCCAGTGTGGTGTAAGAAACCCGCCGGCACTAAGCGGAACTTTCGTCTTTAGAGGAATGAATGGCATTGATTTCGCTTGATTTTATATCGAGCGGAGGCTTGGTTACTGGGTACGTTCAGGGTTTACGTCGAGGAGTTGGAAGGCCCGAGCCTGGGTTGGTGTCGCCTT
>Ga0302320_10004799_pt1 | contig 30539 bp, 20 predicted proteins | sample Bog_T0_3_FD_202130 | JGI IMG/M metagenome (GOLD analysis project Ga0302320, IMG submission 202130) | Peat permafrost microbial communities from Stordalen Mire near Abisko, Sweden - Bog_T0_3 | ecosystem: Environmental > Terrestrial > Soil > Wetlands > Peat | place: Sweden: Abisko, Stordalen Mire... | reverse complement strand
GAACTCCGAGCTCAACGTCCGCAACACCGTGTCCGTCAGCTTCCGAACCGCTCGCAACGGATGATCTTGAGGTACCCGCTGCTCCAACGATACATAGCTGAACATCCCGTCCTGTACTCGCTCGTCTCCACGCGTGCCTATTAGACGATCAACCTCACAACACCGTCGCAGAACAGTGCGTATTTCAACAAGTTCTTAGGACTTATTGCCATTGAGGTCGGCTTGTTTGTATGGGAACATTAAGGGCCGCTACCCAAAGAATAGTCTCAAACTTCCTCCGATTCTGCTCTGAATGCATCTATCATGGAATAATGCTGCATTGCAGAACGTAGTGCAGTACAGAGGATCGTCAAACTCAATGAGGTTTCGACACAATGTCCTTCAGTCTTAGTTGCAAAACGGCACTAGTGACAGGCGCCGGACGGGGTATCGGGAGAGCAATTGCAAGAAAATTGGCGGCCGCCGGGGCAAATGTTATGGTGAATGACCTCGATGAATCGGCACTCTTAGAGACCGAGGATGACTTTCGCAAGTCCGGATACAAAGTCGAGCACTCAACCGGAGACCTGACGGACCCTTCTACGCCGGATAAGTTGGTTCAGGCGACCCTGGAGAGATTTGGGTCCTTGGACATCATCGTCAACAACGCGGGCTATAGCTGGGATGGAGTAATACAGAAGACGACCGACGAGCAATTCCTTGCCATGCTCCAGATTCACCTGATGGTCCCATTTCGCGTCCTGCGGGCGGCATCTTCATACATCAGAGAAACCTCGAAGGCTGAAATCGCTTCAGGCAAGACTGTGATGCGCAAGGTTGTCAACATCACTTCGATTGCGGGTACTGACGGGAATCCGGGACAGGTTGGATACTCCTCGGGCAAAGCAGGAGTGATCGGACTTACAAAGACACTGGCAAAGGAATGGGGCCGCTACAATGTAAACGTTAACGCCGTGGGATTTGGTCTCATCAATACGCGGCTGGTTCAGCCGTTAACCGGCGGCAACGCAAGCATGGAAATGCACGGGCATCAAATCAAAATCGGGGTTCAGCCAGCCATGTTGGAGTCAGTCAGACAGGCTTGCCCACTTGGCCGCCTCGGCACGCCCGACGAGGCTGCCGGCGCAGTGCTCTTCTTCTGCTCTCCACTTTCGGATTATGTTACCGGTGAAGTGCTGATCTGCGGCGGAGGATTCCACTTCTAATCCGAAGCGCAGACGTGCAACACGTGCAGCAGAGCGAACCAGGCCGCGCTATCCTCGTCCAGATAGAACAAGACTCCGGAGCGTATGCAGGCCAAGCACTCTTGCTGAACGAGCGTTCCGCGAGTGATGCCGTTGAGCAAACCAGCTTCAGAGATGATGACTACGCCGATGGAACCAGTTCCCACGACTCTTCGTTCATAGATGTTTTCGCTTCAGCATCTTCCACCATGATACGAAGCTCAATCCAGTGCTCCATGCTATGCTCATAGCCTGAGTCGTAGGAGGTCACTGCTGGCCGCCTTGCGGATGCGGTTTGAATGTGCGAGCTGAATCTATTTTCGAAGGACATCTAACACCCCGTTGTCATCAGTGTGTGCGCTCTTATCGCGCACGTATGTGTGTTTTGTAACGCGCTGCGCGGGCCGATTCCCCCTGCGTGCGTCGCCAGGCCTGAGAAGATAGCCAAGGGAGTCGTTTCCTGGGCGTCGATGGAAGCTGCATCACCGTCCAGGAAAGCGCCGTTAGCGGCGGACTTGCAATGATGTAACTCACTGCCGCTGCGCGACTATTCGGAACGCGAACCCAACCATTTATCAATCTGGGGCCAAGTGTGCTTGCTTGCTCCGCTTCCCGCCATAATACCAATGTGCCCGCCCGGAATCCTTATCACGGTTGTGTCCGTGCTGCCGACCTTGAGAGAAACGGTCTCAGACTGACAGGGCGGAGTAATGTGGTCTTGTTCCGCAATCACGGTCAGCAGGTTGGCTCGCAGGCGGCTTAGGTTCACCTGTTCTCCGCGGATCATCATAGTTCCTTGCATCAAGCGGTCGTTGCGATAGAGATCGACAATCAACTGACGGAAGACTCCGCCGGCCAGCGCAACATTATCCGTGACCCACGTATTCATTGCATGCCAGGCTTCCACCACCTGTGGGTTTCCGAGATTATCCCAGAGGCGCAGGTAGTTGCCAACGTAGTTTTCTACTGGCTTTAGAGCCTTCGCTCCGTACTCAATCATCTCAGGAGGCATATTGCCGAAGGCAGCAAGCACTCTCTCGATGTCAAAGTACCGCTCATCCGTCCAGCGGCCAAAAGTGATTTTCTCTTTATTGGAGAAATCTAATGGCGCGGTAAGCAGGATCAAATTCCGCAGACCGTCGTCTGGCCTCAATGCCGAATAAATCGTCGTTAGAATGGCGCCGAGGCACCAGCCGAGAAGACTGAACTCGGAGGCTCCCGAATGCTCCTTCAGCTTGCGAATAGCACGCGGCATATACTCGAGAGTGTAGTCGTCGAGCTTGAGATTCTTATCCTCAATGCCGGGCGCGCCCCAGTCCAGTAAGTACAAATCATAGCCCTGGTTGATCATGAATTCGACAAAGCTGTGCCCTGGCCGCAGATCCAGAATATAGGGCCGATTCATGAGCGCGAAGACGAGAAGCAGCGGCACTGGATGCCGTTTTTCCTTTGGGAGTACGGGAATATAGTGGTATAGCTTCGCTTTGTTAAGGGTCCAGATCAGTTCCTTCGGAGTCTGCGCAATAGCCGCGCGAGTCGTCAGTACGTTGTTGAGGGTCTGCAGTTTTTCCTGCATGGCTGTGAACTGCGTGACAGCACCCGACTCAGTAGACGAAGACATGTGGTTACCTAGACCTTTTCTTTGCAGTTTTGGCGGATGCCTCATGGGGCGCGGCCTTGGTTAGAGGTTCAACTTCAGACGAGCCTGACTTAGCTTTCAGCACTTCCGCCTTGTCTTTCGGCGCAGACTGCGGTGCGGCTTTGACTGCCAGTAGATGAACCTGATTCAACTTTTCTGCCATGTCGTCCAAGAGCATTTCCAAATTCGCCAGCCGCTCGGCCAGACTTATGAAATCTGCCCGCGATGGCATATTCAGCTGCTCCAGCGCGCTTACCATCATCTTCTTCTGAGCATCTCGAAACGGGGCAGAAGTGGTCAGAAACGATTCGAGCATGGCGCCGCTAGCTTTGCTGTACGCTTCTGAATTTACGGCTCCGCCCATGGCTTTCGCCCAGACATCCATATATGCGTCTCGCATTTCACGAAACGGCTCCAGCGGATCTGGGGTCTTCCTGCCTTCTGCTTGTGGATCACTCATTCAAGGGTCCTTTCGCAATGAGCCTACATCTATGAGGCAACCGGAGCGCCTCTTTACTTACGGTCGCTCCGGTTGCCGCCAATGAAGACTTAGATAAAGCCTTCATTGGTTTCTTATGCCGTGATGGCCGAAGCTTTCACTGCCTTGTTGGCGATGTCCAGCATCTCTTTCTGCGTTGCAAGCACGGTATCAACTCCGCGCTGAACTGAATCGGTAACCGTCTCAACCGGCGAGCCAGCCACGCCGGGCTGCTGCTTCAGAGTTGAGCTCACGGCCTTGGCCTGATTTGCCGCGAAGGTCAGAACCGACTTCTGGGCAACGACCGTACGATCGACCGATTGCTGAATCATCTCTGTGATTCCAGCTTTTACCTTGGTGGGATCGTGGCTAAGTTCCTTGGACGCGTCGATGAAAGCTGTGCTTTGCCCAACCGCCAGATCCAGCAGAGTCTTCTGGAGCGTAACGTAGCCCTCAAAAGCCTGGCCAGCCAAGTCGAACCAGAAAAGACCAGGCATCGCCGACGCTTTCAGCGCCTTCTTGTACGAGCCCAGAACCTCGGCATTCTGCTCAACGGCCAGATCCAGTGCGGTCTTGCTTACCTCTACGACCTTTTCAAATCCCTTGTTCACCAGGGTCGCATACGCGGCCGGACAGTACGTAGCTTCAGTTGCTTCCGCTTCCGTCTTAGTTGACTTGTTGTTCGTGTTCATGTTTCCCTCCTAGTAGGGTTGATCTCGGTGCTGCGTTGCTGCTTTTCGTGCTGCACTTAGTGCTGCACTGCAGCATGACTCAAGCTTGCGCTCTTTGCGTTCATCTGTCAAGCCGGAAACCAAAACATCATGGACAAAAAGATTGTCATTAAGAAGTATGAAAACCGGCGGCTTTATGACGTCACTCACAGCAGGTACGTGAATCTGGACGAAATAGCCCGAGCCGTTCGGGACGGGTATGAGATCCAGGTGCTGAGTGCCACGACCGGAGAAGATATTACACGCCTCGTGATGACCCAGATCATCACTGAGTGCGCGAAGGAACCGGACTCCGTGTTTCCTCTCGACGTGTTGCGGGAGATGGTGGTTGCCTCCGGAAAGGCAACCCAGGAAAGCGCTTTGAACTACATGCGGACCGTTGCCGACATGTATAAGAACGCCTGGCAAGGCTTCTCTCATACCACGAGCCCCCTTGAAGTGATGCAGCGAATGGTGAACTCCGCTCCTAATCCCCAGGCAGCTCACACCTCCTCCGCGCAAAAGAGCACCAGCGAGCCGCACACGTCCAAAGCGCAGAAATCTAAGGACGAAACGGAATTACAGGAGTTGAAGCGCCGCGTGCAGGAACTGGAAGCCTTGGTCTCAAAAGGCAGCAAGGCTGCGCGGCCTCCTAAGAAAAGGGCTCGCACTCGAGCGAAGTCTTGATTTCGCCTCAATAACTCACACCCGAGGCGAGCCGCGCGCTGTCCCGCCGCCCCCGACAACTCTATCTTTCCAGTCGCGTTGCAGGCGGGCACCCCGTTATTCCCATTCCAAACTGGCTGCACAGCTTTCTGGGTCCGGCTTACATGTAAATTCCGCCATTCACATTCAACTGGTGACCGGTGATGTAGTCTCCATCGGTGACCAAGTACGCTACGGCTTTTGCGATTTCCCGTGGTTGCGCAAGTCGCTTGAGGGGGATTTGCGATTCAATCTGTTCGAGAACATGAACCGGCATCCCGGCAACCATGTCTGTTGACGTATAGCCCGGCGCGACTACATTTGCAGTAATGTTGAACTTTGCCATCTCCAAGGCGACGCTCTTGGTAAATGCGATGATGGCACCTTTGCTGGCCGCATAGTTAGCCTGGCCATAGGCACCCGTCTGGCCAACGAAAGATGCGATGTTGACGATACGCCCGAACTTATTCTGAATCATCGACGGCAAAGCGGCACGGGTGCAGAAAAAAGTGCCATTCAGGTTGGTGTTCAGTACGTCCGTCCATTCCTCATCGCTCATCTTACGAAGGGTCCGGTCACGCGTGATTCCTGCATTATTCACGAGTATGTCAATCTGCTTGAAGCTTTCCATTACTGCTTCCATCACGTGCTTGGAATCTTCTTTGGATGAGACATCGCCTTGGATCAGGATGCTTTCGACGCCCATCTCTTCAATCTCCGCAACGAGTTGTTTGGCTTCTGCAGAGCTAGAGCGGTAATTGACCGCGACGGTTGCGCCGCGGCTGGCAAGCTCAAGCGCGATCGCCCGGCCGATGCCGCGCGCACCGCCAGTAACTATGGCAACTTTGCCACAAAGAGGTTTCGGTTGTAGAAGTTCGAGTTCTTCTGCAAATGCTACGGTTGCCATAATCCTGATTTCCTTCCGTGCGGTTTCACTGCTGTTGAATTCAAAAGCAAGCGTTGAAACGCCAGTTCTCACTGCGCTCCAAAACAGGCACGGCCGAAGATGTTTTGCTCATGTTACACATCAATGTGCAACTGAGCCACGACCGTCGCCTAAAAGTAAATTGGAAATTGTTCTAGCATGTGCGGACGAACAATCTTTAAGTCCGCTCGGACTGGTTGGTTTGCCTGTGTGGGGGTGCCGTTGGCACTTGCTGAGCTTTGGCCAGGGCTGGCCGTCGCTGAATGCCGTCTCGGGTACAGTGAAACGAGTGTCACACAAGTCGGCCGAAAATGTATGTGACACCCGTCACCCGGTCAAGAATGGCGAAACCCGGGAAAGCCCTCGCGCGGTCCCCTGCCTGTCAACTCCCACTTTCCACCACGGACAAGGCGCCGGGTATCTCCAGTTTCCCGTCGCCGCTCGTGCATCGGCTGGGAGTTTGTTGGGGTCAGCGAAAGAGCTGCACCCAATAGAGAACAGCGCGTGGGCGGTTGGTTGGGATTTCATGGCGGGGACGGTTGCGGACAGGCGGTGAGGTGGAACGACCGCCCGCTGAGGGGAGGCGGCAAGAGGTTTCCTGGTGGTCAGACGGTCAGACCGCCGACTCGCATTGGGGGACCCTATCTGATGACCGTGTTTCCCGTCCTGGGGCTGTGTCGGGCAGTCCTACCTAATTCCATTTTTGGGACAGGCCCATTACTGTCCTTTCGATGCCGAGCTTGCGCTGATTTTTCTTGACAACGTGCCATCGTTTACTTGACAGGGTTTGAACTGCGCGGTAATAATTCCTCATCCTACCCAAGCCATCCCGGTCGAGTATTGCCGGATCACGTGCTGAGGGGTTCCGAATTGCGACGGCCGAGCGTGAAGCCGCCGTGAAGTTGTTGCCCTAAACTGAACACATTGAAGTCGAGAGGAATACCCATGCCTAGCAATTTGTCGTAGCGTCACCGGTACGTCTCCCTTGCCGCGTCACTCGTATTTGGCCTACTGGCCTGCCTGCCGGGACTTGCGCAAAGCCTTTCGCAAATTGTGCCCGCGCCGGTCCGCGTCACTCAGCGGATCGATGAGGCTAAGACGGTTCAACTTCATCGCAACACGCGCCCGGAGGCGAACTCCCAGAACGATCGTGGCGCGGTCTCGGAAGGCTTTGACGTCGATCACATGCTCCTTCTGCTCCAGCGCTCTCCCCAACAGGAGCAGCAGCTTGAGAAGTTGATAGACGAACTCAACGACAAGAAGTCGCCGAATTTCCACCAGTGGCTCACCGCAGATCAATTCGGTGAGAGCTTCGGAGTGGCGGAGGAAGATGTCGACACCGTCACCAAATGGCTTGAGTCCCATGGCTTTCGCGTCAACAAGGTGTACCCCAGCCGGATGATGATCGACTTCTCGGGCTCGGCAGGCCAAGTCCGGAATGCCTTCCGCACTGAAATTCACCAGCTTGACGTTAACGGCGAGCAGCATATCGCCAACATGAGCGATCCGCAGATTCCGGCGGCTCTGGCGCCAGTGGTGAAGGGGATTGTCTCCCTGCACGACTTCAAGCCTCACGCGATGCACAAGCAGGTGTCGCAGTACACCTTTGCCGGTTGCACCGCTACCGCGGACGCCCCAACTGAACCCGGTGCCTGCTACGCAATGACGCCGCAGGACAACCAGACGATCTACAACTTGAATCCGCTGTATACCGCTGGTTTCTCAGGGCAGGGACAGACGATCGTCCTGGTCGAGGACACCGACACCTATGGCGGCGCCGCCGATTGGAACACTTACCGGTCGACGTTCGGCTTGGCCAGCGCTTATCCCCTGGGCTCTTACACCCAGGTGCATCCCGGCGGCTGTACCGATCCTGGCACCAACGGGGATGACGGCGAAGCGGCCATTGACGTGGAAATGGCCACCGCGATCGCGCCGAGCGCGGCGATCGAGCTGATCTCGTGCCCGTCGGGCACGGTCACCTTTGGCGGCCTGATTGCACTGCAAAACCTCATTAACGAAAGCGGGACGCCGCCAGCCATCGTAAGCGTCAGCTATGGCGAGTGCGAAGCCTTCAATGGCAATGGGGGCAACGCGGCCTTCTACAGCACGTATCAGCAGGCAGCCACCGAGGGCGTTTCGGTTTTCGTTTCCTCGGGCGACGAGGGCGCATCCAGTTGCTCCGCGAATTTCAGTACCTCGGGATACCAGGTCGCCAGTCTGGGAGTTAGCGGATGGGGTGACACGCCCTACAACGTTTCCGTAGGCGGAACCGATTTCGAGGACGTGTATAACGCCAAGTTCGGCGGGCCTGCACTCAGCACCTACTGGAATGCGACGAACACTGGTGGCTTCGGCTCTGCCAAGTCCTATGTTCCGGAGATGCCCTGGAACGATTCCTGTGCCAGTGCCTTGATCTCCGAATATATCCGTGGCTCATTCATAACCTATGGCAGCACCGGCACCTGCAACGTAAGCCCTTGGAACACCACGGCTGGCTATCTAAGCACCGGCGCCGCCAGCGGAGGCGCGAGCAATTGCGCTACCGGTAACGGGGGCGCGACTCAGGGTACCGACGGCGTATCTGACCCGCAGTGCCAAGGGTGGCCCAAACCCTCGTGGCAGGCGGGAACGACGTTGAGTCCGGCTAACGCTGTCTATGGGCAGCCGCACGATGGCGTCCGCGATATTCCTGACATTTCGATGTTTGCCGCCAACGGAGTTTGGGGGCACTTCGAAACAGTTTGCTGGTCTGACCCGGCCTACAACGCGGATGGATCGGCGGTCTGCACCGGCGCCCCGAGCACCTGGTCAGGGTTTGGCGGAACCTCGGTTGCCTCTCCAACCCTGGCGGCCATACAGGCGCTGGTGAATCAGAAGACCGGCGAGAGCTGGGGCAACCCCGCTCCCATCTACTACCAGATCGCGCAAAACGAGTACGGCACGTCTGGTGGAAGCTTCCTCGGCGGCGGCTGCAACGCCAGCGGTATTGGCGGCCCGGCCACCGGATGCGTCTTCAACGACGTAACCCAGGGCGACATTGACTTGGCGTGCGAGGATAACAGCACCCTGGAAAAGGCCCATTGCTACAAGCCAAGCGGTACCCATGGCGTGGACAGCACTGACACCATCACTGCCGCTGCCGTCATCAACGGTGGCACGGGTTATACCACCGCGCCTACCTGCACCATCGCTGGGCCGAGCAACAACTCGCCCTACCTTGCGCCGAACGGTACCACCCTCTATGCGGGCGGTTCGCAGGCTACTTGCACGGCAGCGGTCGCTACCGGCACCACCACAGCCAAATGGACGGTTGCGATCCAGAACGTCGACGCAGTGGGAGACGTGATCGTTGTTGGGTCGCAGTCCTACACGTTAGCCGGGGCAAGCACGACTGCGATAGCAACGGCGCTTGCAGCGGCGATCAACGCCAACAACAGCGCGCTTGTAACGGCAGCCGCATCGAGTTCAACGGTGACGATTACCGCGAAGGCGGCAGGCTATGCGGGCAACTTCAACGTCAGCTTCGGCGGAAGTAACGGCGCGGCGAATTTGTTCGATACCTTCTACACCTACATCACGAACACCGTTCTCGGCCAAGGGCCGAATTACGTCAGCGGCATCACGATCACGGCCGGTGGCTCGGGCTACCAGCCGGAGACTCCGATTACCCTCACTGGCGGCGGCACCGGCGCAATCGCCGTAGCCAACACCAGCTTCTCGACCGCTCCTTCAACCTACCAGCCGGCATACGGCGCAGCGCCTGGCTATGACTTGGCGACGGGCCTCGGCTCGGTCAATGCGTACAACCTGGTGAATTCGGCCGTGTGGTATACGCCTCAGACCATCACGTTCACCACGAACGCACCGGCAACCGCGGCAGACGGCAGCCAGTTCACGGTAGCGGCAACCGCCACTTCCGGATTGGCAGTCACCTTTACCTCTGCGGGCGCATGCTCGAACAGCGGTGCAACCTACACGATGACCGCTAGCTCGGGAACGTGCTCGGTGATCGCCAACCAGGCTGGCTACGGCACGTATTACGCAGCCCCGCAGGTGACCGAGTCGGTGACGGCGACGGCGCCTGTGCTTCAGTCGCAGACCATTACGTTCCCGAATCCTGGACCGCTGACCTACGGTGTCGGTTCAGTCACCCTGGCCGCAACTGCGACGTCTGGGCTGACGGTCACCTACACGGTCATCTCCGGTCCCGCAAGCGTCAGCGGCAACATTCTGACGATTGCCGACGCTGGAACCGTGGTAGTGGAAGCGGACCAGTCCGGCAATGACACCTACTCCGCGGCATCGCCGGTGCAGGACACCATTGTGGTAAGCATGGCGGGTCAGACCATCACGTTCCCGAATCCGGGACCGGTGACCTTCGGTGTGGCTCCGATCACTTTGGCCGCGACCTCCAGTTCTGGGCTTCCGATCACCTACACGGTCATCTCCGGTCCTGCCACCATCAGCGTCACGCATGGTGTGGGCAAGGCGGCGAAAGCGCGTCGCAATGCGAAGGGCGCAAAGCCTGCCGATTCGGTTGTTGGCAGCACGTTGACGATTACCGGTGCGGGAACAGTCGTGGTTGAGGCCGATCAGGCCGGCGACACGGACTACTCGGCTGCGGCCCCGGTGCAGGATTCCATCGTGGTGAACCAGGCAACGCCGGTTGTTACCTGGGCGACACCAGCAGCGATCACCTATCCGACGCCACTGAGCGGCACGCAGTTGAATGCGACGGCGACCGGAGTTGCGGGCGCTCTTGCAGGTAACTTCAGCTACACTCCGGGCGCGAGCACGGTGCTCGATGCCGGTACGCAGACGCTTTCGGTCCTCTTCACCCCGACCGATAACACGGACTACACGACGGCTACCCAGACGGTTTCGCTGCAGGTGAGCGCGGCGAGCCAGACGATCACGTTCCCGAATCCGGGACCGGTGACCTTTGGCGTGGCTCCGATCACCTTGGCTGCTTACTCCAGCTCTGGGCTTCCGATCACATACTCGATCGTTTCCGGGCCTGCCACCATGAGCATCACGCATGGTGTGGGAACGGCGGCGAAGGGTAGAATCCGCAGCAACGCGAAGGGCGCGAAACCTAACGCTCCGATCAGCGGCAACGTCTTGACCATCACCGGTGCGGGAACAGTCGTGGTTGAGGCCGATCAGTCCGGCGACGTTGACTACCTTGCGGCGGGTCCGGTGCAGGATTCCATCGTTGTGAACCAGGCAACGCCGGTTGTTACCTGGGCGACGCCAGCAGCGATCACCTATCCGACGCCACTGAGCGGCACGCAGTTGAACGCGACCGCCAGCGTAGCGGGCACTTTCACCTACAATCCGCCTGCAAGCACGGTGCTGGATGCGGGCACGCAGACCCTTTCGGTCCTCTTCACCCCGACCGATACCACGGACTACACAACGGCTACGCAGACGGTTTCGCTGCAAGTGAGCGCGGCGAGCCAGACGATCACATTCCCGAATCCGGGAACAGTGACCTTTGGCGTGGCTCCGATCACCTTGGCGGCCTACTCCGATTCTGGGCTTCCGATCACTTACACGGTCATTTCCGGTCCCGCCACCATCAACATCACGCATGGTGTTGGGAAGGCGGCAAAAGTTCGCAGCAACAGGAAGGGTGCACGGCCGTCCGATTCGGTTGTTGGCAACACGTTGACGATTACCGGTGCGGGAACAGTCGTGGTTGAGGCCGATCAGGCCGGCGACGCAGACTACAGTCCAGCGGCGGCGGTGCAGGATTCCATCGTTGTGAACCAGGCAACGCCGGTTGTGACTTGGGCGACGCCAGCAGCGATCACCTACCCGACAGCACTGAGCGGCACGCAGTTGAATGCGACGGCGACCGGTGTTGCGGGCGCGCTTGCTGGCAACTTCAACTACACTCCAGCGGCAGGCGCGGTACTTGACGCCGGCACGCAGACGCTCTCGGTCCTCTTCACCCCGACCGACACCACAAACTACACGACGGCTACCCAGACGACTTCGCTGCAGGTGAACGCGGCGGGTCAGGCGATCACCTTCCCGAACCCGGGCCCGGTGACCTTCGGTGTGGCTCCGATCACGTTGGCGGCCTATTCCGATTCTGGGCTCCCAATCACCTACACGCTCATCTCCGGCCCTGCCACCATCAACGCCATTCACGGCGGACCGGCAGCCAAGGGTAGAGCGCATAGCAACGCGAAGGGTGGAAAGCCTGCCATCGAGATCGCGGGCAGCACGCTGACGATTACCGGTGCGGGCACGGTCGTGGTTGAAGCCGATCAGGGCGGGGACAACGACTACACGGCGGCGGCTCCGGTGCAGGACTCCATCGTTGTGAACCAGGCAACGCCGGTTGTAAGTTGGGCGACGCCAGCAGCGATCACCTACCCGACGACACTGGGCAGCACGCAGTTGAATGCGACGGCGACCGGAGTTGCGGGCGCTCTTGCAGGTAACTTCAACTACACTCCGGGCGCGGGCACGGTGCTAAGTACCGGTGCGCAGACCCTTTCGGTCACGTTCACCCCGACCGACTCGACTGACTACACGACGGCTGGCCAGACCGTTCAGCTGCAAGTGAACCAGGGAAGTCAGACTATCAACTTCGCGAACCCGGGAGACCAGACTTACGGTACGCCGCTCGCGTTAGTTGCCTCGGCGACTTCGGGACTTCCGGTGAGCTTCACGTCAACGACGCCCATTTTCTGCGCTGTATCGGGCACTACGGTGACCATGCTCAATTCCGGAAGCTGCACCGTTACCGCGCTTCAGGCGGGCAATGGAAACTGGACAGCGGCCACGCCAGTTTCGCAGAGCTTCACGATCCATCATGAACTCCAGACCCTGACGTTCCCGGTCATCCCAACGCAGCTGTTGAGTACGGGATCGATCACCTTGAGCGCCTCGGCAAGCTCCGGGCTGGCGGTGACCTTCGCGTCATCGACGTCCACGGTTTGCACGGTCTCGGGCACCACCGCAACGCTGAATGCCGCCGGAACCTGCACCATCACGGCGACCCAGGCGGGCAACGGTGATTGGGCTGCAGTTGCTCAACCGCGTAGCTTCCTGGTTCAGCTTACGGCCCAGACCATTACGTTCTCAAACCCGGGAGACCAGACTTACGGTACCCCGCTTTCGTTAGTCGCCTCGGCGAGCTCCGGACTGCCGGTCAGCTTCGCCTCAACCTCGCCGATTTTCTGCACGGTTTCGGGTACGACCGCGACCATGCTCAACTCCGGAGCTTGCACCATTCAGGCGACGCAGGCGGGGAACGGCAGCTTTGCCGCAGCCACGCCGGTTCTGCAGAGCTTCACGGTTCACCACGAACTGCAGACCCTTAGCTTCCCGGTCATCCCAACGCAGGTGTTGAGCACGGGAACGATAACTCTGAGCGCCTCGGCAAGCTCGGGACTGCCGGTGACCTTCGCGTCATCGACGTCCACGGTTTGCACGGTCTCGGGCACTACCGCAACGCTACTGGCCGCCGGAACCTGCACCATTACGGCGACGCAGGCGGGCAACGGCGGTTGGGCTCCGGTCGCTCAGCCGCGTAGCTTTGCGGTTCAACTACCACCCCAGACTATTTCGTTCTCCCCTCTCACCGACTTAACATTGGGAGTGGGTTCGGGAACGGAAACCTTAAGCGCCACGGCGACCTCTGGACTGACGGTCAGTTTCACCTCGATGACGACCGCAATCTGCACAGTCTCGGGCAATACCGTGACACCGATCAACTCCGGGGTCTGCACCGTTCAGGCGACGCAGGCCGGTAACAGCAACTGGGCGGCAGCCACGCCGGTTTCGCAGAGCTTCACGACCCATCACGAAGCTCAGACGGTAACGTTTGCTGTCATTCCCACCCAGTCGTTGAGCGTGGACGCGGGGTCATTGACCCTGCATGCCACGGCAAGCTCGGGTCTGGCGGTGACCTTCACATCATCGACACCCGCGGTTTGCACGGTCTCGGGTAACACCGCGACGCTGCTCACCACTGGAACGTGCAGCATTCTGGCAACGCAAGCAGGCAACGGCGTCTATGCCGCCGCAGCCCAACCGCGTAGCTTTACAATCGTGCCGTAACCAAACGCAGATGCTTGTGGCCCAGGGCAACCTGGGCCACAGGCGACTTTCATTCTCCCATCTGCTCGTTCCGTTGGCCCCGCCTAAGACCCAGATCTGATCGGCCTCCCCCGCTCCACAATCGCCACAGGTGCTTTTACGACCTCACTTGGTCCAGCCGTGAGTTCGTCCAGATGCCGGGGTCATCAACCTCGGCGAGGCAGAGTCCGTTTCTCCCCCGCGATCACAGCGCTTCGTGCCTGTTTTCGAGAGTGTCAGCCTTCCTCCCCCGCTCGTGACGATACGGAACCACCGGCGCCTGCAGAGCTTGAAAATGCCCAATTCTCCCGCAATCGTCCTGACCTTACGGTTCTGTCGGGATTCAGGAGAATTATTCCATCCAATTCCATCGACCTGGCATCTTAGCCGGAAAGCGGTCTCGGGTGGCGACCTTTCGCATCCTCTTCACCATGCATCGAGTGGAAACTTTTGATGTATATTTGCAACCCATCTTCAGCGGTCAAGCCATCGGAAGTCGGTGGCGAACTCGGCTCTGCGCTCCGGGTTCCCATCCCTCCCCGGTATTTGCTGTTCGCTAGTCCGTTCATTTTCCCGGGTCCCGTGGTTCTAGCCCTCTGCGATGTTAGACGCGATCAGGCGGGTCGCCCAGCCGATGTCGTTTGTGGGCCTGGTCCCTAGCAAGGTTGGGTTTGCAACCAGTTCGCGGACGACGACTGCTCTGGCTAACCCGCGATCATCGGCAAGTCCGGCCGTAGTAAGAGAGCCCCAATTGAACCCGTCGCTGCTTCCGCACCTAATCGATGTGGCTCTGCCCAACTCGGATGCGCTGCACCCCACGCATCAAGACCGCGGCCAATGCTTTGATTTTCCGTGGTCGACTTCCTCGTATCAGGAGAGATTGCATGAGACAGCTTTGCACAAGAATGACCTTCGCGGCGGTTCTTCTGGCATGCACCCTGGCCGCCGCTCAGAACACCTACCAAATTTTTGGCCCTGTTGACACGAGAACGTCCACCAACACAACTCTCACACCGTTTGGCACCTCAACTGTGAACTTGAATTGTCCTGCTCAAACGCCTATTTCAGCCACGGTCTCCTCGGCGCCCACTACCAACGCCTCTGGCGCTTATGCAAACGTTTTCGCCGATAACTACATCGGGCTGGCGGTCGGTAGCAACGCGAGAGTTAACATCTGCCGCAGCGGATACACCGATGCCCCCGAAGGCGGCACGGATTGTTTCAATGCGGCATACACGTCGGCGTATAGCGGCCTCACCGGGCAGGACCCTGACACCTTCGCTGCGACCTACGGAGTACCTGCGTTGGATGTCAGCGCGAATTTTTCGCCGGGCCCGGTTCAGGCAGAGTTCGAACTCATGGACTTCGGCGTCTCCCTGGGAAGTTCCTCGGTCTGGCTGATCACCAACTGCACGCAGAGCGGCATTGCTCCAGGCGGCAGCCAGACTGGAAACCCGATTTCCTCTACCGCCCCGACCCCGAGCGAATTGACCCAGAACTTCCCGTTTAGCAGCACCAGCGGACAGCGAGTTGAGTTCATTGCAGACTACTCGGCGGCCTTCGCGTCTCAGAGTTTGACGATTGTCAACAACACGATCCCGGTGGTGAACAATCAGGGGCTTTCCCCCTCGGCTTGGCCGTCGGTGGTGAATGGAACATCCTTTGCGACCACTGCTTGTGTGCCTGACAGCGGCGAAGTGGATGCCTCAGGGAATCCTCTGTGTAAGCTCTCAACTATTCTATGTACGAATAGTCTGAGCTCCGCACCAGCCGGCGATAACTGCCCGCAGTCCACGGCGAAGAATATACGGATGTTCCACGAATTCGATGCCTTGCCCACCGCAGTTACCAACCTGCCGCTCGGGACCGGACTCGGATTCCTGATGGGCAGCGATAGTTGGCCGGCATCGAGTTGCGTTTTCGTGGGTCCGGAGACGGGCGTGATGTGTCCGCAGAATCCTATTACTGCGTTCTACGGAGACTTCCGCAGCGGCAGCGGAGGGGCGACGACAAACTCGACCTTTATCGTTGTCTCTGGTGTGCCTCTGCCCTCCACGCTGGCAAGTTTCTCGCCGAATAGTTCAGGCTGGAGCAATAACAACAGCGTGAATCTCAACTTCCTGGCGACGCCGCCAAGTGTTCCTGCCCCCAATAATGGCTACGTACCCGCGGCCATTCACACCATCACCTATGGAATTGACAGCGGCGCACCCTACCCTGACACATCATTGCCGATTCCCGGGGACGTCACGCTGCCGAAGACAAACCCTGTCACCTGCCCGGGCACGCCGACCCCGGGAGCTTCTCCTCTTGCGGCCGGCGACACCGTAACCCTGGCGGAAGGCAGCCATCTGCTCCACTACTTTGCGACCGACTGCGCGGGCACCGAAGAACTCGTGTTCACAACTAACCTCAGCAACCCGGGTAACTGGGCTTCATTCAAGACGCTGACGATCAACGTCGATACAACGCCTCCTGTTGTAGCATCCGGTCCGTCTCTCGCTCCGGCAGGACCCTATGTGCTCAATCAGCCTGGTGTTATCGCCAGTTACAGTTGCGTCGATCCCGAAGGCGGTTCCGGAGCCGCTCCGTCCGGGGTGACTGTGTGCGGGCCGTCGTCGGTCGCGCTGGTTGGTCCAACGCCAAACACCGGGACGCTAACCTCTCACGTGAATACCTCCGTGCTGGGCACACAGTCATTTACTGTCAATGTCCAGGACCTTGCGGGCAATGTCGGGACGCCTATTTCGGCAACCTACAGCGTTGGTTACAACTTCGCTGGTTTCTTTCCTCCGGTTCAGATCCCTCCCGCCATTAATACCGTCGAAGCGGGAAGTCGCGTGCCAATCAAGTTCAGTCTCGGAGGAAACCAGGGACTAGCGATCTTTGCGCCGGGTTATCCAACCTCTGTCCCGATCGCCTGCAGCATGGCTGCGGTCTCAGGCAAGGAGATGTCCGACGAGGAGGACGACGACGGTACCACGTTCAGCTACAATTCTGCCACCGGCGTCTATACGTATGTGTGGAAGACTAACAAGGCTTGGTGCAACACATGCCGGCAGTTCATCGTGAAACTGAAGGACAACACAACTCACGTCGCTAACTTCAGGTTCAAGTAAGTCAGCAGGGTGTAACGTGCGGCACTCCCGATGCGGCACTCTCATCACGTCGGTGCGGGGGCGCGGGCTGATCTTCAGTATGCGCTCTCGCACAGAACTTCAGTTGTGAGCGTTGACCGCACTCGTCGAGTGGCTCCAACGGTTGGAGTCCTCATACATTTTGTGAAGGTCGGAGCGCTCAAGTAGATGCTCGGAGCCAGCTTCTTTTCGAAGCTCATCGAGCAGCGCAATTGTTTGCCCGTATCGCGCTACTGCCTCACCACTGCCAGCGGCGCGCATGGAACTTGCAATCAGATATTGGATCTTCGCGGTTAACAGACGAAGTCCCAGTTGCTCACTCTTATCCAGGAGACTCTCCAGTTGACTCCTGGCGTGAGTGTAGTCCTTGCTCTCGATCAGCGCCTCGACGGAACAGACAGCGCTCTCCAGCATCAGATACTTGTTTCCCGTTGCCGCGGCCGCAGCCGATACCGAGCGGAGACCACTGATGGTCGCTTGTGAGTGCCCTTCGGCAATTGCGACCTTGGCGAGGTTCAGCTTGGCAGTCAGAACTTTGTCCTTCTCCGTGCTCCGCCCTGCCGACCGCAGCGCCTGCTCGTAGGATGCCTTTGCACCTTTGAAATCTCCGCGGTAAAAGCTTACATTTCCACGGGCATTCAGTACCGTTGCCTCGAGCGCGGGGTTCTTCAACTCGCGCGCAAGCCCATCCGACTCGTCCAAAAGCTTACCGGACTCGCCACTTCTGCCGGCTTGAGCCAGCGCATCGGCAAGATCGGCCATAAATTCGGCGAGATCCCGATTGTGTTGGTCCGAGGTACGCAGGTTCTTTACGGCATCCTGCATCGCGTCAATCGCCGCGCCGAAGCGAGCCTGGTAGAGGAAGACCATCCCCATTTCATGATATTCGGCGGCTGCATTCTGCAAGTCACCAGCTTTCCGCCACAAGCCAAGGGCCTCCATGAAGGAAGATAGCGCCAGATCATACTGCCCTTTCGCGGTATAAGCCTCGCCCAAGCTTCCCATGCTCTCGGCAATGTCTGCGGGCACATTCAGTTTCCGCCGCAATTCAAGCGCCTGCTGTAAGTAGGTGAGTGCATCATCGGTGTTGCCTCTGGCAAGGTACACCAGCGCGATGTTATTCAGGCATAGCGCTTCATACTTCACATCGCCCGCATCGCGCTGTATCTGCAGCGCGTCCTTGTATGCCTGGAGAGCCTTATCGTACTGGCCGCGGTCGGCAAGTAGAACGCCCATGTCGATGAGCGTGTCGCCGCTCTCCTTTTTGATACCGATTTCGCGCTGCAGTTTCAGCGCCTCCAAATAGCTCTTCATGGCGGCATCGGGCTTACCCTGCATGTTCTGAATCTGGGCGGTCTCGATCAGATTCGCAGCGAGATTGCGCTGCAGACCAAGCCTGCGATTGATCTCCATCGCCTCCTGATAGTTATGTAGCGCCGCATCCGGCTTATTCAGCATTCGATACGAGATGCCGATGGCCTGGAGCATCAGAGCCTTCTGCTCCTGGTTATCGCCCTGTACGGCGAGAGTAAGTCCCCGGGTCAACGGCTCGAGCGCCGCCTGTGGATTGTTCGCCACGATTTCGGCCACACCCATCCGCCAGATGGCTCGCAGGTCGTTCGGATCGTTGTGCAGTATCTTCGCAAGTTGCTGGCGAGCTTTTTCAATCTCACCCTGCTCGAGGTACAGGCCTCCGAGCGCATACTCAATGTCGTTGTTATCGGGTCTTGTCGCGGCCAGACTTTCGTACGATGAGATTGCTTTTTTGTTGTCCTTCAAAACCAGCGCGTGCTGGGCATCAATCAGGAACCTCTCAGCGACCGGTGACTGACGGCTGAGTTCCACCGCCTTGCGCGACGCCTGTACCGCCTCCTGGTCGAAGCCTAACTGAGAGTAGGATTGCGCCAGCTCGGAGAACGCCAAGGCAAAAGTTCCGTCCTCGTTCGTCGCAGCCTGGAAACTCCTCAACGCCTCAAGATTTTTCCCACTGTGGAGAAATTCCTCGCCTTTGTTGTAGTCGCGCAGCGCGGCGGCGGAGTGCGAACTGGGCGAGAACGAACTGGCTTGCAGTTCCTTGATCACGTCGCTGGAGACCGACAGATTGGTTCGTACGGCATCGGCGATGCGATGAACCGCGGCGGGAATTTCGTTCTCATTGGCGGCTTCCACTTTCAGCAAGACCTGGTGATCAGATTTCACGTCTTGCACGGTGAGATCGAAGAGGACCTTCTCGCCCAGACGCACATACCGGCCCCAGATCACGGTGTCGGCACCGATGAATTGAGAGACGCGCCGGAGCATCGCAGGATCGAGCACATTGTCGGGCGCGATTCGCAAGTCGGCAAGTACCTGGTGCATCCGATAGGGAGCGACAGTTCTAAGATGCTGCGATTCACCCACCTCGGTGGCCAGCATTTCAGCCACGCTGCTACCGATCCAGTCCATCCCCGAGTCGCCTGTAGCATTGCGAAGCGGAAGTATCGCCAGCGATACAGCAGGTGTTGCGAGCACTTGGGGAGAAGCCTGGGATGCCTGCGGCAGCCCGGCAAAGAGATGGTGGCGAAAGCCAATCCCCGCCATTAAGAGAAGCACCAGCAAGCCTGCGCTCACCCCGTACAATTGCTTTCGGCCCATGAGGGCGTGCGGAAAAGTTGCAGAAACCGGCTTGCCTGCAGTCCACGCGTCCAGGTCTTTCAGAATTTCGACCGCGCTGTGGTAGCGCTTCGAGCAGTCGCGCTCGAGGCACTTAGATACGATCCTGCTGAGTTCGCGCGGGACGCTGGCGTCGACGTCGCTGGCGGCGATCGCGGGTTCTTGCGCACGCTTGATCAGACTGGCGATGGCGGTGTCGGCCTGGTACGGCGTCTTGCCAGTCAGCAGTTCGTGAAAGATCAGTCCGATGGCGAAAAGGTCGGAGCGAGCATCTAGTTCCTTGCCGAGAGCCTGCTCGGGAGACATATATTCCATGGTGCCGACCAATGCACCGGTCTGCGTCATGGAGGATGAAAAGCCGCGGGCAAGACCGAAGTCCATCACCACGACACGTCCCTGCTGGACGCGCATGATGTTCTGCGGTTTCAGGTCGCGATGGATGATGCCCTCGGCGTGTGCTGCTTCCAGTCCGAGGCAGATTTGCCGAGTAATTTCCACTGCCTCGGCTGGCTCGAACTTGCCCTTCTCACTTAACAGCGAGCGTAAGGTCGCACCGTCGGCGAACTCCATGGTGATGAATTTTGTGCCGGCATCCTCACCCAGGTCATAAATGCGAATAACGTTGCGGTGCGTGATCTGGCGGGCCAGAATCAGTTCCTGCTTGAAACGCGCCAGCATGTCGTTACTGCCAGCCAACTCTGGCCGGATGGTTTTCAGCGCGATGACCCGATCCAACTGAAGATCGTCGGCTCTGTACACCGCACCCATCCCGCCCTCGCCCAGCAAGTCGATGATTTTGTAGCGATCCGCCAGTAATGCGCCCGCTGGCAGAACGGTGTGCGCCGTTCCGAACCCAGCATGGCCCGTGCTGCTGCTGGCAAACCCGGTCCCTCCGGTCTTGCCGGCGATTGTACGGTCGGGATCGTCTTGACCAAGTGCATGCATTCGTGGACTCCGGCGGGGTGCGACAACCCCAGAAGCACGATGAGAGACGAGAATTGCCAATGATTTCGCCGTAACCCACTCACGGCGTTGATTGCGGAAAGTATATACGTTTCCAGAGGCACGACCAAGTACCTGCAACAGTCGACAGTGAGAGCCGCCCCGCAGATGGCGCAGCGCACGGTATGAAAACCCCGAAAAGGGTTCTCCATGACTGTACGGCAGAGGGCGGAACTGGGCTACAGAGGATGCTCTAGTTCAGAGCGACTTTCTGGAATGCCGTGACCGAATTCCTCTTCGGGTCTTTGGGCGGCGCCACAAGTCCGGCGCAAATCAAAAGGGAGAACAACCTGGCACCATGTGCGCCGGAGGTATGGGCGTGCTACAGCATCGTCACGGGCCCTCCATCGCAAACCCGGCGCTTCGTTCACGTTGAGGCCGCAGCGAAGCTCATCGGGAGTCCGTTCGTCCACACGACCTAATCGCTTGGCTCCTTGGCCCGCTTAAGGAAGCCGAGAGACGAAATCAGGTCGGCCTGTGATGCAAGTTGCTGCTGCCTCCTGGATATTTCTTGCGAAGCGATTTGCTTTAGATCCGCCGCAAGCTGATGGACCGAGGGAGCCAAGCACTCCAGGTATTTCTTCACATTTGCCAAGTCCTGATTGATCTCAGCTTTGAGGGCAGCCTGTCTCTCCGGCGGCACATCCTTGATCAGCAGGAGTTCTGCGCCTTGAATTATTCCGCTGGGAGGACTTAACGAATATGTGGTTGGCTGCACGTCAAAGAGCCATCCGTCGCCCTCGAACGGGACGTGAACCGTAATTCGAACGCCGGACACAAAGAAAGGGCGGGAAGGGTCGGGCATGCAGCGCACTGGATCGCGGCTGACGTCAACCTGAGTTTCCTCGTCCGTCACCTCGATCTGGTTGTCATGAAGTACCGGAATCTTGATGCTGCACTTGGCAGAAAGTTCTTCAGTTAGTTCAGAATGATCCTTCTCTAGCTCGATGCGGGATAGTCTCGCGACAGCCTTCCGAAGTTCGCTCTTCTGTTGTTCGATCACATTAAAGATTGCATGTTTACGGAACAATACGTGTTCGACTTCATCGGGCATACCTTGTTTATGGAGCAATAGGGGACTTATCCGCGACATTCCCGCTCCTTCCCGAACGGCATCTATCCATCCTGCGCCTAGCCATTCATGATACCTCGCTTGTTCGACAGGGCAACAGTGCAATGGCCTTCTTGAACGATTTCAGCATAAGGGAGGCGGCATCTAAGGCAACCCGTTGGCGAGTCATGCGAGCTAAGGGCGCATCATCTGCGAGCGCTATCCAAATCATGAAGGTGATAAGTTCAAGGATCATCTCGCTCGATTGGTCCGAGACGCTGAGAGAATTGGCGAAGGATGACACCGTTTTCCCCGAACCGTTGAGGGCGCGCCGGAGAGGTTTATGTGCCTTGGATTCTAATCTCGTCCGGTGGCATCCGTTCCTCCGGCGGGCGGTCTCGAAAGAAGATCCGCGCGCCCTTTAACCCTTTCAGATAGATACTCCCATCCTGCACATCCAGCATTGCACCTTCGCGCAGGCCGATCACTGGCCCCTCATTCTCCTCCAGAAACTGCAGCAATCGCTCTTCCCGCGTCTCACCCATATGCATGGAGTCCAGTTCGGCGTCCACGTAGTGGGGATTGATCTGCCAGGGAAACAGGTTGAGGGCACGCAGTGTTGGGGGCTCGACAATCGGCATGTCATTCGTTGTGCGAATGGTGGGGCAGGCTACATTCGCGCCGGCGCTTGCGCCCATGTAGATCATTCCCCGCTCCACGCAACGCTGGATCGCGTCCACCAGGCCAAGTTCATACAGGGTCTTCAAAAGACGGAACGTGTTGCCGCCACCCACAAAGATCGCGTCGGTTTCGCTCAGCGCCAGTACCGGGTCCGCGTACTTTTCGATCGACTCACACTGCATTCCCATGCTTGCAAAGCGGGCGGTTGCTCTTCGGGCATATGTGGCGCGATCCTGCAGCGCGTATGGAATGAAGATCACGCGCCGGGCAGCGCCCATCGTTTCGCGAATCACCTGCTCCGCATGGTCCAGATACCCCGTTCCATAAACAGTAGATGTGCTGATCAGAAGCAGCTTGGATTGTGGCGTCATCGCTAGAAGCTATCAGAAGAAATGCAGCGCATACAACGAGCCTACACAACCTTGGAGGACATTTTCAGATTGTGCGTGCAGCTCGTTTGGGGCTCCAGGGATTGGCCGGCGCCGTGCTGCGTCCGTCAGGAGCCATCGCGTATTGTTCCTGCGCCGTTGCCTTGCCGGAAAAACATTGCAATGGGAACTGTTCCGGGAACGGGAATCGCCGTTCGCCGATACGTCCAGAAACTCGAATGAATCCTAAACAATTGTTCCCGGCCGCGTCATTCTTAGCTTCTAGCAAAGCATTAAGGGAGTCTGATGTATGCGCATCCTGGTGATTGAAGACGACGCGGCACTCGCATCCTACATTCGTAAGGGCCTGGAGTCGGAACATTATGCGGTGGACGTTGCCCTGGACGGCGAACAGGGAGCACGCATGGCATCAGATGTTGATTATGATTTGCTAGTTCTCGACCTGAATCTGCCCAAACTCGATGGCATCTCCGTGCTGCGCGCGGTTCGTCCCGGCAAGCCCCAGTTGCCCGTCCTCGTGCTGACCGCTCGCCCGCGCGTCGAAGACCGAGTGTACGCACTGGACAGTGGTGCCGACGACTGCATGAATAAACCCTTTTCCTATTCCGAACTCTCTGCCCGCGTGCGCGCCCTGCTGCGGCGGGGCCGTCCCACCGTTCAATCGATCTTGCAGGTCGCTGACCTGCAACTGGATCGCGTGGAACGCAAGGTGCAGCGCGCCGGCCGCAACATCGAACTGACGACCAAGGAATTCGCCCTGCTGGAATACCTCATGCGCAATGCAGGACGGCGCATCTCCCGTTCCATGATTATCGAGCATGTCTGGAACATCAGCTTTGATCCCAGCACGAATGTCGTTGACGTTTACATTAATTACCTTCGCAAGAAAGTGGACGAGGACGCGTCTCAGCGTCTCATTCACACCATCCGCGGCGTTGGCTACGAACTCAGCGACAGACGCGACGAGGTTGCATGAATCAGCAGCGCGATTTCGTGAGTGAGACTTTCCACCTTCTGGCGCAGCCCATCACGGCTCTGCGCGTCACCGTGGAACTGGGCCTGAGCAAAGAGAGGAACGGGACAGGCTCCGAACATATTCTTGTTCTTGAGGATTGTCTCCGCCTGATCGATCGCCTCATGCAGGACCTGGCCGTCTTTCGCGAGATCTCCAATCTTGATGAGCAGCCTGAGCTCCAGTTCTCCGATGGCCGGGCGTTGCTCGAACGTTCGGTAGAGGAGGTGGCGCTGGTTGCCCAGGACAGCGGCATCACGCTTCAGCTCAGCGCGCAGCCGGCCGACATTCTATGCCATGAACCGATGTTTCAGAGAGCCCTCTTTGTCCTGCTTGATGAGATGATCGCGAGCGCTCCGAACGGTGGCCGGATTGGTATCTCTTTACGCAAGTCCGGGGATGTATTCCTGCTCGAGTTGTCTCCCGGCATGCCGCCGGGACAGCGCCGGAAACTCTGCGGGAAGCTTATGCAGTTTGCCGGCGGCAGCGGCATTTGTTTTGTCTCCGGCCGCACGTCAATGACTTTCCGGCAATGTTCTTATCGGTATCTTTCGGAAGTTCCTTTAACGAATAAGCGACTTCTAACTTCGTACTAATCCAGTTCCAAGAATGGGGCGGCAAGAGACCTCACATGACAGCAGCTCGAAACATCGTTCCCGCTTTGCACTGTGCCGCATCAATTCTGATTGCTACGCCCAACGCGATGCTGCGCCGCCGGCTCGGCGACAGCCTGCGCAAGGTGACCTCGGTGGAAGACGCCAGCACGGGAGCCGAGGCATTGAGCATGCTCGAACGCCGCGGCGCCCGTATCGTGGTGCTGGACCAGAAGCTTCCAGACCTGAACTGCGACGAGTTGATTGGCGTTGTCGAACGCCAGTTCCCATGCACCGACGTCGTCCTGCTGGACGGCGAAATCGGCGAAGTCCAAGTATCGGAGGAGTTGCGCGGCAGCGCCGCCTACCGATGGTTCCAGGAGTTCAACTCCAGCATGAAGCGCCCGAACCCGGAATCCGCCCTTGCCCCGGGCCGCCCAACCGAGGAGAGCGTATTCATGCCACTGCCGAACATGATCGGCGCCAGCGAGGCCATGCGCGAGCTTGCCTTACTTGTCCGTGCCGTAGCCTCCCACCCCACGTCGGTGCTCATTACCGGGGAAACCGGCGCCGGAAAGGAACTGGTTGCCGAAGCCGTGCATAAGCTCAGCCCTCGTGCCGACAGGCCCTTCGTCACCGTCAACTGCGCGGCGATTCCCGAAGCGCTGGTCGAAGCCGAACTCTTTGGCCACACCCGTGGCGCCTTCACCGGAGCCGTGCAGTCGCGCCTGGGAAAAATTCATGCCGCCCAGGGTGGGACGATTTTCTTTGACGAGATCGGCGAGCTTCCGCCCGCCAGCCAGGCCAAGCTCTTGCGCTTTCTTGAGTGCGGAGAGGTGCAGCGCCTCGGCACCAGCGATGTTTTCCGTCTGGATGCGCGAGTTATTGCCGCTACCAACGTCGATCTGGAAGAACGGATACAGGCAAGGCTGTTCCGTGAGGACCTTTTCTATCGCCTCTCGGTCTTCCCTATAGAACTGCCGCCGCTGCGCGAGCGTTCCGGCGACATTCCTTTATTGGCGCGCCATTTCATGGAGCGGCTTGCCGGCAACAGCGGCGTGAGTCTGGCTCCGGAGACCGAGGCAAAACTCATGGCTCACCGGTGGCCGGGAAACGTTCGGGAGTTGCGCAACGTAATCGAGCGCGCTTTCGTGCTCGCCGCTGGATGCCCAATGATCACACCCGCACAGATACGGCTGCGCAAGCCTTGCGGATCGGTAGCCGCTCCATCAGAAAGTTCTTAACCCTTTCAGTACTGATTGGCAGCTGCCGTGCAGATAGATCGGTTGTCGAGTTGCTCGATCGCTTGAGGACAGACATGAGAGACTGGCACATCATCCCTGAAATTGTAGGCTGCAATGCGACTCTGCGAATGGCTGCCATGCAGGCGGTGGACGCGGTCGAACAGGGCCGTCACTTCCTGGTGGAAGGCGAAGCGGGAAGCGGGCGCCGTCTGCTGGCGCGCAGTGCATGGTGCCGTCGCAGTCCCGGCGCCCGTTCGCTGTTCACGCTGGACTGCCGCATGTTCCCTTCCGGTGGCGCAGAAGCGCTTCTGTTCGGCGAGCACCCTTCCAGCGATGCCACCACCACCCACCTTGGCAAACCCAGACTGGCTGCTGGCGGAGGGCTCCTGCTGCTGCACGCCGAGTTCCTGGCTCTCAAGACCCAAGGGCGCCTTGCGCAAGCTTTGGGTCAGTCACTCTTGCTCCCGCCTGGCGAGTCGGTTCAACTGCTAATGACCTGTACGCCCCCGGCTCATGCGCCTCTCGCGCTTCATTCCGATCTTGCCGGGCTGCTGTTGCGGGTGCGTGTACCGGCCCTGCGCGAGCGGGTCGAAGACATTCGCGCCATCGCCGAATCACTTCTGCGCGATGCCTCGCCCCTGGAGAGGATTCGCTGCTCGCAGGCGCTGATCGACAGATTCTGCGGATACGACTGGCCTGGGAACGTCGCGGAATTGCGTTCCGTGCTGCGCCATCTTCTACTGGAGCCCCACAACGGCCTGCTCGACTTACGCCATCTCGCCAACCTGATGTGCCGCGATGAGACCTGCTTCGCGCTCCTGCAGGGCGGCCATCGCCCCTCTCACATCGAAACCGAGTTCATCCACCGCCCGCCCTCTGCTGCGAGCAGGAGCATGCAATGAGCCTGATCGATACGCCACTGATGCAGCGCCTCTCTCACTTTCTGGATGCGACCGCATACCGCAGCGGCATCATTGCCAACAACATCGCCAATCTTGACACCCCTGGCTACCATGCGCGTGATCTCGACTTTCGCAGTCAGCTGAGCTCGTTGATGAGCGACGATTCGCAACCGGCCGCTCCGCGCGTAATCGAGGTCGCCGGCCTCACCGAACGTCCCGACGGGAATAACGTCAACATGGACCGAGAGGGTCTCGCGCTCGGCCAGGCGCAGCTCCAGTTTCAGACCGGCGTGGCGCTCATGAAGTCCGAGATTCACCGGCTCAACCAGGCTATTCACGAAGGAGCTTCGCAATGAATTTGTTTGGCGTCATGGGCATCAGCGCCTCGGGCCTCAGTGCGGAGCGCACCAGGGCCGAAGTCGTGGCCAGCAACATGGCCAACGCCGAGAGCACGCATACCGCGGAAGGCGGTCCGTATCAGCGCAAGGAAGTGGTCTTCCAGAGCGCGTCGCCCTCCAGTTTCCGAATGCAGTTGGCCGGAGCCAACGGCTCGGCCTCCGTGGGCGGGGTGGCCGTTCGGTCAATCGTCTCCGATGCGGCGGCTCCTGTCATGCGCTACGAACCCTCGCATCCAGACGCTGACGCGAACGGTTTCGTCGCCTTTCCCAACATCAATCCCGTGCTGGAGATGACGGACCTGATGGGCGCAGCACGCGCCTATCAGATGAATGCTTCGGCCGTGCAAGCGGCCAAGCAGATGATCCAGCAGTCCATCGAGCTGCTGAAATAGGAGCAGGAAGTCATGGGAATTACGCCATCGTCACTGGGCAGTCTGGCCGGCGCTGCCAGCTCGGCCTTTGCTGGAAACACGGCGCCAACCGGAGATTTTGCCGGCACGCTTGGTTCGGCCATGCAGAAGGTCAACGATCTTCAGACCTCCGCCGAGCAGAAGGTTACCGATCTGCTCGCCGGCAACGGACCCGACGTTCATGCTGCCGCATTGTCGGTCGAACGAGCTTCGCTTGCCTTTGACCTCATGCTCCAGGTGCGCAACAAGGTCGTGGGCGCGTACCAGGAAATCTCCCGGCTCCAGTTTTAGGGCCCCGCAATGAGTGAACCCAAGAGCTTCGGGCAAGTCGCCAGCCAGTTACGCGAGTTTGCGTCGAGCCTCAGCTCGCGCCAGCGCATGCTGCTCGGCGGCGGCGGCGCGTTGGTGGCCGTCGTCTTGTTCACTTTCGTGCACCTGCTGAACCGGGCGGACATGACCGCTCTCTACTCGAATATGGAGGCCTCCGATGCGCAGTCGCTCGGTCAGCGCCTCACCTTGAAGAATATCCGCTTCCAGCTTTCTCCTGACGGCAAATCGGTTCTCGTCCCTGCCGATCAACTGGAGGCCGCGCGCCTTGAGATTGCCTCCCAAGGTGCGCCCCATAGTGGCCGCCTCGGCTTCGAACTGTTCGATAAGTCCAACTGGGCCTCCAGCGATTTCGACGACAAAGTCAACTATCAGCGCGCGCTCGAAGGCGAACTCGAGCGCACCATTCAAGCCATGAGCGGCGTGGAAGCCGCGCGCGTTCATCTGGCCATTCCCCCAGATTCCATCTACTCGGGACAGGATCGTGCGGCCAAGGCCGGAGTGATCCTGAAACTCAGGGATCATCGACTCTCCGCCGCCATGCGTCTGGCCGTACAGCGTCTGGTATCGAGCGCAGTGGACAAACTCGATCCACAAAACGTCACCGTGGTCGACGCCGAGGCGGGCGAGCCCTCCAGCGCTGGCGGCACGCAGTCGGCCAGCGAAGAGCACAGCGCCGAAGAAGTGCTCGCCGACCGTCTCCTCCGAACTCTCGAACCGGTGGTTGGAGGCGACCATGTCCGCGCCACAGTACACGCCGAGTTTGACCCGAGCACCGTGGAAGAACAGCAGGAGAGCTACGATCCGGCAAAGACGGTAGCTCTCACCATGCAGCGCAGCGAAGAGACCAACGGAGGGAGCCAGCCCGGAGGCGCCGCCGGAACTGCCTCCAATGTACCCAGTGGAGCCAGCCCATCCAAGCCCGTCTCCGGCGAGAACCTCGCGCAATCCAAGTCCGAGAGCGGAACCTACGCGGTGAACAAAATCGTACGCCATTCCATCGAGCCTGCCGGACGCCTGAAGCGCTTGGCGGTCGCCGTTCTGGTGGACGACATCTACGATCCCGGCAACAAGACCAACCCGCGACAGAAGCGCTCGCCCGAGGAATTGAAAAGCATCGAGGACATTGCCAAGGCTTCCGTCGGCTTCGATAGCGCGCGCGGCGACATCCTCACGGTTCAGAACATGAGCTTCCAGCTTGTGCCCGCCGATCCTCCGCCGCCGGTCACCCGGCTGGAGAAGACACGCACCCTGCTGATGGGTTGGATCAGTTACGTGCGCATCGCCGCCATGTTGCTGCTGTTCGGCATCACCTACTTGATGCTCTTGCGCCCAGTCAAAAAGCAGCTCATCCGCTCGCTGAATGCGGTGCAACCGAAGGACGGCGCCCGACTGGGGTCCAGGTCGGGCACAGGGAGCACCGCTGCGTTGCCGGGGAGCGACGAATTCGCGAACCATGTCCCCGGTGCCGGGCAACGCGAGCGCCCGCAGTTGACGCGGCTCAAGGATGACATTTCCACTCGCGTCAAACACGAGCCGGTCAGCGCTTCGCGCCTGGTACAAAGCTGGATCAAGGAAGGGGAGGGCCGATGACTCCGCCGCCCCCGACCTCGCATCCGGGAATCCGCAAGGCTGCAATTCTTCTCGTCCTGCTGGGCGAGGAAATCGCCAGCCTCATTTTCAAGAACCTGAACGAAGCCGAACTCCAGCAGGTAACCCAGGAGATTTCCGAAATTGGAACCGTCGATCCCGCCGAGGCGACCGCCATCCTGAGCGAATACCATACCCTGGCCGTCACCCAGGAATACATCGCACAGGGGGGCACTGAGTATGCTGAGCGCCTGCTCGTCAAGACCCTGGGCGAGGAGGGCGCGCGAAACATGCTGGAGTCGGTAAACCGTGCCCAGGAACTCAGCGCCAGCAAGCTCGACTCGCTGCAGAAGGCCGATCCCCAACAGCTCGCCAAGTTTCTCCAGGGCGAACATCCGCAGACGATCGCCCTCATCATGGCCCATCTCGATCCCAAGCAGGCCTCTGCGCTGCTCATGAAGCTGACCGAGGAGACGCGCGCGGCGGCCGTCAAACGCCTCGCCGAATTGCGTCACTTCTCGCCGGAAATGGCCCAGAAGGTCTCGGTCGTCCTGCACCGGCGCCTGCAGGCGCTTGGTGAGCAGAGCCGCCGTGCCTATGCCGGATTCAAAGGCGTTGCCGATCTGCTGAACCGCATGGATCCGGCCTCCGGCAAGGTCATTCTCGAACTCATCGAGCGCGATGACGCCAAGCTGGCGATGAGCATCCGGAACCTCATGTTTACCTTCGACGATTTGCTCGGCGTGCCTGAAGTCGGCATTCGCGAACTGCTCGCCCAGTTGGACAAGAAAACTCTCGCCCAGGCGCTCAAAGGCGCCTCCAACCAGCTGCGCGATCACCTCTTCAAGTCCATGTCTTCCCGCGCCGTCGATATGCTGAAGGAAGACATGGAATCTCTCGGTCCGGTCCGCGCCAAGGATGTGACCAAGGCCCAGCAGGAGTGTGTTGCGGTTGCGCGCAGACTCGAGTCCCAGGGAAAAATTCAACTCAAGCAGGAGAACGAAGATGAACTCGTCGTCTGAGCCTTTCGAGCCCTCATTCTGCGTGCCGCTGCAATATCGCGACGCCAGGGAGCCCTTCGAGCCTGGGCAGACTTACGAACCCGCTGCGGCGCCGGCTGCCCAGAGCGCGGACCCGTCTCCCGACCCGGCCGAACTCCTAGCGGCCCGCATCGCAGAGGAACGCCGCGTCATCACCGCGCAGGCGCGCCAGGAGACGGAGCGGGAGTTGCAGCGAATCCGCTCTGAGATCGCCAGCAGCATCGAACAATTTGCCCAGCAGCGCGACGAATATTTCCGCCAGGCCGAGGCTGAGGTTGTCAGCCTTGCGTTGGCCATCGCCCGTCGCCTCGTTCATCGCGAAACTCAGATC
>Ga0302320_10004798_pt1 | contig 30540 bp, 24 predicted proteins | sample Bog_T0_3_FD_202130 | JGI IMG/M metagenome (GOLD analysis project Ga0302320, IMG submission 202130) | Peat permafrost microbial communities from Stordalen Mire near Abisko, Sweden - Bog_T0_3 | ecosystem: Environmental > Terrestrial > Soil > Wetlands > Peat | place: Sweden: Abisko, Stordalen Mire... | reverse complement strand
CCTAATACTGTTCACTTAAGTATTCTGATGGCGTTTCGGATGTCGATCTTGGGTCGGGGCTTGACGTGGCGCGGGCGGAGTGGGAAGTTGCTCATCTTCCGCTTGACGCCGCGAGGATTGCGCCGGTTACGGCTGGACACTACGCGATCCTGGAGGATTTCGTCGAGAACCGCTTTATGAAATGCCCTCTTCTGCCGAGGGGGGAATAGCGCCGTAAGCTTGCAACTTGCGCCGGACCACGCGCACGGCGTGAAGGAACGAGAGCCGGTCAGGATCTTCGTCAGCTTTGAGAGCGGCCTCGTGCATCAGACCGCGAATAGCGAAATGAGCCATCAGCAGACCATAGAACTCCTGGCGCACCAGGTCAGGGGTTTTGCTGCGGAGCACGATCTTGGCGCCGCGCAGATGGGTCTTGAGTTCGTCGAACGCGGTTTCGATCTCCCAGCGTTCATGGTAGAGGGCTGCCAGTTCTTCGGCCGGGGCCTTGGCTGGATCGAGGACGGTGGTGGCTAATCGATAGATGGGCTCAGCGCCTTCGATTCCCTCCAGGCGGTAATCGATCACCCGCAAATCGATTCCGTTGGTTTGATGCCGCCAGTCTCGCTCGGATGGATACACGCGGCTCAGATAAGAGCCGTCGGGCAAGCGCTTCTGGCAGGCCATGCGCATGTTCTTTTTCATCCGCCACAGCAGGTCCGCTCCTGTACCCTGCGCCAGTTGCCATAATTCGAAGCCAAAGAAGTTTCTGTCAGCCAGGCAAAGCATCCCCTTGCCAAGGCGCGGCAGCACCGCTTTGGCCAAGGTGATTTCCCCTGTCCGGTAACTATCCATCTGGCTGCCGAACAGCACGTGGGTGCCGTTTTCCACCAGGGATACGAAACGAATCTGCGGATAGGCGCTTACACCCCGGCTGGCTCCTGGCCGGGAGAAAGCTTCTTCGTTGGCCTTCTCGTCAGCTACATCGAAGGTGCTGCCATCCACGCTCACCAGCCGCCAGGTCCGATACCACGCACCCCGCGTACTGCGCACTGCGATCGGCTTGACCAACTCGTCGTGCAACTGCCGCAACGGCTCCCAACCCAGCCGCGTGCGGGCCTGAGAGATGCCCGACTTGCCCGCCACCCTCCCCCCTGCCGATGGATCGCGAAGCCACTGTACTCCTTCCAGCAGGCAGCGCAATACCTCGCGATAGGACGACTGCATATACAAAGCCAGAGCGATCACATAGTAAACAACCACCTGCGCCGGAAGATCGCGCTGGCGAAGGCTGGCCTTGCCCGTCCGGGCAAGAACCGCACCGATGGTTGAATCAGGAAAGGTTTTGCTGATGACGCCAAGACTGATGTAGTCCGTGATCCTCGTACCCGGAGGAAGTTCCGCAACCGTACGCGCCAATCGTGGCCTCCTGTCCTTGACTCATACAGAATGCCACAAATCTCGCTAAGTGAACAGTATTACCCCAAGCCCGTCTTTTTCACACGGTAGAGAGCTTGATCGGCTTCGCGCAGGGCGCGGTCCGCATCGCCGAATCCGTGCCGTGAAATTTTTATCCCCCCGCTCATGTCTATTTGAATCTGGTGACCTTGTATGAAGTAAGGCGTGGAAACTTCGCGCCGGATGCGTTCCGCCAGCTTGCGTGCCGCGGTATCTGAATGGATGTCCGTTTGCAGGATCACAAACTCGTCGCCGCCCAGTCGCGCGACCAGGTCATCGCGCCGGACGGCTTGCTCCAGCCGTTGGGCGACCTGCTTCAGCACCTCGTCACCTGTGGCGTGGCCGTGGGTGTCGTTCACATCCTTGAACCCATCCAGATCCAAGATCCATAACGTAAACGGGGCTCCATCGGCACAGACCAACTGGAATCTCAACTCAAAATCGCGACGATTCGCAAGGCCCGTCAGCGAATCGTGATGGGCCATAGCACGCAGTTTGCGGCGGTTGCGGATCTGCTCGACCATGACCCGGTACTGGGTCTGGATCGACACGCAGTAAGCAAACGCCGTGATCACGGACAGCAGCACGCAAAACCGGGTCAGCACCTCCGTTGACCGGCATGCCGAATACGTGACCGCCCCCTGCAGAATGATTACGCTTGCTTGTGCTACACGTGGCTGGGGCCCGGTCCGCGAACTGATGCCGCTGCAAATGGTGAACGAACCCATGACGCAGAGAATCTGCAGCGCCTCCCGATGCATGCTGAAGCTGTACACGGTCAAGGTTGCCATGCAGACGCACAGCAATGTGGTGATCATGCCGTAAGCACTGATCCAAAGCAGTCCGAACCTTTCCGCGAGCATCTGTGGCCGGTTGGCAATCTTCACGATGATGGGGATGCGAGCCGCCGTAATGAGCGCGGCAGCCAACGCGGCGAACCACAGCCTTGGGTCGGCGTAGCAATTTGCGGCCAGGATGGCTCCAGAGACCAGGGACACACCGGTCAACAACGCCATGGGAGCAAATCCCTTCAGCGCCAGTTCCCCCAATTCGACGCGGATGTCCTCGCTGCCGCCTTTGAGGAAGCCGCCGTGTCGCCGATCCAACTGGAAATCCATACTCACATCCGTGTGACACAGGCTTGTAGAGCGCGGTCCCACCGGAACGGCCGGCACGTTCGGAGGCAGAGAACGGCAAGCCTCTGAGCGGAACAGCCTGGGTGCGCGGGCGCCATAATACTTTATCGGCAGTTCCGGCCCAGAATTCAATCGACGGACGCCTGTTCCGAGCCAGGTCAGTCTTGGTTACGAGCCAACATTGTGATAACTCCCCAAGGCGAGGAATTTCGCTCGGATCGGTGTTCGCAAACGCGCTGTATCAAAAAATCACCCTCTACTGTGGCAAGTCAGCTGAGGTCCGATGTCCCGACACGGACTTGAGCGAACGATTGGGATCCCACCCATTTCGCAAAGGGCGCGAAATGGATGGGGCACAGCCCGAATTGGGGGCAGAAGAACATCCAGGACCCCGTGGGATGGTGAGTGGGGCCGCATTCAAGACGCAGGAGGGCTTGCGGCCTTGAAAAGTGGCAAGGCCCGGGCCTGAAGGCCATTTCGATTGGCCGTCTTTTCAGGGGGTTGAAAACCCCCTGCTCCCTCCGGACAGGAGTTCTCTGAGCGCGGTTGCAATTTGTATGTGGCTGGATTGAGCGATTACAAGGGCGAGGAACTTCGCGATACCGCACGCACGATGCGGTAGATGTCGATCGCGACGATGACGACGGACACGATGACTCCGAGCGGGAAGCAGGTGATCATCCAGTGGTTCACGGTATTCGTGAAATCAATGGCCTGTTGCGCTGTCATGTTGGGCGCTTCGATGCCGGCGAGCATATCTAACCGGAGGAAGGTGCAAAAGAGGATGCCTCCGCAGATGGAATTGAAGAGACGCAGCACGGCGGGGGGCCAGAGGATGTGAGGCCGCGCGAGGATGAGGACCGCGGTTGTAGCGGTAAGCAACAGGACGATCAGATAGCTCCAAAAGAACCAGAGCCATTGCGGGTTGAGCGCGATGCGTATGGATGCGCCGAGATAGATCACCGTTCGATCCATATAGGCGGCCCACCATGCGGTTGCTAGAAGGATGATGGCCAGCTCGAAGGCTGCGTTAGTGCGCCTGTTGAGGTTGGCTTTGCGCACGGGAGGAAGCTTGCGCGGATCCCAGTTTTCAAGCCAGTGGGACCTGACCTGAACGCGCTCGAGGATGGCGAAGATCAGGGTAATGGTACCGGCGGCGACGAAGGCCATGTTCCAAAGGTTGCCGGAGATCTGCGCCAGTACGTTGAACCACGTTGGGATGGACTGGGCGTCTGGAAAGGAGGGGCGCACGATGAGGAGGATGAGCTTCAATACGGACCACGGGACGAGGTATCCCGCAAGTGCGCACTTGAGGCAAAAGACGTAGATGGGATAGAGGACCGGACCGATGAGGGATTCCTGGGGGCGGAAACGGCTGGCAACAAGGCTGGGGCGGCCACGGTGCTTGAGGATGTCTTCGATTTCGGACTGGGTGAGAGCGCGGTTGAGGGAAGACTCGCGGTCTTCGATCTGGGATTGAATGTCCGCAGACAGCTCCGCGAGGATATCGTCTTTCTGCTCCTTAGGGAGCCAGAATTTTACGGCTTGCAGATAACGATCAACGAGTTCCATTGCTTTGCTCCTTCAGGATTTGTTCGAGGGAGAGATCGATGCTGCGCCACTCGGCGAGCAACTGTTCAAGGACGCGAGCGCCTTCGGCGGAGAGGATGTAGAAGCGCTTCTTGCGCTTTTCTTCTTCGCGCCACTGGCTGTCGAGCAGGCCCTGGGTTTCAAGGCGGCGAAGCAGCGGGTAGAGTGTGCCTTCGTCGATCTCCAGGCCGTGGTCGGAAAGGGTCTTGCGCAGGGTGTATCCGTACTGCTCCCGGCGCAGGGCGGCAAGGACTGCGAGGACGACAGAGCCGCGTCGAAGTTCGAGCCGGAGATTTTCGAAAGATTCCTGGGTCATGGGTGCACCGTGTCGTACATAGTGTGTCATACATACTGTGCAACACACAGTATTAAATGTCAAGAGGACTTTTGAGAGTTTCAAGTTCTAAGTTCAGAGTTCAGGGATCTGAGTTCGGAGTTCTAAGTTCTAAGTTTTAAGTTCCGAGTTCAGGTCACTGGGATCAGGGTGGGCGGGAGGGATCGGGGGAATGGATTGAAATGATCGGGGGATTTGGGAGCAGGGAAAAGGAAGCCCCACGAACAGAGATATGTTCGTGGGGCTCCAGCGATAACTGTCTATAGACTTTCTGGGCGGTTATTGAGTGGCGAAGGAGTCGCCTGAAACCCCGGTATTACCAAGCGGGGTGTCGGTGTAGCCAGAGGGGCCGGTTTTGTTGTAGGTCATGATGACGGTGCCGACGTCGCGGGCCATGAAGCACCAGCCTCTGAGGCCTGGCTTCCTGGGATTTGCGTGGGCTTCCCAGACCATGCCGTTGGTGGCGAGGGTGTAGGTGTAGTCGGGGTCGGACTTGTTGGGATCGAACTTGAGGTGTTCGATGCTTCTCCCGTCGGGAGGGTAGGAGCCGGCGATGATCTGGTTGAGAGGGCAGGCTTTTTTGAGGGTGAGCTGACAATTCTGTTCGATGATCTGGATGCCGGATAGAAACATGAAGCCGATTTGTTCTTCTCGTTTGAGCTGGATTTTGGCGCCATTTACTTCTTCGAGATCGACGGTGGCCTTGGTGGCGAAGGGGCCGGTGGTGGGTGTGGGGCCAGAGGCTGCGGGGGTAGCGGGGGGCGCGGCTGCGTCGGACGCGGTTGAGCCAGAGGCGGCGTAGATGGCAGCGACTTCGCTGGCTTTGAGGGCGCGGTTCCAGATGCCCGCATCGTCGATGGAGCCGTGGAAGTACCGGCCGCGGAAGACGGAACTTTCACCGAGCGTGAAGACATTCTTTTTCCCGGCTTCGCCGCCGCCTTTGTCGTTGACCACGGGCTTTCCGTCCCAGTAGATGACGCGGGTGTGAGTCGGCGTGTCGAGCGTGGCGACGATCTGATGCCATTGGCCGATGAGGGAATCGGGCGGGACCTTGTAGGCGAGATTGCCGCCGGAGGCAGTAAAGAACTTGAGGACGTTGTCAGTCTCGAACTGAAGATCGAGGTCGTTCCCGTTCTCGGACTCTCCTGCGACGTAAAAGATGCGGTGGGCCATGGATGGGAGTTCAGCCAGGTTGACCCAGGCCATGAGGGAAGCAGCGGTGCCGACTCCTCCCATCTGGGTGGTGGTGATGTAGGCGGTTTTGCCGTCGAGCTTGAGGTAGCGGGCGGTGGCGGTGGTGACGGGCGCGCCGGAAGTGGCGATGCTGGCGGAGCCGGTCACCTGATAGGTGGTGGATCCGACCAGGCTTTTGCCGGATGTGGAGTCAAGGCGATAGAAGGCGAGCGGGTGCGTGTTGGCGACGGTGGTGGGGAAGTCGGTCTGGGCTTGCACGGCGAGGGAACCGGCGGTGGCGAGAAGTGCGAGAGCTGCAAGAGTCTTCGGGAAGACGAACATTGGGGATGTGCCTTTCTGATGGATGAGCTATGGGGTGCCCGGATACGGCAGAGCTGCGGTGAGCCAGTTGTTAAGTCCAGCACAGTCTATTGCATGGCATCGACGCTTTCAATTTGAAAATGAGGGTTTTTGGGCTGAAGAGTGGAATGCCGACTGCGCGTATGGATGGAATAACCCGATTGCGGGGGAATAGATTCGGTCAGAAACGGAGAATTTGAGTTTTGCGTTGGGAAGCAGGGGGAGTTGTGCGGTCTCGGAGGGGAGTGGGGCGGTGGTCTGGGGGGAAGAAAAGGAATAGGGAGCAGGGAATAGGGGAAAGGAATATCGGGCTACGGGCGGTGGTTTATTGCAATCCCACCCATGCCTGTGATGGTGCGGCATGGGTGGGATTTTCGCCCCCCGACGAAAGTCAATTAGCGGTTGGAAGGAAGTAGGCCTCAACGGCGCGCATGAGGGCTATGCGGTCAAGGTAGGGCGTTTTGCCTTCGTAGCGAGCGGCCCAGCGGACCTGGTTCACGATGTCGCGTGGATAGCAGGAGCGGAGTTCCTGGTTGAGTGCGGTGCGGATGAACTGGATGAGATCGTTGCAGATGCCTTCTTCAAACTCGACAGACGTCTCTTTGGCGTAGCGGCGGAAGATCTCAGTGAATTGGTCGTCGGAGCAGGCGCCGATCTTGATCTTGGTTTGGATTCTGCGCAGGAATGCCTGGTCGACGAGCTCGGCGGGGTCGATGTTGGAGGCAAAGACGACCAGCATTTCGAAGGGCATTTCGATCTTTTTGCCACCGGCGAGGGTCAGGAAGTCGATGCGGCGATCGAGAGGGACAACCCAGCGATTGAGCAGTTCTTCAGGGCGAACGCGCTGGCGGCCGAAGTCATCGATGATGAGGACGCCGTTGTTGGCCTTCATCTGCACGGGACCGACATAGAACTTGGACTGGGGATTGAACTGGAGGTCGAGCATGTCGATGGTGAGTTCGCCGCCGACGAGGATCTTGGGGCGCCGGCAACGAATCCAGCGGTCGTCGTGATCGCCGATGCTGGAGTCTGTGGAGCGCTGATGAATGGATGGATCGAAGACGGTAATGACCTGGCCATCGACTTCGATGGCATAGGGAATCCAGACATCCTCTTTGGAAAGGACGTGGGAGAGCGTTTCGGCGAAGGTGGTTTTGCCGGTTCCGGGAGGTCCATAGAGGAAGACAGCCGAACCGGAGTTGAGGGCGGTGCCGAATTGGCGCAGTCTTTCCGGGTCGACCACGAGATGGGCAAAGGCGCGCTCGACGTTGTCTGGGCGAATGTTTACATCGCGGACGCTCTGCTTCTTGACCTGCTCGACATAGCTCTCAAGGGTAACTGGCGCTGGGCCGGCGTATTGGCTGTGCGAGAGCAGTTCGGCGGCGCGGTTGCGGCCTTCTGTTGTGATGGAGATGTGTGGGATGTTGCCCGCCATTCCAACGACCTGGCAGAAGCGCTCGCTGCGCATGTGGACGAAGAACTCTGTGCCCACTTGGTAGTCGACTCGCATTTTTTCGGAGAGCTCAAGGACAGAAAGCGATCCGGAAACATAAAGAGTCTTTAGAGCGAGGTCCTCGAGAAACGCCTTGCGGACGCCCAACTCGGCAACTGTTTCTGGTCTTTGCTCTGGACCTGAGAAGAGTCCTGTCTTGAAGAGGTCTTGCATTTGAAGCATGGAGGCCATCAATGTCTCCCTGGGGTATGAAGCAACTATAACGGTTTAGTTAGTAACTACAGATTACCTCTTTGGTCCAGAGCGCGTGCAACATTGGGAGGCAAGTAGTGACACTTTAGTGCTGTGGACCACACAGTACTGCGGCCCAGTTGCGGATGGAGGCAGGATCGATGGGTTGTCCAACGGCTTCAGATGCAGCTAGTTGAACGGCGAAGTTGCCGATGGTGGTGCTTTCGGGGTGACCGATTTCGACAGGGAGGCCGGTGCGCTGCGCGGTGAGCTGGGTGAGGAGTTTGTTGCGGCTGGCGCCGCCGAGGATGTGGATGCGGGTGAGCTTGCGGCCTAGCATGTGCTCGAGGCTGGAGAGGGCGGAGGCGTAGCGGGCGGCGAGGCTTTCGAAAATCAGGCGGGCAAATAGGGGTTCATTGCCGGGGATGTCGGGAATGGGTGCGTTGCCGAGGCGAACGAGCTCGGTGTTGATGCGGGCTGGCATGTTGGTGTCGAGCATGAGGGTTTCGCCGTCCATGTCGAGGAGGGCAGGAACTGTGACGGCGGAGGCTTGTTGGATGAGGTCTTCAATGTTCCAGGGGCGGCTTTCGGCGGCCCAGGCGTCCATGCATTGCTTGAGGACCCACATGCTGTTGATGAGGGAGTGGACGAGCAGGTCGCCGGTGGCCGCGCCGAGATTGGTGTAGCCTGCGGCGAAGGCCCCAGGGGTTGTGACAGGGACGCGGCTGCGTGTGCCGACGAGAGACCAGGTTCCGGAAGAGATGTAGAGGGTGGAGTCGAGACTGGAGGGGATGCCGGCTATGGCGGAGGCGGTGTCGTGGCAGGCGGGGGCGATGAGCTGGGTGTTTCGAAAGGCGTCGAGTTCGGCGAGCGGGCCGGTGAGTTGGCCGAGGATGGTGCCGGTGGGGACGATGGGCGGGGCTGCATCGATTGAAAGATCGAGGAGGCGGAACAGGTCGCGGTCCCAGTCGCCGGTTTTGAGGTTGACGAGGCCGGTGTGGGTGGCATGGGTGTACTCGGCCACGCGGCGGCCGCCTAGCCAGTGGAGAACAAACTCCGGCATGGTGGCCCAGGGAGCGTGGGGGTCGATGGCGTCACTCGATTTGGGGGCGGGATCGGCCATGAGCTGGCAGACGGTGTTGATGCGGTGGGGCAGGACGCCGGTGCGCTGGTATAGGTCGAGGGGGGCGATGATTGAGTCGGCTACTGCTTTGGTGGCGATGGTGCGTTCGTCGCGGTAGCAGAAGGGGTCGCGGAGTGGCGTGCCGTCGGGGTTGAGGCGGACGTAGTCTACACCCCAGCTGTCGACGGCGATGGAGGCTATGCCTTCGGGGGCGGCTTCGGCGGCTTTGCGGAGACCGGTTTCGAGGCCTGCGAGGATGGTTGCGAGGGGCCAGTGGAGTGAATTGCCGTGGTGGATGGGGCCGTTGGGGATGCGATGGATTACTTCGATGGTCGGCTGATCGTCCGTCCAACGGAGGAGGGAGACGCGGCAGGACTCTGCGCCGAGGTCGATGGCTATTCTTGCGGGTTGGGGCATGGTGGATCGTTTAAGAAGTTGGTTGGTTGAGTTTGGTTCTTATCGAGCCGGATCGAAGAACAAATGCAGGTCCTTCGACTCACCACCCCCAAGCTGAAAAACGCCTGGGGCCCCGTTCGCTCAGGACGACAGCTTTTTTGTGGATGGCCGAAGGCTTGCGAAAGCGCAGCGACGTGCTGATAACTCACCTATCTTAGGAAGGCGTCGGTTAAACCGCCGTCTACCGGGATGATATGGCCGGAGGTGCAGCGGGATTTGGGGCTGGCGAGGAACAGGATGGCTTCCGCGCAGTCGGTTGGGTCGATGGGCTGATGGGTGAGCGTGCGCCTGGCGTAGAAGGCGGCGAGGAGGTTGCGCAGTTCGTCGTCGGACAGGGAATCATCAAACGGAATTTTATACTTGGTGAGCGAGGCGCGGACACGGTCGCGGGGGAACATGGTGGATCCTTTGACCACTGTGGCCGGACTGATGCCGTTGACGCGGACGCGCGGGGCGAGGCCGACGGCGAGTTCCTTGATTAGATGTGAGAGGGCGGCCTTCGAGACGTCGTACGCCTCAGAACCGCGCTTGGCGACGACGGCGTTGGCGGAGCTGGTGAGGACGATGCACGCGTCGAGGTCCTGCTCGGCGAAGAATTTAGCGGCTTCGTCGGCGAGGAGGTAGTTGGCGGTGACGTTGACGTCGAGCGTGGTGGCCCACATCGCGTCGGGGATTGTGCCGTCGGGCGTGGAGGGGAAAAGTGCGGCGGTGTTGATGAGGATGTCGATGCCGCCGAAGGCTGCGATGGTGGTGCGGATGGCCTTGGTGATGGCTTCGCGGCTGCGGATGTCGACCGGGGCGCTGGCGGTGAATTCTTTCGAGGTAACGGACGTGAGTTCGGCGGCGACGCGCTGGGCGGCGGCTTCGTCGCGGTCGGCGATGACGACGTGTGCGCCACGGGCCGCGGCAAGGAGAGCAACTTCACGGCCGATGCCGCTGGCTCCGCCAACGACTAAAGCAATGCGGCGGCTGAGTTCTTTTTCGGGCGGCTGGCGGCGAATCTTGGCCTCTTCCATGGCCCAGTACTCGATGCGAAAAGCTTCGAGGGCGGGAAGGGCCACGTAGTTGGTGAAGACTTTGAAGCTGGCGGGGTCGTTGGCCGGGCCACATTGCGGAAGGGGGCCTGTGACTTCGCCTTCGGCGAGGAGGCTTGCGCCTTCCATGACATGGATGGCGTTGGTGTAGAACTCGCCGACGATGCGGGCTTCGGTTTTGTTTTTGCCGAAGCTGAACATGCCGAGACCCTGGATAAGAACGACGGTGGGGCTCTGGTCGCGGAGGGCGGGCGAATCGGGCGTGGCGAACCCGTTGTAATAGTCGCGGTATTGCTGGCGGTACTCGTCGAGCGATGCGTTGATTTGCTGCTTGAGGGTTGCGAGATCGGCGCCTGCGGGCCATGGAATGAAGAGCGGGCGAATCTTGGTGCGGATGAAGTGATCGGGGCACGAGGTGCCCAGGAAGGCCAGGGCCTTTGCGTCTTTCGAATTGACGAACTGAAGGACATCGGCAGCGTCAGAGAAGCTGGAGATCCAACGGTTTTTCGTGCTCACTTTGCCGCGCAGGTAGGGAGCGATGTCGGTGGCGAGGTCGCGGCGATTTTCGCGGGCGGTGACGAGTTCTCCGCCGAAGCGGATGGAGCCCTTGGCGATGCCGTGGCGCTCGATGAATTGGCCGATTTGATCAATGAGTGTGATGGTGTTGAGGTAGCACTCGCGCTGGGTTTGGCCCCAGGTGAAGAGGCCGTGGCCCCCAAGAACGATGCCGTCGCAGTTGGGGTTGACCGCAATGGCCTGACGCATCATAAGGCCCAGTTCGAAGCCGGGACGCTGCCAGGGGACCCAGACCAGGGTGTGCTGGAATTCACGATTGAATTCGTTCATTTTGTCGAGGCCGTTGGCGGAGGCGGCGAGGGCGATGCCCCAGTCGGGATGGAGATGGTCGACATGCGGGAAGGGCAGATAGCCGTGGAGCGGGGTGTCAATGGAGGCGGCGACGGGATTGTTGCGGAAGGCGGCGATGGCGTACATGGGAACCATGTCGTCTTCATGGTCGACGCCCTTGTAGCTGCGCTCGAGGGAAAGGAGCTTTTCCTGGTAGAGAGTGGCGAAGCCGGCGCGCTTGATGCTGCCGAGGTCGCCGCCGGAGCCTTTGACCCAGAGGACTTCGACGGGCTCGCCGGTGAGAGGGTCGATCTCAGTGACTTTGGAGCTGGTGTTGCCGCCGGCGAAGTTGGTGAGGCGGAGGTCGGAACCGAGGAGGTTGGAACGGTAGCGAAGGAGCTCGGGCTCGTCGAGAGCGGAGGCCAGGCTGGAGTCCCAGCGGTCTTCAAGGAATTTGAGGGAGGCGGACGCAAAGGTTGCCTGGGACATATACACCACTTTACGAGAGATGGGTGAAGCGACGGTTCAATGATACACCTGAAAGCAATAGGGAATCTATTTCGGGGAGGGAATTTCGCGCAAAGGGGCGGATTTTTGTGGCTTCGAAGGCGACCTTGGTTAGAGTTCACACCGCATACATGATTGAGAGCGCGACGGCCCACACGAATGCCAGGGAAAGAGCGGCGAGAACGGTTCGATAGCTGCGTTGCGTCTTGACGGAGGCTGCAACTAGGGCACAAAGCAAGTTTGCAACCGCGTTCACAAGAGTGATGTATGCGTGGATATCTGAATAGTCAGGCCCGAGCGCACCGCTCCAGATGAGTCCCAACAGAATCCAGAGACAGCTAACGGTTACCACGATAAGCGAGAGCGGATACTTCTTAACGGAAAAACGCAGTTTCCACTCCCTTGCGAGCAGAATGGGAGCGGCGACTAGCAAACCGTATTCAATAAGATCAAAAGTGCTTACGGTCATGGGCTCTGTTGGACATACGTTTGGATCGGGCTGGCCGGCACCCATCCGTCGTTAGGATTCCGGTTCCGCGCCCAGGGTTTCCGGGGTTACGGCTTTGTGTCGGACGTAGTTGTAGGGAGGGACGGTGTAGCCGCGAAGCAGGGAGATGCCAAGCTGGATGAGGCGCGGGCCGTAGGTTTCCACTTCATGGGAGATCGACCCGACGAGGGCGCTTTTGCCCGTGCGCATCTCTTCAATGGCTTCGGGAATGCAATCCTGGCCGACGATGGCGAAGTCGGCCTCGCGGCCGGCGACGCGGACCGCGTCAAGAACGCCGAGGGCACTGGAGTCTGTTGCGGTGGCGACGAGGAACCGCTCGCCCTTGCGGCGGCCGCGGAGCACATCGGAGACGGCGAGTTGGCTGGGCTGGCGCATGCCGCGGCCATCGAGCTGAATGAAGCGATCGGGTGCCAATTCGGGCAAGCGGGCGCGGATTCCGTCGAAGGCGCCGCTGATGCGGCTCTGGACGAAACTGCCGGCCTCAGAGAATCCGACGCCGAGAACCCAGTCGACTTTGCCCTTCCACTTGCGAAGTGCATGCTGGGCGAGCAGCGATCCGGCTTCAAAGCCAACCTCGAAGTTATCGACTCCGAAGTAAGTTGCGTTGGGGTGGGGAACGTCGATGGCGACTAGAGGGATGTCGGCTTTCTTGAAGATGTGGGCAACGCGCGGGGCGGCATGCTCCTCGACCTGGAACTCGAGGACCAGATCGACGCGCTTGGCGACGAACTCCTCGGCGTTCTGGATGGCGACATCGGGGTCGTAGCGGTTGTCGAGGATGAGCAACTCAACGCCGGAGGCCGCGGCCGCGGCGGTGATGCTTTGGGTAACGGCGACGGAGAAGGGCATCTCCGCGGATTGGGCGGCAAAACCGAAACGCAGGCGGCGCGGACGGGAGACGAGACGGTAGGTGCCGTTCTGCGCCTGGGCTACATAGCCGCGATGGACGAAGGTCTTGAGGATGCGGTAGACACTGGTCTTGGAGATCTCGGATTTCTGGTAGACGTCTTCGAGCGAGACCGGGGCGTTGCTCTGTTCAAGCAGCTCGAGTACGTCGAGCGCCTTGGAGAGAATGGGAATCAGATACAAACGCTTGATTTTTGCCTTGGGCAAACCGCGTGCCTCCGGAGAACTTGGTTTTAATGGTCAGACGCTACCCCAAAGGATACCCGTTTTCAGGGAAGCTCCGAATACGAGGTTAGAGTAATGCCAACTTCCCTCAGGGGCTAAAGCCCTCTTTCTTTAGCGGCATTTTCGGCACGGCTAAAGCCATGCCCTTTCAAAACATCAATTCTTCCTCAGGCATAGCTATTGACGACGGCGCCACGACTTCCGCGCTCGCGGCTGATGCGCTCGACGTAGCCACTGGCGCGGAGGGCGGCGAGTGGGTCGGTGGGCAGGCTGCGGGCATCGCGCCATGCTGCGGTTAGAGGGCGGACATCGCGCCAGAACGCACCACGGAAGAGCTCTTCAGCGGCGACCAGATCGCAGGAGATTTGGAGCGCGGCTAGTTGTTCGCGATCGACCAAGGCGGCTTTGAGCCAGAGATCCTGGGCGGTGACGACGGTTTGGACCATGGCTTCAACTTTGCCTTTGAGGTTGTGGCTCTGATCAATCATGAAGGCGATGTCCCTGGTAAGGCCTTCGGCCGCGGCGGTGTGGATCTCATGGAATATGCGGAAGATCTGGTAGGGATCGATGGAGCCGAGGGTGAGGTCGTCGTCAGCGTAGCGGCGGTCGTTGAAATGGAAGCCGCCGAGGAGGCCGGTGTGCAGGAGCCAGGCGACGATCTGTTCGATGTTTTGGGACGAATAATGGTGGCCGGTATCGACAAGGACACGGGCTTGCGGGCCGGCCTGGCGGGCGAGGTGCGAGGACATGCCCCAGTCCGCAATATCGGTGTGATAGAAGGCGGGTTCGAAGGGCTTGTATTCGATGAGCAACTGCTGATTTGGCGCAAGGTGGTCATGCGCGCGGCGAAGGGCGTCCTCAAGCCAGCCGATGCGTTTGCGCATGCTCTGAGTGCCGGGGTAGTTTGAGCCGTCGGGAAGCCAGAGGGAGAGATCGCGGGAGCCGAGCTGCGTTGAGATTTCAATGGAATCGAGGACGTGGGCGAGCGCCTGCTCGCGGATTTCCGCGGAGGGATTGCAGAGGGAGCCGAACTTGTACTCCTGATCCTGAAAGAGATTGGGATTGATGGAGCCGGCGCGGATGCCATATCGCTGCTCGAGGGCCTTAACTTCGGCGATGTCGCCGATGCCGTTGGGGAGATCCCAGAGAACATGCAGCGCGAGTGTGGGGGTGACGCCTGTGAGGCGATTGACCTCGGCCGCATCGGCGAACTTCTCCTCGATGGTGGTGGCTGCTGCAGCCTGTACAAACTTGCCGAAGCGCGTGCCTGTGTTGGCAAATCCCCAGGAGGGAATTTCGATCTGGAAACAGTCGAGAGCTTGAAAGGCCTGGGCCAGGTCGGCGGATTGCGGATCGGAGGAGGGTGGTTCTGTAGCGCTGGAATTGCCCATGGTGAAAAGGGTATTCGATAGGAATACCTGTTGTCTATTGCAATTGAGCGGTGAGATTGGTGGAGTTGTTCAGGCTGCGAGTGAAGTTATTGAACAAACTTCAGCGAATAAGCGGCGGTTGGGTCAATGGGGCTTTGCAGGATGCCTAGGGATTTGAGTTGCTGATAGGTGGCATTCCAACGATCGGAGGTCATGTGGCCGGTTTGGGGAGCGGCAGGATTGGAGCCGGTGAGGAAGCCGCCGTCGCGCAGGGCCTGGGTGGTGTAGGCCTCCTGTGCGGGATTGAGGGCTGGGTTGAGTTTGAGCAGGAGGGCGTTGGTGGCGGCGGGGTCGCTGAGATATGCCTGCCAGCCGCGGATGCTTGCGCGAACGAATTTGGCGACGATGTCAGGATGCTGGGCGGCGAAGTCGCGGGTGGTGAACTGGACGCGGTAAGGGTCGTAGCCGGAAGAGCTGATGAGAAGGGTGCGCACATCTGCGCCGGCCTGCTTGGCGAGGAAGGGTTCGCTGGTGACGAAGATTTGCTGGACATAGTTGGGGTCGGCGAGGAAGTTGGCGATGGAAAGCGTGGAAGGGACTTGGCGAACCTGCTTGAGGTTGTAGCGCGAGATGACGTACTTAAGCCAGGTTGCGCCCGTTTGCGCGGCGACGGTGTGGTCTTCAAGATCCTTGAAGTCGTGGATCGGCGAGTTGCCGTGAAGCATGATGGCTTGCGGATCGTGCTGCATGGTTGCCGCGATGGCGACTACGGGAAGGCCATTGGCGTTCCATTCGAGTATGGGGTCGCTGGAGCCAAGGCCGAAGTCCGCTTTACCGGTGGAGACGAGTTGGACGGCGCTGCCATATTGAGGCAACGGAAGCAGGGTCACGTCGAGGCCTTCGGCCTTGTAATAGCCGAGTAGCTGGGCTGCGAAGAAGCCGCCGTGTTCCGGTTGCGGATACCAATCAAGCTGAAGGCGGACGGGGGTTAGGCCGTTGTTTGCATCGGGCTGATTGCTGTGACAGCCGGAGATGGCGAGGACTAGAGCGAGAAGGATGAGCAGTGCGGAATGAGATAGGAATCTGTTTGATTTCAACGCGGACCTCGGGGCTGATTTCAGGGATGAGTTGGGAAAGGAGTATGGCTTGCAATGAACGGTATCACGGGTTGGGGTGTGCGGCCTGAGTCTTTCGCTGTGCGCCGAGTTGTGCGGCTAGCTGTAGGAGCGCTTCATCTTTGCCACGGGCGGCGGCAAGTTGCATGCCGCCATGTTTGCAAGGGATGGTGACTACGGGAATGCCGGCGAGGCTGAAGGGTGTTGTGTAGCGGAGAAGACGGCCCCGGGTCTGGCTGTGGTCTGCGCCGGCGGGGAGGATGGAGACGGGCGCGGCGGGCAGCAGGATGAGGTCGTGCTCGGCAAGGAGGGCGTCCATGCGCTGGCGGAAGGCTTCATGCCGCTGGCGAAGGGTGGCGATTTCATCGGGGGTGATCCGCGCGCCCCATTCGAGGCGTTCGCGGATGGACGGCTCGAAATGTTCGAAGTGGCCGGCATGAATGCGGGCGGCTTCCCATGCCTGGATGGGGGCGAAGATCTGGAATGAGTCGACCCACCAGTCGACGTTGACGGTGGAGGATTGGAGTTGGAATGGCTTGAAATCTGGAGGATCGGTAAAGCGGTTTTCGATGGAATAGAGGCGGAGGTCTTCTAATTCGTGGAGCGTGTCGTACAAGTTGACGACGATCTGCGGTTCGCAGTCGTGTAGAAAGCTGTCATCGACGACTGCGATGCGTTTGAATTTGTTGAGCGGAAGGCCGAGGTCGGGGAAATTGGGATTCGCGGTTGGAAGTGGAGCGAAAATACTGCCAAGAATGGGGCCATCCTCAAGATCGCGAAACAGCCAGCCCATGGTGTCGAATGATTGGGCCAGGTGCGCCGCGCCGCGCCAGTTTCCACGACCATGCGAAGCTCGATAGCCCGCGAGACCGCAGAGTGCAGCAGGCGCGCGGACTGAGCCGCCTGTGTCAGTCCCAATGGCGGCTACGGCGGAGCCTTCAAGGACGCTGGCTGCCGCTCCGGACGATGAGCCGCCGGTGAGAGCGGTGGGGTTGCCGGGTTGTACGCAATCGCCGAACTCGGGATTCTCGCCGGTGATGCCGTAGGCCAGTGGATGCAGATGAGTCTTACCCGTAATGACTGCGCCAGAGGCGCGAAGCCTCTTCACAAGCCATGAGTCACGGGACGCGAGGCCGTTCAGATCGCGATAAAACTTGACGCCGCAACTGGTGGGCGCACCGGCGAGATCGAAGCAGTCTTTGACGGAGATGGGCAGACCCCAGAGATGATCGCCGCCATCGCCGAAGGGACGGGGCGCGGCCTCCGCACGCGCGGCTTCCGCGAGGGTCCATGCGGGATCCTGCCACAGATAGGTGTTGTGGCCGGCGTTCGCATTGGAGCGGTCGAGTGCCTGTGCCGCCAATTCTGAAGGCCGCACGATGCGACTTGCAAGGGCGGATTGAAGGCCGCGGATGGTCCACGGAGGCGTGGTCATAATGAGATTGTACGAGGAGTTAGAAGCAGGGAATTTCGAAGCCGGATTTTAGGCGATTTAAAGGCCCGGTCATGCTAAGTTCGAGTATGGGAGTTCTTTCCAAAGTAAAGAAGGCGCGAAGCGTAAAGCAGGCCAAAGCGAATGGCCCAGGTCTTGACATGGAACGCATGACGGCGCTGGTTGCGTTCACGTCGCGATCGATGCAGACGGAAAGCCCACGACCGTTCGGCGCTTCAATAGTCGATACAAAAACAGGAGCTGTATTGCTGCGCGCGTTGAACGCGGTGAAGCAGGAAAGCGACCCGAGCGCGCATGCCGAGGTGCGCGCGATTCGCAAGGCGACGAAGCGGCTGAAGCAGATTTCGCTGGCTGGATACACCCTCTACACGACGTGTGAGCCGTGTCCCATGTGCATGAGCACGGCGCTGTGGGCGGGGCTTGATCGCGTGGTGTTCGGGGCGACGATTGAGGACGCGAACCGGCACTGCAACCAGATACAGATTGCCGCAACCGAAGTGGCTGCGCGCAGCGATATGCATTGCGTTGTGGATGGTCCCGTGATGCGCGACGAATGCTATGCTCTTTTTACTCATCCCCAGATGCTGCGGGCTTTCCGCCTGTGGCAAACCCGCAAACGCAGCTAACAGGAGAGATTGCCGCCGTGCCGGAAGGACTTGCAGCAGGACTGTCTGAGTTGATTGGCGATGGCGCGCGGGTGTTGACAGCGCCGCAACTGCTTGACCGGTTGTCGCACGATTTCTATTGGTATTCGCCGGTGTTGAAGCCGCTGCTTGTAGACAAGGTATGCGAAGTTGCAGTGCAGCCGGTGAGCACGGATGAGGTGCTGGCAGTCTTGCGCTATGCGGGAAAACATGGCGTGCCGGTAACGGTGCGCGGTGCGGGCACGGGAAACTATGGGCAGTGTGTGCCGCTGGAACGCGGCATTGTGCTGGACCTGTCATTGATGGACAAGCTCGAAGAGATTACGGCGGATGGAGTGGCCGTATGTCAGCCTGGGGTGCGACTGGGGGCGATTGAGACGGAGGCGCGCAAACGAGGATGGGAACTGCGCATGTATCCTTCGACGCTTGCAAAGGCTTCTATCGGCGGGTTCCTTGGGGGCGGTTCAGGAGGCATCGGTTCAGTGGCTCATGGCGGATTGCGCGACTTCGATACGGTGAGGGCTATCGAAGTTGCGACGATGGAAGATGAGCCGCGTGTGGTGCTGCATGAAGGAGCGGCGGTGCATGAGATTCTGCATGCGTGGGGCACCAACGGTGTGATCACGCGGATATGGTTTGCGCTGACGCCTGCGGTGGAGTGGACGCAGTGGACAGCAGCGTTCGATACGTATGAGCAGGCATTCCGATTTACGCAATCGATTGCCGTCGACGCGGGGTGGACTAAGCGGCTTGCAACGGTATTCGAGTGGCCTATTCCTTCGTTCTTTATGCCGGTGAAGCAGGTGGTGCGGACGGGCAAGGCGCTGGCGCTGATGATGGTTGCAACGGAACAAGTGGGGGCTTTGAGCGCGGCCGCGGGACTGGCTGGCGGCGAGGTGACGTTCAGCGGACCGTATGACGGTCCGCGCACGCAGCCGCTGTTAAGTGATTACACGTGGAACCACACGACGCTGTGGGCGATGAAGGCCGATCCCGCATACACGTATCTGCAATGCGGATTTTCGCCGACCGAATGCGAGGAGCAATTCAGATTGCTGCGTGAACGCTTCGGGCAGGAGATTCTGTTCCACATTGAGTTCATGAAGAATGGTGAAGGAGCAGTGATTCCCGGCGCGATTCCGGTGGTTCGGTTTGTAAGTGAAGAGCGATTGAACGAAATGATTGATTATTGCCGGGCGATTGGGGTGTTTGTGGCGAATCCGCATGTGAATTATGTGGAGGATGGTGGGCGGTTTCGTGCGGATAATATTCAGTTAGTTGCGAAACAGAAGTACGATCCGCGGGGCCTGCTGAATCCGGGCAAGATGATCAGCTTTCGCAAGGAAGGCGTGACGCAATGAAGACATGGATTCCAGACACGCGCAATTTTGCGTATCTGACCTGGAAGCAGGTGGACGCTTTGCCGCGCGCGACGACGCTGCTGGTGCTACCGACTGCGGCGATTGAACAGCATGGGCATCATCTGCCGCTGGCCACCGATACGCTGATCAACAATTTGCTGCTGGGTAAAGCGCTCTCGCATGTGGCGGCGGAGTTGCCCATTTATGCGCTCCCGCCGATTTGTTATGGCAAGAGCAATGAGCATGTCGGTTTTCCGGGAACTATGTCGGTGAGCGCGCAGACGTTTCTCGCAGTCGTACGCGACCTGGGCGCGAGCATTGCAGCGAGCGGATTCAAGAAGGTTGTGCTTTATAACACGCATGGCGGAAACACTTCGCTGGTGGATGTGCTGGCGCGCGATTTGAGGGCGGAGTTCGGATTGCGGACGTTCAGCTTGTTTGGATCGCCTGGCGCGGCGTTTGAGGGTGTGAGCAAGCAGGAACGGACATATGGATTTCATGCAGGCGAGATTGAGACTGCGTTTCTGCTGCATGGGACGCCGGAGTTGGTTCACACCGATGAGTACACGGCGAATTACATTGCGCGCGTGGATCAGCCGGAGTTGTTGAAGCCGGAAGGGTCGGCGGCGAATTTTGCATGGCTCACCAAGGACATTGCGCCGAGCGGCGTAATGGGTGATCCAACGGCGGCTACGGCAGAGCATGGCGAGCAGTGGTCGAATGAAGCGGCGGCGCGGATCGCGGAGATCTTGGTGGCGATGTACAACTTTGAGCCGAGGCATGGGGCTTGAGGACGAACTTGGGTTTGAGGACGGGCTTGATCGATTGCGGGAACGGGGTTCGTCTGGAGCGCGGGGTAAAGTGCCGGCTCGGCGATGGGATCACGCTCGTCTCCGATCATTACTATCCAGCCGGCGAAGGGCCGTGGCCGACGTTGCTGATGCGGCAGCCGTATGGACGCGATATCGCTTCGACGGTGGTATATGCGCATCCGGTTGAGTTTGCGCGGCACGGCTACCATGTGGCGATACAGGATGTGCGCGGTCGTGGAGATTCGGAGGGAGCATTCTATCCGTTCCGAAGCGAAGGTCGCGATGGGGCAGAGACTATTGCGTGGCTGCGCCAACACGCGGCGACAAACGGGCGCATTGGGATGTATGGGTTCTCATACCAGGGTGCGACGCAGTTGCTTGCCGCGGCTGAGCAGCCTGAGGGATTGCAGTGCATTGCGCCACACATGACCGCGGTGGATCTGTACCATGGATGGTTTTATCATCATGGCGCACTGCGGTTGAGTTCGAGCCTTGGATGGGGAATCCAGATGCTGCGCGAGGATGCGCGACGGCTTGGGCTGCGCGAGGCAAGCGACAGGCTGGAAGCCGGGTGGGCGAATGTGCGGGCGCAAGCTGTGCACGTTCCGTATGCGGAACATCCGGCGATTGCAGACCCGGCGCTGCCGGGTTATGTGCGCGACTGGTTTGCGCATCGCGAGGCAGGCGAGTATTGGACGAATATGGATGTAAGCACGCGGCTGGATAAGATTTGCGTTCCTGCGCTGCACATTGCGGGCTGGTTCGACACGTATCTTGAGGGCTCGATCGCTGGGTATCTGGCGATGCGGAAGCATGCGGGCACCGAGTTTGCGCGCCAGAATCAATTCCTGATTGCTGGGCCGTGGGTGCATATTCCGTGGGGAGACCGCGTCGGCGATGGGCAGTTGGGTGAGGCGGCGAATCTGGATACCGATGCACTGCTGCTGAAGTGGTTCGATCATTGGCTGAAGGACGCAGACACGTTCAGCGATGAGCCGCGTATTCGGCATTTTGCACTTGGCACGAATGCGTGGCGGAGCGCAGGCGAATGGCCAGCAACTGCTGAGTTTCCGCTGTATCTGCGCAGCCGGGGCAATGCCAATTCGCGCAAGGGCGATGGGGTACTGAACGGATTGATACCTGAAGGGGAACAAGCGCGCGACGTGTTTGTGTATGATCCGGAGGTGCCTGTGACTGCGCCGGGTGGTCCGCAGGCACTAAGCGGTGCGTTCGACCAGGCCGCGCTGGAGTTGGGCAACAACCTGCTGGTGTATACGTCGGATGCTGTGGGCGAGGAGACGGCGATTTTCGGGCAGCCACGGATTGTGTTGTACGCGGTGACATCGGCGGCGCATGCGGACTTTACCGCAAAGCTGGTGCGCGTGATAAAAGGTGGGCGCGCGGAGTTTGTGTCGATTGGAATTGCGCGCAGCGATTGGCTGTTCCGCGATGCCGGCTATACGGCCGATGAGATTCATGCGTGGGAGTTCATGCTGGAGCCGGTTTCGTTTGTGCTGGCCAAAGGGGACAGGCTGCGGCTGGAGATTGCGAGTTCGGCGTTTCCGCTATACGACCGCAACCCTTCGACAAATGTGCCGGCACAGCTTGCGGACAATTGGAACTGGGCCCGGTCGACGCAGCAGGTGTTGCACTCGGAAACCTTTCCCTCCGCGTTGTATCTCCCATTGAAGGGAGAGCCAGGTTGGTGACCGCAATAACCAGGACAGTTCCGGAGATTGCGTTGGAAGGCGTGGGCAAGCGCTTCAGGAACGCGGCAGTTGTGCTGGAAGATATTTCGCTCACGGTGCAACGCGGCGAGTTTGTGACGCTCCTGGGCCCGTCGGGTTGCGGCAAATCGACGCTGCTGAAACTGGTTTCAGGACTAAGTGCAGTGAGCGAAGGACAGGTGCAGGTGAACGGGATGACGCCTGTGAATGCACGCGAACTGATGAGTTTCATTTTTCAGGACGCGACGTTATTGCCGTGGCGGACCGTGGAGCAAAACGTGGGATTGGGGATGGAACTGGAACATGCGGCGCGTGGCCTACGCACGGAGCGCGTGGCGAAAATGCTGGAACTGGTGGGGCTCGGGCAGGTGGCAAAGCGTTATCCGCGGCAGCTTTCGGGCGGGATGAAGATGCGGGCGTCCATAGCGCGGGCGCTGGTGAGCCGGCCGCGGATTCTGCTGATGGACGAACCGTTTGCTGCACTGGATGAGATGACACGCGACCGGCTGAACGAGGAATTGCTGCGCCTTTACAGCGAGCAGAGATGGACAGTCCTGTTTGTTACGCACTCGGTGGCGGAGGCGGTGTTTTTGTCGACGCGCATCGTGATTCTTGCGGCGCATCCAGGACGCGTGGCACACGCAATCGATGTGGATCTGCCTTGGCCGCGGACGGCGGAGACACGGCTGTCGAAGGCGTATGAAGAGCATGTGACCCGGGCTTCGCGGCTGCTGCGCGGGGTGTACCAGGGATGAAGAAACAGAGCCTGCTTGCGATGAACAGCTTGATCGTGCTTGCGTGCCTGCTGGGGATTTGGCAGGCCGTGGTGAGTTTCAATCATTTGCCGGTTTATATTCTTCCTGGACCTCTGATTGTGGCGCATGCACTTGCGGAGCGGTATCCCTCGCTTTTGAATTCACTTCTGATCACGACGGAAGAGGCAGTGGGCGGACTTGCCGCCAGCATTGTTGTTGGAGTGGCGGTGGCCATGCTGTTTGCGCAGTGGCGCTGGCTTCGCCAACTGGTTTATCCGTACACACTTTTGCTGCAAACGGTGCCGATTGTGGCCCTGGCTCCGCCGGTCATTTTATGGGCAGGAGCGGGAATTCTTTCGGTGACTATCGTGACATTCATTATTTGCCTTGCGCCGATTATCGCCAACACCACGCAGGGATTGATCAGTGTAGATGCGAATCTGGTGGATCTGTTTGTGATGTACAAGGCGACGCCGGCGCAGATCCTTTTCAAACTGCGGCTGCCGAATGCGCTGCCGAATCTGTTCACTGGCATTCGCATCTCCGCAGGCATCAGCGTAATTGGAGCATTGACGGGTGAGCTGTTTGCGGGTTCCACGCGCGTAGGCGAGGGTGGGTTGGGTTATGCGATTACCTATGCGAACAACCAAATGGAGACGAGTTACATGTTTGCCCTGGTGCTGGCGGCAACCCTGCTTGGGTTTACATTCTTTTTTATCGTGATGTTTCTGGAGTGGCTGGCGTTGCACAATTGGCATGAGTCGAGCCGCTCTGAAATGGCGGACTAGGGAGACAGCGATGTTACGCATGGAGTCGAAGACCGGATGGTGGCTGATCACGCATCCTGACCACGCGCGATTGGCGGGTGAGTTTGCAGCGGCGTGGGGCAATGCGCGATTCCGCAAGCCGGAGCCGCGGTCGCGTGTGCTGAAGGGAATCGCTTGCCACGACGATGGATGGACGGCGCGGGATGCGCATCCCGCGGTGACACGGCAGGGAAGACCTTCTGCGTTTTCGATTGAACTGGTGGGGAAGTATTCCGCATTTGAAGAGATTGATCTGGCAGAGTACCTGGCGGTGCGCGACCGGGCCGTGCGTGTTGTTGCGGAAGAGGACCCTTACGCCGGACTGTTGATTTCGATGCATACGTATAACCTGCTGACGGCGCATGCCGACCGATCTACGATAGCGCCTGATGGATTGGTGTTGCTGGATGAGTTTCTGGAGAGATTGCAGGCCTACCAGGGAGAACTGAAGGCGGCGATTGATTTGGATGTTTCGTTGCGACCGAAGGACAAGAGCGAAGAGACGATCACGGAACATTTCCGGCTGTTGCAGGCGTGCGACAATCTTTCGCTGCTAACGTGTGTGGCATTCGGATCGGCGGCGCATTTGCTGCATCCACTAGAGCTGAATGGTGGTGGGGCGACGGAGGTGGAAGTGCACCCAATTGGGCCGCGACATTTTCGCTTGGAGCCATGGCCGTTTGCAAAGCCGGAGATGAGTTTTACATTTCCTGCACGGCATGTGGAAGGGAAGTTCTTTGCCGATTCCGAGAGCCTGGAGGCGGCATTTTATGCGTCGCCGGTGCAGGAGTTGACTGTAACTCTATTCGAGTAAGAGAGCGTAGATGTTGCAATAGAAAAGGGAGACCGCTGGTTTGCGGTCTCCCTTTTTGTTTCGTGGATGGTTGTGGTTAGAAGTCGAGGTGGAGGGACATCTGAACTTGCCTTGGGGAGCCGATGGTGTGTTGAACGATGCCAAGGCCCGCAGGGCAGCTATAGAAGTTGTTGCTGGCGCTGGAGGTACCGCAACCGGTGGGCAGAACAGGCGTTCCTTCCGCCGGGAATGAGTTATAGAACGCGTTTTGCGTTACCTCGTTGCCGGGAATATCGAGGCTGGTGGTGTTGGTGACGTTGTAGACGTCGAAGGTGCCCTTAAGGTTAAACCGCTCGTTGATGGGAATCATTTTGACTACTGATATATCCGCGCGCTTCTGAGCGGACTGCCGGAAGATATTTCGCTGGCCGGTTGTGAACCCGGTTTCATAAGGATCGGAAGCGGGAATTGCGCCCCCCAGTCCGCCAGCGGGAAGAATAGGAAGTGTGAAGCAGGCGGCATTCAAGGCTGGCGGCGCACCGGCGGGAGTCCATGCTCCGGAATGACCGGTGGTTGCGGACTTGGCTGTGCATCCCGGTGCAAGCGGGACAATCGGGTTGGTGATGCCGTTATAGGTGGAGTAGAAGATGCTTCCAACCGAACCAGAAAAGTCAATGATGCTGTATGGCTGACCGCTCTGAATCACAGCGAGGCCAATAAGGGACCAACCGTCGACCAACTTGCCAGTAAGGGTGTGCTTGTTGGCAAAGTCCGGAACCTGGTAGATGTAGTTGGTGCTGAAGATGTTTTTGCGGTCGAAGTCGGACGAGCCATAGCCGCTGCGCAGGTTGAGAGCATTGTTGCCGTTGTAGAAGAGGCCCAGGCCGCTCTGTTCGTCGAGAGAATGGGACCACGTGTAAGAGACACCCATCTGGAAGCCCTTGCTCATTCGCTTTTCAATGTGCGCCTGCAGGGCGTTGTAGGCGTCGACCCCGGCGGCCTTGTAGTCAATCGACTCGGCCGCGTATCCGATGTACGGAACACGGAGGTCAACGTTTCCACCCTCATTGTTCGCCTGATAGCAACTGCCGTCAGGGAGGACAAGTGGCCCGTAATTACCGGCTCCGTAGCAACTGTCGGCGCCAGCGCTTTCCACTGTGTAGCCATAGCTGTAGTTCTGCTGGTAGGGGCTTCCGGGCAGGGCGGGGTTCGTAGTGGATACGATGTTCGGCTGATTGAAGGGCACCGGAATGACCTGGTGGCGACCGACATTGCCGACGTAGCCCAGTTCGACGGCGATGTCGGGGCGCGGCTGCCACTGCATGTCAAAGGTGTAGTTGATGGTGTAGGGCAGCTTGTTCTTGCGGTCGTACACACCGAGTGAAATCGGCTGGCCGTTGTTTGTCGCCTCTGTGTTCGGCGTGCTGGCGCAAACTCCGGGAATGCCGCCGAATCCATAGTTCACGATGCTGCAGGCGTTGGGCAGGTAGTTGTTGAGATCGGAAGACTTGGGATTGACGGGTGCGGCATATTCAAGAGCGGTTCCGTATGGATTCTCAAGATTGCCGGTTTCAGCGGTCGGGGGGCCAGTTGGGGGGCCAAAGCCGCCGTTGCCGCCGCAGGTGGGAAGGTAATACTCGTATAGAGATTGGGAGGATGCGGGGCAGGTAGAGGCGTTGACGAAGGGAAGTTGTTGGTTGACGCCGAACGGACCGCCGGGAACGGTTCCGATGGCGTAGCCGGGCGAGAAATACGTGAACAACTCGCCGCGATCGTAGTACATTCCAGCGCCGGTGCGGAAGACAACTTTGTTGTTGTTCATTGAGGGCGCCCATGCAGCGCCGATGCGGGGACCGATGCCCCATTGGCGGCCTGTGAGGGTGGTGTTGCTGACGCCTTTGGTCCCATTGGTGTTATTGCCGGCGATGATCAATCCTGAATTTGTAATGGTGTCAGATCCAACGCTGTAGTTGTACAGGCTGGAGTCGAAGTTGAAGATGCGTCCGTACTTTTCGGTAAGGCCGCCATCCCAGTCATAGCGCACGCCGGCAGTCAGTGAAAGAGTCGGGGTGATCTGGAACTTGTCCTGCACGTAGGTGCCGAGCTGGTTCGAGCGGAAGTAGCGGCTTGCATCACCTTGAAGGAACGAACTGACATAGAAAGCGGTGGATGAACTACCCGGCGAGACGAAGCCCTGCACAAACTGACTGAAGTCGTCCGTTGCAACTGTGCCCGTGCCGGTGCGCTTGTCGATCGTATTGAGCTGGGTATAGGTGTAGCTGGCGCCGAAGCTCACAGTGTGCTTGCCAAGAATCCAGATGGCATCGCCGCGCGGGGCGAGACGGTTCTGGAAGACACCGGTGTTTGCGGACTGTGACTCCGCGTTGGGGCCGATGTTCATGTAGACGCTGCCGACGCCGGAGGGCTGATATTGACCCAGGATATTGACGACGGAAATGCCGGGGAAGTAGCTGGACCCAAACATATTCATGGAACCCGTGCCAGCGGCGCCGCCGGGGATGGAACTGGGCCCGAATGGCTGCTCATTGTCGCCCCAGTCTTTTTCGCGGATGATGCCCAGGGTCTGAGTCGTGCTGAGGCTCGGCGTCACGATGAAAGTGTTGGTGATGGCTGCAACCTGCGAGCCGGAGTCGAGATGCTCGGAGAAGCCGGGGACGCTGGAATACGCGAAGGGCGCGACCGTTGGATCGTGCTGGTAGAAGTACTTGAGAGCGAGCGTGTCCTTCTTGGTCGCGTTCCAGTCGAGGTCGGCCACACCCAGATCGGCGGTAAAGCGCCCCGTCCCAGGAATAAAGGCATTGTCGAGGTGAGAAATGGTGGGCGGAGTGCCGTTGAGCGCATCGTTGGGGATAAGCCACTTGCCGGGCTCGCCGGGAAGTGAAGGCGAGTTGAACAGGATAAGGGCGAGCGGGTCGATGTTGGCGCTGGTCAGGCTGGTGCCAAATGAATTGTTGGCGAGATTCGCGATGCCGTTGGCTGAACGGTCGTCGCTGAGGCCGATTGGCACGTCGAGGAATGAGTCGCCGAGTTCTGCATCAGAGACATGAATGTGCTGATAGCCGGCAAAGCCGAAGAGCTTGTCCTTGATGATGGGGCCGCCGAATGTGGCTCCGGCAATGTAGCGGTGCAGCTGAGGCACCTTGCTGTTGGCCGGCACGTCAGGGTCTTGGTTGAAGAAGAAGGGCGCGGCATTGATCCAGTTGGTGCCGCGGTGCGCATAGGCGGTGCCATGCCAGGTGTTGGTGCCGGATGCGGTGCTGAGATCGATGTGCGCGCCGGAGGTGGAACCCTGCTGCGCGTCGTACATGGAGGCATTGACGCGGACTTCTGCGATGAATTCCGGAGCGGGCGTGGGAATGGCATTGCCGATGGTGAGATAGATGGATGCTGCGGATTGGATGACACCGCCGCCGCCGCCGGGGGTGGTCTGCACACCGGTGGAGTTGATGACACGCGCGGAGGAGACCTGGCTGGTGCTCTTGCCATTGAAGAGGTTGCTGGCATCGACGCCATTCAGCAGGAATGAGTTGGACGTGTCGCGCTGACCGTTGGCCCAGATAGGCGCGTTGCCGAGGCCGGAGTTTGCGCCGGTTCCGCCGCTCAACTCGGCCGTGACGCCGGTGGACTGTGTGGCGAGGCCCGTAAAGCTGCCGGTGGGAAGCGGCACGGATTCAATTTCCGCGCTTTCCATGACATAGCCGTTGGTGGTGTCGGCAACGTTCATCATGGGTGCGGCTTCCACCTCGACGGTGGTTGAAGTCTGCCCGATTTTTAGGGAGGCGTTTACTGTACCGGTACGATTGCCCACTACCGTGATGTGCTGTGTCTTCTGCACGTCGAATCCCTCGGCTGTATAGGTAAGGGTATAGGTGCCGATAGGAAGATTCACGAAGGAGTATTCACCGGAGCCGTTGGTCACAGCGGTGCGCGAAAGCGAGGTCTGCTCGTCGGTGATGGTCACCTTGGCGTTTGGAATCACGCCTCCGGATGCATCACTGACGGCGCCGGAAATGCCACCGAGTGTCTGCTGTGCAAACAGGGAAGAACTACACAGCGCAACGACTGCAACGATGGAAAGCAGCCGGGAAAGCAGAGAGGAGAAAATACGCATGGAATACCTCAAGTGGCGGGCCTCGAAAAGTAAAGTCTTCCCCATAGGTTTTTTGATCTGTCAAAAAACGCTTGAAACGAGATTTAGAATGTTTCAAAAATCAAAGAAACAACTGCGCTATACGAGTCGGGCTCGTTTTCGGTCTGATTAGGGCCGTTTTTGTACTACGGGGTGTGGTTAGAATATCTATTTTTGCATAAAAATCGTCTAAAGATTCGCCGTTTCCGGAGGGGCAAATTCGGGCGGGAAATGCTCATGCAGAAGGCAATAGTGAGACATGCGCCTGTACGATTCGCCAGCCTTCCTGCAGGCGGACCCAGACTTGGCTTTGCCGGCCGCGAACAGTTCCGGGGGCCGAGATGCGCTCGAATTCAAGCGTGATACTGGCGAAATCGCGGCCCAAAGTGACAATGTCGATGCGAGTGACTGTGCGGGCCAGGTTGGAACCGGGGCGGCTTTTGCGGAACGCTTCAAGTTCCTCAGGGCCGTATAGATTCTCGGTCACGCCGAAGCGCATGACGTGCGGATTTGCCCAGAACATTTCGACCAGTATTTCCACATTGTTTGTCACAAGCGCATGTTCATAGCGCGGGTAGAGCGCGGCGAGTTCGGCTACGACTTCGGGATCGTTGATGGTCATTGGGACGTTCATGAGGATGGAAAAAGCTTGCGGTGGGGAAGAATCTGTTTGGCGATGGCGCCGCTGACTGTGTAAACAGGTTCGTTGACCACCTGGCTGAGCCGAAGTTTCAACGCCACGCTGCAGAGGATATAGGCATGAACTGGGGAAAAGCCCCAGCGGCTGACGAGGAGGTCAACCATGCGGCTGGTGGCGGCGCGGGCGGTGTCGGCAAGGTCGGTTCCTGTTTCGACAACCACCCAGGCGTTGGCCGGGGAGTCGGGCGCGGCGGCTTCACTGGACTCCACGAGTGGGCCGGCGAGCGGTTGGTGCTTGTGCAGGTGGAAGCGCAGGGTTACGTCCAGCGGGCACTCGATCCCGTTAATGCAGACCTCGCCGTCGCCCTGGGCGGCGTGGCCATCGCCACAACTGAAGAGTGCGCCGGGATTGTAGACGGGGAGGTAAAGGCGGGAGCCGGCGCAGAGCTCGCGGACATCGAGATTGCCCCCGAAAGAGCCCGGCGGCCGGGTACGAAATTTGCCGTCTTCGGCGCGGGCAACGCCCATGACGCCGAGAAATGGCCGCAGGGGAACCACTGCAGGCGCGAGCGAGGAAGTGGATTCACCTTCCAGTTGCCAATGGAAGAGGTAGGGCTCGCGAAAACGATCCTTGAGGAAGCCGAGTCCTTCAATCACGCTGGACCATCCCCAATCGGCGTGGCGCGTTGAGAGCACGTCGATCTCAAGGACGTCTCCCGGCTCCGCACCTTCGATCCAGACCGGGCCGGTGAGGGCGTGAATGCGGGTGCGGTCGATGGCGAGAAATTCCTGGGCTGTCATACCCGGGCGCACCTGCCCTCCGCTGGCATCGACACATTCGAAGGCAATCTCGTCGCCGGATTGGATATGCAGGCGTGGCGGAAGGGAGCGGTCCCAGACCGAATGAGTGGGTGCGGCGGAGAGGATGTGTTCGATCATGATGCGGCGGGCCTCTCGGAGATTCTGACGGTCATTTGTAACTCAACAAGGGCATTGCGTGGCAGCGCGCTGACGCCAACGGCGGCGCGCACATGGCGGCCGGCATCGCCGAAGACGCGGACCAGCAGATCAGAGGCGCCGTTGATGACCGCGGGCGAATCGGCAAATCCGGCAACGGCATTGACGTAGCCATTGACTGTGACGATTTCGGTGACGGCATTGAGGGTGCCGAGATCCCGCTTGAGGACAGCGAGTTGCGTGAGCGCGCAGGCAGCCGCTGCAGCGTAGCCGTCTTCAATGGTGCGATCGATTCCGGCGGTTCCGGTGATGATTCCGTCGGGACCGGTGGAGATAACGCCAGACAAGTAGACGATTTCCCCCACGCGCTTGGCGGAGACGTAATTGCCTCCCGGCGCAGGCAGGCTGGGGAGAGTGAGCCCGAGGGCTGTGAGGTTCTCTTCAGGTGATGAAGTCGGCGTCATTTGCATTTGAATGTAGCATGTGCGGTTGGGAATTCTCTTGGGAAATTGGATGGTGTCGAGCTAGCATGAGCCATGATTACGCGCGCCGCAAAACTGCTGTTGCTGGCAGGGATTGCGCTTTATTATTCTCTCGTTGTCTTCAACAACCTCACGGACTTCGACTCGAACTACGAGTTTG
>Ga0302320_10004797_pt1 | contig 30543 bp, 29 predicted proteins | sample Bog_T0_3_FD_202130 | JGI IMG/M metagenome (GOLD analysis project Ga0302320, IMG submission 202130) | Peat permafrost microbial communities from Stordalen Mire near Abisko, Sweden - Bog_T0_3 | ecosystem: Environmental > Terrestrial > Soil > Wetlands > Peat | place: Sweden: Abisko, Stordalen Mire... | reverse complement strand
CCTGCCCCGCAGATCGTCCGAATATGCTCGTCCCATCGGTTTCACGTCGCGGTAACTTCACCAGAGAACTCAAGCATAAAGGACGACTGCAGTCCTTGGGTATATCTATCTTGATACTGCTCTAACAGTGCGACCATCGACTCGAATCCCCGGTCCATCTCGTCAGTCAGGTGCTTCTTGTATCCAGCCTCAGGTTCGCGCCACCAGGTTTCGGGAATTCCGATCTTGACGGTGAGCCAGTCGCGATTCCTTCTAGCTGGCTGCGCCCCTACAAATCCCATTTGCTGGGTATATTGGACCACTGAGCCGTCGACAAACTGCGGAAACGCGAAGTGCGTGACGTCATTCGTGTAACCGCCGCGCCAATTGTGCAAAATCATGTTGAGCTGAATGTGAATTCGTTCCACCTCAATTGGGAGATCGGGGCCTCCGGAGGCTCCTCCCGTACCGAAGGAATTCCGTTTCGCAGGATCGACGGGCGCGGGCGCTTTAGTCGACTTTCGCTGAGCACCGGCACGCTCCAGAATCGCCACCATCCGGTCGTTTCGGGGCAGAGATGCGACGTCAAGCGGCGACCAGTTGTGAAGGTCGATCGCGGCGAGATCGGCGCTCTGCGAAATGAGATATTCGACGAATGCGTGTCTCTTGTAGGCGATGGCGTGGAAGATAGCCGTGCGGCCGCGCCGGTCTTTTCCTTCGAGGTCAGCGCCGGCTGCAAGGAGCACCTTCGCCACTTCGATTTGGCCTTTTCTCCCCGCCCAGATCAACCCGGTGAGTCCGTACTTGTCTCGCGTATCCGGGGGCTGCCCGGCACCAACAAGTTCGCGAACAACGTCAGGTTTGCCAGTGCTGCAGGCACGAATGAAGAGGTTCTCGGGTTTCATCGCCATAACGAAAGCATAGCGCGACGCCCTGGCGGAGGCCGCATTCCGCCGCATTATTACAAGGGATCGGCGGGCCGCCGGGTGCCCCAGGTGCGGATTTTCGGACCTGGGATACCTCCGGGTTAGTCGAGAAACGCGATCTGCGGCGCGTGCCGCGCATAGCATTCCCGGTTCTTGGTTACACGATGCCAGCCAGCGAAATAGCTCGTTTTATATTCCCGATGGCGGACTTCGCCGCGCACAAAAACTTCAGCTTCACGCGTAATCCGGAGCCATAGGCCGCCCTTCGGTTCACGCCTGCAAACTGGCAAGCACGGGCTGGGTAAACGACCAATGCGTATGAACGATGCGCCAGCCGTCGCCGCCGTGCCGGTAGACTTCGGTTGTATTCCAGCGCATCTCGTCGCCGCCGCCGCGGGAAACAAAGCAGTAAGTCAGGATCGCGATCTCTCCCCGCACCTTCACCTCGGGATCGACGATCTCGTAACTGTCAATGAAGATCTGACCGCGCAACTCCGCGTAGTACTTCCGCAATGCGCTCAGGCCATCAATCCGCTCGGGCAGAAATGGATCGAAGTAGGCAACATCCGGCGCGGAGATTTCCAGAAACCCGTCCGGATCGCCGCGGCCCCAACGATCGAGCGCGGCTCGCTCCATGTTGATAATTTGCAGAGAGACTTCATCGACCGGCATTTCGAATCACTCCGGAAACTTCACAAAGAACTATAAACCTATCGCTTGGCACCTTGCAGCCGGATGGAGACGTGCACCAGGCTCAGCGCGGCCGGGGTCACGCCGGGAAGGCGGCTGGCCTGGCCGATGGTCGCCGGGCGCACCCGCTCCAGCGTCTCGCGCATCTCCCGCGAAAGCCCGCTGATGGCGCCATAATCGAGCCACTCGGGAATCGCAACCCCCTCGGCCGCCTTCAGCTTGACGATGGATTTCTTCTGCTGCTCCAGGTAGCCGGCAAACTTGATCTCGGTTTCCACGGCGCGGGCCTCGTTGCGCAGCGCCGCTCGCGCTTCGGGAGTCAGGCTGGGCCGATCCATCCACTCCGCCAGCAGCGGATCGGCCACAAGCTCATCCCGCACCGCGCCCAGCACTGCCTCGATGCTCACCTCGGGCCGCTTCAGCAGTTGCGCCCAGGTCAATCCAGCCGTCGCCGTCAGTTCGCCCAGACCTGCGGCCCGCAGCCCTTCCGGGGTCACTTTGCCTGTCACAAGCAACCGCTCCAGCGCGTTCATGCGCGCTTGCTTTCGCTCATACTCCGCCCAGGCTTCATCGCCGATCAGCCCCAGCCGCCGCCCATGCGGAGTCAGCCGCCGGTCGGCGTTGTCGATGCGCAGGTGCAGCCGGAACTCCGCCCGCGAGGTGAACATCCGGTACGGCTCGTTGGTTCCCTTCGAGATCAGGTCGTCGATCATGACGCCGATGTAGCCCTCGCTCCGGTCCATCGTGAACGGCGGCTCGCCCTTCAGCCACAACGCCGCGTTGATGCCGGCCATGATGCCCTGGCCGGCCGCCTCTTCGTAGCCGCTGGTACCGTTGATCTGTCCCGCAAGATAAAGGCCCGTGAAGCTCTTCACGCGCAAGCCGCGGTCGAGCTCAGTGGCGTCCACGCTGTCGTATTCAATGGCATAGCCGGGGCGCAGCATCTCCGCCTGCTCAAGGCCGGGAATCGAATGCACAATCTCCCACTGCACCTCCATCGGCAGCGAGGTAGACATTCCGTTGATGTAGACCTCGTGCGTGTGCAGCCCCTCCGGCTCCAAAAAGAACTGGTGCTGCGTCTTGTCGGGAAACTTGACGATCTTGTCCTCGATGGACGGGCAATAGCGCGGCCCGATCCCCGCGATCTGCCCCGAGTACATCGCCGAGCGATGCACATTCGCGCGAATGATTCTGAGCGTCTCCGGCGTGGTGAAGGCGATGTGGCAACTGATCTGCGGCTGCACTATCTTCTTCGTCCGGAAGCTGAAGGGCGTGGGCTCCGCGTCGCCGGATTGCTCCTCGAAGGCCTCCCAGCGGATGGTGCGGCCATCCAGCCGCGGCGGCGTCCCTGTCTTCAAACGGCAGGTCCGCAGCCCCAGCGCGCGCAGCGCCTCGCCCAGCAGAACGCTGGCCGGCTCGCCGCTGCGGCCGGCTGGATATTTTTCCTCACCGCAATGAATCAGCCCATTCAGGAATGTGCCGGTCGTAATAATCGTCGCTCCGGCCAGCATCTGCCGCCCATCCCGCAGCTTCAGCCCCAGAATTTTTCTAAGTCCCTTAGTCCCTAGTCCCTCAGTCCCTAGTCCCTGTTCCCTGTTTCCTGTTCCCTCCTCGACAATCAGCCCCACCACCTCAGCCTGCCGGATATGCAGCCCCGGCTGCCCTTCCAGCACCTCGCGCATCCTCACCCGGTAGAGCTGCTTGTCGCACTGCGCCCGAGGACTCCACACCGCCGGCCCGCGCGAGCTATTCAGCAGCCTGAACTGAATGCCCACCGCGTCGGCCACCTCGCCCATCACGCCGCCCAGCGCATCCACCTCGCGCACCAGGTGCCCTTTGGCCACGCCGCCGATCGCCGGATTGCAGCTCATCTGCGCGATCAGGTCCAGGTTCATCGTGATTAGCGCGACTTTGAGCCCCATGCGCGCCGCCGCCATCGCCGCCTCGCATCCAGCGTGCCCTGCGCCCACCACCACCACATCGTATTGTTCAGTAAAAGCCATCTGAAGCTATTCTACGGATTCCTCTCAGCGCCCGTGGAAGGTGCGCTCTGCCGAAGCGCAACAAGCTCCTCTATAATTGTCCCGTCTCCCAAAACAGAGAGAAGGTCGAGGGCTAACGGATTGAAGAACATCTGCATTTGCGGCCAACTGACGGAGGAAGGGACGACGCTGTGCCCGCGCTGTGAGGCTCTGCACATTCTCGGCCTGGGAATGGAAGGGCTGGAATATGACATCCGAAGCGCCTATCGCCTGCTGGTCAAGGTCTGGCATCCGGATCACTTCCAGGACGACCCGAAGTTGAAGGAGGCCGCGGAGACCAAGCTGAAGGACATCCATGCCGCCTTCGATTATCTGACCATGACCTCGACGGACCGAGGCCATGCGCAGCGGCCGGTCTATCTCTCCACCAAATTGGCCCCTGCACCGCCGCCGAACGTGGAGCCCGATACGCCGGCCTTCTCGGCCAGAAAAGCGCGGATTGCGTTTGCCCTGATTCCCGATGCGGCTCCTCCTCAGGGAATCTGGCAAAAGATCAAGGCGCGCCCTCAGAAGGTCATGCTGGTCCTTAAAGAAATCTACAAGGTTCAGGGAAAGGTCAAATTAATCTTGACAATCGCCGCTGTTCTCGTGGTGCTGCTCACCGGCGGATTGATCTGGAGAAGCTCCCGGATGCACTATTCCGCAAGCCGGCAGAGCGGGCAGAATCTCAGCTTTCAGGAGAAGATCAAGCAAGAGATGCGGAGTATGGACCCGCGCAGCCCAGCGCCGAAAGCCAATGCGCCCGCATCCGGCCCGCAAACCGGGCAGCCCCTGCCGCAGACGGCACACACTGCGGCCCATCCGGCTCAGCCCGCGACCATCAAACTCAAGCCCTATGTCACCGTTGGTTCCACCCGGGACGAGGTGCTGGCTCAACAAGGAACTCCGACAGCTTCCTCGGAAGACAAGCTCGTCTACGGAACTTCGGAGTTGTATCTCAAAGACGGCCGCGTCGTTGGCTGGCGTATCGATCCCTTTTCATCCCCGATCCGGGTCAAGCTCTGGCCGCAATCTCCCGTCGATCCCGACCAGGAGTTTTTTACGGTGAACTCATCCAAAGACGAGGTGCTGGTGGTTCAGGGAACCCCAACGAAATTCTCTGAAGATAAGTTTGAGTACGGCGATTCCGTTGTTAATTTCAGAAATAACAGAGTGGTGAATTGGAAAAACGACCCCGGATCGGTCCCGCTCCGGGCGAGATAACCAGCGCGATCCAACTATCTCAATCAACTCATGCACTGTCATCCTGAGCGGAGTTGAAGAATCCGCGATTCGTAATTCTGGCGCCTGTGTGGGATACCACGGTCGATGAGAGGTATGACCTCCATCCTCCAGGTCTGTCCCTGCGTCTAATCTGGTAGAAGGCAAGCTGCGAGGGAGAAAAGTAGAGTGCGCAATCGATGGAGCATAGCATTTCTGGCGGCCGGGCTGGTCTTGGCCGCGGCGGCACAGGAGAAAGACAGCTTCACGCCGATGGCCCTCGACGCGGGCATCGGGCGCATGGACATCTCCGAGCCGGCGACCGCTCCCGATGAGATTATCCGCCAGTTTGCCGCCAAGGAGAGCGAGTTCCAGCAGGCGCTGAACCACTACACCTATCGGCGCATCGCCCGCGTGCAGACCATCGACGACGACAACAAGGTGGATGGCGAGTACTACGAGGTGGACGATGTGATCTTCGACTCCACTGGCAAGCGCACTGAGAAGGTGGTCTACGCGCCGACCAACACCTTGCAGCGGATCGCCATGTCGCCCTCCGATTTTCAGGACATCCAGCACGGCTACCCCTTCGTGCTCACCGCCGAGGAGATCGGCCAGTACAACGTCAAATATGTGGGCCGGCAAAAGGTGGATGAGATCGACTGCTACGTCTTCGACGTCGGCCCCAAACTCATCGAAAAGAAACATCGCTATCTGCTGGGGCGCATCTGGGTGGACGCCACCGACCTGCAGATCGTAGTGACCAATGGCCGCATGGTTCCCGACGACACGCGCAAGAACAGCGAAGACCTGCATCCGCCCTTCATGACCTGGCGGCAGCAGGTGGACGGCCACTACTGGTTCCCGGTCTACACCAAGGGCGAAGGCGTTCTGCACTTCAGCGGCGGCCACAACTTCATGGCGCAGGACGTGCATATCCGCGACATCATCAAGTACACCGACTACAAGCAGTTCGGCTCGACGATGAAGATTATCTATGAAGGCAAGGACATTACGCCGCCGGAGAAGCAGAAATAGGGGCAGCGGGAGTACACGGATAGCCCTATGAGAATCAAAACTGGATGGAATTTCAGAAAGCAGGGAAGGAATTTGGTAGCGCTACCGTCTACCGATTAAGAGATGTATATATTTGATAATACATGGTATATTCAGTAGGACTCTTGAGAGTTGCCCCACAAGTTGCCCCCGCAATTGCTCGCCTGCCTAAGAATTTGCGAGTGTCTTGCAAGCTGTATTTGGTGCGCGTTCCGGCAACGGCAAGGGTGGGCTGCCACGCTCCCCGGCTGCCCCTCATTCCGTTTGTGGATAGACAGCTCGCACTGGAATCTCCGTCTAGGTGCCCATGGACAATTCCGCGGCGCAGTGCGGATGCTTGATGGACCACGGCGCGCTGGCCTCTGGCAGCCCAGTACGTGTCTTCTCTAGTGCCGCGTGCCTCTCTATTGGGTCGTTCTCCGGACTCGAAGGACAAGGCTAAGCCCGACGGACTAGAGGAAGAAGAGTTCGACCGAGGTCCGTTACTCTTCTATGAAAGATCCACCGTCGAAAGCTCTCTTCGCACTTTTCAACGCTTCGTTATATTGCCACTGATAGTGCTTCTTGAGGAAAAGACGCTTCTTGCGGATCGCCTCGTCAGATTTAGCTTCTGAATCAAGATGATCCCCTATCGCATAGAGCAGCTCACCCATCTGTCCGTCGCAATACTGGTTGGTTTTCAATCGAACGAATTCCGAAGCCATGACCAACCAATAATCCGCATGAATCTTGGCCTTATGGCCAGTCTTCCCAAAGCTGCGCACGTAAAATCCGTACACCACCGAGAACGCGAGGAGCTTCTTTGGAAGCTCTCGGTACTTGGAGGTATAGGGGGGCAGAAAGTCGGCAAACGGTCCTTGGAATACTTCTGATTCCAGCCTGACTCCGAATGCGGCGGCCTCAGTCGCCACTTTAGCGACCTTCTCCATCTGCTCAAAATATGGATCGCTTCCTCCCTCTTGCATTGTCGCCTCGTAAATCTTGAGCAGTAGGACTAGAGACATCCTGTCTCCGTCGTCGAGTCCTCTAAGGGGGGCATCACAATGAAGAGATTCAAATGCTTTGGCTGTGAGGTCAGCGAGATCACCGAGCATGGACAATGGAATTCCTCGCAGACCGGACAAAAGTTCGTCCGAGGTTCTGTCCTTTGTGCTTCCTCCTTCCAATTTTAAGCTCCAATAAGACTTTCAGAGGGGTTCCAACATGTCCAACATGATTCTCCGACTTCCAGCAGTGAAGACCCGAACCGGGCTCTCTCGATCCACAATCTACCTGCGCGTCGCGGCCGGCAATTTCCCGAAGCCCATTTCTTTGGGTGCTCGCGCTGTCGGTTGGGTCGATGCCGAAGTGGAGGCCTGGCTCGCCGGCCAGATTGAACTGAGCCGCAGGACTCAGGGAGAACGGCTGCGGGCGCCGGAGGTCCGCTGATGACCGCCGAAGCCTTCGCTGTACTCCCCCCGGAGATCGTCACCGCCGCTGGCCGTGGCTGGCACATTCTCCCGGTTCAAGCGTTTGGAAAGCTGCCCCTGGTGAAGGGCTGGCCGAAAGAGGCTACCAGCGACATTGCACAGCTTGAGGCTTGGCAGCACCAGTACCCGGCTTGCAATTGGGGTTTGGCAACGGGCACGGCTTCCGGCCTGGTGGTGATTGACGTTGACGGCGCGGAAGGCCGCGCATCATTGGCGGACCTGGAGCGGCAAGGTTTCACGCTTCCTGCAACGCTCACAGTGAACACGGGGCGTACGGATGGGGGAGAACATCGTTATTACCGCCCGCCGTCCGGGGATGAAATTCGCAATGACCAATCCGGCAAGATCGGCGCGCACATTGATGTGAGGGGCACAGGCGGCTTCGTAGTGTGCCCACCGTCCGTTCATGCCAGTGGGAAACAGTATCGCTTCATTGACCCATCCGTGCCGGTTGCGAACTTGCCCGGTTGGGTAATCGTGCGGCTCACAGTGTGTTCGCCTATACCCACCGCAACGGCACAGGCAAGCCCGCAAGCCGTGGGGAAAGGTGGGCGCACAAACAGGCTGGTTAGTCTGGCGGGAACCCTGAGAAAGCGGGGAGCGGCCCCGGCAACCATCGAAGCCGCGCTGCTTGCAGAGAATGCCACTTTTGCTCCGCCCTTGCCAGAGGCAAAGGTGCGAACAATCGCGGCGGACATTATGAAGCGGTATCCAGCCGGTGAGGCCAATGCGCCTCTGGTTTCAACTGTGCCGCCCATGACACCGGAAGAGGCGGCTAGGGTCACCGGAGAGTTGCTCGAAACCTGCCGAGCCTGGATTCGGCGCTACATCGTTGTGTCGGACGAGCAAGCCGTCATCATGGCCGCATGGACGCTGCATACTTATGCCTTCGATGCGGCTCAGATAACGCCATACATCCATATCACCGCACCAGAGCGCGAATGTGGAAAGTCGCTCCTGATGGAATCCTTAGCGGCCCTTGCAGCCGTGCCCATTTGCTCCGGAGGTATGACAGCAGCCGCGCTGGTGCGCACCATCGAAGCCAAGAGACCAACAATTTTCCTGGACGAAATGGATGCACAACTCGGTGGGGATAAGGAATATGCGGAAGCTATTCGCGGAATCCTGAATGTTGGCTTTAGCAAGGACGGGGTCTTTTACAAATGCGTCGGCAAGAATTTTGACCTGAAAGATTTCCATGTCTTTTGCCCAAAGTGCTTCGCCGGGATCGGACAGTTGCCCGACACGGTGTCCAGCCGCTCCATCGTTATCGAGATGCGCCGGAAGCTGTCGGAAGAGTCCGTCGAACCATTCCGCCAAAATGCGGTGAAGGCCGCCGCGGCTCCAATCCGAGAGGCATTGGGAGCATGGGCGGCGCGGGGTTCCGTTGTCCTGCTCCGAGAGATCAAACCGGCTGCAATTCCAAGCCTTAGTGATCGCCAGAATGACATTGCCGAGCCTCTGCTGTGTATTGCGCAGCTCGCCGAGGATGGATGGCACCAAAGGCTCACCGGGGCCTTGCAGACCATCTTCAAGGCCGCTGGCACGGCAAACACATCCAGCGGGGCTACCCTGTTGGCCGATATTCGCGCCGTCTTCGATGGGGGCACGGCGGAACAGATTCCATCAAAAACTCTTGCCGAAAAACTCTGCGAGATCGAAGGCCGCCCCTGGGCTGAGTTTTCTCACGGGAAGGGATTGACTGCCAACAATCTGGCACGGCAACTCAAGAAATTCAAAATCTATCCGGTGAAGATTCGGTTAGGACCTGCCGAGACGGCGCAAGGCTATCGCCGGGGGGATTTTGAGGACGCCTGGTCCCGGTATTGCCTACTCCCCCCAATTCAAACCGGAACAACGGAACACTCAGCGTCTTTATTGGCTAAAACCGCGTTTTCAAACCGGAACACACATTCCTCTGTTCCGGTTGCAAAAAGTGCCTCAAAGCCGCATGAACAAAGGGGTGTTCCACTTGTTTCGGTTCAAAACGGGGGGAAGGCCGTTTCAGAGGTGAGAATATGAGCACAGCCCTGGAACTGATTCGGGCAGTGGAAGCAAATGGCGGTCGGATTCGAGTCGAGGACGGGTGGCTGGTAATCGCGCCCGAAGATGCCGCCGCGCCGGTGATGGAAGAGCTACGCTAGCACAAGGCCGAGATTATCGAGTTGCTCGAATCGGCCAGCATCCCGCCCGACAACCCTGCAGAATGGCGGAAACCGTTCGCGAAATGGCTGAACTCCGCCTGTGTGCGTCACCCGCGATGCTTTGGCGGCGTGGGCTGTCTGCACATTGCCTTCTGCGAGTGGGAAGTCCGGCAGGGCGGAGTTCCATGCCCCCGTGATACTTTCGAGCACCTGCTCGATGAGTCGCGCTTTCTGGTAGGCGAAGTGGCCGGCGTGGCGCTGGTATCGGATCTGACGTCCCGGGAAGATGCAGAGGCGGTGGGATTGCGGCCAGGAGCGGGCGGCAATTCACTGTCGGCCCAAAAGTGATGCTGCATGGTTGCCGCTTCGGCCAGCCCGCCACGCAAGCTGGATTCCAAAACCGGCTCCACAAAAGACGAATGTCCCCGACGGGCGCCCTTTCTGCGAGCCGGTACCGTGCACACAAACTCTCGGTTCCCGCAAAAATTCTGAGAAAAATCGAAAATCCATGAGGGTCGGTGCGCCGCAGAGGAGCTTTGGCAGCGCCTGGATCCAGCCAAATTAAGCCAGGATCCGGTTGAATCCCGCAACTCGTTCCTACCGCAGTGCGGCTCTTGATTCCAGCTCAATTCGGCCACGTTCGCCTCTCAACTCTGCCTCGACCACGGCGACTGCAGAGAAGTAATTCCAGAAGCAAAACTGAGAATTGCTTGGGAAAGCCACTCATTGCGCGCCCTCTAATACTCAAACTTCCAACTTGCAGGACACTCGGCTTCGTCCAGAACCAGCTGCTCGCTCCTCTCGAACGCGGGCTCGTGAATCATAAAGTATTGAAGAGCATCAGAGCCGGTATTGATTGGCTGATACCAAAGATGTGTCGGAATCGCGATGAACTGAAAGGAATTCTCATCCGTGACCTTAATTGGCACGGTTTCAAAGCCTCGTGTTGGATCGAGACGATGAAACCGCCCCTCGCCTCGAAAGAAGAGACAATAGACGCTCCCACCCAAGTGACGATGGACCTCGTTCGGTTGGCCCCTTGGAGGTACGGCGGCCCAAATTGCGCTTTGAGTCGGGGTAGCATGTACATCGGCGACCGTCGAACCGCACGAAGCAGTAAACATGCGTAGGCGTGCATCCTCGCAGTTCAGGTCCTGCGCAATATCGTAGACCATTTTCGCGCGACTGTATTTCAGCATGTCTCTTTCGCTTAATCCGAAGAATTCCGCTGCCCGGGTCCAGACTGGCATTCGCGCGTCCGATGGCTTCGCTTGCATCATTTCAATCAATCCATCGCCGTTCGTGTCCCTATATACGGCGGACTCGAATGCTAGCTCGGCGGAGGTCACACCCTTCTGGGAGTAACGCAACGCAAGCTCCAGAAAGTCTGCGGTAACCGTAGTTGCTAGTTCGCGATCGCCGACCGTAACGCGTGAATCTGTAATCAACGGATCGCTGCGATTGGCTCGATATAACAGCGATGTTGCTGGCGTATACTGCGATGCGGCGAAATGAAGTGTCAAGGTAATCATCGTAATCATCGAAAAAGACACTACGAAGTTGGCGAAGCAGTGCGCCGTCTTATATTTTCAAGAATCAGGTTCTGGTATTCCTCGGCGATCGATCTTGGATCACGAGCAAGATAGATGTCGCGTCCCACAATTTCGTAGTCTGCGCCAGCCGCCGCCGCGCCCCCCGGCTCACCGCCCTGGGCACCGATGCCGCATGAAACTAGACAGGCGGAAGGCCCAAGTTCGCGCCGGACATATGCCACCAAAGACGGATAGTTGCCCGGAACTTGTAGATTCATGCAGCCACATGTTTTCGCAGTGTGAATCGCACCGGATACCGAGGTCGTTGCATTGCGCTCGTCTGCGGCCGTGAGACCGGTCAGAAGGAACAGCTCAAGAGATGGAAATGTCGTCATGCATTGTGACAGCACAATAGGACCTACGTCCTCCCATATCGTAATCGCCTGTGCACCTTGATCTTTGAATGTGGAGATCATCCCTTGAGCAATGTGGAGCGCATCGTGGATCTTCGCATCGAGCAGGATTGGCACGGACGTCACCTTCGCAATGCTGCGAACGACCGCTGGTCCTTCCCCTGAGCGAAGCATTAGTTGCCACCCGATTTTAACGGCTGCAATGAATGGTGCCGTAGCTTCCAGCAGCTCCTTCGCTTCGGTCACGGAGTTCACGTCTAAGGCGAGCATCAGGCCATGGTGTCCCCGAAGTGTAGGAGTTCTCTCGGTCATGATCTGTCCTTCTCCGCGGCATCAGATCGGGCGCGGTTAACGGTTGCGGAGAGCTTAATAGTAGCCGCCCTCGCCATGTCTTGGAATGCTTCCTCTCGCGCCGGGACCTGCCGATATGCAAAGATCAAGCTCCTGGACGCAGACACCAGCGCGCCGGAGCCACGCTCATCGAAAAACACAGAGAGTTGATTAGTATCACCCCCTTGGGCGCCAACGCCAGGCACGAGAAGGAAAGCACTTGGCATGAGACGGCGAAGAGCCACAGCTTCTCGCGGCGCGGTGGCACCTACGACCGCTCCAACTGCGGAGTATCGGCTCCCTTCGGTTAACGCTGCTCCCCACTCCTGCACCTTCTTAGCAACAATATGACACAACGGCTCTGTATTGCCAGTGTTGCTGAGTACGGGTAAGTCCTGGAACTCTGCGGCCGAAGGGTTCGAAGTGCGCACTACTACGAAGATTCCCTTGCCAGTTGCTGCGGCGGCCTGGACAAAGGGAAGGACTCCGTCCGATCCCAAATAAGGGTTGACGGTGAGAGCATCGACGTTGAATGGACAGTCCCTGGAGGCGTGAGGGCCTATCGGTCCAAGGTAGCTCTCCGCGTAGGCTACAGCGGTAGATTCGATGTCATTGCGTTTGGCATCGCAAATCACAATAAGGCCCTTTTGCCGGGCATAGTCTATCGTGCGCTGCAACGCGATGAGTCCCGGCGGCCCAAGAGCTTCATAAAACGCCACTTGAGGCTTTAATGCGGGAACAACATCGAAAATCGCATCTACGATTTGCCGGCCAAAATCAAAAACAAGATTGGCCGCAGCAGGGAACCAGTCCGCCCCTGAAATGTTGGCCAACCTGTCGGTCAGGTAGTGCGGCAGCAGGTCAATGTCAGGGTCCAGTCCAACCACGACACTACTATTCCTTTTCTCGATAAGCTCACTGAGGCGATCTGCGAAGCCTGGGTTCATATTTGTTTCACCTCCGAATGCGAGTTCGAAAGCAGCGGCCTGAATAGGTCTGTCTTGTCGATGATTGTTTGCACAATCTCGTGCGAAATTCGAGTTCTGGGGATTCCTGGGTAGACAGAATCGGCTTCACCGAGGAATGCACCTCCGACAAGGAGTACATCGGGATTCGCCAGTTCAGCGGCACAAACGTGAAGTAGTGCCATGATCGGATCTATGCGTTCATTCGGGACCGACTCGCTGCTGACGAAGTTTATAGGGTATCCATCGCCAAGAACCTTAATGCTTCCACTGGAAAAAATGTATTCGGTTCCGATATTGTGCTCCTGAATCATTAAAGGCCGATCCGACTGAGCCTGCGTTCCGAAATCTTCTATAGCGAACTCGATGCGTTTGGAACTTACGCTGACAAGTCTCGGTGACCACCCAGCCATCGCAATCGCATCGGCAACTAATACAGATTGTTTCCCAGTGGTGCCAATGACGAAATCAAGATTTATCTTTTGCTCCTTGAACCAAGCAATAGCAGAAGGGATCGAGGGCGCGATAAAGTTCGCCTGCTCCGAATCAGCTAATAGTAGCCGTAGCGGCGACGGGTCGCATACCACTACGCGCGCTTGAAGACGTTTCAGCATGGAAAACATCGCTCTTCCGATCGCCCCGTATCCGATAAGCAGGACACCAGTATTGATCCAAGACAATCCGCCCAGTTTAATGACAATGTTGTTACAGGCAGCTTCGGCCACAAAAGCTGGTTCATACAGCACCTTAGCCTCTGATCGCGCTACGTTGATCAGCGGGAAGGCAAGTCGAGCCTCTTCTCCTTTCCTCTGCATCTCTACCAAGAGATCTTCCGCCTGCCTAGCACCAAAGGTCGTTTGTTCAACGACGCCGCGGATCCGATGAAGATAAGGGCGGAGTTCTTCCGTATTATAGAAAGCAGGAGCCAGGTAACCACCGTCTTCAACGATAATGACCGGTTCATCACCTTCGGCGAGAAAGTCGCGAACTCCAGCCGCGAGTTCTAAGCCGTTAGTAGAACCGACTGGCCCCCAAACTGTTACTCCACGTGATTCAAGTGTGCTCCTCACCAAGTCTCGATTTGAGTATGGGTAGTCTTTGTACAAAGCCAATGTCTTGTGCGGATCCAATCCGCGCAACTCCAGCGCACGCATGAAGGGGAGAAGATCCAGTAAGAAGTGCAATATGACAATCACCCTATAATTCTTGAAAGCATCGTCTTTGCGGAGGGCCTGGCTGTTAAGAACCCGCATCTTGCTGAGCAATTCGTCTATTTCCTCGCAAGTGTATGTGGGTTCTTGGAATCGGAACGCCACTGAAAAATCGACGATAAGGGGGCTCGACCCTACCCGTGGTTTACTCAATGCAGCAGTCCCCGACCTTGGATCGAGGACTGCATCTCTTAGAAAGTCCCCCGGGTCCCAACTGGAATGATTTACCGGCCGACTCATTACTAACTCTAATTCGTACCCGGTTACACATACGAGAAGAGAGCGACCGCTTAATCTCCATTCGTTGCCGGAACGCTTCGCAGACAACGAGAAGGGGAAGTTCACTTCTTCACTTTCACCACTGGGCTGAGGATTAAGCTGGACATGGACTAAACGCTGATTTCCTTTTCGGACAGTAGAAAAGTTGTGGGAGCAATTGCCGAGTTGAGCTTCAACTGGGACAGAAAAGGAAAGATCCTTCGATTCTGAACTTTGCGGATTTCGATTGATAGTGATAGAACGCGCTACCTCGATCTCGCAGGTTCCTGCGTTCAGGCACACACGATCTTTAACAAATATGTCAGGCATATACCCCTTTGAGGGAGAAGTTAAATCTGGGCTACGAGAGCCGGGAGGAGATCTGTGCAATTCCAAGGCTCTGGTTCACGTAATGCCTTTTCGTCAGATTCCCTAAGGCCTCCTGCATTTGCTAAGAAGTCGTCTTTCCGCATGAAGGACGAAGTGCGAATGCCGACAGCCTCCAAATTCGCCCGACCGGAGTCACCTTCGTATACAAATAATGCATGCACCGGCTCGGCTTGGTGCCTGGCAACGATTGCATAGGCATGTGCCAGCGTCTGTCCAGTCGTCAATACGTCGCAGAGAAACAATACACGGTCGTTTGGGCGCAGATCACCCACAACTTGGGAATTGAACAACCGTTTCTCCGGCCGGATCGTAACTCCAGGAACCTTCGTAGCTAGGGAGATTGCGACTTGGCAGGGAACAAGGCCGCTTGGGCCTCTTGAAGATATATCGACAAACGCCAGCCGATCGATTTGAGTGGTCTGCTGAAGTTGTCTAATGTAGTCTGTGAGCATGTTGACGATAAGGCTCGCGGAATCAGGGTGGGTCAGGACGCGCGGTAGATCGATAAAATAGTGACGTCTGCCCCCGCCGGTCAGGCTGTGTTCGCTGCAAGTCAATCCCGCGCTCAGAGCAGGTGCAAGCCGTCTCTTGTCTTCCGCGGTCAAGATTCCAGAACCGTACAAGCTTTGAAATCTCATGTCAGGATCCTTCCCTTCTGTTCAGCCGCTCAATGGCCGAAAAATATTCGGCTGCAAGAGCGCTGCACTTTTCGAACGTGTCGGAAAAATCACTCGGTGTCGATGCCAAGTCACTCGCCAATGACCGGAACGCCGCACGCAAACCGCGCTGAACATTTGCCCGAGCGGTATCAAGTTCCACTCCGAGTGCGTCGTAAGGGACGTCACCCGCAAGATTCTCCGTTATGTCCTTGATGATCAACACCAAAAATGATAAACAGAGTCGCAGATTTCCATCTGTGGAAATCAGGACATGCTCAACATTCATCTTAAACTCTGCCGTAGGGCGGAAGAAAAAGTCAGCGGCTGGTGCTTCCATCGCCTCAGCCGCAAGCGAAGCCGATTGCCTGATGTCTGCAACTACCCACGCTCTCACTTCAGCATTCCCGGGTAGGCTTAGAATCTGCATCATTGCTCCAGTTTCTCGACCGACTGTCGCCTTCGCAGACTGCGATTAGCCAAGCGCCGAGCCAATGTTGTCCGATAGCCAATATCGGACGACTCGCAATTCTCCCTCTTTTGGCTTACCGCAGTCAATCTTTTACCTCTTGGCCATCGGAAAACAGCCTTTCAACGGAGACCCCAAGAGTCTTCGCAATGCGTGCTTGGCTAATCTCGGATACGGACAGGCCGCGCTCAGCTTTACGAACCGTCTGGGCAGAGACCTCGGCCCGGCGGGCAAGCTCCTCCATGGTCCAGCCCTTTTCCTCAACCCGAATCTTCCGCAGGGTTCCATTCGCGGGCAATACGCCGTTTTTGAGCTCGTTCTGTGGCACATATGTTTATATACGATTATTCCATTGATTTGTCAACAGTATTGTTCGTGAGTGAACAATACTGTTTATGAGTGAGCAGTATTGCTTATGAGTGAACAGACACTATATATATCGACATATATCGCTTGTTATACCTTTACATCGCATTGTTCAGTTTCCAAAAATCCGCAAGCATCCATCCACTTAAGCCGCAAGCATTAAACCAGAATTTCCCTTTTCGGCCCCGATTCGACAGTTCTATCGCTCTTGAGGCAGATTGCAAGGCGAAAAGAACAAAAGCGCAGAATAAACTAGCATCTGCGGCAGGAAATCCGGGCGATTCGCTGCCATTCCTGTTGCGCTCGTATCATCGAGCGCCCTCCACCAGTACGCAGCCGCGCGGCTAAATCCTCTACCGTCCTGTCCCGGAACCCGGACTGAGGTCGTGCGGGCATGCAGGCACCGGCAATGCCGGCCAGGTCGGACGGAATAATTCAAAAACCTGAAGTTCCACAAATCAGTAATAAAAAACGCCCATTCCGATGGCGAGGGTCGATCCCAGGTTCGATCCGGGGATCCGCGTCAGAATGCCGACTCTTCATTTAGTGATTCGGGCGCCACTTCCGGGCCGAGCCTCAATACGGCTGGGCGGCGGCTGGATCAGGTTCGAAATCGGAACCTGCGCATCTTCCCATGCCCGTGAAGCGTCTCGGAATCCCAAGTACCAAAAGCGGGAACAGGAGCATGCGACATCGAAGGCCCTTCCGCCAAAATCCCGCTTATTGCGGACTTTACCGAGGAGCCCAGCACGTCACCGAAGATCTCCAAACGTTGTGATTTCTGGATCTCCCGAAAGCCAATCCCGAGCGCAAAGGACGCCATCCGGATTAGCACCAAATCAGATCCGTGTTACTCTCGCTCCGCTAAGGTTATAGCAGGCCGGCCGATTTTGACCGTCCGGGTGGGTTCGCGATACTCCCTCCCAAATGAAAAAAGGATCGCTTGAGCAGGGCAGTGTACTCACAGAGGCAGAGATGAAGATTGTTCACAGCGAAATCCGGGCAACGGGCGTCTACTTGATGGCGCAATGCGGCTACGTCCCGGTCGAATGGCACACCGCGCAAGCGGCGACAGACTAAGCTGGCAGGACTGACTTCAAGACACTGAGAGCTATAACCACGAGAGCGGGGAGAAACCCTGGTGGTGCCGGGGGAAGCCGCGTATTCCCTTAATGTCTCTGAATCTCTCCCACTACGGGTGGCTTCGCAAACCCTGAAATCGTTGGCTGGCAGGACTACGATCAGCAACTGGAGAGCCGGAATAATGCGTGGTACTCTCAACAGTGCGGTCCGGATGACCGTGTCCTGGGAGAACATCGACCAAGCGAGCGGGCACGTTCCCCCATGGCTTTGTTGAGGGCTGAAAATGCACTGGCTCCGCACTAATGGTGCGTTTACAAAGTTCAAAAAAGGGAATGCACCAATAGTGCAGACAAGGAGGTAAGCTGTGGCGAATCAATACGGAAGGCCGATGGAGGGGGAGCGATACACTCCCAAGTATTCGCGCGATTACCCTGCCCTGCCCTCTGGTTTGCTGCCCTTGCCGTACTATCCGAACCTGAAGAGAGAGCTTCGATCAGTGACGGGCGCGCTGGTCCTGACTTACCTTGAAATCTACCATCCGCCCTTGCAGGACGCATCTGGTGCCCTTCTCAGCGCGCCTGTGACCCTCCACCTGGACCAGATTTCAGAGGATCTACAGATCTCCCGCAGGACTCTATTCACTGCCCTGTGTGTGCTCGCAGCCCGGTGGGGAAGCGAAGAGGCTTGTGTGCGCGCAGCCCGCGCCGGCCGCGAGTTTCTCAATCCTGCACACACCATCAATGGGCGGACGAAGTTTTACTCGGTCACCGGCGCAATCGGCTATATCCCTCACACAATCGTCCAGCTACGCCGGAACTTTTCGCTCATCTCATACACGCTTAAAAAGGCGGGAATCACCTCGCTCACGCAACAGGAGTTCATTGGCATAGACCATTTCAAGACTTTGGACGCCGCCGCCATTTCAACGCCAGCTGCGCACATTCTGGCACAAAAGGAATCACCCTCGGAGATTCTGTTGCGGACATCTGTGCTTGCGGGGGATCGGCGGAGCACACGTTATCCGCGGCTGCGCGCGGCTGTCGGGACTGGCATAGCGCCGGCGAGTGTGCCCAAAGTGCGCCGAAATCCTGGGACAAGCATGTCGGACAGTGAAGACTGGCGCGAGCTGAGTTCTCGATAAGTTCTGGGGATGCTCGTGCCAGTCGCAGTTCTTCATTATTTATCTGGGTTGCTTCCGGGGAGTATCTTTTCTTGCGGGTGGTACCTGTTGGGGTTCACCTGTGTCCGGGTTTGGTCTGGGCTCAGCCCAGCCTGCTGGTTCTGAGCAGACTCAAGATCGTCGCCTCGACCGACCACCGATATGCATGTTGAAGTGCCGACCGTGACCATAGTCTTCGATTCGAAGATGGCGCCGGGTGGGTGGGACCTTTGAGCCTTGGCCGACAGGTTACGAATGCGGCTGAGTCCTCCTCCTCGAAGGTCTGTTCGTTCTCTATTCGTTCCAGTTCCAATCCGGTCGCTGGGCCGGAGTAGCTAACCCAGGCGTCCAGTCCGGGGAGGGCATGACCATCCTCTCGCTCGTCGTGAACATCTTTATTACTGCCTTCATGACTTCCAGCGGTTGTTGGTGATCCAGGTCTTGTAGATTCAGGTTCGGGTCCGCGGAGTGGAGTTGGTTGACCAGCGGTATCGGGGGAGACACTTCCAGTAGATCCTGAAGGTCGCAGTAATACATCGGCAGGTCCATTTCCCGGCCCAGCATTTCCGCTTGGTCCCAGTGTTCCTCCACGAACTGAATTACCAGGCTGCACAGTTGGGTTTTGAGCAGTTCCGGGCTGATGTTGCCCAGCGCCTGCTTCGCTTCCAGGTCGAGCTTCGGCTCTTTGGATTTGCGATCTGCTTTGCTCGACCGGCTTGAGTAGGTCATAGGCTTCCTCCAGGCGAGCCACTCGGAAACAAGTGTACATCAATGTGACTCATTGGGTGTGTACTCATTGTCTGAGGGCCGCGATGATTTCAGGTGATGCCTGTCAACATTCGGATTCGGTTTGGCCGTGCGATTCGCCGCATACGCGAGGCGCAGGAGATCAATCAAGAAGAGGCGGCGGAGCGTTGCGGGCTGCACCGGACGTACTACAGTGGCATTGAGCGCGGAGTCCGAAACGTCTCGCTCGTAAACATCGAAAAGGTGTCCAAAGGCCTGAAAACGTCTTTGCCTGACCTGTTCAGCCGTCTATAAGGGCAGTCCTTGAACTACGTTCGCCTATGATGGTAAGGCCAAGAGAAACTGCTATTCCTCGTCGGAATCCTCCAATGGATCGTATTCCTGCACAACTACATTCCCTTCCAATCTCTTATGGATTTCGTGGTGAGCGTACGTGATCGCGCGTGTTGAAAACACCTGGAAGCTGTCTGCAACATAATTCAAGGGAAACAAAGGATTGCCCAATTCGTCTCTGGAAGGCTGCGGGAACACGACGATATTGACACCCTCTGCGCGCTGTACGGAGCTGAACAGCACACCATCAAACGGCGGCTCTTGTTCGTGAGCCAGGTACTCCGCCATCGTCTGCGTGATGAGGTAGTCTGCCTCCCGACCAGGAATTATAGGTTTTGAGATTAACCTGCCCAAGCGGCGCAAGAAGGCAAATCGCTCAGTCTCTTCTGTAAAATCGGACTGAAAGTAGCTTAACGGTCGATAGACACCGCTAAAGCGAGTGAAGTCGAGCAGGCGTAGTGGTCTCGACGTTTGCATCGCTATCACTGCCGATTCGCCACCCAACGGAGGACGTATTTCAGCTAGGCACGTCTCTACGTCTTTGGCTCCATAAAACATCGAGACTCCCTCTGAATTCATTCGGCCTGTCCTCGCTCTCTTGGGAGGTGGAGGACCAACGTTCAAAAAAGGGTCTTTCAGCATCGATACAAGCTGTTCGTCGGAATCACAACCACGGGCTCGGTATATCAATGAACCCTGAGCCAACAACTCGACAACGCTGCTGCGCTCATGGGAATCCGTGCCCCAACACTTCATCTTATCGATGTCACCAAAGAGCTCTTTGAACAGAAGCCGAGCCGCATGGCTGAAGAATCTATGCCCGTGCTTTAAGTCCTGTAATACATCATCCCATTGCATCTGGCGCGCATAAGTAAACACTGGTTTTTCGACGTAGTTGGCGGTGTCCTCGAAAAACGGAATATCTCCGTCCGGAGGCCATACAACTTCAGCATCTATGACAGCTCTGACTATCTCATCATTGAAGTCAAAATACTGGCCCAGAATTTCTTGGACGACAAATTCGAGGGGTTCCCCCTCTTGTACAAACCAGTCATCATCATCTGGGCCAGATCGACGAACCTCATCTCCCTGAGCATAGTGTTCTTGGATTTTCGCCCCTAGGATCTCTCCAAGACGGGATAATGAATAGGTCTTTGGCTGCTCTACACCGCAAACCTCGCAGAGTGCTGGATCACCGTCGTCCGTTACCACTTGTCGGAGATATTCATCCTCAAAGCAGGAGGCGCATACTGCTTTTTCCTGTCCGTCAATCTCAGCCACATTTGCCTCCAGAGAACAGCATCAGCAACACGTTCGAAGGGTCTATCCTCCATCAACCAAATGAATCTTTCGGAAGAAGTTCACACTAGACGTTCGGCCAATTAGCCGACAGAGCTTCCGCCTGTTCCAGTATTGTCTTGGTAGCTTTTTCCTGCTTGTCAGGCGGATAACCGTATTTCCGAAGGATGCGCTTAACGAGCACCCGAAGGTGCGCGCGAACATTCTCGCGGACGGTCCAGTCGATGGTCGTGTTCCGGCGCACCGTATCCACCAGTTCACGGGCGATTGTCTTGAGCGTAGTGTCACCAAGCACCTTCACGGCGCTGTCGTTCACTTCCAGGGCATCGTAAAAGGCAACCTCATCCTCCGAGAGGCCCAGTTGGGCACCCTTCTCTGACTCTTCGCGCATCTGCTTGGCGAGGGCAATCAATTCCTCGATTACCTGGGCAGTCTGTACCGCGCGGTTCTGGTACTTCCTTATAGTGCCATCGAGCAGTTCGGAGAACAGCTTGGACTTGACCACATTCCGCCGGGAGCGCGTCTTGATCTCATCGTTCAACAACTTGCGCAGCAGTTCGACGGCAAGGTTCTTCTGCGGAAGATTGCTGACCTCGGCGAGGAACTCATCCGACAAGATCGAGATGTCTGGCTTTTTGAGTCCCGCCGCGGCGAAGATGTCCACCACCTGGTCGGAGACAATGGCCCTGGAGATGATCTGCCGAATGGCGGCTTCCAGTTCGTGCTCCGGCCGGGCCTGTTGGTTTGCTGCCTTCGTTAGTACGGCCCGAACTGATTGGAAGAAGCCCACATCGTCGCGAATCTTGATCGCCTCTTCGTGCGGTACTGAAAGAGCGAATGCCATCGAGAGATCGGTAACCGCCTTGATGAACCGATTCTTGCCATCCTCCCGGCTGAGGATGTGCTCCTGCGCATTGGGTAGAAGCGCCAGGCGTGCCGTCGGCGAGTCACCCGCCCATGCTGACCAGTCGAAGCCATGGAAGAGACCGCAGCACACCTCGTACTTCTCCAGCATGGCCGCGACGGCCTCTTCCTGCGGAATATCTGTGCGGCCCGCCCCGCCGCTCTCGGTATAGATGCTCAGAGCCTGCTTCAGTTCCTGGGCAATTCCCAGGTAGTCCACCACCAAGCCGCCGGGCTTGTCTTTGAAGACGCGGTTCACCCTGGCGATAGCCTGCATTAGCCCGTGCCCGCGCATCGGCTTGTCCACGTACATGGTGTGCAGCGGCGGCACATCGAAACCGGTCAGCCACATGTCGCGCACGATCACAACCTTGAACGGGTCGCTGGCTTTCTTGAACCGCTTCCCAAGGGCCTCCCGGCGTCGTTTGTCGCGGATGTGCTGCTGCCACTCAGGCCCGTCGGCTGCCGAGCCGGTCATCACAACCTTCAGCACGCCGGCATCGTCGGCTTCATTGTGCCAGTCCGGGCGCAGATTCACAAGCTGCTGGTAAAGTTCCACGCAGATGCGGCGGCTCATGCACACAATCATGGCCTTGCCGTCCATCGCGTCCAGCCGCGCCTCAAAGTGCCGAACCAGGTCATCCGCAACCGTTTTCAGGCGCTTCTCTGTCCCGACCACGGCCTCCAGCGCTGCCCACTTGGTCCGCAGCCTCTCGCGGCGTTCGACCTCTTCGCCCTCCGTCACCTCCTCGAAGTCCTTGTCGATCTTGGGCTTCTCAGTCTCTGGCAGTTGCAGTTTGGCCAGGCGGCTTTCGTAATAGATCGGAACCGTCGCCTTGTCCTCGACGGCACGCTGAATGTCGTAGACGCTGATGTATTCGCCGAAGACCGCACGGGTATTGGCGTCCGCCTTCTCGATGGGGGTGCCGGTGAAGCCGATGAACGATGCATTCGGCAGGGCATCCCGCATGTGGCGGGCAAAGCCGTCGATGAAGTCGTACTGGCTGCGGTGTGCCTCGTCGGCCATCACGATGATGTTGCGCCGGTCGGAGAGCTGGGGATACCGCTCTCCCTCTGCCGGCATGAACTTCTGGATGGTGGTAAATACCACACCGCCAGAGGAGACCTGCAACAGCGCCCGCAGATCCTCGCGATCCTTCGCCTGGACGGGGTCCTGCCGCAGCAGTTCGTGACACCGAGAGAACGTCCCATAGAGCTGGTCGTCCAGGTCGTTTCGGTCGGTGAGCATCACGATGGTGGGGTTCTGCAACCCGGTTTCAAGAACCAGACGCCCGGCATAGAAGGCCATGGTCAGGCTCTTGCCGCTGCCCTGCGTGTGCCACACCACACCTACGCGCCGGTCGCCAGTCTCGTAGGTGGCTTTCAGCGTCTCGGCCAGCGCCCGATTCACGGCGTGGAACTGGTGATACCCGGCGATCTTCTTCGTCAGGATGCCGCCGCCCTCGTCCTCGAAGACGACAAAGTAGCGGATGAAGTCCAGCAGCCGGCGCTTGTCTAACAGCCCCTGGAGAACAACCTGAAGCTGCGGCAGTGCAGCGGGTGCCAGAGCCTCACCCTCGATGGTGCGCCACGGCATAAAACGCTCGGTCGTCGCGGTCAGCGAGCCTACCCTAGCTTCCAGACCGTCGGAAATGATGAGCAGCTCGTTATAAGTGAAGAGCGAGGGAATCTGCGCCTTGTAGGTCTGGATCTGGTCGAAGGCATTCCAGATGGTGGCCTTTTCGTCCGCCGGGTTCTTCAACTCCATCAGGACAATGGGAAGGCCATTCAGGAAGACCAACACATCGGGCCGCCGGTTGTTCTGGCCTTCCACAACGGTGAACTGGTTCACCGCTACCCAGTCGTTGTTGTCCAGATTTTCGAAGTCAATCACCTGGACGAGTGCCCCACCGGTGGTGCCATCCGGGCGTGTGTACTCCACCGGAATTCCATCAACCAGTTTTTGGTGCAGCGTGTGATTACTGGTTGCGATTGTCGTCTCTTCCGACAAAGTGAGCCTGCGGTAGGCATCCTCGATGGCTTCAACAGATAGCCCTGGGTTCAGTCTTTCCAGCGCCTCGCGCAGTCTCCGGTCCAAAATTACGTCGCGATAGCCGCTGCCATCGCGCTCTGCGGCAGTCTGGCCAGCGGCGATTGTCGGGCCGCTCAGAATCACGTAGCCCAAACCCTCAAGCCATTCGAGCGCAGCATCTTCGACCACGGATTCGGTGAACCGGCTCCCGTTGAACTCACCGTTCATCGTTCCAACCCCCTTCGCCACCGAATTCATTGCTCATCTATTAATCCGCTCAACAGAGCCATGATAGATGTGTCGTGATCGCCCTCATACCATATTGGATATACGCGGCGAGATGTCAAGAAACCCTCGCGTTCAATCCGAGCTACATCGGAATCCGGAGATTTCAAGAATGCATAGTGCTTAGGCATCGAATTGTCTTCCCTTGCAACCTCGTCTATGAGACGCACAGTTCTGTCTGGTCCGAGACTGCACCCCATGAAAAGCAAGTTGTTATTCCGATATAAGAGCGAGAGCTCTGCCCTAACCTCGCTGCCCGTTCCATAGGCTACTTCGTATTCAGCGGTCAACAACACTCTTGTTTCTGGGCGACAATAATCACCGTGCAACTTCAATAGGAATCTTGAGCCAGTTGATTTCAGCGGGCGGTACCGGCGTAGATCATGGGTTAAGAGAACATAATCAAAATCGCAAGCGCACACTCCGTGATGGATCTCTAGTATGTTGTCCAGATTCGTAGTCACAATCGTTCCCGAAAAGATGGCCGGGATCAAACGAACTGCTCCAGCGATATTCTCGGGGGAATCTATTCGAAGGTTATACTGAAGCTGCTCATCGAATAGGTTCCTATTCATTCCAGACACCACAAGATCGGCTGCCTCTTCAAATTCTGAGCGATTGAGTAGCTCTTCTAACTCTGTTGGCTCAATCATCGTGTTTGTTCGCAACTTCCTCAAAAGCTCCGACCATACAGGAAGTCCCGATTGAACTGACATGCCTGAGCCGACAAATGGGACAACTTGCTGCCTCTTCGTAGCCTCTTGCAGTTCCCTATATCTATTTTGATTTGAATGTAATGCCAGAATTTGGCTTCTTGCTTCTTCTTGACCAGGATTCCACACTTCGTTTAACCAGGCGTTGGCTTCAGCTTGATAGGCATCAATATCATCTGTCAGGACTTCAAGCGGAAGAAACTCTGTCCCTCCAATAAAGACACCACCTTCAATGTGGGTGCCATCTCGCAGGGCGAAGTAGACGGACTCATTGAAAAGAAGCTCCAGCGCCCGATGCATATTATCTTTCCCCTATCCGCAGATCGCCGGAGATAAGCCTGGGTAAAAACGAATCACGCAGACTGCTCAACGTTCGCGACTCTCGCTCGTTGACAACCACATGGGAGTACAGGGGCCTGACAGCCCTGTCGAAGGCATTCATCAGGGCGGGCGTTGGCACTACAACAGGGATGGGGCGGAAACTTGATTTGCTGATTTCAAGGAAGGTTGAGCCGTTTGCCCTGCTGAGAATTGCCTCGTGGGCGACTTCGGCCCAAAGAAGCAGGAAGAGGTTAGAAACTCCTTCCAACGGTTGCATGGCGATAAATCCCTGATTGATTGCCACCGGGACTTCAGCGACTGCCAGGTACCCGATGGGAGCACGGGAGGACAGGAGCACAGTTCCTGCCGGGAGAAGCCCAGACGAGATTTGCGTCAACCCCGCGTCTGTGATCCTTCGTTCAGACCCAAGTAAGACGGGATTGCTTAGTCCCGAAAGGTCTTTGGGAGTGACCCAGTAATGGGTCCCGTCCTCCCAGTAGGAAGACTCCTTCGTGCTGGGAGTACTCCCGCCTTGAACGATCGCCAGGTCTCCGATTTGCTTGACCATCCACCCCTTTGGAATCTCGCCGAGTTCGGAGTCCTCGAAGGAGTCGGGAAAGAGGGCGGCGATTTGGGCTGGGAGGCCGGGGTCGCGGCCTTCGGCTTTGGCGCGGACGGGATCGAAGTCCACAAACCATGACTTGAAGAGCGCCCGCGCCATCGCCTCTAACGCCTCGTTCATCTTCCGGTTCAGCTCGATCTTATCGTCTAGGGCACCGAGAGCGTTGGCTATTTTAGTTTGTTCAGCAAGCGGTGGCAGAAGTATCGAAAACTCTCGCAAGTATGTGAGGTTGGTCTTTGGAACGCCGGTTACAGATGAGTCTTGAATCAGCTTGGTTCGGCTTGCCGGACTTGAAACGACATAGTAGATGAACAATGGATCGGCCTTCATTCGGTCAACCGAAAGCTTCATTTGGTTCGAGGAGAGAAGAAACCTATCAAACTCATGATGACGAGGAACGATGCCAGTTTGCCCTAAGGTTCCCTTCTTCGTAAAGATAATGTCTTCTGCCTTGCAGGTGCTTCGCGATAGTCGCCGTGCAGTATCTTCGGAAACGAATACGAATTCTTTGTCGCTAAATCGGGTTCCACCGAGAGATAGATTGCTACCTCGGATGACTGGGACCCCGGAGCGCGTGTAGTCGGATGCAGGCAGATTCGATCCAAAAGGGCCGTCTACAAGTCCGTACTCGCGTTGCGCGATAGCCCCGAGCGTGGCTGAACGCCATTCACTATTCGCCATACCCAAGCTCCTTGAGATTGGCGGTGATGACTGCATCCAAACGTGCCGCTTCGGCCTGTTGCTCGCGGAGTATTGCGGCCAGACGAGCCATTTTCTCCTCGAAGGGTTCACCGTCGTCCTCAACAGCTTCGGCCCCGACGTAGCGACCGGGCGTGAGCACATAGCCATGCTTCTGGATTTCGTCGAGCTTGGCTGCCTTGCAGAAACCGGGTACATCGGCGTACTCCCCGGCCCCTCTGTCGCCACGCCATGCGTGGTACGTGCCGGCGATCTGGGCGATGTCTTCGTCCGTCAACTCGCGGTGCACGCGGTCAGTGAGCGTTCCCATTTTGCGGGCATCAATGAAGAGCGTCTCCCCGCGACGGTCGCGGAAGCGCCCGTTCTTCTTGTTGCGGGTGAGAAACCAGAGGCAGACGGGAATCTGTGTGGAGTAGAAGAGCTGGCCGGGCAGGGCCACCATGCAGTCCACAATATCCGCCTCGATCATCCGCTGACGAATCTCGCCCTCGCCGGACTGGCTCGACGACATGGAACCGTTGGCCAAGACAAACCCTGCCAGCCCTGTGGGCGCCAGGTGATAGATGAAGTGCTGCACCCAGGCGAAGTTGGCGTTACCGGCCGGCGGCACACCGTAAACCCAGCGCTTGTCTTCCTTCAGCAGCTCGCCCCGCCAATCGCTGTCGTTGAAAGGCGGATTGGCGAGCACGTAGTCGGCCTTGAGGTCGGGATGTCGGTCGTTGTGGAAGGTGTCGCCGTGGGCAATCTGCGCGTCGATGCCGCGGATGGCGAGGTTCATCTTGGCCAGCCGCCAGGTTGTGTAGTTCGACTCCTGCCCGTAGATGGATATGTCGCCGACCTTGCCGCTGTGAGCCTCGATGAACTTCTCGCTGGAGACGAACATGCCGCCGGAGCCGCAGCAGGGATCATAGACACGGCCCTTGTAGGGCGCAAGCGCCTCGACCAGCACCCGGACCACCCAGGACGGCGTGTAGAACTGCCCGCCCTTCTTGCCCTCAGCGCTGGCGAACATGGCGAGGAAATACTCGTAGACCCGGCCCAAAACGTCCCTGGCGCGGTCGGCGGGGCTGCCCAGGCCGATGTCGCTAACCAGGTTGATGAGCTGGCCGAGCCGCTGCTTGTCGAGGCCGGGGCGGGCGTAGTCCTTGGGGAGCACGCCCTTGAGCGACGGGTTGTCGCGCTCGATGGCGGACATGGCGTCGTCTACGAATGTGCCGATCCGGGGCTGGGGCGCATTGGCCTTCAGATGCTCCCACCGCGCCTCTTTTGGCACCCAGAAGATGCTGGCGGCGCGGTACTCGTCCGCGTCTTCGGGGTCGGCGCCGTCGGCCCGCTGGGCTTCCAGTTCGGCGTGTTTGGCCTCAAAGGCGTCGGAGATGTACTTGAGGAAGATCAGTCCCAGGACGACATGCTTATACTCCGCGGCGTCCATGTTGTTCCGGAGCGCGTCGGCGGTCGCCCAGAGTCTCGATTCAAATCCAAGTGCAGTCGTAGTTCCCACGGTTCTCGCTTCCTTTTCAACTGCTTAGATGGTAGTACCGTTTTACGCCTTCCGCCCAAGGTAATCAAGGAATTCGGAGTGCAAGACAAAACGAGGGTCCTAGCTCCTGAATGTCCATGATCCGCTCTGCGGAGCCAAAGGCCCGCCAAGACGTCCACAGGAACGCGCAGCGCCGCAACGAGTGAAAGAATGTCTCTCAGCGCCATGCCGGGAAAATAGTTCTGGCCGACTGAGCTTCCTCTGGTCAGTCCCCCTTTTCTCCATCCCCTCCACGGTTAGAATTGCTTTGGTTGAGTCGGTTTGAAGCCTTCGGCCTCTTCATGCAATGAATCCACTATGCTTCCGGCCTTCGCTTTATTTGAAACCGAGTGATTGCCGCCGGTTAGAGCACTTCTCTCGAATTCATACAGTTCTGATGTACACTACATCACGAGAAGAAAAAGAGATGACCCCGCCAAAGAAAACCGCAACCCGAACGAAGCGCAGGATCGTTGCTCCCGTAGAGAAGCGTACTCAAATCCGGCTCACCGTCGATTCCAAATTCACCAAGGCTTATTTCTCCCAGCTTTTTGCCGTGCTGAGAATCAGGAAAAAGAACGCTCTCGCCGAGCACATCATCATGAATTTTAGGACCAAGGCTGCTCAGACGCAGATTCTGGCGTTCTATAACGGCCCGTGGCTGGACATTCCATTTCAGAGTATCGACACCTCGTTCGTCTTCCCTTTGACCCACGAAATTGCCGATGAACTGGAGAGAGTGGGCGGGGAGATCCTCGGCGGCGTGAATAAGTCCAAGACGTTTCGCGTGATGGTGGCCTATTTCGCCTTCGTCCATAAGCTAAAGAATCCCAAACAGACGGCCAGCACATAGTCTTTTCAGTCACAGAGCGAAACGATATTGCTCCCGATCCAGGAAAGAAATGTTGCGCGAGTATGACGAGGTCCGTGGGCAGTTATGTCGGGACTCTGAACGGAGTCGTTCCCCGTTTACGAAGAAGTGCCGTTGCCGTTTACGAATCGGCGTGTTGCGGCAGTCTTTCTATTTGGCGATCATTGGGAGCCGTCTCTATTTCGGATTACGGTTCTGAGTGTTGCGTGAATCACGGCAAGAGTCGCATTGAGTTCACGCCCGAGGTCGTCCGCGGTAGATGCCCCGTGATCTGCATGAGCAGAAGGTTTTGAAGGCAGCATAGGCCACTTAGGTGCGCGACAGCCCCGTCGCTCACTCGCGAACGTAGTCGCTTATTAAACGAACATCTTCGCATTTATACGCCGAGGTCAGTCCGGTTATTTGCGCGCGACTTCAGCATTTCTATGGGGTCTCGGGGCGTAGCCCTGAGCAAGATGCGCAACCATTTCTCCGAGTAGCCGAAGGCGGATTGGGGAAATGGTGGTGTATCCACCAAATCCCGACGGGGTTTTGTGGATACAGCGCATACCTTGCCGTGTCATTTAGCGATTTGTGCGTCTTCTAATATAATACATATATGACAGTTACTGTGTAGAATGCGTCTAATGCCTGTGTATGGAAAATGAGGCTCGTCGCAGGATACAGGTGCTCTCGTCGAACAATGTCGAGGAGCTTCGTGCGTTCCTGAATGCAATGGCGAATGAAGCGGAGTCGTTGATGGTGCGTTTGCTGAAAGATTCTATGGATGCTGTGGTCGGTGCGCTCGGTGAGTTCACGCGTAATTCAAATGCAACTTAACCAATGGAGTAAAGGGATGCCGAGAAAGATTCTGAGACTGCCAGTCGTATTGGACCGCACCGGCCTATCACGCAGCACTGTCTATCTGCGCGTCACCGAAGGGAGGTTCCCAAGGCCAGTGTCGCTGGGGGCCAGGGCTGTTGGCTGGATCGAAACAGAGGTAGAGGAGTGGATTGCCCGCCAGATAGAGGTCAGCCGCGAAATCAGAGGGCAACGCACGGTTGTGAGTCCGTTGTCGTCAAGATGACGCCGGAGCGGGATTCCGGCGTGGCAGCCATCTGGGATTGGATTGCTAGGGATGGCCTGATTCTCTGCCGGCCGAGTTGACCGAATGTCTATGCCGCTGTTGCGCGGAAGGGCAGTACCTTCCCGCATTTCAGTTGGTCAAGAAAGTCGGCCCAAGTCTGCATCATTTCCCGGCGCTCCGGCAGGAACGCAGTCCTGTTGTAAGCCCTCCCGTTTGGATCTTTCACCCGGTGGGCCAATTGGTGTTCTATCAAATCGGTCCTGACGCCGAGCACTTCATCGAGAATGGTCCTGGCCGTGGCACGAAAGCCATGGCCGGTCGTCACATCCTTGGCGATCTCCATTGTCCGCATTGCGACAAGAATCGCATTGTCGCTCATGGGCCGTGTGTTGCTCCTGGCGCTCGGAAATACAAAATGTCCATTGCCCGTCAAGGGATATAGTTCGTGCAGGATCGCCACGGCTTGCCGCGACAGGGGCACAATATGCTCAGTCTGGGTTTTGGTCACCATGTAGCGCCACTCGGCTGCATCCAGGTCGATTTGTGACCATTCCGCCTTGCGCAGTTCACCGGGCCGCACAAATAACAAAGGCATGAGGCGCAGGGCACACCGCACGGGAAGCGTCCCGTTGTAGCCCTCAAATGCTCGCAGGATAGTGGCAAGGCTTCCCGGTTCCGTGATTGCGGCAAAGTGCTCACCCTTTACCGGCGGGAGGGCACCCCGAAGATCGCCTGACGGATCACGCTCAGCGCGTCCCGAGGCGACAGCATAGCGGAATACCTGCCCGCAAGAGA
>Ga0302320_10004796_pt1 | contig 30553 bp, 19 predicted proteins | sample Bog_T0_3_FD_202130 | JGI IMG/M metagenome (GOLD analysis project Ga0302320, IMG submission 202130) | Peat permafrost microbial communities from Stordalen Mire near Abisko, Sweden - Bog_T0_3 | ecosystem: Environmental > Terrestrial > Soil > Wetlands > Peat | place: Sweden: Abisko, Stordalen Mire... | reverse complement strand
GGCGGCGTGACCAACAGCGGCGCTTTCACGGTGAACGGCGCGCTCGGCGCCAGCGGCGGCGATTTCACCAACCAGGGCGCGGGCACGCTCGCCGTCTCCGGCGGCAACCTGACCGGCGTCGGCGCTCTGAGCAATACATCGACGGCGGCCGCGGGCGTGTCGGTCGCGGCGACCTACACGCTGGCCACGACCAGCATCGTGAACGGCGACGGAACGATCGCGGCTTCGATCCAGAACTACGGGACCGTCACCGCCGGGACCCTCACCAACAACGCCAACGCGACGTTCGTGAACAACGCGGGCGGGATCGTGACGGCGTCATCGACAATCACCAACGCCGGAACGTATAACAATACGTCGGGAACCACGAACGGCGGGCTGAGCAACACGGGCTCGTTCACGCAGACGACGGGCACATTGAACGGCGGACTGACGAACAGCGGGACCGCTGGCTCCGGCGGCACGATCAACGGCGGTCTGACGAACACCGCCGGGACGACCACCTCGACCGGCACGATCAGCGGCGGCGTGACCAACGCCGGCGGAGCGACCGTCAACGCGGCGGGGACGATCAACGGGACGATCGGCAACAGCGGCGCCTTCAATGTCACCGCGGCGCTGAAGAGCGACAACACGTCGGCGTTCACCAACAATTCGGGCGGCGTGGTCGACATTCAAAACGCGTTCACCCAGGTGCTGAGTTTCAACAACGCGGGAACCGTCACGGTCGAGGCGACGCCGGGTGCGCTCACGGTCGGCACGCTGTCGCAGACGGCGGGAAGCTTCACCAACAAGGGCACGGTGACCGCGACCAACGTCGTCCAGGTGACCGGCGGCACATACGACAACTCCACCGGGACGACCAACGGCGGGCTCAACAATACGGCGACGTTCAAGCAGTCGGTTGGCGGCATTCTCAACGGCGGCCTGACGAATTCGGGGACGGCGACCAACGGCGGGACGATCAACAACGGCTTGAACAATACGGCGGGCACGACGACCAACAGCGGCACGATCAACGGTCTTGCCAACGTGACGGGGGGAACCCTGAACACGACCGGTTCGGCGCTCGGCGGCGTCACCAACTCCGGCGCGACGGTCAACGCATCCGGAACGATTGCGGGAGTCGTCACCAACGGCGGAACGTTCAACGTGACCGCCGCGCTGGCCGACGACGGCGCGTCGGCGTTCAACAACCTCTCCAACGGAACGTTGGACGTTCAGGCCGCGCTCAGCAATGTGGCGACGCTCGGCAACGCAGGGACGGCGACGGTTGAAACGACCGGGTCGATCGCCGCGGCGGCGCTGAACCAGACGGGCGGAACCTTCACCAACCTCGGGACGGTCACCTCTGCGGTCAGCGTCACCGGCGGAACGTTCACCAACAACAAGGCGATCGTCGGCACGGTGAACAACTCGGCGACCTTCACCAACAGTGCGGGAGCGACGGTCTCGGCCCTCGTCACCAACTCGGGAACGGCGACCAATGCGGGAACCATCGACTCGCTTTCCAATACGGGCGGGACGTTCGGCAACACCGGAACGATCACCAACAACGCGTCGGTCACCGGCGGCGTGCTGACGACGTCGAACTCGATCGGCGGAACCCTGACCAATTCGGCGACCGTCATCGCGACGGGGACGATAACCGGAGCGGTCACCAACAACGCGGCCGGCACGCTGGATGTCGGCGCGGTCGGGACGGGCGGCAATACGTTGTCGACCGGCGCGTTCACCAACAACGGCGCGTTGAACGTTGGAACGTCGTTGACGAACAAGCTCACGGTCAATGGCGCGTATGGCGGGTCGGGAACGCTGTTCACGGCGGCCGATCTGACCAGCGGAGCGGCGAATACGGTCACGGTCACCGGCGCGGTGGCCGGCGGCAGCCTGATCGATGTGACGCTCAAGAACCCCTCGGCGGCGTATTTCGGCACGATCACGGTGGCCGACGCCAAGGGAGGCGGGGCGTTCACCGCGGACGGGGTAACCACGAACGCGTTGGCGGCGGCGTCGAGCGCGGGGTTCTACAATTACATCTACACGTCCAAGGCCGGGGCAGGCCCGGAGACTCTGAGCGTCATCGAGCAATTGCCGAAGACTGCGGCGGCGACGGCGCCGTTGACGCAGGTGACCTCGACGGTCGCGGCGTTGAACTCCTCGTTCTTCCAGAACTCGTCGGCTTTCCTCGGCAGCACCCAGAATCCTGAGCCCAACCACTTCTCGGTAGGCGTGTGGAATCGCGACGCCGCCGTGCAGACCACGATCGGCAGCACGAGCACGTTGTCGGGCGCGGGGGTCAGCCAAGGCTCTGACGTCCGCACGATGTTGCAGGGCTTCCAGGTCGGCGTTGACGCGGCGTTGTTCAACATCGACGGCACGGGCATGAACGTCCATGGAGGCGTGACGGCGGGCGAGGTCACGGCGCAGTCGAACGATTTGATGAATGCGGGGACGTCGGCGACGACGGACGTTCCGTTCGCCGGAGTTTATGGCGGGCTTACCGGCAAGGGCTTTACCGGTATCGCGCAAATTCGCTTCGACCAATATCAGATGCATCTGACGAACGTGGCGCAAGGCGTCACCAATCAGGCGCTGTCCGGTCGGGGCGTGAACTTCTCGTTCGACACCAGCTACGTCATGCCGATCGGCGGCAATATGTTCATCGAACCGCAGGGCGGAATCTACGTCTCGCGGGCGAATATGGACCAGGAGACCTTCTCCGCGGGAACGACCTCGTTCGGAAACATTGACAGCATCCTGGGCCGTGTGGGTCTGCGGGCTGGGTACTCGATCGTGGAAGAACATTTCATCGCGCAGCCGTTCGTCGTCGGCAACGCGTTCCATGAGTTCGCCGGGGATTCGCAGACGGTGTTCACGCCGAACGGCGGGTCGGCGCTGTCGCTGTCGACGACTCGCGAAGGCACGTTCGGTCAGGTCGGCGCCGGCGTCGCCTTCCAGGCCCCGGGCACGGGTTGGACCGGCTATGTGCGCGGCGATACCCGGTTTGGCGAGCAAGTGCAGGGCTGGTCGGTGGTGGTGGGCGTCCGTTACACGAACTGACATTGACGCTCGGAGAGGGCGCCGGTTAACGAGAAGCGCGCCGCGACGAGCGGCGCGCTTGTTGTTTGCACGGACGCCGGCCGTGCCGGTTGTCGCGTCGCCGCCCACGAAAACGCCATAAATGGCGCAGCGTTTGGTCTCGATCGTAGCGGCGGCGCCCGCGCCGCCGAGGGCCGCGGCGCGCCGCGCGCAATCCTTCGTCGTCGAACGCGTCGCCGCTCACAGCGTCAGGGGCAATTCTGGGATTTGGGGGCTCGAAATCGCGCGGCGTTGAGCTATAGTGGCTATCCTTTAGGCTCGTCATTGCGTGTCCGGGATGGCCGATTCTCTTTCGCAGGCAAAACGTAGCGCGACTCTGACGACGCCGCTCGGCGCGACCGTTCTCGTGCTCGCACGGATGACGGCGATCGAGGGGCTCAGCGAACTGTTCGAGACCCGCGTCGAAGCGATCTCGACGACGGCCAACCTGGATTTCAATTCGACGCTCGGACTGGGCGCGGCGGTGACCCTCAACTCGCCGGACGGTTCGAAGCGGTATTTCAACGGGCTGATGACCGAGGCCTATTGGCGCGGCGTCGAGCACAAGCTCTACCGTTACGAACTCGTATTGCGGCCCTGGCTGTGGTTTCTCACCCGCACGTCCGACTGTCGAATCTTCGCCAACAAGAACGCCCTCGACATCGTTAAAGAGGTGTTCAGCAAGCGCGGGTTCACGGATTTCCGCGACGCCACCACCGAAGCGCCGCCGAAGATGGAATATTGCGTCCAGTACCGCGAGACCGACTTCAACTTCGTTTGTCGGCTGATGGAGGAGTACGGGATCTACTATTTCTTCGAGCACGAAGAGAGCAAACACACGCTCGTGCTCGCCGATTCCAAGTCGAGCCACAAGCCGGCGCCGGGTCTGGTCAGCGTGGAGTTCAATCCGGTCACGCTGGCGGGGCGCCGGGCGAAACAGGGCCTCGACTCCTGGTCGCGCGGGCGGCGGGCGCAAACCGGCAAGTATGTCCTCAACGAATACGACTACAATAAACCGCCCGCCGTGTTGCTGGCGACGTCCGACAAGCCGGGGAGCTACGCGCACGCCTCGATGGAGCGCTACGATTATCCCGGCCGATACGTCGAAAAGAGCGTCGGCGAGACGCTGGCCAAGGTGAAAGTCGAAGCCGGACAATCCCAGGATGAGCGGCGCTCCGGCGCGGGGGTGGCGCCCTCGCTGTTTCCGGGCGCGCTGGTGACGACGAAGCTGATCGAACAGGCGTCGGAAAATCAGGAATATTTGGTTACGCGCTGTTCGCACGTCATACGCGAGCAGGCCTATCGTTCCGCCGGCCGGGAGGGCGCCGCGGAGGTCTATTCCGGCAGCTACGAATTCACGCCGAGCTCGCTGCAGTTTCGCGCTCCGCTGGTCACGCCCAAGCCGATGATCGCGGGGCCGCATTCGGCGCGGGTGATCGGCAAGGACGGCGAGAAGATCGACGTCGACGAGCTCGGCCGCATTCTCGTGCATTTCTATTGGGACCGCGAGGACAAACCGTCGCGCCGTGTTCGCGTGGCGCAGATCTGGGCCGGCCAGCAGCGCGGCGCGCTGTTCGTGCCGCGCATCGGCGACGAGGTGATGGTCGCCTATGAAGACGGCGACCCCGACCGTCCGATCGTCGTCGGCTCCGTGTACAACGGAACCAACACCGTGCCGATGGACTTGCCCGGAAAGAAGAACAATTCCGGCATTCTCACGCGCTCGACCAAGGGCGACGACGGTTACAACATGCTGCTATTCAACGACACTTCGGGCAGCGAGGTGGTCAAGATTCGCGCGCAGAAGGACTTCAGAAAGAAGGCGCTGCACGACGAACTGCACGAAATCGGCAACGATCAGACGGAGAAGATCGGCAACGACGTCACCAAGAGCGTCGGCAACAACGAGACGGTCGACATCGGCAACGTATTCCAGATGACGGCGCAGTCGAAAATCGTTCTGATCGTCGGCAACAGCACCATCACCATGGAGCCGAGCAAGATTACGTTCGCGTCGATCCAGATCGAGACCGACGCCCAGGCGACGATCAAAGAGACGGCGATGTCGGTGGCGATTTCCGGCGGGGCGGAAGTTACGATCACGACGCCGAAGAAATCGATCAGCGCGTGAGCCGCCCATGACTTCACGAATCCGCTTCTCGACCGCGGCCCAGGTCTTCGAGGCGTTCCCGTCGCTGGGCGGCGACGTGCGCATGCGCCCTGGAGACGAGACGCCGATCGAATTCCTCCGCAGGCTGACGGCGGGGCCGCGGTTGTTCGATCCGATCGCCTATTGCGCCTATCTGCTGCCGCGTCGCGAGACCGTCTGGTGGGGATTGCTATGCGTGCGGGCGGTCGAGGGCGGGGCGGGGAACGAAGCGTTGCGCGCCGCGGAGGCGTGGGTTCGCGATCCCGACGAGGCCTTGCGGCGGCAGTCGCTGGCGCTATGGCAGCGCGGCGACCGAAGCGCGCCTTCGAGCTGGCTGGCTTGCGCGGTCGGGCAGTCCGGCGGCAGCGTGGCGCCGGAGGGTTCGTTTCCGATCCCGGCGAAACCGCAGATGACGGCGATCGGGGTGCGCACCGCCCTCGTGCTCGCCGTCGCCGGCACGGATGCGCGGGTTCAAGGGGAGTGGGTTCGCGCCTGCATCGACGCCTTCCTGAGGTTCGCCGAGGGCGGGGAGTGCCGGGTGACGGCGCCGGCCATGGCGAAGTGAACGCCGACCCCGACGGTCGCAGAAGTTGGAGGAATCGACGACATGGGCCCCCTGCAAGTCATCGACGCGCTCAACCAGATCATGTGCACGGGCTGTCCGGCGCCGTCGGTGCTGACGGTGACCAGCCAGCCGACGGTGTTCAACACCGAGCAGCTCTGTGCGACGATCATGGACTGCATCCCGATGGTGAATCTCAAACCCTTCGGACCCTGCGCGTTCACGCCGGCGCCGCCGAGCCCTTCGGGTGGCCCGTGTATCCCCAAGCCCGCGGGCACATGGACCCCGGGCGCGACGACCACGACCTACGACAACATGCCCGCGTTGAGACAAACCGACACTCTGCAATGCGCGATGGGCGGCACGATCATGATCCTCAATCCCGGTCAGACGATCATGACGGTCGAGTGAGCGTCGTCGTTTGGCGAAGTCCCGGTAAGAGGCTCTGACGTGGCGTCGAGATTCGCCGCGAAAATTGGCGACCGCAGCGGCGAGCGAGTTTAGGCGGCGGCCCGGAGGCTTCGCGGCCGGCAATTCGCTGCGTTGGCGCTTGTTTGGACCCATACGCGCGCCGCGCCTCAGAAATAGCGAATTCCTGGTCAACTGGACTTCGAGCGTCGAAATTGTTACGGACCGGCATGCGACTGGTAAAGGACGTTTCGTCGGAGGGGGCGGGTTCGCGCTTCACGACTGGGGGCTGTCCGATGGCAAGGGACGTGGCGATTGGGCGGACGTCGGGAGTGAATTCTATGTTTCGAGGTCTGGCGGCCGCGGCGCGAACGGCGCTCGCCATCGGCGGCCTCGCCTTGGCGCTCGCCGGATGTTCGACGTCGGGTCCTACCCCGGTCACCGAGGCCGCGACCGGCGAGGCCGGACCCGTCCAGCCCTATAAGATCGGTCCGCAAGACGTGCTCGACATCAGCGTGTACAATGTGCCCGATCTCTCTCGGACCGTGCAAGTGGCGGGCAATGGCGTCATCAATTATCCGCTCGTCGGCGACGTGCCCGCCGCCGGCAGAACGGCGCACGAGATCGAGGGCGACATCGCGGAGCGACTGAACAAGCGGTACGTGCGTTCGCCCAGCGTGACGGTGTTCGTCAAGGAATTCAACAGCCAGCATTACACCATTGATGGCGCCGTGAAGAAGCCCGGGGTCTTCCCGGTGCGCGATCACACGACGCTGATGGATGCGCTGGCGACGGCGGGCGGCCTCGATATGGAGTATTCGGGCTCCGCTCTCACCATCTTTCGCAAGAGCGAGAACGGGACGCAGAATTTGCGATTCGACATCGACGCCATCCGCAAGGGCGCGACCGCCACGCCGGGGATCGAGAACGGTGATTACATCGTCGTCGACACGTCCGACGGAAAAGTATTCCTGAACGGGATCGGGAAGATATCTCCGGTCACGTCGCTCATGCGGCCGGTCGTACCATGAGTTCCAACTCGCTCACGCCCTCCGGGCCCGGTCGTTCCGAACTGGCGCTGAAGTCGCATGCAGTCGGGTTCGCCGCCGACTCCCAGGGATTGTACAGTCATTCCCAGGCCGCGGCGACGCAGGAGGCCTTTCTGAATGGCGTGCATGAGGCCGTCCGCGTCCTCAGGCGCTTCAAATGGGTTATCCTCAGCATCGTCATGGCGTCGACGCTGATCGGCTTTGCGGCGACGCTCATGTCGACGCGGCTCTATACCGCCGCCGTCCGGCTGGAAATCGACAGCGCCGCCGCGAGAGTCGTGCAAAAGGGTGAGGTCGCGCCCACGGAAATGCGCGATTTCGAGTTCTTGCGCACCCAGTTCGAATTGATGCAGAGCCGCAGTGTCGCCGAACGCGCGGTCGCCTCGCTGAAGCTCGCCGACGATCCCGAATTCACCGCGCGGCCGGCGCCCACGCTTTGGAGCCGGCTGCTTTCGTTTGGGAATGCGCGGCCGGAGCCGACGCCCGCCGACAGGACGGCGATCGAAAAGGGAATCGCCGGGTTGGTGCTCGCCAATCGCACGGTGCGGCCGGTGCCCGGTTCGCGTCTCGTCGACCTCAGTTACACCGACAAGAATCCCGAGCGCGCGCGCCTCGTCGTCATGGCGCTCGCCAGCCAGTTCATCGTTTCGTTGCGCGACAAGAAATTCGAAGCGACCGAATACGCCAAGACGTTTCTCGAAGACCAACTCCAGCAACTCAAGTCCAAGCTCGAACAGTCGGACAACGTGCTGATCGCCTTTGGCGAAAAGGAGAAGATCGTCGCTACGGCGCCCGACCGGGCGTCGATCGCCGAAAACAATCTGGCGGCGGCGAACGCGGCGCTCGGCAATCTGATCGCCGACCGGATCAAGAACGAACAGCTCTATCATCAGGTCGAGAACGCCAACGACGCGACATTGCCGCAATTCCTCAGCAACGCGGCGATTGCCAGCCTGCGCGACCGGCGCAACACGCTGGTGACCGAATATCAGGAGAAACAGGAACTGTTCCGCTCGGATTATCCGGCGATGCAGCAGGTCAACAACAAGATCAAGGAAACCGACAAACAGATCGCCAACGAGATCCGTGTGATCAAGACTTCGCTCAAGGGCGCTTACGACGCCGCCCTGGCGCAGGAGCAGGAGATGAAGGCGCGCGTCGAGACGCTGCGCGCCGAGGTTCTCGACCTGCAGAAGCGGAGCATCCAGTACAACATTCTCAAACACGAATCCGAGAGCAATCGTAGCCTCTACGACGACCTGCTGCAGCGCTACAAAGAAATCGACGTCGCCGGCGGCGTCGGAGCCAGCAACGTCTTCATCGTCGATCCCGCGGAGACGCCAAAATCCCCGTCCTGGCCGAGCTACTCGAAGAATCTCGGGGTCGCCGGCGCCCTCGGGCTGGCGCTCGGCTTGCTGGCCGCCTTCATTCTCGAGCGCCTCGACAATCGCGTCAGCAAGATCGAGGAACTGGAGCGCGTGTCCGGACTGCCGACGCTCGGGGTGGTGCCGCTGGTGGAGCACGGAATCGGGCTCGACGCCGAGATTCAGAACCACTCGTCTCGCCTCTGGGAGGCCTATCGATCGCTGGCGACGGCGTTGCAATTCGCCTCGACTGCGGGGCTGCCGAGGTCGCTGTTCTTCACCAGCTCCCAGGCGGCAGAGGGCAAATCGCTCACCTCGTTCGCCGTCGCCCGGCACTTTTCCAGCCTCGGGCTGAAAGTGCTGTTGATCGACGCCGACATGCGGCGGCCCTCGCTGCACAAGAAGCTCGGCGTCAATCCCGGCGCTGGGCTCAGCAATTATATCACCGGGGCGCCGCTGGAAAAGGTGGTGTTCGACGCGGGAACGCCGAATCTGTGGTTCATCCCCGCCGGGCCGATTTCGCCCAACGCTTCGGAAATGCTGGCCTCGCCGAGGATCGCGGTGCTCATGCAGACGGTTGTCGAAACCTACGATCTGGTGGTTGTCGACGGTCCCCCGATCATGGGTCTGGCCGACGCCAACCTGCTGTCACGCGCCACCGAGGCGACGGTGTTCGTCGCCCGAGCGGGCAAGGTGGAGAAGCATCAGATCCGCGCCGCGCTGAAGCGACTGCGCGGGGCGCATTGTCATCTGCTCGGCGCCGTGTTCACGCAGTACAAGCCCGACGGCGGGCTCTACGACGATTACGCCTATAGCTACAAACAGGGATATACCTACGGTAAGGCCTACGATTACGGGGCGGATCAGGACGAGACCGAGCGCGAACGGGCGGCGGCACGCGAGCCGAACCTGATCGGCAGCGTCAAGGCGCTGCTGTTCAAATGAGTCGGGTCGGGGCGCGCGGCTCGTTTTCGCGCACGCGCGCTGGCCGCATCCTCCTGGCGGCCGTCGGCGCGCTGTGGATTTGGCGGGTTGCGGCGACGACGCTGGCGGCCTGGCTTGCCCATGACGCGCCGGATTTCGCCTTGTGGCTGTCGCCGGGTTCGTCCGACGCCCTGGTTTGGCGCACCGAGCAGGCGCTCGGACAAGACCCGCAGGCGCCGCTCGAATCCATTCCGGCGCTGGAGACGCCGAAGGCGCTCGCCGAATCCGCGGCTCTGCTCGCCCAGGGCGTCGCCGCGCCGATGGTGTCGCCGGATCTTCCCCCGGCCGAGCGCGAAGCGCGGAGGCGCGACGTGGCCCGCGCCTGGGCGAACGCGCCGCTCGACGCGCGGGCGCCCCGCTTGTTGGCGCAACTGGCCGACGCGCCGGACGCGACGCGCGCGTTGATGCGGGAGTCGCTGCGCCTGTCGCAGCACGAAGATCTCGCTCGCTATTGGCTGTTGCAGGACGCCTTCGTGCGCCGGGACGCGGCGCGACAGATCGAGCTGGCCGACGGCTACTTGCGCGGCCAGCCCAGCGCCTATCAACTGGTGATCCCGTTCATCGCCAATCTGGTCGTCGGCGACGACGCGCCGCTGCTGTTGCGCGCGTTGCAGGCGAACCCGCCCTGGCGCCATCTGGCGCTCGGACAACTGCCGGAAAGCGTTCGCGATCCTCGTTCCGTCCTCGGTCTGCTGATGGAGTTGAAGCAGGGGCCGACGCCGCCGACGCTCGGCGAACGCAACGCTTTCGTCAGCTATCTCGCGCGCACCCGGCAATTCGCGCTGGCGCGTCAGGCGCTCGAGGCGCTGACCGACGAGCCCGATCGTACGGTCGGGCTCGGCCTGTTCGACGGCGGATTCCGCCGATCGAGATCGCCGTCGCCGTTTGCCTGGAAAATGACGTTCGCCGACGGCGTTTCGCTGCGCTTTGCTCCGGCGCCCGGTCTGGCCGACAAGAACGCCCTGGATTTGCAGTTTATGGGACGGACCGTCGACGACTTCGGCATTGCGCAGTTGATGCTGCTGCCGGCGGGGCGCTATGTCCTGACGGGTCGGCAGAACGGACATCTGCTCGCCCGGCGCGCGTTGCGCTGGAGCGTCACCTGCGTCGAGACGCCGCACACCCCGCTGGCGCACAGCGACCGACTGTCGGGAGGCGAGACCTGGACGGACTTCCGCTTCGGGTTCGAGGTTCCCGGTCACGATTGCGAAGGCCAGCAGCTTTCGCTTGCTCTCGATGCAGTGTCGATCTCCGAGCGCATCGTCTCCGGCGAACTGTATTTGACGGATCTGGCGCTCGAACGCGCGGCGCCTTGAGGAATCATTCGGGATGTGCGGCGTCAACGGCGTCTTCAGCTATCGCGGCGGTCGGATCGATCTCGACGAATTGCGCCGCACGCGCGAGGCGCAGGCGGCGCGCGGTCCGGACGGCGCCGGGGAATATGTGAGCGACGACGGCGGCGTCGGGTTCGGGCATCGCCGGCTCTCCATCATCGACCTCTCTGAGGCTGCGACGCAGCCGATGGCGAGCGACGACGGCCGGCTCATAGTCACCTTCAACGGCGAGATTTACAATTACCGCGAGCTGCGCCGCGAGTTGGAGGCCGAGGGTTGTGTGTTCCGCTCGCACTCGGACACCGAAACCCTGCTGCATCTGTATCGCCGTCGTGGCCTGGAGATGTTCGCGCAGCTGCGCGGCATGTACGCTTTCGCGATTTTCGACGCCGACAAGCGTTCGCTGCTGCTGGCGCGCGATCCGCTCGGCATCAAGCCGCTGTATTATTCCGACGACGGCGCGACCGTGCGTTTCGCCTCGCAGGTGAAGGCGCTGGTCGCCGGCGGCGGCGTCGCGACGAAACGCTCGGCGGCGGGCTGGGTCGGCTTCGCCATCTTCGGCAGCGTGCCCGAGCCGTTCACCGTGGAGGCGAATATCCGTTGCCTGCCGGCGGGCGGCTATCTCGTCGTGGACGGCCGCCGCGTCGGGTCGCCCAGGCGGCATTTCTCGCTCACCGAGACCTATCTGTCCGCGGAACAGGCGCCCGTCGTCAGCGATCCGCAAGCCCGGTTCCGCGAAGCTGTCGCCGACAGCGTGCGCGCCCATATGGTGGCGGACGTGCCGGTCGGCGCGTTCCTGTCGGCGGGCGTCGATTCGGGGGCGCTGGTTGGGCTGATGAGCGAGCAGGGCGCCAGCGAAGTGCGCACCGTCACGCTGGCGTTCCGGCAGTTCCGCGGGACGCGCGACGATGAGGCTCCGCTTGCCGAAGCGACGGCGCGCACCTATGGCGCCCGGCACACCACGCGGGTGATCGAAGCGGGCGAGGCGACGGCTCTGTTGCCGCGCATCCTCGCCGACATGGATCAGCCGAGCGTCGACGGGATCAACACCTGGCTGGTCAGCCGCGCCACGCGCGAACTCGGGCTGAAGGTCGCGGTGTCCGGCGTCGGCGGCGACGAATTGCTCGGGGGCTATTCGACCTTCCGGCAAATTCCGCAACTCGTGAAGCTGATGAGCGCGCCGGGCGCTTCGCGGGTCGCCGGACCGCTGGTGCGTCTTGCGCGCCTGATACGGCCGGGTTTGAGCCCGAAATGGACGGGGCTGGCGGCCTATGGCGGGGACTATGCCGGCGCGTGGCTGTTGCAGCGCGCGTTGCTGCTGCCTGAGGAAGTCCTGGAGGCGCTGGGCGATCCTGCTTTCGTGCGCGAAGGGCTCGACGAGTTGCGGCCGCTCGCGCTCGTTCAGGCGGCGTTGACGCCGGCGCCGCGACGTCCGTTCAGCAAGGTTGCAATCCTGGAGAGCGCCTTCTATCTGCGCAATCAATTGCTGCGCGACGCCGATTGGGCGGGCATGGCGCATGGCGTCGAAATCCGCACCCCGCTCGTCGACAGCGCTCTGCTCAAAGCGGTCGCGCCGCTGGCCTGTGGGCCGACCCCGCCGCCGGGCAAGGCGTGGCTCGCCATGGCGCCGAAGATTCCGCTGCCGGCGCAAGTGCTGAATCGGCCCAAGACCGGATTCGGCATTCCGCTCGCCGATTGGCTGGGGGTGAGCGGCGCCGAGCCGCCGAGCCGGCGCTGGCGGCAGCGCGTCGAGGCGGCCTGGGCGCCGAACTGATCGCCGGGAGGGGCGGCGCCCGCCGCCGACCTGCGCTCAGTTTGCCAACCCGAAATGCGATATGATCGCGTCGGCGATGCGCTCGGCCGCGTGGCCGTCCCATAGCGCGGGCAGGGGGCCGCAAACCACGCGTCCGGCCAAGACTTCCCGCACCGCCCGCTCCATCTCCGCCGGGTCCGATCCGCTCAAGATATTGCCGCTGTCGAGCGTCGCCGGCCGCTCGGTGTTGTCGCGCACGGTCACGCAAGGAGTCCCCAGCGCCACCGATTCCTCCTGCAAGCCGCCGCTGTCGGTGATGACGACCCGCGCCGAGCGCATCAGGCCGACGAGCCGCAGATAGCTCAGCGGCTTGGTCATAGTCACGCGCGCGCCGGCGAGTCGCCCCGCCAACCCGAAGCGTGCGATATTGGCGGAGGTTCGCGGGTGGACGGCGAACACCAGCGGCAGGTCCCGCGAGATCCGCGCGAGGCCGTCGAGCAACCCGGCGAGTTTGTCGGCGGCGTCGACATTCGAGGGCCGGTGCAGGGTGACGATTCCGAAATTTCCAGCGATCCCGGGATCGGCGCCGCATTCGGCGAGGATTTCGGCGAGGATTTCGCCGGCCGGCGGGGCGCGGTCGCGGCTGGCGAACAGGGTGTCGATCATCACATTGCCGACGAGTTCGATCACCTGCGTCGCTGATCCTTCAGCGCGCAAATTCTCAACGCCGCTGGCCTCGGTGACGAACAGCAGGTCGGCGAGGCGATCGACGACGAGGCGGTTGAGTTCCTCGGGCATATCGCGGTCAAAGCTGCGCAGGCCCGCCTCGACATGGGCGAGTTTGATCGTGGAGAGCGAAGCGGCGAGCGCGGCGGCCAGCGTCGAATGCACGTCGCCGACGACGACCACGAGATCGGGGCGCTTGGCCGCGAAGGCGGCGGCGAGCGCCGACAACATGCGCGCGACGGTCTCCGGTCCTGGCGCCGGTTCCAGCTTCAGCCGCAGGTCGGGAGGGCTGATTCCCAGCTCCTCGAAGATCGCCTGGTCCATCTCGAAATCGTAGTGCTGGCCGGTGTGGATGAGGCGCACCGAAAACTGGGGACGCGCGCGCAAGGCGCGCAGGATCGGCGCGATCTTGACGAAGTTCGGCCGCGTGCCGACGATGCAGTCGATCGCAAATTGCCCGACGTCAGCCAATGAAATCTCCCCATCCTTTGCGCTATCGGATTCATGCATCCCGGTTGCGCCACCTACGACCTCGTCCTGAGCTTGTCGAAGGACGGCTCCAGTAGGACCGAGTGGCGCGCCAGAAGCGGCCACAGCGCGAGCGCCGGGGGATACCGGCGCCTTGCACGTCTTGCGGTTTCCCCTGGAGCATCCTTCGACAAGCTCAGGATGAGGGATTGGGTTGCACAATGGTCCTTCAAGAGATGCGTGAAATCTATAGGTCCTTTGCGGAGTTCGTTCTGGCGAGCTACAAGCGCCCGGTCAATCGCCGGGCTGTCATGCGGATCGTCTTTTTCACCCATTATTACCCGCCCGAGGTCAACGCGCCGGCGTCGCGCACGTCCGAGCATTGCCGCGTCTGGGCCGAGCTCGGCCATGAGGTGACCGTCGTCACCGGCGCGCCCAATCATCCCCACGGCCAGATCTATCCCGGCTATCGCAACCGGCTGTGGAGCCGCGAGCGCGTCGACGGCGTCGATGTCGTGCGGCTGTGGACCTACGTGGCGCCCAACCAGGGATTTGGCCGGCGCACCTTGAACTACGTGTCGTTCCTGGTCTCTGCGGTGTTCGCCTTGCCGTTGCTGCCGCGCGCCGACGTCTATGTGTCGACCTCGCCGCAATTCTTCTGCGGCCTCATCGGCGTGTTCGCGAAAGCCTTGCGGCGAAAACCCTGGGCGCTGGAGATCCGCGATCTCTGGCCCGAAAGCATCGTCGCCGTCGGCGCCATGCGTAAGGGCCTCGCCACACGGGCGCTGGAGGGGTTGGAAGCCTTCGCTTACCGGCAGGCCGACGCCATCGTCTCCGTCACCCGCTCGTTCACGCCGCATATCGGCGAGCGCTGCGGCAATCCGAGCAAAATCGCGGTATTCGTCAACGGCGTCGACGCCGTGCGCTTCGAGCCGCCCGCCGACCGCGAGGCGGCGAAGGCGCAGTTCGGCCTCTCCGGCAAGATCGTCGCCGCTTATGTCGGCACCCATGGCATGGCGCATGGACTGGAGACGATGCTCGACGCCGCCGAGACGCTGGCGAACGAGCTCGACATCGTGTTCCTGTTGGTCGGCGACGGTTCCGAGCGGCAACGGCTGGAAGCCGAGCGCGACCGGCGCGGCTTGAAGAATGTGGTGATGCTCGGGCAGCGGCCGAAGTCGGACATGCCGGCGATCTGGGGCGCGACCGACGTCAGCCTGATCCTGCTCAAGCGCAGCGATACGTTCAAAAAGGTGCTGCCGTCGAAGATGGCGGAGGCCATGGCGATGCAATGCCCGATAGTGCTGGGCGTCGAGGGCGAGGCGGCGGCGGTGTTGGAAGATTCGCGAGCCGGCGTCGCCATCGAGCCGGAGAACGCGGCGCAACTGGCGGACGCCGTGCTGAAATTCGCGCGCGATCCGGAGCGGCGGCGGGCGATGGGCGAGGCGGGACGGGCCTTCGCGCTGAAACGGCTCGACCGCAGCGCCATCGCCCGCGATTATCTGGCGATGCTGCAAAGCACGGCCGGGAAATGAGCCTTTTGCAGCGTCTCGGCCGCGCCTGGCGTTTTGGCCGGCACATTCCCCCGGCCAAGATCGCGCGCCGGTTGGCGCTGCGAATTCAGCGCGCCGCGCGGGATGTGGGCTGGTTGAAGCTCGCCGACTTGCCGCCGCCGCCGGTCGTCGAGCGCCCCCCACAGCCGTTGTTCGCGCCGCGCGCGAGCGCGCTCACCCGGACCGTCGAGGGCCTGCGTTTCCGCTTCCTCGGTTCTGAGGAAGCGATGGCTGACGCCATCGACTGGGGCGCGCAGCCGCGCTGGCAGCTCTGGCGCATGAACCTGCATTACATGGAATGGTTGGAAGACCAGCCCGCCGAGTTCGCGCGGGCGGCCATGGTTGATTGGATCGCCGGCAATCCGCTGGAATGCAAGGGCTGCTGGAAGGACGCCTGGAACGCCTATGCGCTGTCGCTGCGGGTGGTTGTTTGGATGCAGTCGTACGCGCGCCATGGGCTTCATGACGAAACCGTGCTGCGAAGCGTGTATCGGCAGTTGCGTTTTCTCGAACGCAATCTCGAAACCGATCTCGGCGGCAACCATCTGGTCAAGAACATCAAGGCGCTGATCTGGGGCGCAGCGTTCTTCGACGGACCAGACGCCGCGCGCTGGCGGGCGCTGGGGCTGAAGCTTCTCGACGCAGCTTTGCGCGAGCAAATCCTCGCCGACGGCGTCCATTACGAGCGCTCGCCGTCCTACCATTTGCAGGTGTTCGCCGATCTGCTGGAATGCCGCCACGCGCTTGGGGCTTCGACGCCGGCGGCGCTGGACGCGGCGTTGCATCGGATGGCGCAAGCGAGCGCCGATCTCGTACACCCGGACGGGTTGGTGGCGCAGTTCAACGATTCCGGCCTGCACATGGCCTATCCGGCGGCCGAGACGCTCGCCGCTTACGCCTTGCTGCTCGGCCCCGCGTCGAGTCCGCGCGAAAACATAAGCCTGCCGCAGGCCGGCTATTTCGGCCGCCGACGCGGCGGCGACTATCTGCTGTTCGACGCGGGATTGCTGGCGCCCGACGATCTGCCCGCCCATGGCCACGGCGATCTGCTCAGCTTCGAATGGTCGGTGGAGGGCGAGCGCTTCATCGTCGATCCCGGCGTGTTCGAATATATCGCGGGACCGCGCCGGCAGGCCGCGCGCTCTGCGGCGTCGCACAATACCCTGTGTTTCGAAGGATACGATCAAGCCGAATTCTTCGGCGCCTTCCGCTTCGGCCGCCGGCCGACGCCGGAGGTTTTGCGGGTGAGCTTCGAGGGCGAGACGGTCGACATCGAGGCGACGTTTGATGGGTTCGCGGGGCCACGGCGCTCGCCGTCTCCCTCTCCCCGCTTGCGAGGAGAGGGCCGGGGTGAGGGGCCGCTCGTAGAGCGCGAAGGTCGGGAATTGCAATCCCTGCCAAGCGACAAATCCGCTTTGCAGTGTCGGGCGGCCCCTCACCCTAACCCTCTCCCCGCAAGCGGGGAGAGGGGATCTCCGCGCCACATCCGCCGGGTGACGGCCTCAGCCAACGAGCTCCGCGTCGCCGACCACATCAAAGGCCAACCGCCGCGCCCGGCGCAAATCGGCTTCCTCCTCCACCCTGACGTCACAATCGAAATCCAAGGCGACGCCGTCGCGCTACTGCGCGGCGCAACCCGCGTCGCCGTGTCTTCCAGCGCGCCACTCGCCATCGCCGACTCCGTGTGGTGGCCAGACATGGGCGTCGAAATACCGACGCGGCGGCTCGTCGTTTCCATCGACCCAGGACGAACCGAAGTGCTAACGACCTTCGCCATTGTCGCGCGCGGGAGAGCGAGTTGAAACAAGTGCAACAGAGCTATCGCAGCGGCGCGCTCGGCATTGTCGACGCCCCCGCACCGCGTCCCGGCGACGGCGAGGTGTTCGTCGCCACCCGCGTCTCGCTGATCAGTTCCGGCACCGAGCGGCAGTTGATGCAGCTCGCCAAATCCTCCCTCGCCGCCAAGGCCGCGGCGCGGCCCGATCTGGTCAAACGCGTCATCAAGACCGTGCGGCGCGAGGGTCTGCGCGCGACCGCCGAAAAAGTGTTCGCGCGGCTCGATACGCCCATTCCGCTGGGCTACAGCCTCGTGGGCGAAGTCGTAGCCTTCGGGCGCGGCGTCGAGGGGCTGGCGCCCGGCGACCGCGTCTGCTGCGCCGGCGCCGCGCTCGCCAATCACGCCGAATACAATGTCGTTCCAAAGAACCTCGTTGTCGCCGCGCCCAAAGGCGTCAGCGACGAGGATGCGAGTTTTGTCACCCTGGGCGCCATCGCCTTGCAGGGCGTGCGCGTCGCCGCTCCCACGCTGGGCGAATGGGTTGTCGTGACGGGCCTCGGCCTGATCGGCCTGCTCACCGTGCAATTGTTGAAAGCCAACGGCTGCCGGGTGATCGGCTTCGACCCGAATCCCGAACGAGCCGCGCTGGCGCGCGATCTCGGCGCGGACGAGGCCGTCAGCGACGGGTTGCACAATCTCGTGCTCGCGCGCACCCGCGGCTACGGCGCCGACGCCGTGATCGTCGCCGCTTCCGCCAAGTCGAGCGATCCCGTCAATCAGGCCGCCGAAATGAGCCGCGTCAAGGGGCGCGTCGTCGTCGTCGGGCTCGTCGGACTGTCGATCGACCGCGAGCCGTTCTACAAGCGCGAACTCGATCTGCGCTTTTCGATGTCCTACGGTCCCGGGCGTGGCGATCCCGCCTACGAACAGGAGGGCGCCGACTACCCGCTCGCCTATGTGCGCTGGACCGAGCAGCGCAACATGGCCGCCTTCCTCGATCTGATCGAGGCGGGCCGGGTCACGCCGCAGAAATATGTCACCCATCGCTTCGCCATCGGCGACGCCGAACAGGCTTACGCGCTGATGGAGCGCAACGCGCCGCATCTGGCGATCCTGCTCACCTACCCGCCCGGCGGCGACGACGCCCCGAAGGTGGTCAAGTCGTCTGCGACGGCCAAGGCCGGGCAGGGCGTCGCCTTCGTCGGCTTTGGCAATTACGCGCGCTCCGTGCTGCTGCCGCGCGTAAAGGCCGCGCAGGCGACGTTGACGGCGGTGGTCACCAAGACGGGCCTCAGCGCCAGCCACTCCGCGCAGAAATACGGCTTCGCCGTCGCCGCAACCGACGCCTCCGCCGCCTTCGACGATCCTGCCACCGGCGCCGTGTTCATCGCCACCCGCCACGACACCCACGCCGACCTCGCCGCGCGGGCGTTGGCCGCAGGCAAGCACGTGTTCTGCGAAAAGCCGCTGGCGCTCGATCTCGAAGGACTCGACAGGGCGATATCCGCCGCGCGGGCGTCGTCGGGCCATTTGACGGTCGGCTTCAACAGGCGGTTCGCGCCGCTGCTCGTCGAGATGAAACGCGAGATCGGCGCCCGCGTCGGGCCGCTGGCCATGCTCTACCGCGTCAACGCCGGGCCGACGCCGGCCGATAGCTGGATTCAGCGCGGCGAAGGCGGCGGGCGCGTGCTCGGCGAAGTCTGCCATTTCATCGACGCGCTGACGTTTTTGGCGGACTCGCTGCCCGTCGAAGCCCAGGCGGTCCGAACCGGCGGCCTCTCCGACTGCGTGTCGATCCTGCTGGCGTTCGCCGACGGCTCGACGGGGACGATCCTGTATTCCTCCCTCGGCGACCCCGCCGCGCCGAAGGAGTACGTGGAGGTTTTCGCGCGAGACAAAACGCTGCGGCTGGAGGACTTTTCCGAACTGACGGCGCATGTTGCGGGCAAGGCGCGCAAGCGCTCCGCCAAGCAGGACAAGGGCCAGACCGGGTTGGTCAGCGCCTTCCTCGCGGCGGCGCGGGAAGGGGCGAAGCCGCCGATCCCGCTGGACGAAATCGAGGCGGTGTCGCGGATGACGATTGTCATCGAGGAGGCGCTGCGCGGGGTTTGAGGGGGCGGAGGCCGAAATCCAGTGTTTCGCCCGTCGGCTGCCGGCGGCACGCGTGCCGGAATGGACATCGCGACTCGCTTCCCCCCGGGGAGAAGGGTCGTCGCGAGGGAAGTTTGGCAATAACCTTCGGGCCCGTGCCCATCAACCGGGCGGTCGGCGCGGTGTTCGCCCCATGGGAAAATGGCGTCCTCGGCGCCATGTCCCCGTATGCCGATTTCTTGTCCGAAAGGTCAGCGACTTTTCGAGACTATGTTCTAAAGGCTCGCCGCCGCGCGCGCGGCTTGATCATACTGGCCTGAGAGCGCTCTCAGCATCGCGGCGAGGTTCGAGATCGTCGCTTCGTGGAACTCGGTCGCGCGGACCGCCTTGACGAGCAGCGCCTCGCGAATCTCCCTGTACTTCAGGCACGTTGCCTCACCCGTCGGCGTAATTGCGACCGCCTTCTCTTTGCCGATTCGTTCGGCCTTGATGAGCTCGAGCCGCTCGAGTTTCTTGAGCGCATAGGCGACCACGTGCGTATCCTCGATATTGAGGACGAGGCAAATGTCGGCGAGCTTCTTCTTGCGGTCGCGATGGTTGACGGAGTGCAGCACGAGGACGTCGATCGGCGATAGTTCTTGCACGCCCGCCGCAGCCATCGCTCTGACCATCCATCGGTGAAAGGCGTGGCTCGCGAGGATCAGGCCGAATTCGAATTCGGAGAGCGCGGGACTCGCGCCTTCCGCGAGGTGTCGAGACGATACGATAGGGCCGAGGCCGGGCTTGTCGCCGCCGGCCCGCGCCGTGGGCCCGCTCGCCGCGGCGGGCGCGCCGAAAGACGGGCTCTTGGAGCTCATTGCGCCGTCAGCTCGCGTCCCTTCGTTTCCGGCAGCAGAAGGGCCGCTATGATGACGAGCCCGTAGCCGAGGGCGGCGAGGACGCCGATGGCGCTACCGAGATTCAGGGTCCCCGCGATCGCGCCGACCGCGACCGGAGAGAACGAGGCGACGCCGCGGCCGAAGTTGTAAGCGAACCCCTGCGCCGAGCCACGGACTCGCGTCGGAAAGAGCTCTGTGAGGAACGGCCCCATGCCGGAGAAGATTCCCGAAGCGAAGAAGCCGAGCGGGAACCCGAGGACCAGCATCACCCCGTTGCTGACAGGGATCTGCGTATAGGCGACAGCGGCGACGAGCGATCCGACGGCGAACAAAATGAAGTTCGCCCGCCGGCCGATGCGATCGGCGAGATACGCGGCGACCAGATAGCCGATGAACGAGCCGACAATGAGAACGCCGAGGTATCCCGCCGAGCCCAGGATCGTAATCTTGCGCTCGACGGCGAGAAACTTCGGCAGCCACGTCGCAATCGCGTAATAGCCGCACTGCGCGCCGGTCGTCAGGACGCACGCCAGCACGGTCGTCCGCAGCATCGAGGGGGAAAAGATCTCGAGGAAGTTCGAACGGCGGCCGACGCTCGCCAGATTCTGTTGGGTTTCTTTGAAAACCGACGGCTCCTCGACGAAGCGCCGGATGTAGAAGATCAGCAAGGCCGGCAGGATGCCGAGCATGAAAAGCGTCCGCCAAGCCCATTCGCGCGACAAGCTGTCGAACAGCGTCGTGGATGCGACCACCGCGACCGCCCAGCCGATCGCCCAGGCGCCCTGCACGGCGCCGACCGCTTTGCCGCGGTGACGCGGCGCGATGACTTCGCCCATCAGCACGGCGCCCGCCGCCCATTCCCCGCCGAAGCCGAAACCCATCAGCGCCCGAAAGGTGAAGAACTGCCCGAAATTCTGAGCAAAGCCGCACAGAAACGTGAACACGGCGAACCACGCGACCGAGATCTGCAGCATGCGAACCCGCCCGATGCGGTCCGCCAGCAAACCCGCGATCCAGCCGCCGAAAGCCGACGTGAACAGCGTCGCGGTTGCGATCCACCCCGACTGCGTCGCATCGAGCGCAAGCGTCGCCGCTATCGCTGCGAGCGCCAATCCGTAAATCTGGACATCGAATCCATCGAGGCCCCACCCGAGGGCGCATGCCCAAAACGTGCGCTTTCCCCCGGGCGACAGCTCTGTGTACCAGTCCGTCAGCCCTTCCGGCGGCGCCAAGCTTTCCTGGTTTTCCGACATCGAGCCCCCCCGACGCACATCGTCGCCGGAGCAGCGCCGGCTCATCGATATGACATCGACGATTTATTGACATTATGTGGACATTGTCAAATGCGCCGCGACCGCCGCGAGAACATTACCGGGGCCGTTGCGGCTTTACGGGGAAGATATCCCGAACCTCTGATCCAACTAACCGTACTGCCCCGGAAGTCGTCGACCCATCCGGCTATCCAGCGCTGGATTTCGGCCGCTACCAGCTTGCGTCGCCAACTTTGAGTTTGGCGATTCCCCTCTCGCGCATGCCGGAGAGGGGGCGGAAATCGCCGACGTAACCCCCTACTCCAACTCCAAATCCTTCTTCCTCCGCACATAAGCCGAATACACCGGCGCGTCCGGCCTGATCCGCCCGTCCTCGCCCCATTCGGCCATGGTGTTGAACGGAACCACCGCCCGGCTTTCCGCCAGCGCGAGCTCCTCGCCAAACCGGACCAACGTCGCCGCCAGCCGCTCGCGCACCACGCCCGGATCGGAATAGGCGAGCCCCGCCTCGACGCCATAGGCGACGAAAGGCCGCAGCACGGTGAAGCCGACATAGGCCAGGTTGAATTCCACCGGCCACAGCATCAGCTCGATGTCGCCGCTGCGGCCGTCGTGCCCGTAGGTCGCCGCGCTGGTTCCGACCGTCACCGACAGCATCGCCTTCTTCCCGGCGAACCGCCCGCGCTCAAATCGTTTGCCGCCGGTGTAGACCTCGCCATAGGCGAACACGCGGTCGAAATAGCCTTTCAGCATCGCCGGCGGCATGTGCCACCACATCGGGTACTGGAACACTACGAGATCGGCGGCGTCGAGGGCGGCGATTTCGTCGATGACGGCTTGCGGCAGCGTCCCCGCCTCGGAGGCGTAGCGCTGCTCGGACTGGGGCTCGAACCGTGCGGCGTCGCGGCGGGCGGGATAGTGGGCAGGGCGCTCGCAGGGGTCGAAGCCGCTGGCGTAGAGGTCGGAGACGGTCACGCTCCAACCCGCCGCCCGCAAGACGTCCGCGCCGTGGGCGACCAGCGCGACATTGTAGGATTGCGGTTCGGGATGGGCGAGGACGAAATGGGCGCGCATGGCGGGAGCTTATAGCGGAATTATGGGAAGTAAGAGCGCCGTCGCCGCGCCCCATTTCAGAACATCCCCAACCAGCGCCAATAGGTCGCCGCGCAGATCGCATAGACGAGGCAGGCCAGCAGGCTGATGGGAACGCCGACTTTGGGGAAGTCCCACACGGTCAGCCGTCCCGACCCATAGACGATGATGTTGGGCAGCGTGTTGTAGAACATCAGCACGGGATAGCCGCCGATGATCATGCCCGCCGGCAGCAACAGAACGCGCGGGTCGACGTTCGCCGTCTGCGCCAGCGCCAGAACAATGGGCAGGATGCCAGTCGCCATCGCCGTCGTGCCGACGAAGATAAGATGCAGCGCCTGTAAGATGACCATGACGACGAGCAGCAGCGCGAGCAGACTGAGACCGTTGAGGCCCAGGCCGTGGAAGATGGCGTTGGCGATCCAGGCCGCCGCGCCGGTCTTTATCAACAGATCGCCCAGCGTGATGCCGCCGCCGCACACCAGAACGACCTGCCACGAAATTTCGCGATTGGCGTCGGACCAGTTGATCACGCCGATCTTGGGCAGGAACAGCAGCCCGGCGCCGATCAAGCAGACGATCGTGGTGTCGAGCTTCGTCCAGGTCTGGCTCACCCAACCGGCGACCACCAGCAGGAAGATCGCCAGCGTCCGCCATTCCGCCGCCGTCGTGCGCCCCATCTCCAACAGCCGCTGGGCGATCACGGCGCGTGCGAGCGGCTCGCCATGCGTCGGTTCCGCGCCGATGACGCGCTGTATGACGAACCAGGTCAGGAACGTCATCGCCAGCGCCGGCGGAAACCCGTAGAGCAACCAATCCGTATAGGACACGGGCCGCCCCGCCTTGGCGAGAAATTCGATCGTGATCGGGTTGGGCACGGTGGCCGTCAAGATGCCCGCGCTGATTGTCGCGTTGGTGAAGGCGAGCGTCAGCAGCAGGTTGACCACGAAGCGGGTGCGTCCCTCGCCGCCCATGACCGCGGCAATGCCCAGACAGACCGGCAGCAGCACCGCGGTGCGCGCGGTGGTGGACGGGATGAGGAAGGCGAGCACGATATTGGCGAGGGTCACGCCGAGGGTGACGCGCGTCGTCGACCCGCCGGCGACGCGCAGAATTTCGTAAGTGATCCGCTCGGCGAGCCGGGTCTTCACCATCGCCGCGGCGAGGATGAAGGCGCCGAGAATCAGATAGACCGAAGGCGAGGAGAAACCGCTCAGGGAATTTGCCGGAGTGGCGATGCCGAGCAACACGGCCGCCGGAGCGATGACGAGGCTGGTGACCGCGAGCGGCAGCGCCTCGGTCAGGTAGAGCACGAAAACCCCGGCGAACAGGATGATCGCCCGATGCCCCTCGGACGACAGGCCGGCCGGCGCGCCGGCCGCCCAAATGGCGAGGCCGACCAGAACCGCGAGCGGCGCGCCGACGCCGCGTCGAATCGCCTCGAAAGAGAGCCCGTTGCTTGCAACCGCCGTGCCGTTCATCGCGCCCCCCGTGTTTCTTCGATCGATCCCGCTGCGTCGAAATCCTCCGTCGGCGCGGCGTTTCAGGCCACGCGCACGACGCCGCGTCGCGCCATCGAGTCGATTTCGGCGCGGCCGTAGCCGAGCTTTTCCAGCCATACGGCGGTGTCCGCGCCGAGCGCCGGCGGCGCCGACGGCTGTGGGAAATCCTCGTCGAGCAGGAAGCCGGGGCGGGTCACCCGCAATTCATGTCCGTCGACCGGCTCGCCCGGCAGCGTTTCGACGAAACGGCGGCCGACGAGCTGCGGCTGGCGCAACGCCTCCTGCACCGACAGCACGCATCCGGCGGGCACGCCGGCGGCGTTGAAGATCTCTTCCCATTGTTCCGCCGATTTCGCCTTCAACGCCTTGTTGATCTCGTCGTTGAGCGCGGCCCGATGCAGTTTTCGCGTGTTGCGCTCGCCGAACCGCTCCTCCTTGGGCAGGTCGGGGCGTCCGATGAGTTCGCATAGCTTCTCGAACTGTTTGGGCTCGTTGGCGGAGATGTTGAGCGGGCCGGTCCCGGTCTTGAAGGTGCCGGACGGCGCGGCGGTGAAATTGTCGTTGCCCATCGGCTCCGGCAGAATTCCCGCGTTGAGATGGTTGGAGACGACCCAGCCCATTGCCGCGAGCGTCGACTCCAGCAACGAGACGTCGATGAACCGGCCGCGGCCGGTCGCACGCTGTTCCACCAGCGCGGCCGAAATGGCGAAGGCCGCTGTGATTCCGGCCAGCGTGTCGGAAATCGGAAAGCCCGTGCGCAACGGCGCCGAACGCGGATCGCCGGTGACGCTCATCGCCCCCGACAGCCCTTGCACGATCTGGTCGTAGGCGGGCCGATTCGCCCAGGGACCCTCCTGGCCGAAACCGGAAATGGCGCAATAGACGAGCTTTGGATTCCTCTCGGCCAGCGTCGCATAGCCCAGTCCCAGACGCTCCATCACCTTGGGGCGAAAATTCTCAAGCAACACGTCGGCCTTATCGACGAGTTTGAGGAACACTGCGTGGCCCTCGTCCGATTTCAGGTCGAGCGCGATCGATTGTTTGCAGGCGTTCACGGCGACGAACGACAGGCCGAACAGACGCTGCGCCATGGTCGGGTCGGCGCCGAGATGGCGCGCGAGATCGCCGCCCTTCGGGTTTTCAACCTTGACGACCTCGGCGCCCATGCGAGCGAGATTGTATCCACAGAACGGACCGGCGAGGACGTTCGAGAGATCGAGAACCCGCACACCGGCAAGCGGCAGACTCATGGCCGCCTTCTCCTCTCCGATACGACCCGGAAGGTTCTGTCCAGCAGAACTTTATTCGGTTATCCCACGCAGATGACTCCCCCTGCGGTCGAGAGTCAAGCGGGTTGTCTGTCTCGTGGGGCGCTACGCTACGCAGACCTCTCTCGGAGGAACGCTGTGCAACCCAGACCCTCGTCCTGAGCCTGTCGAAGGACGTTCCAGGACCAACCGCCGGGTGTGCGGGAAGGCGGAGTCCCCCGGCGTTTGTGGCTTTGGCGGGGCTTTTGGCGCGCCCTGTCGTCCTGGCTGGAACGTCCTTCGACAAGCTCAGGACGAGGTCGTGGGTGGCGCGACGAGATATCTGCCGGCCGCAGGCGAAAAGCAGGGAGATACGGAACATCTTGAATTCTGTCGGTTCCGGCGCCATGAGTTCCGTCAGGCAGAACTGGAGGGTCCATGGCGAAGGGCGGCGTCGAAGCGGTCGAGCGTGCGCTCGCCATCCTCAGCGCATTCTCGCAAGACCGACAGCAAATGTCGCTGACCGAGATTGCCGAGCGCGCGGGCTTCTACAAGAGCACGGTGTTGCGCCTGACGGCGTCGCTGGCGGCGCGCGGTTTCCTGCTGCGCGGCGCAGAGGATCGGCTGTATCGGCTCGGCCCGGAATTGTGGCGGCTGGGCGCGATCTACCGGCGCGGTCTGGATCTCGGCGAATATGTCCGTCCGGCGCTGCGCCGGCTCGTCGACGCCACGCGCGAGAGCGCGTCGTTCTACGTGCGCGACGGCGACGAACGCATCTGCCTGTACCGACTGAATTCGCCGCGCGCAGTGCGTCACCACCTCGAAGAGGGCGAACGCCTGCCGCTCGATCGCGGCGCCGCCGGCCGCGTCCTGCGCGCCTACACCGCGCCGAAATGGGGACCGGGCGCCGAAATCCGCGAGCGCGGATATGCAATTTCGGTGGGCGAGCGCGATCCCGACGTCGCCGCCGCCGCGGTTCCCGTCATCGACATTTCCGGGAGCGTTCGCGGCGCGCTGTCGGTGTCGGGACTGCGGTCCCGTTTCTCCGGTCAGGCGCAAACCGAAGCGATCGCCGCGATGAAGACGGAAGCCGGACGCCTTGCCGCGACGCTGCCGGCGCTCGGCTGAGCTCAGGGCGTTTCGCGGACGCCGCGCCCAAGGAGCGTCGGCCTCCAGGCCGACGGTTTCGCGCGGCGAATGTTCGTCGGTCTGGAGGCCGACGCTCCGTCAGTGCGACAGCGCCTTCATCGCCGCCTCGATCCCATCGGGGGTCAGCGGGAACATGCGGCCTTCGAACAGGTTGCCGATGACGCCCGTCGACTGGGAGTAGCGCCATTGCTCCTGCGGCGTCGGGTTGATCCAGACGCTGCGCGGCCAAGCCGCCACCGCGCGCCTCAACCAGGTCTCGCCGGCCTCCGGGTTGAGATGCTCGACCGAGCCGCCGATCGACGAGATCTCGTAAGGGCTCATCGAGGCGTCGCCGACGAAGATGGCGCGATGGTCCTTGCCGTAACTGTGCAGGATGTCGTGGGTCGGCGTGCGCTCCTCGAAGCGGCGGCGGTTGTTGCGCCACACGCTCTCGTAGAGACAATTGTGGAAATAGAAGTGCTCGAGGCGCTTGAACTGCAAGCGCGCGGCGGAAAACAGCGCGTCGGCCTCCTCGACGTGCCAGTCCATCGAGCCGCCGACGTCGAGGAACAGCAGCACCTTCACGGCGTTGCGTCGCTCCGGGCGCAACTTGACGTCGATATAGCCCTTGTCGGCGGTCGAGCGGATGGTGCCGTCGAGGTCGAGTTCGTCCTCGGCGCCCTCGCGGGCGAAACGGCGCAGGCGCCGCAGCGCGACGCGGATATTGCGCGGCCCCAGCTCCTCGGAGCCAGAGAAATCCTTGAACTCGCGCTTGTCCCAGACTTTGATCGCGCTGCCGCGCCGGCCCTCGGCCTGACCGATGCGGACGCCTTCGGGATGGTCGCCATAGGCGCCGAACGGCGAGGTTCCCCCCGTGCCGATCCATTTGCTGCCGCCCTGGTGGCGGCCCTTCTGCTCGGCTAGGCGCTGGCGCAGCGTCTCCATCAGCTTGTCGAAACCGAGCTTTTCGATCTGCGCCCGCTCTTCGGGCGACAGATAGCGCTCGATCATCTTCTTCAGCCATTCCTCGGGGATCTCGGCGGCGTCCACCGCCTGCGAGACCGAGAGAATCCCCTTGAACACATGGGCGAAAGTGACGTCGAAGGCGTCGAGATGACGCTCGTCCTTGACCAGCACCGCGCGCGACAGACGATAGAAATCCTCGATCGACTGGTCCGGCACGTCCTGGTCGAGCGCGCGCAGCAGGTCGAGGAATTCGCGCGGGGTGACCGGCACGCGGGCCTTGCGCAGTTCGGCGAAGAAGTTGAGAAACATGGGGCCAAGCTAGCGCGAGCCGAGGCCTTCGCGCAATCGGGAGTCTGGTTTTCTCATGTTGTGGACGGTCGAGCGCGAACATTTTCTTTGCCCGCGCGCGCCCGAGGAGGGCGTGGAGGCGTTCGCCGTCGGCGACATTCACGGCCGCCCCGACCTGCTGGAGGCGCTGCTCGCCGCCGCCGCCAACGAGCCGAAACGCGCTGCGCGCCGCGAATTGATCTTCCTGGGCGACCTCGTCGACCGCGGCCCCGCCAATCTCGACACGATCGTGCTTTCGTTGCAGGCCGGCGCGCGTATCGGCGCCGATAAGGTCACGTATCTGATGGGCAATCACGAGACGATGATGCGGCTCGCGCTCGATCCCGCCACGCCGCGCGCCGTCGCGCTGGAGGCGCTGGCCAATTGGGTGCGCAACGGCGGCGGCCGGGTTCTCGACGAATTCGACCCCGAGCTGACCGCCGAGCGCGATCCCCGCGTCGCGCTGATCGCCGCGCGCGCGGTCACGCCCGAATATGTGAAGGACTGGCTCGACGGGCTGCAAGCCCACGCTCGCAGCGGCGGCCTGCTGTTCGTTCATGCCGGCGTGCATCCCGAGCGCTCGCTGGAGGCCTATCTCGCTCGCCCCTGGAACACGCCGCTGTCGGAGATCCGCGAGGCCGAGCATTGGGCCTGGATACGCGGCGCCTTCCTCGCCGCCGAGCCCGGACCGGAAGGGTTTTTCGGCTACATGGTCGTCCACGGCCATTCGCCCGGGGATCTCGGCTACACGCCCGGCCACGCAGAACAAATCGCCCGCTGCCGCCTCAACCTCGACGGCGGCTCCGGGCTGACGGGACGGGCGAAGCTCGGGATTTTTCGCGGGCAGGGGGTGGAGGTGCTGACGACGCGGGGGCCGAGGAACGGGGACTTGTGAGTTGAGTGGGTTTTCGCGATTTCGGCCCCCTCTGTGGCTTGCGGGAGAGGGTTGGGGCGAGGGGGGGGTCGACAAACGCAACGCCTTGAAAAGAGGCCCTCATCCGGCGCTTCACGCCACCTTCTCCCGCGAGCGGGAGAAGGGAAGCGCTCCCGTCCCGCGTCGCCTACCCGCCGTCTAGCAGCTTCGCCACCAGCTGGTCGATCCTCTCCGCGACTCCGTCCTCGACCAGCGCACCGCGAACCAGCGCGCGCGCCCGCTGGAATTTGACGCCCACGGGCAACTCCACCGCGGCGGCGGCGGCGAGGTCGCGGTGCAGCTTGGATTTGGGGTCGAAGCGGGGGATCGGCAGGTTGAAGATGACCTTGTCGAAGTGGCGCGCGCCAAACTGGCCGCGGGCTTGGTAGGCGACTGCGCGGCGTCTCGCTGTTTCAGAGTTGAGTATGGTCGATAGATACCTTGCTTCCAGCAGCGAACCGAAATCGGCCCAATAAAGCCCATGCTCCACGACTGCCGGGTTCGCATCGAGGACAACTGAAGCCGGTTGGCTTCCTGAAGCCGAATACAGCAGTCGCGTCGCGCCTGCGGGAAACTGCGCTCCGAGTTCGTTGTGATAGTTCCACCGCCCGACCAAAGTCATGTCGCCGCTTTCGGCGTTTTCCCGCCAAACCTTCTCCGCCTTCCGCATCCATCCGGCCAGCCGGTCGTACCCCCGATCGAGCGCAGTCGCAGCGTCGATGACCTCGCCCTTTTCCGTCACCGGGATCACCGCCTCGAAAGGTCGAAACACCCGATAGGGCAGGATGCTCTCGCCTAGCAGCGTCGGCCGCAGGAACTCGGTTTCGACTTGATTTTCTATCCCCGGCAATTCCTTCCACGGCCGCTTTTCCTGCGTGCTGCGGCGGCTCATCACCATCGGCGCCGAGGGGTCCGGCCCCACGCGGCCCAGCGCCTTGCGTTCGACGAAACACAGCATGCGCGGCACCAGCGTCGCGCCCTGACGGAACGCTTCGCGATACGCCGACCCTCCGGAGAAAACCGCCTCCGTCGGCTTCGCGACATTCTCCGTGACCTTGAACTTGCCGCTGGCGACCCACCTGTCGAACGTCTCTTCCGGGCAATCGCGTTTGGGCAAAGCGCCGGAATAAGCGCGCACCGTCTCCGGCATCGCCTTCGCCGTCGCGCGCCGCCGTCCGAACACCGCGCAGGCGGGAACGGGGAACAGCGGCTGCACGCTGTCGTCCATCGTCCACGTCTCGTCCCAGGCCACCGACCCGTCGTAGTAGACGCCCGAGCGCAGCGGCGCGAACTGCCCCCGCGACAGCACCGCGAGCGGCAGCACGAAAGCTATGCGCCCGGAGCCGCGCAAAAACAGCGCGGCGGCGCGGGCGGTGAACAGAGCGCAGAGGTCGTTCTGGGTGGCGAGTTTGCCGCCGACATAGACGCCCGCCCCCTTAGCCAGCTCCTTGAAGCGCTTCTGCAGATCCTCGCTCATGTGGCGGAACGCGACCCAGGGCGGGTTGCCGATCAGCACATTCGCCCAGCCGCCGCCGGCCGAATAAGCGAGCGGGCGCGAGAGGTTGCGGGCGACATAGGCCCAGATCGAATCGCGGCCTTCGCGGCGCAACTTGTCGAGCGTCAGATAGGTCTTGCCGAGGTCTTCGATGGCGCGCTGCTGCTCCTCGGTAACGTCGGCGCGATAATGCTGCTCGGTGATGCGATAGAGCGCGTGCTCGATCTGCGCCCGCGTCTGTCCCTGTTCGGAGCCCGCGCTCATGCGCGCGATGGCCTTGTCGAACAGCCCGGGGTCGCGGCAGAACGTGTCGGGAAAATCGAGCTGCTCGCGCCCCGCCGCGTCCTTCTCGCCGCTGCGGCCGTCGCCGGCCGGGGGCGGGGGAACCCGGATCGTCAGTTCCCGACCGCCGATCATCTGGCTGATCGATAGCTG
>Ga0302320_10004794_pt1 | contig 30557 bp, 27 predicted proteins | sample Bog_T0_3_FD_202130 | JGI IMG/M metagenome (GOLD analysis project Ga0302320, IMG submission 202130) | Peat permafrost microbial communities from Stordalen Mire near Abisko, Sweden - Bog_T0_3 | ecosystem: Environmental > Terrestrial > Soil > Wetlands > Peat | place: Sweden: Abisko, Stordalen Mire... | reverse complement strand
GCTCCACTCCCGCGACGGCTCTCACACGGAATGGCTGCCGGGAAAGAAAGAGCGCTCCGCCGCCGATCCTACCTCCGCAATATCCCTCATCTCCCTTCGTTTATGATCTTAAAACAAAAAGCCCTGAGGTGTCCGCTATCGGTGCCCTTACCCCTTTGCTCCCCCTTGGATGGTCCTCTGTGGTAAAAATCTCCATCACTTCTTCCCAATCAGTACAGCGAACTGCGTACCTAGACATCCCCAGCAACCCTCGGGAAAGAAAGCTTGTCAGAAGAAAGAGAGAAGCCTAAACCACACACAATGAGCAGACTCTCCCAGTTTATCACTGCACAGGAAGTCACGGATAATAACTGCTGTTAGGCATTGATACGCAGCTCCCTTTTTCAAACCAACAAATCACATGCCATCAATCATCAACGATACAATTCACAACGAAGTCTTTATTCGGAAGGTCAAGGAGCTATTCAAGGGTAAGCTACTCGATAAGTCCGGCACCGCATACGACACGAAGGAGGGCTGCATCGAGGGTACTGTTACTCAATTCGAGTTTCAGTCTGAACCCGTTTTTGAAACGCCGGTTGGTGATGGCCTCAATTGGAGCATCACTTTCAAGGCGATCGGAGAGGCGACTATTGACTACAAAACACCCGATGGAGAAGACGGCGATGGCGAAATTGAAGGTCCTTGCGAGGGCATTGTCGAGATCACATTTCCGAATGACACCTTGTCTCTCGACTCTATCGACGAGATTCTAAAAGAGGCTGATATCGAAATCACCGACGAGTCAGCCACACTTAGAACAGAAGAATGCTAATCTCTATTACAACCGCTACGCCTAACTCACTGGAGCGAATCCTTGGGAGTTACGGATTTTCTGAATTTGCGAATGACGCTTATATACTAGGATCTATAAGTTCGAGGCATTTGGCGTTCTACCCGCAAGCTGAATCTAAAGCATGGGAACTGTAATTATAATCGGTCTTTGTCTCTGGGGAGCGCTGTGGCTCTACAAGATTTTCTGGGAGCCCGAACGACAACATAACGTGTATGAGCGCAACGAGTATGAGCGAAAACAGGCTCTCGCTGCGGTCCGTGCAGACATGGAGCGCGAACGACTGCACAAGGAACTTGAAAAGTTGCGCAAGACACCTACCTCCTCCACCGGCGGGATTCGAGGGCACCGCATCACCAGACAAATCAAAATGATTTCCGTGGACAACCACCACCAGCAAGACGACGCAGAGCTAGACTTCCTCCGTCAGGTCCGAGCTTGCGGAGGCACCGGTGTCATTAACATGAAGCTCCGCCGACAGAAAGGTGCATTCATATCAATCCAAGGCGATGCCGTAGTTTTGGAGTAGCTATGTATGAGTCGACGATAAAACAAAGGTTGGTGACGGCTTTATAGGCCGCAAGACATACGGGCAAGGACACCGACAAGGAAGGAGGGCAACATCATGTTGCGCCACTTTGCTCCGCGACTCTGCGCGAGTTTCTGTCTCTCCTCAGGACCTAAAGCCTAAACGCCTACAGCCTAATCCCCTTCAGTAAAGCAGGGTGCGCACTTTGTAGTGGCCGCCCAGGACGAGGTATTCGGATTCTCCCGTGAGGAGGGATTTGGGCAGCAGTCCGCTGAAGAAGACGATCTTGGGAAGGGGGACTTCCACTTTCCAGACGCTGGAACCAAACTCCCAGGCCACTTCAGGGTCCGAGGTGAAGGAACTCAGGTTGTTGAGCTGCATGAGTGCGGTGCCACTGGAGAGACTTGAGGGGCTCTCGTTGGGGCAGGCATTGGTATGAACGCTATATTCCTCGGGGTCGTGGGTGCCGCGATAGAGGGTTTTCCACCGCTCTCCGGGAAAGCGGCGGCGCAGTTCGACCTGGCAAAATGTGTAGAGGAGGTCGAGTTGCATGAGGACGCCAATGCTCTTGGCTGCGCCTCGCATCCGATCGAGCATGAAGGCTTCGCACGCGGCGACATCTTCTGCCAGCCGCCCGTTGTGAAAAGTGGCCAGAAGGCCGAAGCGGCTTTCCACCCAGGCTTTGAGGACGGCACCAGCATGTCCGTTGCTATCGCTTCCCCAGGAGTGGAGAAAATTCACATAGCTGGTGACGGACTTCGATTTCTCAAAGGCGTGGTGCTGGGCCCATTCATTGAGGCCAAATTTGACGCAGATATAATCGTGGAAAACACGCCCCCGTTCTTCGGGATCGTCGATCTGTTCCAGGCGTTGGAAAAGCCAACGGTCGGTGATCTTCACCCCGTCGAGTTCAATTGGGCTTGGGTTGTCCTGAAACTCTTCGGAGGCAATGAGAAAGGGGGGAAGGTTGCAGCGGTTGATCAAGGAGGGGGAACGGGAGCCATCCTGGGCGATGTGATGATGATAAGGGCTTTCTTGGCTCATGGAGGAAAGTAGGGAGAGGGATGAAACTTGAGACTTGAAACTTGAGTCAGAGGGACGAAGGACGAGGGTCGAGAGTCGAGGGCTTTTAACTGAGTCGAGGGCCGAGGTTTCTGGGCTCCCTTGCTGGCAGTCGACTTTCGACTTTCGACCTTTTGCTGTCGGCTTGGTTATTCATTTCAGCTTTTAGCTTTTTAGCGTGTCAGCTTTTTTCGGTCAGATTACTCAGCCTGAGAAGTTCCGGAACTTGCCAGTGGATTGTCGCTGTGACGGCGGGATCGAGTTTTTTCAGCCAGCGGGAGGGAATGCCTTGAATGCCGTGGAGGGCTCCGGCGAGCTGTCCAGCCAATGCCCCGGTGGTGTCGGCATCCCCTCCCCGATTGACCACGCGCACGAGACATTCCTCGAAGCTTTGAGTGTGGAAAAATCCGTCGAGGACGGTCTGGAGGGTATCGACGATATATCCGCTGGTGTTGCCAGGCCACGGTTCGAAACGGAAGGCGGGATGCCGAGCGATGAGATCACTGGCGATCTGGCGGCAGGCTTCTTTGTCCCCTTTGAGCAGGAGGCTTCGGGTCATGCAGGCAAGTGCGACGGTGGCTGCGTCGGATTTTGGCTGATTGTGGGTGATATGCGCTTGCTCTATGCTCCTCGCAGTGAGGAGGGCTTCGCTTTCCAGCGAGACAAGGACGGTGGGTAGGTTTCGCATGGCGGCTCCGTTGCCTCCATCCTCCTCGGCGGGCGGGGAGCAGAGGCTTCCGTCGGAAAGATAACGGCGGATGCCTCGGCGGCAGGTGTGGCCGATGTCGATGGGCCCGCTGCGCATCCAGGTGACAAAGGCGTCGGCGATGGCGCGCGGATTCCAGCCGTTGCTCTCAATCAAGGCAGAGCCAAGCGCAAGCGCCATTTCGGTGTCGTCGGTGACTCGCCCCGGCTTCAGATGGAGCCAGCCGCCTCCGATGATCTGATTGTGAACTTTGTACTGTGCCGCGATTTCGCGTGCGGTGCAAAATTCGACCGTGGCCCCCAAGGCGTCACCGATGGCCAAACCAAGAAAGGCTCCAAGCGCGCGGTCCTCCAGCGAGGGATGGGGTTCGGGATTGGATTGATGGCTCTTGAATAGACTCATGGCCTGTTTGCGTTGCCCATTATTGCCGAGCAGGGATAAACTGGCGAAGAATGAATGTCATAAAAAAACGGACTCGCGCAGCCGTTACGACTGCGGGAACAATCAACAACTGAAAACAGCGAAGAGATGTTTTTGACAACTAGCGACCTTCAGGCCATTTGGCTTACAATCAAGCTGGCCTCGACCGTGACCGTGATTCTGCTCATGGTCGGGACGCCTGTCGCCTGGTGGTTGGCCCGAACCTGTTCTGCGTGGAAGGGGCCTCTCAATGCTGTTGTCGCCCTGCCTCTGGTGCTGCCGCCTTCCGTTCTTGGTTTCTATCTCCTCATCGCAATGGGGCCTCACGGGCCGGTCGGCTCTCTCATCCAGGCGCTGGGACTTCATCCGTTGCCCTTTACTTTCTGGGGGCTGGTTGTCGCCTCGGTCTTCTATTCATTGCCCTTCATGGTACAACCGCTGCAAAACGCTTTTGAATCCATCGGGGACCGTCCCCTGGAAGCTGCGGCAACCCTGAGGGCTTCTCCTGTGGATGCGTTTTTTAGCGTGGTCCTTCCTATGGCTTTTCCCGGCTTCCTGACGGCCAGCGTGCTAACATTCGCCCACACGGTAGGGGAGTTCGGCGTGGTGCTCATGATTGGCGGCAACCTCCCTGGGATAACCCGGGTGGCCTCCGTGCAGATTTACGATCATGTGGAGGCGATGGAATACGGCGCAAGCCATCGTCTTGCATTGGTGATGGTTGGTTTCTCCCTCTTTGTCCTGCTGCTTCTCTATGCCTGGAAACCTTTTTCTAAAATGGGGCGCCGGCAATGAAATATCTGACCGCCCGTTTTCATCTCGACCGGGAGAGCTTCACGCTCCATGCCGATCTCTCCCTGCCTGGCCGGGGCGTTACCGCGTTCTTCGGTCCCTCCGGCTCTGGCAAAACGACCCTCCTGCGCTGCATGGCGGGACTGGAGCGTGCTCCCGGAGGATTTCTCTCCTTCCAAGGGGAGGTCTGGCAGGATGCCTCGACCTGGTTTCCCACGCACAAGCGGCCCTTGGGTTTCGTCTTTCAGGAAGCGAGACTCTTTCCTCACCTGAGCGTGCTTGGCAATCTGCGCTATGGTCTGAAGCGGATTCGGCAAGAGCAGAAAGTGAGTTTGGATCAGGCTGTGGAGCTCTTGGGGATCGGTCATCTGCTCCAGAGAAAACCCGATCGACTCTCGGGAGGCGAAGCACAGCGGGTCAGCATCGCACGAGCCTTGGCGGTCAGCCCCAGTCTTCTGCTCATGGATGAACCGCTGGCCTCACTCGACCAAAAACGCAAACAGGAAATCCTTCCCTACCTCGAACGCCTGCGGGACGAACTGGAAATTCCCATTCTCTATGTCAGCCACTCTCCGGATGAAGTGGCGCGTCTGGCCGATCACCTCGTGGCAATGGAAAACGGTTGTGTCGTGGCTGACGGCCCTTTGAGAGAAACTCTCACGCGCCTGGATCTTCCCATCCGTCTTGGCGAAGAGGCGGGAGCCGTGCTGAACGCCGTGGTGGCCGAACGGGACGAGGCCTGGCATCTCGCGAGGGTGGAGTTTCCCGGAGGCAGTCTCTGGACTCGGGATGACGGCATTCCGATGGGCAGGAAGGTGAGAGTGCGGGTACTAGCTCGCGATGTCAGCCTGACGAGGGATTGTCAGAAAAATACCAGCATCCAGAATATCCTCCCCGGGCGCATCGCCGCCATCGCGGAGGACGAATATCCCGGCTTCCTGCTGGCACGCGTCCAAATCGGAGAATCCTTCCTGATCGCCCGCCTGACAAAGCGCTCTTCCCATGCACTCCAACTGGCTCCCGGGCAGGAGATCTGGGTCCAGGTGAAGACAGTCACATTAATCTAACCGCCCACATCCTCTTCACCTCCATGAATCTTGTCGAAATCGGACGCATTCACACCCCCTTCACTCAGGCCGCCGGAACCCCGATCCAGCCTCGCGGCGCAGCCGGAGTGGAGGGATTCATCCGCATGGAGCCGGACTTTGTGCCCGGTCTGAAAGATCTCGCCGGGTTTGAGCGTATCTGGCTCCTCTTCTGGTGTCACCGTGCGGCGGCGGCCAGGATGCTTGTCATCCCTTACCGCGATACCGTCGAGCGAGGGCTCTTTGCCACGCGTGCTCCGGCTCGTCCCAACCCGATCGGTCTCTCCTGCGTGCGGTTGCTCGGCATTGAGGAAAATATCGTGCGGATCTCCGAGGTGGATCTTCTCGACGATACGCCGCTGCTCGATATCAAGCCGTATGTTCCCCAGTACGACAGCTATCCCGGACAACGAGTCGGCTGGCTCGAAGCTGCTTCCGAGAGTCTGATCCTTGCAGATAACCGTTTTGAGAAGCCATAGGGATTAGGAAATCGTAGAGCGAAGCTACAGGGATGTAGTCGGTAAAATGTCGATGCTACCTGATGGTAGGAATTCATGGAGGTGTGCGAGAGAGGCGCAGCGCATGGAATTGTCGTAACTTACTGGATGGTAACAGGAAGTGATTCTTTTATGACTTAGAGTAAAAGCTGGCATTGCCTTTGCTTAAGAGAAAACAGGCACTTTCTCATCCTATGATCTCACTTACAGAACCTTCTTTTGGCACTCCCGGTGGCACGACCAAAATTGATTTCAATAACCATCCTTGTTTCAGCAAGGAAGCGCATACGAAATATGGTCGCATTCACCTGCCTGTTGCCCCTCGCTGCAACATCCAGTGCAATTTCTGCAACCGTAAATACGATTGTATCAACGAGAGCCGCCCGGGCGTGACCAGCTCGGTGCTGACGCCCCAACAGGCGCTGGCCTATCTCAACAATGTCGTGGCCAAGCGCCCTGAGATCACCGTCGTCGGTATTGCCGGACCGGGAGATCCGTTTGCCAATCCCGTGGAGACGATGGAAACCCTCCGACTTGTTCGCAAGCATCATCCGGGCATGATGCTTTGTCTTGCCTCGAACGGCCTGGGTATCGCGCCCTATATCGACGAAATCGCCGAACTCCAGGTCAGCCATGTCACCATCACGATCACGGGAGTGGATCCTGAGATCGGCGCGAAAATCTACTCCTGGGTGCGCGACGGCAAGAGGCCATTGCGCGGGGTGGAGGGGGCTGCCTTACTCCAGTCGCGCCAGATCGAAGCTGTCGCCAGACTGAAGGCTCTCGGCGTCGTGGTGAAGATCAACAGCATCATTGTTCCAGGCGTGAATGACGAGCATCTGGCCGAAGTCGCGAAGAAAGTCAGCGCTCTCGGCGCCGACTTGATGAACTGTATGGCGATGGTGCCTGTCAAAGGGGCGGTCTTCGAGGATGTCCCGGCCCCCGATAATCTGATGACCTCGCGCGTCCGGCTGCAATCCGGCCAGTTCATTAAGCAAATGACCCATTGTGCCCGCTGCCGCGCCGACGCCGTCGGGTTGATCAACGAGGAAATGACCGCAGCGCAACATGACACGATCCAGCATTTTTCGAAGATGAGCCTGAATCCCGCCGAGGATGGCGAGCGGCCTTTCGTGGCCGTTGCCACGATGGAGGGAGCCTTGGTCAACCAGCATCTCGGTGAGGCCAGCAGGGTATTGATTTACGAGCAGGACGCAGCAGCGCCGGACATTTTCAAGTTTGTCGAGATGCGCCGGATGCCCGAAGAGGGGAGTGAGGATCGCTGGGAGAAACTGGCCGATGAATTGAAGGACTGTCGGGCCATTCTGGTGACCGCCGCCGGCCCCTCCCCTCAAAAGACCCTGACCGCACGAGGGCTGAAAGTCGTCGAGATGGAAGGAATGATCGATGAAGGTCTGAAAGCGGTTTTTGCCAACGAACCCGTACCTGCCGCGATGAAGAAGCGATTCACCAGTTGCGGTGCCGGAGTTTCCTGCAAAGGCACCGGCAACGGATGCGGCTGATTCTTAGGCTGAAGGTCCTGAATTATTAATTGCTAATTGTTCATTGCTAATTCCGAGACCGAACAACCGTGCCCCCCATCAACAATCAACAATCAACAATCAACAATTTCACCCATACCCAACTTCTAACTTCCAACTCCTAACTTCCAACTACCCTTAAAAAATCCATGAGCAAACCCACCCATCATATCTTTGTCTGCGGCAGTTTTCGTCCCACCGGCGCGGCGGGAGTCTGTCACAAAAAGGAATCATCATCCATTCTCCAACATCTCACGGTGGAGGTGCAGGACCGGGGGCTCGACGAGGTGATGGTTTCCAGCACTGGCTGTCTGAACATCTGTGACAGCGGCCCGGTGATGGTCGTCTATCCGGAAAATGTCTGGTACAAGGAGGCCACCATCGAGACGGCCGAAGCCATCCTGGATAGCTTTGAGGAAAACACTGAGTTGCCTCCTGCGACCCTTTTTGCATGAACACACGCGATGTCCATCTCATCGACACCACCCTGAGGGATGGTGAACAGGCGGCCGGTGTGGCTTTTTCCCAGGAGGAAAAAATCATCATCGCGCGCGAATTGGAGTCTCTCGGCGTGCCGGAATTGGAAGTGGGCATTCCGGCAATGGGAGAGAGTGAGATCGAGGACATCAATGCCATTGCCGATTCTGTTTCTGATTGTCTGGTGGAAACCTGGTGTCGCGCAAAACTTTCGGACATTAAAGCCGCCTCACGATGCCGAGTGGATGGGGTTCACATTTCATGGCCAGTTTCGCCGATTCATCTCGGCGCTTGGAAGAAGGACGAATCATGGGTTCTTCGAACTGTTGCCGAATTGGTCGAACATGCCCGAGGTGTGTTTGATTATGTCTCTGTTGGGGCGCAGGATGCCTCTCGTGCCGATACGGTCTTCCTCAGTGAGTTTGCTGCCGCTGTTCAGGAAGCCGGAGCCATCAGGTTGAGATTGGCCGACACAGTGGGCATCCTGTCGCCGGGACAGACAACGGAAATGATCAGAAAACTCCGCTCGGACATCCCGGGACTCCCCCTTGAGTTTCATGGTCACAACGATCTTGGCATGGCGGCAGGCAATACAATCGCCGCCATTGAAGCTGGGGCGCACTGTGCCAGCGTGACCGTGAACGGCCTCGGTGAGAGGGCTGGAAACGCCGCCTTGGAAGAGATCGTCATGGCGCTCAAAGTCTCCTGTCATCTGGACTGCGGCATTGACGCTCATGGTTTTTACGGCATCTCCCGCCTTGTAGCCGATCTCTCGCGACGGCCCATTCCAAGCTCCAAGCCGGTCACCGGCGAATCCGCCTTTCTTCATGAGTCGGGCATTCATTGTTCCGGCCTACTGCGCAATCGGGCAACCTATGAAGCCTTTTCATGCCGGGATGTCGGACGGCAGCAGCCAGGTTTCCTGATCGGACGGCACTCGAGCATCGCCGCAGTCGAGTATGTCTGCCACAGAGCGGGCGTTGCACTCGATCGGGAGAGTCTTGATCTCCATTCCTTCATGGAACAAATACGCAGTCTTGCCGGCAAAAACAGGGGGCAAGTAAGCACCGATCAGATTAAAAAGCTCATCACTATCGCCCAAGCAGCATGAGCACGCTACCCTCTGTGATTCCGAGCAATGTGCTCCAGGAAAAGGTTCGAGCACTCTTCCATCTCCTCGCTATCCACATCGAAGATTTCCGAGCGAATGCGGCGCGCACCCTGACGCCCCAACTCGATGAACATGAGTCTGGCATTTCCTTCTCCAGAATCATCATCGTACCCGCTGATTGAGGCGACTTCGAATCCTTCCGTGATCAGATAGCGAATACGGGCGAGCATCTTCATGATGCTAAGTTCAGATTTTAAGACAAAATGTCAATAGCATAGAGAAGCACAGGAGCTCTCGGTTTAGCGCATGACATCGGCGCAAGATGGAGATATTGGCACACAATCTGCTCGACCTTTTTTTGGAAGTCTCATGTTCGAATGAACTTTGCATGACGCCCTAGATAAAGGGTATCGTGCCTTTGTTTTATTAATTCCAATTTTACCAATGTCCCATTGTCATCAAAAAAGTGTTTTGTCCTCAAAGGATGCCCCCTTGAACTGGACTTCGCTTTCTCCTGAGAATCAGAGCGAAATCTGCCGGAGCACGAGTTGCGGCTACCTGGAGACTCCGTTTGAGGGAATTGATACGGAGGAACTAGATCCTGGAACCTGCCGCATTATCCGGGATCTCACGCTGCTTTTTGAAATCTCGCAGACACTGGAAACAAGCCTCGAACTCAGGGAAGTCATCTGCCCGGCACTGAAGAAAATGGCCACTCAGATGGGACTTCAGCGGGGCATGGTGACCATCATTAATCGTGAAACTTCGGAAATCACCGTAGATGAGGCCTACGGTCTTCCTGAGGAAAAAACCGATTTGTGCGCGCATTCCGTGGAGCCTCTCCTGATGAAAGTCGTCAAAAATGGAGAAGCACTCGTGATTCGGGATGTCGCCAAGAACGAGCATTTTAAGGGACGGGTGGTGCCAAAGCGTCTCCCTGCTGAAACTGGCACCGTCACCTCCTTCCTCTGCGTTCCCATTCGCTCCGGCCAGAATGTGCTGGGTACCCTGAGTGTCGAAAGACTCACCCAGCCTGAGGATCATTTTGAACATGATCTCCAGATGCTCACCATCATTGCCTCGGTGATTGCCCAAGCCGTCAGCCTGAGACAGAGCGCGCATGAACGCATTGCGGCGCTCAGGATGGAAAACGAGCGCTTACAGGAACAAATCCGCAATCACTTCAAACCGGCGAATATGATTGGCAGCTCCGGCGCCATGCAGAGTGTTTACAATCATATCGAGCAGGTCACCTCGAGCAATACGACCGTCCTGATTCGAGGTGAAAGCGGGGTCGGCAAGGAACTCGTCGCCCATGCTCTGCATAAGGGAAGCCCTCGCAGCCTTCGGGCCTTTGTCAAAGTCAACTGCGCCGCGTTGCCCGACTCGGTCATCGAAAGCGAACTTTTCGGCCATGAAAAAGGTGCCTTTACCGGTGCGATCGCCATGAGGAAAGGTCGCTTTGAAATCGCAGATGGAGGCACCATCTTTCTCGATGAGATCGGCGATCTCTCCCCCACTTCCCAGGTCAAACTCCTGCGTGTCCTCCAGGAACGGGAATTCGAACGAGTTGGCGGACAGGTGACTCTGCGCTGTAATGTGCGGGTCATCACCGCCACCAGTCGTGATCTTGAAAAGCTAATCGAAGAGGGTCGTTTCCGGTCCGATCTCTATTATCGTCTGAATGTTTTCCCTATCTATGTCCCGGCATTGCGAGAGAGAAAATCGGACATGTTGCAGCTTGCCGATTTCTTTGTAGAAAAATACAGCAAAGCCAATCAGAAGGCGATCAACCGCATTTCCACGGCGGCGATTGATCTGATGATGCGTTACCACTGGCCAGGCAATGTGCGGGAACTCGAGAACTGCATCGAACGGGCAGTTCTTTTGTGTCGCGGCGATGCGATCCAGGCCCATCACCTTCCGGCAACCCTCCAGGCCTCCGATCAGCTCGACAGGCCGACAAGCGGAACGCTTGAGAGCGCGGTCGTTGCGCTCGAACATGAGATGATCGTGGATGCGCTCAAAAGCACCCGCGGCAACATGGCCAAAGCAGCTGTTGAGCTTGGCATCAGCGAACGGATCATGGGATTGCGGGTTAAAAAATACCGTATCGAAACCGAACGCTTCAGAGTCACGGCAATCGCTTAAGGAAACGCTGATTTAAGTCTCCACTCTTTTATATGATTGACATCAATCATATAGATTCCAGAAGCTGCATGCTTCATGCGCGTCCCCAGACAAGTTGTTGAAGCCCGCCGCACAAGGCTGACCGAGCTCCTTCAAGAGCGAGGATATGTGCCCATTAGTGATCTCTGCGAAGAGCTTGGAGTTTCCGAAGCAACTGCTCGTCGCGATCTCTCCGTCCTGGAGCGCGAGGAGCGCATCACCCGGACTTACGGAGGGGCGCTGGGGGAATTTAACGCGACTTTCATCCCCTTCAGGGAGCGTCTTCGGCAGAATACCGAGGCCAAGGGCGCCATCGCCCGCGCCGCCATTTCGCTGATCAAACCAGGGATGTGCATTTATCTGGACGCCGGTACGACCGCCTTTGCCATCGCCCAAGAACTGCGGCGCACTCCGATTGAGGAACTGATCATCATCACCAATAACCTCGCCTTGATGGAGCCACTAGGAGCGCTTCCCTCCGCCAAGACGATCCTGCTTGGCGGTCAACTGCTTGAGCGTCAATCCGTCCTTCTCGGCGATGAAGCCGTGCATGCCGCCTCCACGCAGGAAATCGACATCGCCTTTCTTGGTGCGCAGGGCATGACAGAACGAGGCCTCTGGAATTCCCAACGCGACATTGTCCTCCTGCAGCAGGCCGTCATGAAGCGCTCGACGCATACCTGCTTCTGCCTCGACAGCTCGAAGCTGGGACTCGTGGCGCCCGAATATCTCCTAGCCTGGCCCAAGATCGGCATGCTGGTGAGCGACATCTCTCTCCCCGAACTTCGCCTGGCTGGCATCAGCCTCAAACCCGGCACCCTGCTTTCCGTTTCGTAAATCTCAACCTCCACCCTCCACCCCCACACACCTATGAATACTCAGGACATCATCCTCATTGCCAACGGCGACCTTCGTACTTCCGCCAATCAAAAATGTGAAGAGGCTCAGCGAGCCATGGAAGCCCTGCTCATCACGGCCATCGAAAAGGAGGGTCGCAGCATCCGACGCGGCCATGAATTCGACCCCAAGAGAGGTCACAGCTTCATCGACAGTCAGAAATATGGCATGGAGGTCTTCCGTTCCATCCCCAAGGATGCCCCCCTCATCGTCGCCGAAGCAGTCTGGCAATACAGCCATCACCTGCTTCACGGTCTGCTTACCCACCAGGGGCCAATCCTGACGGTTGCCAACTGGAGCGGCACCTGGCCAGGTCTTGTCGGCATGCTCAATCTCAATGGATCGCTCACCAAAGCAGGTGTGAAATACAGCACCCTCTGGAGCGAGGATTTCACCGATGAGACTTTCCTCAAGGGACTGCGTCAGTGGCTTTCCACCGGCAGCGTCACGCACGAGACCGCCCATGTCCGCTCCTACGAGAAGGCCGGAGTTCCCGCCTGCGCCGAGGAACTGGGCACAGCCTTTGCCAAGAAGTTCCGCGAGCACAAGGCCATCCTGGGAGTTTTTGACGAGGGCTGTATGGGCATGTTCAATGCGATTGTTCCCGACGAACTCATCCACACAACCGGCGTCTTCAAGGAGCGCCTCAGCCAATCCTCGCTTTATGCCAAGATGCTGACGGTGAAGGACGAGGAGGCTCGCGCCGTCTATCAGTGGCTGATCGACCGTGGCATGTCGTTTAAGATCGGCCCAAGCGAAGAGAACGATCTCACCGAGAACCAGATTCTCCAGCAGTGCAAAATGTACATCGCAGCGGTGCGCATCGCCGACGAATTCGGCTGCTCAACGATCGGCATTCAGTACCAGCAGGGACTCAAGGATCTCGCTCCCGCCTCCGATCTCGTCGAGGGACTGCTCAACAATGTCGAGCGTCCTCCCGTTTATCATGAGGAAACGGGTGTGGAACTCTTCGCCGGAGAGGCTCTCCCTCACTTCAATGAAGTGGACGAATGCTCCGGTCTCGACGGTCTCATCACCTACAAACTCTGGCGTGAACTCGGCTTCGCTCCCGAAAATACACTCCACGATCTGCGCTGGGGCCGCCATTACAGCGGCCCCGGAGGAAAAAATCTCACCGAGACGCTGGATGCCTATGTCTGGGTCTTCCTCATCTCCGGCGCGGCCCCTCCTGCCCACTTCATCGGCGGCTTTAAAGGCACAATCAGCGAGCGCCAGCCCAGCATGTATTTCCGCCTCGGCGGCGGCACGGTCAAAGGAGTCAGCAAGCCAGGCTGGATCGTCTGGAGCCGCATCTTTATTGACGGCGGTGAGCTCTGCTACGACACGGGACTCGGCGAAGTGGTCGAGCTTCCGCAGGCCGAAACCGAAGAGCGCTGGCAGCTCTCCACACCTCAATGGCCGATCATGCACACCGTGCTCCCCGGCATCTCCCGCGACGAAATGATGGCTCGACATAAGGCCAACCACATTCAGGTCGTCTATGCGCCAGACAAGGAAGGGGCCAAAAAGGGACTCTTTGCCAAGGCCGCCGCCATGCGCGAACTCGGTCTCAAGGTCGCCATCTGCGGAGAAGTCTAAGCATGTCTGCCGAACTCACTTCCAAACTGATCGGCCTCTGCCACGAACTCGGACGCGAGGAGCGCGGCATGGCGATTCTCGGCGAGGGAAATGCCTCCACCCGTCTCGACGAGGAAACCTTCCTCGTCAAGGCGAGCGGTCATTGCCTCGGCACGCTGGGGGAATCGGGCCTGACGCATTGCCGCTTCGCGACCCTCCTGCCACTCCTGGAAGGAATCTGGGCCGATTCCGATGTGGAGCGCCTGCTCATGGAAAGCCGCACGGACGAATCTGCCGCCAAGCCTTCCGTCGAGGGACTCTTTCACGCCTTTCTGCTGACACTTCCCGGCATCTCCTTTGTCGGCCATGTCCATGCCATCGCCGTGAATCAGATCCTCTGCTCGCCGAGAGCCGAGGAGTTTGCCACCAAGCGCACCTTTCCCGATGAGATCGTCTGCTGTGGCACCGAATCGGTGCTCGTTCCCTACACCGATCCCGGAGTCCATCTTGCCCGCGCAATTGCCGTCGGGGTGAAGGATTATCTGGAGCGCCACGGGGAAGCACCTCGTATCATCCTGCTTCAGAATCACGGAATTATCGCCCTGGGCGGCAGTCCCAATGCCGTGCTCGCCTCCCTCCTCATGGCGGAAAAGGCGGCGAAAATTTTTGTCGGCGCCGCAGCTCTCGGAGGACCTGTCTTTCTCACACCGGAGAATGTTGCCCGCATTTCGGGACGCTCCGACGAGCACTACCGCCGCAAAGTCCTCAAACTCTGACGGGCAGAAAAACCTGTAAGCTTAATGAAGTACGAAAGTACGAAGGTAAAAAGTCCCGACCCGATGAAAAGCCAATTTTCGCGCCAAGACGCCAAGGCGCCAAGGGTTGAAAAATTGTTCTCTGTTCCTCTTCTTCGCGCCTTTGCGTCTTTGCGCGAGCTCTCCCCATCCCCCCTCTGACTCAGCTTTCAGCTTTCAAGTTTCATCCCTCCTCACCCGTCTCAGCTTTCATCCCCCTTTTTTTCCATGTCTTCTCATTCCCATTATCTCGCCATCGACCTCGGTGCTGAAAGCGGGCGCGTCATGCTCGGTACTCTCTGGGATGGGCGCCTCACCCTGGAGGAGCTCCACCGCTTCGCCAATCGGGCTGTTGTCATCAAGAACTCCCGTCGCTGGGATTTGCTTCATCTCTATGCCGAGATCGTGGAGGGGCTTCGGAAAGCGGGGGCACGCAACTTGCCGATCCGTTCGCTAAGCACTGATTCCTGGGGCGTTGATTATGTCCTGACGAAAAAGACCGAACCCTTCCTCTCCTCCCCCTATCAGTACCGGGACGAGCGGACGGATGGTGCTTACGAGCGCCTGGGAGAAGTCACGCGGGAGGAAATCTTTGCGGCGACTGGTATTCAGTGCATGACGATCAATACCCTCTGCCAGCTCCACACGGATCTGCTGAATCGTCCAGAGATGCTCCAATTTGCCGATCAGTTCCTTCTTATCGGCGATACGATCAATCATTTGCTTGGAGGAGAACCCGTGGCTGAGGCTTCCCTTGCCAGCACGACCCAGCTCTACGATCCAGCTGCCCATGACTGGGCCAGAGGACTCATCGCCCGACTGGGTCTCCCGGAACCCATCTTCCCTAAGATTGTTGCCTCAGGCACCGTCATTGGCACTCTCACTCCGGAACTTCAGTCCGAAACAAATCTCGGCCCCATCAAGATCATTGCCTCCTGCTCCCATGACACGGGCGCCGCAGTTGCGGCAGTTCCTGCGAGCCAGGAAGAAGGCTGGGCCTTCCTCAGCTCCGGCACCTGGTCACTCCTCGGCGTGGAATCCCCCACTCCTGTTCTGACCAAAGCGGCTCAACAACTCAATTTCACCAACGAGGTCGGCTATGGCGGCAGCATCCGTCTGCTCAAGAATATCACCGGCCTCTGGATTCTTCAGGAATGCATGCGCTTCTGGAGAGAGAGCGGTCATGACCACACTTACACCGATCTGGTCAACCTGGCCCTCGAAACTCCCGAACTCCACTCGCTGATCAATCCCGCCGACCCGCGCTTCCTCCGTTCCGGCGGAACGACCGCCTCCGGGGGAATGCCCGCCCGCATCGCCGAGTATTGCCGTGAAACAGCTCAGCCGATTCCAAGCAGCGTCGGAGCCATCGCGCGTTGCATCCTGGAAAGCCTCTCCCTGCTCTATCGTAAAACCTTGGGCGAGCTGGAAGAACTAACCGGCACCCCGATCAACCGACTCCATATTGTCGGCGGTGGCACACGCAACAACCTGCTCAACCAATGCGCCGCCAATGCCACCGGACGCCGCGTCATTGCCGGCCCTATTGAGGCGACAGCTGCCGGAAACATTCTCATCCAGGGACTCGCTTGCGGCTCGGTTGCCTCCCTCAACGAAGCCCGCGAAATCGTCGCCCGCTCTTTCCCGCAGAATGCCTATGAACCGCAAGACGCCCCCCTTTGGGAGGCTGCCTACAAACGATTCACCTCGCTTCCATAAACAATTCAACAATCAATCCAACGAACAAAGATACCATGAGTCACGCACCACTTCCCAACCTCTGGGACGACACCAAAGCTTCCTCTCTCGATCCCGTCGAGCAGCTCGTCTATCGCTCCAATCTGCTCGGTTCCGACCAACGCATCACCAATACCGGCGGAGGAAATACCTCTTCCAAAATCATGGAAAAGGATCCATTGACCGGTGAACTGGTTGAAGTCCTTTGGGTGAAGGGTTCCGGCGGCGATCTGCGCACCTCAAAACGCGAAAATTTCTCCTCCCTCTATCAGGACAAACTCATCGGTCTTCAGAAAAGCTACGGCGCACGCGCTGACAAGGGAATCAAGTCCCAGGCGGAGGATGAGATGGTCGGCGCTTATGCCCACACCACCTTCAATCTTAATCCCCGCCCTTCCTCGATTGACACGCCACTGCACAGCTTCCTTTCTGGCAAGCATGTCGATCACATGCATCCCAATGCGATCATTGCAATCGCAGCAAGTCGCCGTTGTCAGGAACTGACAAAGGAAATCTTTGGAGGTGAAATGGATTATGTCACCTGGATGCGCCCCGGCTTTGAGCTGGGTCTTGCCATGCAGGAGATCTCCAGAATCAATCCCTCCGTACGCGCCATCATGATGGGCCAGCATGGCTTCATCTCCTGGGATGACGATGCCCAGATTTGTTACACCAAGACTCTTGCCTTCATCGACAAGGCTGCCGCCGCCATCGAGTCGAAGTATGCAGCCAAGGGTGGCGATGCCACTCTCTTCGGTGGAGCAAAATATCAGTCCCTCGACGAAGTAACCCGCAACACCACGCTGACAGAAATCCTTCCCTGGCTTCGCGGTCAGGTCAGCCAACGGAAGCGTTTTATCGGAACCGTTCAATCCGACGAAAAGATCCTTCGTTTCGTGAACTCCAAGGATGCCCCCCGCCTCGCCGAGCTCGGAACCTCCTGCCCCGACCATTTCCTGCGCACCAAAATCAAGCCACTCTTTGTGGATTGGAATCCGCAGACAGAAGATGTCGCCGCCCTCAAGGCCAAGCTCGCCACAGGCCTCGAAGCCTACCGTGCTGACTACGGCGCCTATTACGACCGCTGCAAGCACGCGAACTCACCCGCGATGCGCGATCCCAATCCGACAGTCATCCTCATCCCCGGAGTCGGCATGATCGCCTGGGGCAAGGACAAGAGCGAAAGTCGCGTCACCGCTGAATTCTACAACTGCGCCGTCGAAGTCATGCGTGGAGCGGAGGCCCTTGATGAATATGTCTCCCTGCCACAGCAGGAGGCCTTTGACATTGAGTATTGGCTCCTGGAGGAAGCCAAGCTTGCGCGTATGCCCGCCGAAAAGGAACTTGCCCGTCAGGTCGTCGCCATCATCGGTGCAGGAAGTGGCATCGGTCGCGAAACCGCATTCCGCCTGGTCAAGGAAGGGGCGCATGTCGTCTGCCTCGATCTCAATGAAAAGGGTGCGGCCGAAACCGTGAATGCCATCAATGCCAAGTACGGCATGGGCATTGGCGTTGCGGGCAGTGGCGTCTCCAACTGCGGTCTGGCCACCTCGGCCCCGATCAATGTCACCAGCCGAGCCACCATCAAGGAGGCCATCAATCATGCCATCCTCGCCTTTGGCGGACTCGACAGCGTTGTTGTGACCGTCGGCTTCATCGCCTCGCCTGATCGCGACGGACGCATCAAGGACGAAGGCTGGGGCTTTACCTACGATGTCAATGTCATCGGTTCCTGCTGGTGTGTCGAGGAGGCCGCCACGGTCTTCAAGGCTCAGGGACTGCCCGCCACGGCCTGCATCACCACCTCGGCCAATGCCGTCGTCTCCAAGCGCGGCTCCCTCGCCTACGACACCTCCAAGGCGGCTGCCAACCATCTCATCCGCGAGTTGGCTATCGATCTGGCCCCACTCGTCCGCGTCAACGGAGTCGCACCCGCCACCGTGGTCAAGGGTTCAGGACTCTTCCCTCGCGATCGCGTCATCGCCAACCTAGTGAAGTACAACCTGCCCGCAGAGGAAAGCGAAAGCGACGAAGCCCTGGTCAATCGACTTGCCCAGTTCTACGCCGATCGTACCCTCACCAAGGTACCCATCGAACCAGCCGATCAGGCCGAGGCAATCTTCCTCTGCGTCAGCAACCGCTTGAGCAAGACCACCGGCCAGGTCATCGCCGTCGATGGCGGATTGATCGAAGCTTTCCTCAGATAAAGGCAAAAGGAAAAATGAAGAATGAAAAAGATGGAAAAAAAGCAGTCGGTTAAACAAGCATATCCCAATCGCTGACCGCTGATCTCTGATCTCCGCATTTTACATTGATCCTTTTACCTTCTTCCTTTCCCCAATGTCTTTGGTTTCTGTCCTTTCAGTTTTCCTTTTTTAGCTTTCAGCTTTTCCCCAATGCGCATCTCCCTCTTTGTACCCTGCTTCGTCGATCAGCTCTACCCTCAGGTAGCCTGGTCGGTCGTACGGGTGCTGGAGGGACTTGGGCATCAGGTGGAATTTCCAGATGGGCAGAGCTGTTGTGGGCAGCCGCCCTTCAATTCCGGTTATTGGGACGAAGCACGCGTAGCGGCCAGGGCCACCATCGCCGCATTCCGCGATTCTGAAGTCGTGGTGGGGCCTTCTGGTTCCTGCGTGGCGATGATCAAAATCTTTTACCCGCAGCTTTTTGCAGGAGATCCCCAGGAATTGGAAGCCCGCGAACTCGCGGCCAAGACTCATGAGTTTTCCAGCTTCCTGGTCAATATCCTTGGCGTCACCGATGTCGGTGCAAAATTCAGCGGCAAGGTCACCTTTCATGACGGATGCCACGGACTGCGTGAACTCGGCGTCAAAAAGGAACCGCGAGCCCTCCTGGAAAAAGTCCAGGGATTGGAACTTCTCGAAATGGCCGAGGCCGAGACTTGCTGCGGATTTGGTGGCACCTTCGCGGTAAAATTCCCAACTATTTCCACCGCGATGGATGAGGTCAAATGCTCCTCCATCCTCGAGACGGGAGCCGATGTCGTCGTTTCCAATGATTCCAGCTGCCTGATGCAAATCCGGGGAATGCTGGAAAAGCAGAAGAGTACGGTGCGGAGTCTTCATCTCGCCGAGATCCTCGCTTCGCGTTAGGAAAATATTACCCTTTCCTCATGACTTCAATTGTCGCCGAATTTCAGCGTCTGGCGCGTCGTTACACGGCGGATCGGCAGCACCGTGCCTTCATCCAGAAAGGACTCAGCGGCTATTACCAGAAACGGGATGCGGCCAAGGCAAGTTTTCAAAGCTGGGAGGACGCACGCGATCTGGCCGCCCAGACGAAATACGATGCGGTCAATCACCTCGATCAGTATCTCATGGAATTCACGGAGAAAATCGAGGCGCGCGGAGCCAAGGTTTTCTGGGCCTCCTCGGCCAAGGAAGCCCGCGACTTCATCCTGCGCGTGGCCAGGGAAAACGGCGTTCGTTCGATCATCAAATCGAAAACGATGACCAGCGAGGAGATCCATCTCAACGATGCGCTCGAAAAGGAAGGGTACGGAGTCATTGAGTCCGACCTTGGCGAATACATTGTCCAACTGCGCAAGGAACCCCCTTACCATCTCGTCTTTCCCGCCATGCACCTCACGCGTGCACAGATCAGCGAACTCTTTCAAAAAGAACTCGGCTCCTCTCCCACCGATGATCCCGAGGAGCTGACCATGATCGCCCGCAGGGCTATGCGCCGCAAATACTGCGAAGCCGATATGGGAATCAGCGGAGCCAATTTTGCCGTGGCTGAAACGGGCATGATCTCGATCACCGAGAATGAGGGAAATGCCCGCCTCACCACTTCCCTGCCGCGCATCCATGTGGCGCTTGTCGGCATTGAAAAGGTACTTCCCAAACTCGAAAATCTCGCCCTCTTCCTGCCGATGCTGGCCACCGCCGGAGCAGGGCAACAGATGACCTGTTACAATACGATGTACGGCGGCCCCCGTCAGCCGGACGAGATCGACGGCCCGGAGCAGATGCATATCGTCCTGCTCGATAATCGCCGCACCGAATTGCTGGCCGATGCCCAGCAGCGCGATACTCTCGGTTGCATCCGCTGTGGTGCCTGCCTGAATGTCTGCCCGATTTTCAAAAACATCGGCGGCTACAGCTACGGCACAACCTATCAGGGACCCATCGGATCGGTCATCACCCCTCACCTGCGTGGATTGCAGGAATGGAAGCATCTCTCCTCGGCCTCCTCACTTTGCGGTGCCTGCACCGAGGCCTGCCCGGTGAAAATCGACCTGCATCACCACCTCCTGCAAAACCGCCGCAACGCCGCACGCATGAAAGCTGTTCCGGCTGAGAAGATTTCCTTCCTCGCCTTTGCCTGGCTTATGAGCCATCCCCCGATATACCGCATGGCCGTCGCTCTCGGCAGGATTTTTGAGCCACTTCATCGACTGGTTAACGGCACAGCTCTTGATCCAATGCGTGCCTGGACAAAAACCCGAGCCCTGCCAAAGCTCGCTCCCGACTCCTTTCATCAGCAGTGGAAAAAACATCGCGGAGGAAAACCCTCATGAGTGACGGCAAAGAAATCATCCTGCGTCACATCCGCGAAGCGCTTCGCGAAAATCCTGCTCCCCATCCTCACTCCTCCCATCCTCACGCGCCTCAGGGAGGGGGCTCTTCGGAGCATCCGCAGAGGGAGTGGCTTCCCAAAGTCGGTGAGACGCTTGGGGAGCAGATCGCCCTTTTTGCCTCGCAATCCGAAGCGCTCAAGACCGAGTTTCATCGCTGCGCCACGCAGCAAGCAGCCCGCGAAGTTTTTTCCCGACTCGCCGCCGAGGGAGGATGGAAAAAGGTGGCGACCCACTCGACGCCAGACACCCTGGCCTTGCTTGAGGGATGCGCTCCCTCAATTCTCAAGACCGACAACGGCTATCAGATTGATGATCTGGAAAGCTGCGATGCCGGAGTAACGGGCTGCGAATGCCTCGTCGCCCAGACCGGCGGCATCATGATTTCCGCACCAAGCGCCGGAGGCCGGGCGCTTTCCGTCCTTCCCCCACATCACATCGTGATCGCAAGAACCTCCCAGATGCGCCCCGATCTTACGGCGGCCTTTGAACTCATCCAGCAACGCTACGGTGCCAACGGCTTCCCCTCGTTCCTCTCCTTCATCACCGGTCCCTCGCGAACCGGTGATATAGAACGCATCCTTGTCCTTGGGGCTCATGGCCCCAAGCGTCTGACGGTGATTCTCTTGGAGAACTGATTATTTGAGGAAAGCCTCAATCAGTTCGTCGATCACGGCATCATCCATCGCCTTGATCTCACCGAGGAAGCCGGCATTAATGACCGCCTCGGAGGTTGTTTCGAGGACTTCCAAACGGTCAAAGGCATCCAACACCGTACGACCGATGACAAGTGCGCCACCATCTTCCAGCAGGGCCACGGGATAGTCTGGCGTCACCGCCTCGGCGATCTCCTTTCCGTCATTGTAGGCCCAGGAAAAGGGGATCGTCTTCACATCCCTCAGGAAAATGTAACTCTCGGGAATGGTGCGCACATCCAGCTTCCTGTGAGCCAGGCTGAAGGCGGTGGCATTCACCGGCGTGGCGATCACGACCGACTGGATTTCGGGATATTTGGCATAGAGGGCGGCGTGCAGCAGTGCCGCCTCGCTCGGCTTCTTTCCCTCCTCATGCCGTCCCTCGGAAATGAGGACGAGATCTCCGCTCTCCACAACTGCGCGATCGGTATCGTGCGCCGTGATCACGAAGCTCGAGTCATCCACCCGTGCAGAGAAGCTTCCTTCCGTACTGATGAGCAGGCGCTGACGGTAACCACGACGGACAAAATTGCAGAGATTACTCCGTGCGGCCTTCTCCTGACTGCTCGGCGGAAGCGGCGAAAAAGTCGCCATCTCCAGACGACGATTCTCGATTTTGGCAAGTTGCTCATCGCTCAGAAAATGAGGAGTGATGCCCATCGCCCGCGATTTCAGCGAGGTGCGGCAGGCAAATTCCAGCGTCTCAAATCGTTCAAAGGCCTCCTTGAACGAAGTGCCTCCAATTGCAACCCCATGATTTTCCAGAAGAACGCAGTGAAATCCTTCGGAGAAAATCTTGGCGATGTTTTCACCCAGTTGGACGCTTCCAGGAAGTGCGTAAGGGGCAAAACCGACCTCTCCGCAAACGCTGCGGGTTTTGGGCAGAATGCGCGTGTTGGGAACAATACCGCTGATGCTGAAGGCAACCAGTGCCATCGGATGGGCGTGAACGATGGCCTTCAGATCGGGACGGAGTTCATAGATCTTGCGATGAAAGGGAAATTCGGAAGAAGCGGGATGGCGTCCTTCCACGCTCCCATCGGCAAGGACATGGACAATGTCGTCCCGTGTCAGATTTCCCTTATCCACGCGGGCCGGGGTGATCCAGATGGAGCCATCTTCATCGCGAATCGAAAGATTGCCGCCCGAAGTCGTGGTCATGCTGTAGCGATAGATTCGCTCCATGGCAGCTACGAGTTCATCGGCAGGATGAGTGTAGTTTCGACTTAGTGCGGATTCGGATGTGGATGGTAGAGGCATAGACGAATAATAAGTTACCTTTTTGTCTTTTACTAGCAGCTTGTCGAACTTAGAGCGAACAGGCTCCTAGGCTCCTTACCGTCGGTTCAAGGCGCTTAAGACCGCTTTCAGGGAAGCCATCTCGATGTTCGTATCGGTTGCCGCGCCGAAGAGGGTCTGCCCCTCTCCTGTTTTGATCTCAAAGTAGGCCACCGCCTTGGCATCGGCCCCCTTCCCCAGCGAATGCTCAGCATAGGAGACCACCTCGAACGGCTCGACAGCACCGCTGCGGATCAGACCGCTGACAAATGCAGCCACGGGACCGTTTCCCTCGGCGTTGATGCAATGACTCCTCCCGTTGTGCAGCACTCTCCCCTGGCAGCACACCTTTTCCCCATCTCGAATGATGGAGATTTCTTCGAAACGCAGCGGTTCCCTGCGATCCAGATACTCCTGTTGAAACAAGGCCAGGATCTCCTCCGCTACCAATTCCTCGCCCCGCTCATCGGCCACGCGATTCACGATGCGTCCGAAGTCGCAATGCATCGCCTTGGGCAAGACGAAACCGAACTCCTGTTCCATGATATAGGCCACACCACCTTTGCCCGATTGGCTGTTGATGCGAATGATGGCCCGGTAATCGCGCCCGATGTCATGAGGATCGATGCTCAGGTAAGGCACCTCCCACACACCTTCCGGATGCTCCGTCCGGTCCTTCAGTCCCTTGTTGATCGCATCCTGATGCGAACCGGAAAAGGCAGTGAAGACCAGGTCGCCTGCATAGGGCCAGCGCACCGAAACCTCCAACTTCGTACACCGCTCCGTGACCTCTCGAATGGCCGGCAAGTCGCGGAAATCCAGCTTCGGATCAACTCCCTGTGTCAGCAGGTTCAGCGCCACGGTCACGATGTCCAGATTACCCGTTCGCTCCCCGTTTCCGAACAGCGTCCCCTCCACGCGCACGGCTCCTGCGAGCAGGCCCAGTTCCGTCGCCGCCACAGCGGTTCCCCGGTCGTTGTGCGTGTGCAGACTGACCATGGCGCGCTTCGGATATTTCTGATGCGAGATGAACCACTCGATCATATCGGCATACTGATTCGGCATCATCAGCTCCACCGTGTTCGGCAGGTTGAAAATGATCGGTGCCTCCTCGCTGTACCCCCACTCCTCTCCGACAGCTTCGCAAATCTCCAGAGCGAACTCGACTTCCGTCCCGCTGAAACTCTCCGGCGAATACTGGAAACGAACCTCCGTCTCAGGAATCAGGTGCAGCCGCTCCCGGATCTGCCGTGTCCCGCGCACGGCAATATCCTGCACTCCCTGCCGATCCAGGTTAAAGACAATCCTCCGCTGCGCCACCGAAGTAGAATTGTAGAGATGCACAATCGCGCGCGGACATCCCTTCAGCGCCTCGAATGTCCTCTCGATCAGTTCCTCCTTCGACTGCACCAACACCTGCACCCAGACATCCTCCGGAATGCGATTCTCTTCAATCAGACGACGCGTAAAATCAAACTCGATCTGCGAAGCCGAGGGAAAACCGATCTCGATTTCCTTGAATCCTATCTTCACCAGCAAGTCAAAGAACTCCAGCTTCTCCTCCACACTCATCGGCACGGCGAGGGCCTGGTTACCATCACGCAAATCCACACTGCACCAGACCGGAGCTGACCCAAGCGTTCGATCGGGCCATGAGCGTCCTGACATTTTCACGGCGGGAAAAGGCCGGTACTTGGGGTGCGAATTCGTTGTCATCTCTCTGTTTTTTTCATCGGTAATGACGGCGCGCCAAAAATGAGAAACCCCGAAAGGCCGCTCGCATTCGGCGGACCGTCGGGGTTGGTGGGAGTTCAGGCTAAATCGTGACGCAGTCAGATCGCTTCCACCGAGCCCGTCCGGCCCAAGGGAAGAAGCGTAAGTCGCAATGATAGCGCGCTGATCTGCATAAGCAAAAAACTAACACCAACTTCCTTGATTGCAACTTTTCCGTTGAATGATGAAGAGAAGGGGGGCTTAGCTTTTATATGGCCCAACCTGAGGAAATCGCCACCGCCTACTCTTTTAACCCCCAAAGAAGCCAACTATGTCAACGGTATCGATCTGAGCGTTGATGGCGGCTTCACGCAGGTTTAAATCCTTCCTTTACCGATCACCTAAGTACAGATTCCTAAGATGAAGGAAAACAACTCCATGCAATACCGTTCTCTAGGCCGATCCAAGACGCCGGTTTCCGCGATTGGTCTAGGATGCATGGGGATGAGCGAATTCTACGGGCAAAGCGATGACACGCAATCCTTGGCCACTCTCTCCCGCGCTCTTGAACTGGGTGTCAACTTTCTCGATACCGCCGACACCTATGGCCATGGCCACAACGAAACCTTGCTCGGACGCTTTCTTAAGGAGGGGGGCCCAGCAAGGCGGGATCAGGTGGTAATTGCCACGAAGTTTGGCATTGTCCGACAGCCGGGTCAATACGAACGCCGCATCGACAATTCCCCTGCCTATGTTCGGAGTGCCTGCGAAGCCTCGCTTCAACGACTACAAGTGGATACTATCGATCTCTATTATTGCCATCGAAGGAACCAGGAGGTCCCCATCGAAGAAATGATCGCCACCCTGGCTGACTTGGTGAAATCCGGGAAGATCCGCCAGTTCGGCCTCTCCGAAGTCTCTTCGGAGACTTTGCGCCGCGCCTCAGTCATTCACCCGGTGGCTGCCGTACAGAGCGAATATTCCCTTTGGTCGCGGGAACCAGAAAAGGAATTGCTGCAAACCTGCGCCGAACTGGGTACGACCTTTGTCGCCTACAGCCCGCTGGGTCGGGCCTTCCTCACCGGCTCGGTCAACCCCTCCGCCCTGGCCGAAGGGGATTTCCGCAAACACAATCCCCGTTTCCAAGGGGAAGCGGAAGTCGCCAATCATCTTCTGGTGGAAGGGCTCCGCCAGTTCGCCGTCAATCGAGGACTGACCAATGCTCAGGTAGCATTAGCATGGCTGCTTGGCAAATATGCACATGTCGTCCCCATTCCCGGCACCCGTCGTATCAGCTATCTGGAACAGAATATCGCTTCAATCAATATACAGCTTACGGCTGTAGAGTTGACAGAACTCGACGCGCTCTTTGCTCTCGGGCAAGTCGCTGGCGCCCGCTATCCCGACGCTGGCATGGCAGGCATTGAGTGAGTCGATCTTTACAGTGTTCGAATGGAATGCAAAGTGACAAAATTGCGAACCCTATGAGTCCCAAGGCAATCTCCATCATTGAAAATCCAAGACCACCCATTCCCCCATTCGATACTGATTCCGCTGCACGAAAAGTCCGGATGGCGGAGGATGCCTGGAACACCAGAGATCCAGAACGAGTTTCACTGGCTTATACGGCTGATAGTGTGTGGCGGAATCGCTCGGAGTTCCTGATGGGACGCAATGCCATTGTCCAGTTTCTCACCCGCAAATGGAGCAATGAGCTTGAGTATCGTCTCATTAAGGAACTTTGGGCCTTTCACGGCAACCGCATAGCAGTCCGTTTTGCCTACGAATGGCATGACAATTCTGAACATTGGTTCCGCTCCTACGGAAATGAAAATTGGGAGTTTGATGAGCGTGGGTTGATGAGCCGCCGCATTGCCAGCATCAACGACATCCCAATTGAAGATAGCGACCGTAAACTTCAATGGCTGATTGGCCGTCGTCCTGAGGACCATCCAGGGCTTTCCGAACTCGGTCTTTAACGCCCGCAATCGCTTCGATCAACTTCAGAGTTCTGGCTTGAGACCGGTGGCCAGTATCGTCTGAAAATTCGGAGCCTGCGCTTCGCGGGCGACAACGCTGACTTCCAGATCACGGAAGCCTGATTTTTCCATCATGGCGTGGAGTTCGATGCCGGAGAAGCCAAGCCAGACATGGGCGTAGAGTTCCTTGGCCTGTTCGTAGTTGTGGCTGGCCAGATCGAGAATCAGGATGCGGCCCCCAGGCTTCAGGATTCGGAAGGCGCTTTCGACGGCCCGCTGCGGACGCACGGCATGGTGAAGAGCCTGGCTGAAAAGAACCACATCGACAGACGCTGATTCGATCGGTGGTTCTTCGAGATCACCGAGTCGGTATTCCAGATTGGTGAAGCCATTCTCCAGGGCAATCTTGGCACCGAACTCCACCATCTTGGGGGAATTATCAATGGCAATGACCTGCTTGGCCGTCCGCGCCAGCAACTGGGAAAGAGTCCCCTCACCCGCGCCCATGTCGGCAATCACGAGCGGCGGCAGCAGGCGCAGTAGTCCATGCGCCAGAGCCTGCCAGGAGCGCCCAGGCACATAGGTGCGTCCGAATTTCCCGGCCAGTTTGTCAAAGTAATCTGCGGCACGGTCGCGGCGTTTATTGAGCACCATCTGAAGCGCCTGCTGATCGCGATGCGCTTCGGCAAGTTCCGAGACAGCGGAGGAGAGAACGGTACGAAGGGGCTCCACGGCTGCAAGGACGGCGGCATAATAGATATTCTTGCCGACGCGACGGTCGAGGACAAGACCCTGACGACGCAGCAGTCCAAGACTCGCCGAGATGCGCGACTGACCCATGCCAAGTGCCTCCTGCAACTCAGCAACCGTCAGCTCTTCATCAAGCAGGAGAGCCAGGAGACGCAAGCGAGTCGGTTCGGAAAGGGCGCGGAGGGATTGGAGAATTGACGCCATAGCCATTTACATATACAGATATGTTCATAAGTAAAGTCGTCTTACGCTGATGGCTCTCTTACGAAGTCTAACCCATTTTGGAAATCTAACCCTTCTAACCCCATCATTCCATGTCTCGTAGCTATATCTTTTCCTCCGAATCCGTCGGCGAAGGCCATCCCGACAAAGTCTGCGACACCATTTCCGATGCGATCCTGGATGCGTGCCTGGCACTCGATCTGACGAGCCGCGTGGCCTGCGAGACTTATGCCAAGAGCAACATCGTCGTGGTCGGCGGTGAAATCACCGTTCCCAAGCTGAAGGGTGCCTCGCTGGAATCGGCCATTAATATCGGCAAGATCGTCCGCGATGCGATTCGCGAGATCGGCTACACAAACGATGACGATGTCTTTCATGCCGATCGCGTGTTCATCAACAACATCATCACCTCGCAGAGCGCCGACATCGCCCAGGGAGTGGATGCCAAGAAAGCTGAGGGAAAGAAGACCGCCGAGCAGGGTGCCGGTGATCAGGGACTGATGTTCGGCTATGCCTGCGATGAGACGCCAGAGCTCATGCCTGCGCCGATCATGTATGCCCACCGCCTGGGCCGCGAGCTGACCCGCCTGCGCAAGAACGGCGCCGCCAAATGGCTTCGCCCCGATGCCAAAAGCCAGGTCTCCGTCGAATATGTCGATGGCAAGCCGACCCGCGTCGTCAATGTCGTCATCTCGACTCAGCACGCCGAAGGCGTGAGCAATGAGGAGATTCGCAAATTCATCATCGAGAAAGTCATTCGCAAGGTCATCCCTGCCGCAATGCTGACCAAGGAGACCGAATACCTCATCAACCCAACAGGGCGCTTTGTCATCGGCGGACCTCAGGGCGACACCGGACTCACCGGACGCAAGATCATCGTCGATTCCTACGGTGGCATGGGCCGTCATGGTGGTGGAGCTTTCTCCGGAAAAGATCCGACAAAGGTCGATCGCTCTGCCGCCTACATGGGCCGCTATGTCGCCAAAAATGTTGTCGCCGCAGGCCTCGCCGCCCGTTGCGAAGTGCAGTTTGCCTACGCCATCGGCCACCCTGATCCCGTCTCGATCCACATCGACACCTTTGGCACCGCCACGGTTTCCGAAGAGGCCATCGAGGCCGCTGTGAAGAAGACCTTTGGCTTCAAGCCAGCCGAGATCATCAGCCAACTCAAGCTCCGCCGTCCGATCTACTCCAAGACGACCAACTACGGCCACTTCGGCAAGGAAGATGCCGACATCACCTGGGAAAAGACCGACAAGGCCGCCGTCCTCAAAAAGGCTGCCCTTGCTGCTTCCAAAGTCAAATAGCCCCAACTCCTATATTCCATCTCCAATCTCCAATCTCCAATCTCCTATATTCCATCTTCTATATCCTATCTCCCAACTTCTAACCTCATGAGCACCACCGATTACAAAGTCGCCGACATTTCCCTCGCGGAATTCGGCCGTAAAGAACTCAATATCGCCGAACACGAAATGCCCGGTCTCGTCGCCACCCGTGAAAAATACGGCAAGGCCAAGCCGCTCAATGGAGTCCGCATCACTGGCTCCCTCCACATGACCATCCAGACGGGTGTCCTCATCGAGACCTTGAAGGAACTCGGTGCCGATGTCCGCTGGGCTTCCTGCAATATCTTCTCGACTCAGGATCACGCCGCCGCCGCCATCGCAGCCTCCGGCACCCCTGTCTTTGCCTGGAAGGGCGAGAGCCTTGAGGAATATTGGTGGTGTACCTGGAAGGCCATCATCTTCCCCGGCGGCAAAGGCCCTCAACTCATCGTCGATGACGGTGGTGATGTCACCCTCCTCATCCACAAAGGTTACGAAATGGAGAACGGCGACACTTGGGTGGAGAGCCCCTCCGACAACCACGAAGTGAAGGTCATCAAGGATCTCCTGAAGCAGATCGCCCAGGAAACTCCCGGCATCTTCCACGAGATCATCAAGGACCTCAAGGGGGTCTCTGAAGAGACCACTACCGGCGTGCATCGTCTCTACGAGATGGCCAATGCCGGCAAACTCCTCTTCCCCGCCATCAATGTCAACGACTCCGTCACCAAGTCGAAATTTGACAACCTCTACGGTTGCCGCGAATCCCTGCTCGACGGCATCAAGCGCGCCACCGATGTCATGATCGCCGGAAAAGTCGGCGTCGTCTGCGGCTACGGTGATGTTGGCAAGGGCTGCGCCGCCGCACTCCGCGGCATGGGCGCCCAGGTCATTGTTACCGAGATCGACCCCGTCTGCGCCCTCCAGGCTGCCATGGAAGGCTACCGCGTCATGCCCATCGAGGATACCCTCGGCGTCGGCGACATCTATGTCACCACCACGGGCAACAAGGACATCATCCGCGTCGAGCACATGGAGAAGATGAAAGACCAGGCAATCGTCTGCAACATTGGCCACTTCGATAATGAGATCCAGGTGGACAAGCTGGAGAAATTCCCCGGCATCCAGAAGCTCAACATCAAGGCACAGGTCGATAAATACACCTTCCCTGCCGGGAACGAGATCTTTCTCCTGGCCGAAGGCCGTCTTGTGAATCTCGGTTGCGCCACCGGCCATCCAAGCTTTGTCATGAGCAACAGCTTCACCAACCAGACCCTCGCCCAGATCGAACTCTGGGAGACCCGCGAGACCCGCACCATCGGCGTCACCGTCCTGCCCAAGAAGCTCGACGAGGAAGTTGCCCGCCTCCACCTCGGCAAGATCGGCGTGAAACTCACGACACTCACCCAGGAACAGGCCGACTACATCGGCGTGCCGGTCGAAGGCCCTTACAAATCGGCTCACTACCGCTACTAGTCGCGAGTCGCGAAGCGACTTGTGGTTAAAAGTGAAAAGGTAAAAAGCAACAAAGTTACAGCACTCAACAAAAAGCCCCGGTCAGCAATGATCGGGGCTTTTTTGTTGTGGATTGATGAACAGGGAACGGGCGTTAAGTAGTCGGTCCTTAAAAACCCTCTATGAGGCGAGAGAGGCGAGAGAGGCGAGAGAGGCGAGATGGGGAAGGATGGGGGCAAAGATTGGAAGAAATTCCTGGGCGTTCAGAAGTAGAAAATTTTACTCCTTTTTCACTCTTTCTCACATGAAG
>Ga0302320_10004793_pt1 | contig 30560 bp, 30 predicted proteins | sample Bog_T0_3_FD_202130 | JGI IMG/M metagenome (GOLD analysis project Ga0302320, IMG submission 202130) | Peat permafrost microbial communities from Stordalen Mire near Abisko, Sweden - Bog_T0_3 | ecosystem: Environmental > Terrestrial > Soil > Wetlands > Peat | place: Sweden: Abisko, Stordalen Mire... | reverse complement strand
GCGCGCAGTTTGGCCCATTCGTCGCGCGTGAAGTGGCGATAGGGCGAGGCGGCGTCGTTGCGCGGCTTCGCCAAAGTGAAATCATCCATGGGACGCTCCCGAGGCGAGGGGCATGGCGCGGTTCTGGAGCGAGTTCATGCGCGCCGCGAAGCCTTTTCTTCGAGCCCGCTACGCGCTGTCCGCCGCTCCAGTTCCGCCATGACGTCCGCCAGCGGCATTTCGCGCGCGCGCAAAAGGACCAAGAAATGGTAGAGCACATCGGCCGCCTCGCCCCGCAGCGCAGCGTCGTCCTGCGCGACCGCGGCGATGACCGCCTCGGTCGCCTCCTCACCGAATTTCTTCGCGCAATGCGTGACGCCCTTCTCGAGCAGCGTTCGCGTATAGGAAAAATCCGCGCTCGCGCCGGCGCGGTGCGCGATGATTTGGGAGAGGTCGTCGAGACTGAACATGAAGCGGGGTGACTCGGGGAACGCGCGAAGATCGGCTTGCCATTGTGCCGATCAAAGCCCCGCTTGTCGAGAAAGCTCGCTGCGCGGGCGCATGGCCAAATAGGCTAACGATTTACACAATATTATTTTGGTTATTTTCAATTTACACTTCCCGCGAGATTTGTCTTTGAAAGTTGACGAATATCAAGGAAGCGGCGCCCTCATGTCGCGAAATTCCCGACATGAACGATACAGATCTCGTCGCGCGTTATGATGGCCGGGCTCCGCGCTATACGAGTTATCCCACGGCGCCGCATTTTTCGCCAGCCATAGGCGCGCAAGCCTACGCCAGTTGGCTGGGCGAACTCGCGCCTGAAACGCCGCTGTCGCTCTATCTGCATGTGCCGTTCTGCGACCGGCTCTGCTATTATTGCGGCTGCAACACCAGCGTCGTCAGGCTGGACACGTCGCGACGCGCCTATGCGGATCTGCTCGAACGCGAGATCACCCTGGTCGCGGCTTTCATCGGGCGGCGCGCCCGGGTGACGCACATTCATTGGGGCGGCGGCACGCCGACCAGCCTGCCCGGTGATCGCTTGACCTCGATCATGAACCTGATCCGCAAGTCGTTCGATGTGGCGCCCGACGCCGAAGTCGCGATCGAACTCGACCCGACGAGCCTGAAAAAAGACCGCCGCGAGGCGCTCGGCGCGATGGGCGTCACCCGCATCAGTCTGGGCGTGCAGGATCTCGATCCCGAGGTGCAAAAAGCGATCGGGCGCATGCAGTCCTACGAGCAGACCGAAATCTGCGCGCAATCGGCTCGCGAACTCGGCGTGCACTCGCTGAATCTCGATCTCATTTACGGCCTGCCGCTGCAGTCCGAGGCGAGCGTGACGCGCACCGCGCGCCGGGCGCTGGACCTCGGAGCCGACCGCGTCGCGGTGTTCGGTTATGCGCATGTTCCGTGGATGAAGAAGAATCAGGCGCTGATCCCCGAGGACAGCCTGCCCGGCGCGGCGCAAAGATTTGCGCAGCAGCGCGCGATTCATCGCGTTCTCACCGAGGAGGGCGGCTACATTCCGGTCGGTCTCGACCATTACGCCCGTCCGGGCGACGCCATGGCGGAAGCCGCGGCGTCCCGCAAGCTGCGCCGTGGTTTCCAGGGCTACACCACTGACGGCGCACCCGCGCTGATCGGCTTCGGCGCCAGCGCGATCGGAGCCTTGTCGCAAGGCTACGCGCAGAACGCGCCGACCGCGGCCGCTTACGGCAAGCTGATCGAGTCGAACGGTCTGGCGACGGTGCGTGGCGTCGCCCTGCATGACGACGACCGCCTGCGTCGCGACGTCATCGAACGCCTGATGTGCGATCTCGAGGCCGATCTGTTCGAACTTGCCGAGGCGCATGGCGCCGATCCCGCGCCGCTTGTATCCGACGCGCAGGCGCTTAGCCGCTTCATCGCCGATGGTCTGGCGCGTTGGGACGGTCGGCGCGTCGAGGTGACCGACAAAGGCCGACCGTTCGTGCGTTCGGTCGCGGCGCTTTTCGACGCCTATCTACGTTTGGATGACGACAAACCGCGCCATTCCCGCGCGGTCTGAGTTGGACGTATCGACCTTGCGTTCCTCCGGCTGAAGGGGCGAGCGGGTGGGGTGTTTCAGCGGACGGAACTCGCGTGATGGGTGGACGGCGGCGGCGGCCTCCACCCATGGCCCCTCGCTTCGGGTCGAGCAGGGGCAATCCCGCGCGACGCCGCGCACCCCACCGCTTCTTTTTCCTTTTATTTGAGCTTCGCCAGCGCCTCGCGTCTTTCACCGCGCGTTCCTCCAGAACGACCTTTGCGGAGACGGGCGGGCCACAATGTGGCGAGCCATAGGACAAATCGTTAAATTAAATCCGTGTTCACCATATTAAATTGGGGCGTGGATTAACAATATATGGTTTATGTGATGCAATTCTTCGAGTTGTAGAATAACTGACTCTCTGTATATCGGCTCCATTTCGAATCAAATTACTCACCTATTCTCGCCAGATTCCCGACACATTCGGCGCCTCGGTTGTGATCGAGGCGCAACAGACTTCCGACGCAATCGGATCTATATGGTCTCCATGCCAGCGGGCGGTCGAGTTGCCCCCGTGAAGGTTGGTAAATAAGGAGACGATAATGAAGAAATTTCTGTTGGCCGCGCTTCTGGCTGGCGTCGCGACGAGCGCTTTTGCCGCCGATCTGCCCACCCACAAGGCTCCCCCGATGATGCAGCCGGTATACGCGGCTCCGGCGTTTTCCTGGACCGGATTTTACATCGGCGTAAACGGGGGCCTCGGCTACGCGAGCGTCGGCGACACGAACTTCGCAAGTGGTTCGGGCGGCGTGGTCGGCGGTACGGCCGGGTATAATTATCAGATCGGCCAATTCGTCGGCGGCGTCGAAGGCGATCTGGATTGGACCGGCATGAGCAAGTCCAACGCCTACGTTAACGGAGTGGCTCCCCTCGCGGCCGGCACCAACAAGTTCACCACCGACACGATGGCGACCGCGCGGCTGCGCGCCGGTTTCGCCGTCGACCGCGCCCTGTTCTTCGTGACGGGCGGCTGGGCCGGCATCCAGACCAATGCCTCGTTCACCGATATCAACAACGGCATCAGCGGTTCGCAGTCAGTTTGGCGCAACGGCGGCGTGATCGGCGGCGGCATCGAATACGCCTTCACCAACAATATTTCGGCCAAGGGCGAGTATCTCTATGCGCCGATGTCTTCGCAGAACTATTTCGGCGGCACGCCGGACTCCGAGAACAACAAACTCGCCGTTTCGCTGTTCCGTGTGGGCTTGAACTACAAGTTCTAAGCTCGACGCTCTAGCGACCTGAACTGCGATGCGAGGAGCCTGGCGCGGCCAGCTCCTCGCATTTTTTTGTCGTTCAGGTGCCGCAGAACGTCCGATAAGCTTCCGAGCTCTCAGGCGGCGGCTCCGAATACGGCGAAAGCGCCGGCGGGTCTTCCCAAGGCTTCGCCAGGACATCCATCATTTCGTCGAACGGCGCGAAATCTTGCTCGGCGATGGCCGCGTTCAGCGCGGCTTCGACCAGGAAGTTGCGTGGAATGACAGCCGGATTGATTCGCGCCATGGCCGCCGCGCGCGTCGCGCCGTCGCCGGATTCTTCGTCGAGCCGTCGGCGCCAACGCGCGGCCCAATCGTCATAGGCGCGGCCATCCCTGAAAAGACCGCGAACCTCCCCGTCTTTCGCGGGGTTCGCGGCCGCGGCCCCGAGACGGCGGAACGTCAGCGTGAAATCGGCGGCGTGGATCCGCATCGCCTCGAGCAAAGCCTGGACGAGTTCGGCGTCCCCCTCGCTAGCGCTGCTTAATCCGATCTTCGCGCGCATTCCGGAGAGCCAATGTTCATCGAAGCGCGCCGAAAACCGCGTGATCGTCTCGGTCGCGAGTTCCACGGCGCGGTTGGAATCGTCGTCGATCAGCGGCAGAAGCGTCTCGGCGAGACGGGCCAAATTCCACTGCGCGATGCGCGGTTGGTTGGCGTAGGCGTAACGGCCCCGATGATCGATCGAACTGAAGACGGTCGCGGGATCATACGCGTCCATGAAGGCGCAGGGTCCGAAATCGATCGTTTCGCCGGATACGGCCATGTTGTCCGTGTTCATCACGCCATGAATGAACCCCACCTGCATCCATTTCGCGATCAACGCCGCCTGCCGCTCCACGACGCCTTCGAGCAACGCGAGGTGAGGCCTTTCGGCGCCTCTAGCCTCGGGGTAGTGGCGAGCGATGACATGGTCGGCGAGCTGCTTCAGCGCGTCCGCGTCGCCCTGGGCCGCGAAAAATTGGAAGGTGCCGACACGAATATGGCTCGCGGCGACCCGCGTCAGCACCGCGCCCGGCAGGCGTTGTTCGCGGTAGACGATCTCGCCGGTCGTGACCGCGGCGAGCGCGCGCGTCGTCGGAATCCCGAGCGCGTGCATCGCCTCGCTGACGAGATATTCCCTCAAGACCGGCCCCAACGCCGCGCGCCCATCGCCGCTGCGCGAGAACGGCGTCGGCCCGGCTCCCTTCCACTGGATATCGCGCCTCCGGCCTTGGATGTCGACGACCTCGCCCATCAGGATCGCGCGGCCGTCGCCGAGCCGCGGGACGAACTGCCCGAATTGATGCCCGGCATAGGCGGTGGCGATCGGCTCGGCGCCCGGCGGGGCGAGATTGCCGGAAAAAATTTCGGCGGCGCCCCATTCCCGAATCGCTTCGACATCGAGTCCCAGCTCCGAAGCCAGAGCTTGGTTGAATCGAATGACACGGGGGCTCGCCACCTTGGTCGGCGCTTGTCTCGCGAAGAACCGATCCGGCAGCCCCGCGAAGGAATTGGAGAACGCCGCGATAGGCCGGGACGGGTCCGTTCCCGGGTGCGCAAGCCCTGATGGGGAAAACATGAAAGGAATTCCTCGGGTTGAAGGTCACCGACACGAACCGAGGCCCAAACTTGGTTCGCCCGCCCCGCGTGTCAACCCCCGCCCGAGCCGGAAGGCGCTTTTCGAACGAGCGAACCTTTGTCCGCTGCGGCGAGATAGACTAGGCTCCGCGACGAGGCGGCGCCGCCGCGAATAATCCTGGAGATCCGGACATGACCGACCCGACCCCTTTTACGCCGCCGCCCGTCTGGACATGGAACAAGGAAAACGGCGGTCGATTCGCCAACATCAATCGCCCGATCGCCGGGCCGACGCATGACAAGGTCTTGCCGGTCGGCCGCCATCCGCTGCAACTCTATTCGCTCGCGACGCCGAACGGCGTGAAAGTGACGATCATGCTGGAGGAGCTTCTCGCGCTCGGCCATCTCGGCGCGGAATACGACGCCTGGCTGATTCGGATCAACGAAGGCGACCAGTTCGGTAGCGGCTTCGTCGAGATCAATCCCAATTCGAAAATCCCCGCGCTGACGGATCGAAGCGGCGCTGCGCCGATTCGCGTGTTCGAATCGGGGTCGATATTGCTGTATCTGGCCGAGAAATTTGGCGCGTTCTTGCCGACCGACGTCGCCACGCGCACGGAGTGTCTGTCCTGGCTGTTCTGGCAAATGGGCAGCACGCCCTATCTCGGCGGCGGCTTCGGGCATTTTTACGCTTATGCGCCGACGAAGATCGAATACGCCATCGATCGTTTCGCGATGGAGGTGAAGCGCGAGCTCGACGTGCTCGACCGGCGACTCGCGGTTTCCGAATATCTGGCGGGGCCTGATTATTCGATCGCCGATATCGCGGTCTGGCCATGGTACGGCGGCCTCGCGCAGGGCAAGGTCTATGGCGCGGGCGAATTCTTGCAGGTGCAAAGTTACAAGCACGTCCAGCGTTGGACCGACGCTATCGCCAAGCGACCCGCCGTGGTGCGCGGCCGCATGGTCAATCGCGCGTTCGGCGAACCTTCCGAGCAGCTGCACGAACGCCACGACGCCAGCGATTTCGACACCAAGACGCAGGACAAAATCGCGAGCGCGGCCCCGGCGACGAGCTGATCGGCGAAAGGTTTTCGCGTCACGCGTCAATGCGGAAACCGTTGGTCGTGACGAGACGCTTACGCCACCTCGCGCTGGTCGGTTTCGCTTTCGGTCTGGCGGCGAAGCCATTCGCGGAAGTAGACCACCTTGGGCAGGTTCAACTTGGCGCGCGGCGCGACGAACCAATAGGCGAAGTCGACCGGGCGCTCGGTCGCGATCGGTCGCACTAGCCGTCTCGCCTGGATGTCGGCGGCGGCGAGCGTCGATTTGGCGAGAGCGACGCCGCGGCCGAGAATGGCCGATTCGATGACGAGGCTCGCCTGATTGAAACGCGGCCCGCGATCGACATCGACGTCGTCCACACCGGCCGCGCGCAGCCACATGTCCCAGGTCGGGCAGGAAGGATCGTTGTCTGGGCTGTCGTCGTGCAACAGCGTGAGATTGGCGAGGTCGCGCGCCGAGCGCAACGTCTTGCCGCCGAGAAGTTCGGGGCTGCAGACGGGGACCACGGTCTCGGCGAGAATCTTCTCGAAGAACACGTCGGCATAGCCGCCGGCGCCGTAGCGGATCGCGACATCGACCCGATCGCGCGCGAAATCCGCAAGTTGCATCGAGGCGGAGACATGCACGTCGATCTCGGGATGCGCGCGCTCGAACGATTGCAGTCGCGGCAACAGCCATTTTGCGGCGAAGGAAGGCGCCACGCTGACGGTCAGCGTGCCCGTTTCGCCGAGCGCGCCGATCGCGTCCATCGCGGCGGTGAGATGCGCGAACGCCTCGCGCAGATCGCGCAGGCCCGCCGCGCCCGCGTCGGTGAGCACGAGTCCGCGGCCGTTGCGCTCGAACACCGCGAGGCCGATGTGATCCTCGAGCAGACGAACCTGATGGCTGATGGCGGCCGGCGTCACATTCAACTCGGCCGCGGCGAGCGAAAGACTGAGATGCCGAGCGGCGGCCTCGAACGCCCGCAAAGCGTTCAGCGGCGGCAGCGATTTGCGGGGGAAGGCGGTCATGAGCGGCGATAGTCTTTCTATTGAATTTATAGAATGACTTATGCATATCCGCGCGCCCACGGCAAGCCGCCCCGACCTCGCATCGCGCTCCCAAGGAGAGAGGCCGCTATCCCGTTCGCGCATGGCTGACGCGACCCAGCGAGGGGATCGACAGGCGATAAATCAATGCAAGTAACGGGAGTCCTGTCGGATGGGTAATCCCGACGCGCGCGAGCCATGGCTCGGCGACTTTGGGCCTCCTTCCGCGATATTCGGACGCAGCCAAGCTGTAACTGCTTGAAACCCCTGCGATGCGACAGTCGATGCGACATCGCTGCTTGACCGAACACAACGCGACAGCGTCGGACAATCTCATACTGAACGGCGTCGATCTGGATCGATCGACGAGTTGGGAATCATGTGGGGAACTTCGTCATGGCGAAGACGCGAATATACTCGGCGGCCGTGAGCCGCCGTGACCTGATGCACGCCGCCGCCCTGGCGGCCGCGGGCGTCACGACGGCGACGGGCTTCGCTTTCGCCGAGAAGCCCCGTCGTTCCCAGGAAGACGTCAATTACCAGGACCATCCGCGCAACGGTGAGCGTTGCGATACATGCGCGCCCTTTATTCCACCGGACGGTTGCAAGACGGTGCTAGGCACGGTCACCGCCTCCGGCTGGTGCAAGATTTACGTGGACAAATAGCGCCTCATCGACGGGTTCACATATCCAGGCCTTGCCGGACGATGGAGACGATGTCGCGGCGGCAGACGCCGATATCCGTCAGTTCATGATCGCTCATAGCCGACAATTCACGGACGGCCTCGCGATAGCGCCGCCAAGCTTGAAACTTGCCGGTGACGGTTTTGATCGAGGTCATGGCCTCTCCTTCCTGTTCACAATCCGGGCCCCGCGCGCTCCCTCGAAACAGCGCGCCGGCCCCTGATACGGGAGATAAGCCCGATTTCCGGGATCAGCAGCCCTCGGAATGACAGGCAGCCATGCGATGGGCGCAAAGCACGCGGCGTTCCCTTCGCGCCCTCACCACAGCCAGAACACGCCGAACGCGAGGGTGATCAGCGTCAGCGGGGCGCCGACGCGAAAATAATCCCAGAAGCTGATCCGCACGCCCGAGGCTTCCGCCCGCTGCACGACGATGAGGTTGGCGATAGAGCCGAGCACCGTGAAATTGCCGGCCAGCGTCGAAGCCATCGCGACCGTCAGCCACGCCTTGCCGGGATCGGGCAATCCGGTCACGAACGGCTTCAGCATCAGCACCGCCGGGACGTTGCTGACCAGGTTGGAGAGAACGGCGGTCACGGCGCTCAGCACCGGAATCTGGTCGAGATGAAGCCGGCCGATGGCCGTGATGACGTCGGGAGTGACGAACGCGCGCTGCGCCCCCGCGACGATGATGAAGAGGCCCGCGAACATCAACAGCAACGACCAGTCGATGTCCGCGTAAACGCGCCGGCTCTTCACGCGCCGGGTCAGCAAAAGAAGCCCGCCGACGATGATCGCGGCCTTGGCCGGAATGACGCCGACGAAAAACAGCGCGATCAGGATCAATGTCGCCAGCACCGCGCGGATGGCGAGGAAACGGTTGACGACGATGCGCGACCGAGGCGCCTCCAGACCCGTCTCGCCCGAGAACTCCGGGCGATGGAACAGCGCGATCAAAGCCATTGTGGCGACGAGCCCGACGGCCGCGACCGGCCCCAGGACCATCGCGAAATGAGCATAGGGAATATGCGAGAAACTGCCGATCATGATATTCTGCGGATTGCCCGTGATCGTCGCGGTCGAGCCGACATTCGAGGCCATCGCCACCGCGAGCAGATAAGGCGCGGGACGACGCTTCAGCGCGATCGTCAGGTCGAGCACGAGCGGCGTCAGCACCAGACAGATGGCGTCGTTGACCAGGAACGCGGAGAACAGTCCGGAGGTCAGGACGATCGCGCCCAGAAGAATCAACGAGCGCTTGGCGCGCGTCATCACCCACTCGGTCGCGAGGGCGAAGAAGCCAGAAAGCCTCAGATTCGCGACGACGATCATCATGCCGAGCAGCAGCGTGATGGTTTCCAGGTCGATCGCCTTGTAGGCATCCGCCATCGACAACGCGCCCGAAGCGACCATCAAGCCGGCGCCGACCAGAGCGATGCCGGCGCGGTCGATATTCAGGCCGGGGATGCGCCCGATCGCGAGCGCGAGATAGCTGCCGACGAAAATCGCGCCCGCCGCGAGTTCGCGGCTGTCGCCCGCGATCTCATCGCCTCGCGGCAACAGGAAACGCGCGAGCGCCGCTCCGAGAGCTATCAACACCACGAGACCCACCAGCAGCAGGCTCGAGACGATCGAGATCTTTGGTCGCGTGGGACTCGCATCGCTCATGGGGGAACCTTATCCATCGCTTCGCCGGGTGTCTGCCCGTCCCGGGATGGGGGCGCGTGAGTAGAATCCGAGGGGGGTCGCCCGAAGAAAAAATCGCTATCCTCACGCGCGTCGAACCGTTTTGAGCGCCCAAACAGCTCTTCCCGGTCTGGCGTTCGAACTTGAGCGGCCGCTGAGTACCGCAACCGGCGGTCGCATCTTTTTGTCGTCTTTTTATCCAGCGTTCGCGAAATATCGGCCTCGGGGCCGGTTCCACCTTGCCGACGGCCGGACGCGACTTCGGCGCGGCTGTTCGAAAGTCGGGGCGGATGATCCGTGAAGTGCTGCGAACCTGCTCAAACGCCCATGTCGCCGGCGCGGCCCTGACGTCGATTGGCGACGAATTCGCGCGGCAATTCGCGGACGAGGCCCAGCGTCGCGAAGTTTCCGCCGGCGCGCTCGCGGCGGACCTCGTGAGGACATTTTCCGCGTCCGCGTCCGCCGACCAATGGGCCGGGGCGGCGGAGGCGACCCGAGGGGCGGATCAGCCGATCCTCGCCGGCCTTCGCCATATTCTCACGCAGGGTTCGATCCCGACTCCGAGCCATAACGATCGCTAGCATCGCTCCTGCTTGCGCGCTCCCCCCTTTTCGCCCAGATACGGCCTACGCCCACGCCGCGAGACCGCGACGTCAAGGAATTTTCATGTCGCCGACCATTCGCGTCACCGCCGTCACCAAGACCTACGCCTCGGGCCTCGTCGCGCTGGACAACATCGATCTGGAGATCGTCAGGGGCGAGATTTTCGCGCTGCTCGGACCCAACGGCGCCGGCAAGACCACGCTGATCGGCGTCATCTGCGGTCTGGTCACGATGACGTCGGGACAGGTACTGATCGAAGGCCACGACATCGCGAGCGACTACCGTGCCGCGCGCGCGAAAGTGGGGCTTGTGCCGCAGGAGATCGCGCTCGACATCTTCACCACCGTCCTGAACACGGTGCGATTCAGCCGCGGCTTGTTCGGCCGCCCCGCCGACGCCGTTTACCTCGAAAGTCTGCTGCGCGACCTCTCGCTCTGGGAGAAGCGCGATAGCCGCATCGTCGAACTATCGGGCGGCATGAAACGGCGCGTCATGATCGCCAAGGCGCTGAGCCACGAGCCGGACGTGATCTTCCTCGACGAACCCACGGCCGGGGTCGACGTGAATCTTCGGCGCGACATGTGGGCGCTGGTGCGAAAACTGCGGGACAAGGGCGTCACCGTGATCCTCACCACGCATTACATCGAGGAGGCCGAGGAGATGGCCGACCGCGTCGGCGTGATCAACGGCGGCAAGCTCATTCTCGTCGAGGAGAAGGCGGAGCTGATGCGCAAGCTCGGCAAGCGCCGGCTCACGCTGACGCTGAAAAAGCCGCTCTCGACGCTTCCCTCGGGTCTGGAGGACTGGCCGCTCGCGCTCGACGACGACGGCCATTGTCTCACTTACACCTTCAGCGCCGAAACCGAAGGCGCGGGGATTCCGCTGTTGCTCGGGCGCCTCGGCGAACTCGGCGTCGAGTTCCGCGATCTCAGCACATCGGCCAGCACCCTGGAGGATATTTTCGTCGATCTGGTCAGGAAAGTCGCGTGAACGTGTCGATCAACCTGAACGGCCTCTGGGCGATCTACCGTTCGGAGATGGCCCGCACGGCGCGCACGATCTGGCAGAGCGTCGCGATGCCGGTCGTCACGACCGCGCTTTATTTCGTGGTGTTCGGCAGCGCGATCGGATCGCGCATGCAGCAGGTCGGCGACGTCAGTTACGGCGCCTTTATCGTGCCGGGACTGATCATGCTCTCACTTTTGACCCAGAGCATCTCGAACGCCTCGATCGGCATCTACTTCCCGAAGTTCACCGGCACGATTTTCGAAATCCTCTCGGCGCCGATGTCTTATGAGGAGATCGTGTTCGCCTATGTCGGCGCGGCGGCCAGCAAGTCGGTCGCGATCGGATTGATCATTCTGGCCACGTCCACCTTGTTTGTGCCGGTGCATATCCTGCATCCCGTCTGGATGGTCGGCTTCCTCGTGCTGACCTCGATCGCGTTCAGTCTGTTCGGCTTCATCATCGGCGTCTGGGCCAAGAATTTCGAACAACTGGCGGTCATTCCCTCGTTGGTCGTCACGCCGCTGACGTTTCTCGGCGGCGCCTTTTATTCCATCGACATGCTGCCGCCGCTTTGGCGGACGGTGAGCCTGTTCAATCCGGTGGTCTATCTCGTCAGCGGCTTTCGTTGGAGCTTCTATGGGCAAGGCGACGTCAGCGTCGCCGGCAGTCTCGGCTTCACGGCGCTGTTCATCGCCGCCTGCCTGTTGGTGCTGTGGTGGATATTCCGAACCGGCTATCGCCTAAAGCCGTGACGCTCCAACAAGACGTGACGACATAGGTGAATTCCGATCCTTGGCGGCGCCCCGCGCCGCCCGTTACTTTCCCTCAACCAGCACGAGCGCGCGCGGGTTGTCCGGCCGTCGTCGCGGAGAGGGAATTCGCATCATGTCTTTATGGACCATCATCATCATCATTCTCGTGATCGCCCTCCTGGGCGGTTTCAGCGGAGTCGGCGGCGGCCCCTTCTACGGCACCGGCTATTACGGCGGCGGCGGCCTCGGGATCATCATCATCATATTGGTGGTGCTGCTGCTGATGGGGCGGCTCTAGCCGCGATACTCTCGAGGGTCGAGTGATCGATCGCGGCGCGATCCCTCAACCCTCGAGGAAGTGTCCGAGCGCGGCGAGCGGGCGCACGCGATCGCAGACGATCTTCGCCATCGCCAGCATGGGCATCGAAAGGATCGCGCCGCGGATGCCCCACATCCAGAACCAGAACGCGAACGACAGGATGACGAGAACCGGGTTGAGCGTGAAGCGTCGCGCCAGCAGCATCGGCGTGCCGACCTCGCCCTCGACCAGGTGAATACAGAGATAGAGGGCGCCCGGAAGAAACGCCTGCCACGTGCCTCCGGGCGTCAGCAACCCGACGAACACAAACAGGATGACGCCGAACGACGGGCCGAGGATCGGCGCGTAATTCAGGATGAAGGCCACCGTTCCCCAGAGGACGGGATCTCCGACCCCGGTGACCCACATCACCGCCCCCGTGGCGAGGCCGACCAGGGCGTTCATGATGGTGATCGTGATCAGATAAGAGGTGATGTCGCTTTCGATTTCCTGCGAAATGACGATGGCTTGCCGCTTGCTGCCGAAATTGGGAAGCACCTCGACCAGACGCCGCAGGAACGTGTCGCCTGACGCGAGCAGGAAATACAGAAACAGCACGGTCGTGAACAGCCCGCTGGCGAAACTGCGCGTGCCCGAGAACAGCATGGACAAGACCGCGCCTCCGTCGAACGGCGCGGGCGTGCCTTGCCCTGCGGGCGCACCGCCAAGGCCGTTGATCTGATGCAGGAATTCTTGCATTTTCGCGATCGGCGCGCGCAGAAAGCTCAGCCGCTCCGCCAGTCGTGGAAGGCCTTCCGGAAGCTTGCCCGCCCAGTCTTGCGCGGGACCAGCCACGGCGGTGGCCACACCCACGAACGCCGCGCCGAGCAACAGGATGAGCAGCAACGCCGCCAGCGCCGCCGGGATATGAATCCGTTCCGCGAACCGCATGATCGGTTGCAGCAGGAGCTTGAGCGTGAACGCGAAGATCAACGGCAAGACGATCTCGCCCGCGACATACGCGGCCGCCAACAACGCCAGCACGAACAAGCCGCCGAGAAAAATCATCGCGGGATCGGTGGGCAGCGGCATTTCCGCCTCTGGCTCCGCCGCGGGTTCGGGAAGGGTCTCATGATCGGTCTTCAACACTTCGGTCACGCCGCGTTCCCCCGATCGATCAAAGAAACGAAAACGTCGATCGCGGGAAAAGAGTTCATCCGGCGGACTCAGATCGTGTCGCGAGCCCAGTCCACGATGTCGCGGGCGATGGTCTGGAACGCCGCGTTCAAAGCCGCCGCCGCCGCCGGCGTGTCGCCGCCCGTCGCGGGAGCCCGGGCGCGGAAGACGCGCTCACCCGCGATCTTGCCGTCGGTCCCCAGGATCTTGGCGGCAATCTCGATTCTCGCCTCCAGCGGGGGCGTCAGCGAGACCTGAAACGATCGGATATCGAGGAGCACCTGCAGGTCGGGCGTGAACCCGTCCGTCGTCTTGGCGATGCGCGAGAAGCCCGCGTTCTCGAAGCTCTGCACGATCTTCGCTTGCACGAGCTTGGGCAGGCTGTCGGCCCATTGGCCGTCCTCCAGCGGTTGCAGCACGCCGACTTTCGGCTCGACCAGCACTTTTTGCGTCTCGAACGCCACCACCGCCGTGGGTTCGGCCGCCGCGATCTGCATGTCCAAGGATTTGGCCGGAGGATCTTGCGGCGGCGGGAACGCGGGCGCCTCGAGGTCATACGAGAGCGGCGGAGCCTTGGGGCCCGCGTTTCCCGTCATTTTCTCCAGACCCGCCAGAATGTTGTCGACGCGGCCGGAGTTCTTCGACAGAACCGCGGCGAAATCGCCGATATTGGTGATCACGCCGTGCAGCGGTTTCGCGTTGTCATCGACGATGCCCTCGATTCCGGCCAAGGCTTTCTTGGCGGCCTGCATCAAGCTTTGGCTGTCGGTCGGGTCGGCCACCAGCAGCGGAGGTCCGCCATCGGGAGCCGGCTGGAGAACCTCCGTCGAAACGCCGCCCCTCAGCGAAACGGTCGCGCTGCCCATAAGGCCTTGCGCGTCGATGCCCACTTGCGTGTCCCGCCGCACCGGCGTGCGCGGATCGACGGAAATTTGCGCCATGAGCACCCGGGGGTCCTCCGCGTCGAAACGCACGCTCGTCACCTCCCCTACGCGCAGTCCGTTGAACAGAACCGCGACGCCCGGGCGCAATCCGATCACCGGGCCATCGAAGCGGACGCGATAGGACGCTTGCGCCGGCCCGCTCGCCTCGCCATGCAGCCAATAGACGAACAGGAAGCCCGCGACGACGACCAGAATCGTGAAGAGCCCCACGACGACATAGCGCGCTTTTGTTTCCATGTGCCCCGCCTCAAGTCGCGGCGATCGGCGCGCTCGCGGGAGCGCGTCGAAAGCCGCGGAAATACGATTTCACCCAGGGATCCTCGCATTGGAGCACCTCCGACAGCGTGCCGATCGCCACGATCTTGCCCCCGACCAGAGTCGCGATGCGGTCGCAATCGGTCCGCAGCGCCTCGACATCGTGGGTGACCATGAAAACGGTGACGCCGAGCGTGCGCTGCAATGTGCGGATCAACACGGAAAATTCGGCGCCCGATATCGGATCGAGACCCGAGGTCGGCTCGTCGAGGAAGACGATTTGCGGGTCCAACGCCAACGCCCGCGCCAGAGCGACGCGCTTGGTCATGCCGCCCGAAAGTTCGGCGGGATATTTTACGCCGTCCGCGGGGTTCAGGCCGACCATTTCGAGCTTCGCCGTCGCGACCTCGCGCATCAGGCGGGGCGGCAAATCGAGATATTCTCGCATCGGGAATTCGATGTTCTGGAACGCCGTGAGCGACGAGAACAGCGCGCCCTGCTGATACAGCACGCCCCAGCGACGCTCCAGTTGCTGACGCTCCCGCGGCGTCGCCTTATCCTGGTCGACGCCGAAGATTTCGATCCGGCCCGCACGCTTGGGCGTCAACCCCAGCAGGGTGCGCAACAGCACCGATTTGCCGCCGCCGGAAGCCCCGACGAGGCCGAGAATTTCGCCGGTGCGAACCTCCAACGAGAGATGATCCAGCACCGTCCCGTCGCCGAAACCGACGACGAGGTCGCTCACCCGAATGGCGATGGGCGCGGTCGCGTCCGACATGGCGCTCACATTCCCATCGAGGAAAAGAACATCGCGAACAGGCCGTCGAGAACGATGACCAGGAAGATGGCCTTCACGACGGAGGACGTGGTTCGCGCCCCCAGCGATTCCGAGCTGCCCGCGACCTTGAGTCCTTCCACGCACGCGACCAGACCGATCACCAGCGCCATGAAGGGCGCCTTGATCATGCCGACCTCGAAATCCGTCATCGACACCGAGTCCCTGAGGCGCGCGATGAACGGCCCGGGCTCCGTGCCGTAGATCGACGCGACGACGCCGCCGCCGAACAGCGCGGCCATCGAGCCGATGAAGGTCAGCAAGGGGAGCGCGATGACCAGCGCGATGATTCTCGGCATGACGAGAACCTCGAGCGGATCTCGACCCATGGTTCTGAGCGCGTCGATCTCCTCGCGCATCTTCATCGAGCCGAGCTCGGCGGTGTAGGAGCTGCCGGACCGGCCCGCGACCATGATCGAGACGATGAGAACCCCGATCTCGCGCAGCGTCAAAATGCCCACGAGATCGACGACGTAATCATCGGCGCCGAACCTGCGAAAATGGAAGAACCCTTGCTGGGCGATGATCGCCCCGATCAGCAGCGTGATGAGAACGATGATCGGAACCGAGCGCAGCCCGACGCGATCGAGTTGATTGACGATCGACGTCCCGCGAAAGCGGCGCGGCGCGATCACGGCGCCGCCGAGCAGCATGACGAGCCCGCCGACCATGGCCGAGAGCTCGAGTATGTAAGCGCCCGCGTCCTCGACGCCGCGACCAATCTGGGCGAGGCGCGCGATCGGCCAAGCGACCGAGGCGCGGGGGGCGACCACCAGTTTGTTGGACTCGCGCACGTCCTCGACGAGGCCCTGGAAGCGTTCAGGCAAGCGACGCAGCGACACTGAGCGGGGACGCCCGTCGCCGCGCATGAGGCGTTCGAGGATCCAGGCGCCGTAAGTGTCGAGTTCCTTGACGTCGCCCATGTCGATATCGAGTTGCTGGACTTCGTCGGGACTCGCGGTCTCGATCGTCTCTTGGATTCGCTCGGCGTTGTCGGCTGTCCAGGCCCCCATCCCCGCGATCTCGAGCCGTCCCTCCGCGGCCTTGCAGACGACCAGGCTCCCCGGGTCCATCTCTCGCGCCTGCGCTGTCAACGAAGGGCGCGCGGACGGAGCCGCAAATCGGCCTCGCTCACGCCGACGTCAATGCGCATGGTGTAGCGTGATGGCGACCTGCGAGAGGTTTCCGCTGTCGGCGTGAATCCTCACGGATTGTTCGGAGCCGCGCGTCGAGACCGACACGGCGGCGCCGAAGGCCTGCCCTCTCACCGTCAACTGAAGCAGGCCCCTCGAGCCGCGGCCGGAAATGCCGCCTTGGACGTTGTTGTTGGTTTCAGACCATTGGCCGACGATCGCGCCGTCCGAGTCCTGGAGGCTGACGCGCAAGTCGAATTTGTAGCTGTCACTCGCGCACTTTAAAGCCAGGTCCGCGTTCGAACCGCCACCGCCGATGGCGTAGGTCGCGTCGCAACGCAGCCGTTCCGTCGTTCCGTTGGTGAGCGCGATTGAGCCGTCGCCGCTCCATTTGCCCTGCAAGCCCGCGAAAGTCGGCGAGGTTTGCGCGATCGCACTGTCGACGGCGGGGCCGAGGAGGGCGCCTCCGAGCAGCATAAGGGCGATTCCAACCGATTTTATCGACCGCGACTTCAAGTGGGGCATGGCGCGAGTTCCATTTTGGCTCCGCTATAAGTCGCGGCGACGCAGGTCAAAGTCAAGTCACGAGGGGCCGAAATGGCAACAACATGGCAATTGAAAACCGAACGAGGTCAATGCGCGCTTGCCAAGACCGAGTCGACGATCGCGCGTCCCGTTGGCCGCGCCCGGGCCGTGTATACGAGCCGAGACCCAGGGGCGGAAGATGCGGAATCTACCCAGGGTGGCGGGTGGGAACGGCGAAGCCCCGACGAAGGCTCTCGCGGCAAAAGCGCTCGGCGCATGGGCATGAGCCACGTGATCTTCGCGCCGATCGTGTTCACGACGCGCCAGCCGTCGAACAGTGTTCCGAACGTCATCGCGCCCCGACAGGACAACACGCGCGGCACATAAAAGCCCTTGGGCACGTAGCCCTGCGAGTAGAGCAGGACGGAAATGACGCCCATGGTCTTCTTGTGCGTCGTTGCCGCCAAACCGAACCGCGGCGTCCGCAGCCACGTGTCGACGGCCAGGGGCGTCCCGCGGAAGAAGATCCACGACACCGCCCCCATCAGGACGAGCGCCAGCACGAAGCCGAGCAGGGGGGACAGGACGATCGCCATCGACGCCTCGAGAAAGCCCGACCAGACGACGGCCTCGAATTCCGATTTCGCGCCCGCGGAACACCGCGCGAGCCCGTACGCGGGCGAAATTGGCGCGAATATCGACGCCGAGCGTGAACAGCAAATGGCCTCGAGCGACACGACGGACATCGGGTGGCCGCTTGGTCGAACCGCATCGTCGCTGGGGTCCATGGGTCCGCCCGGAAGCCAAGTCCCGAGCCCCAAAATCCGTCAAACCCGCATCACTCATCATTAAGTATTATAATATGTCAATAGTATCATACACAACCCTTGACGTGTTTTTTTGAGTCGTATTATATGACTATTGAGCGCGATGAGCCGGAGCCGACAGCCCGGAGGCGCGCGAAATGCTCGGGCGGTCGTGACGCGCGGGTTGTTCGAAAGGGAGGAAATGATGAAACTTGCACAGTGGCTCGGCGGCGCCTTCATGGGCGCATCCCTGTTGATGGCCGGAAGCTCCGCGTTCGCGGTGACGATAGGGTTTTCGCAGGTCGGCGATGAAGGGGATTGGCGGCCGGCCTTCTCCAAGGACATGCAGGACGAAGCGAAGAAAGAGGGCATCGACCTCAAATTCGCGGATGCCCAAGGCAAGGAAGAAGAGCAACTCAAGGCGGTGCGCGCCTTCATTGCTCAAAAAGTCGACGCCATCATCATTGCCCCCGTTGTCGTCACGGGCTGGGATCAGGTGCTTCAGGAGGCCAAGAGGGCCGGGATACCGGTGTTCCTCGCCGATCGTGACGTCGACGTCGCCGACAAGTCCCTATACGTGGCCCGCATTTCCGCCGACTTCAATCTCGAGGGTCGGCTCGCCGGCGCTTGGCTAGCGGCGGCCAGCAAGGGTAATTGCAACGTCGTCGAGGAACAGGGCACCACGGGCGCCGCCCCGGCCATCGAGCGCAAGAAGGGTTTCGAGGCCGTGCTCGCGCTCTTCCCCAACATGAAGATCGTCAAGACGCAAAGCGGCGACTTCACGACCGAAGGCGGCAAGAAGGTGATGGAAGCCTTCATCAAGTCGACCGACAACCTGAAGGGAATCTGCGCCTCGTTCGCGCATAATGACAATATGCAACTCGGCGCGATTCAAGCGATGAAGGAAGCGGGACTGAAGCCCGGCAAGGATGTGCTGATGGTCTCGGTCGATTACGTTCCGGCCATGAAGGAAGCCTTGGCGGCCGGCGACGCGAACGCTTCGGTCGAACTGCGTTCAGCCATCGGCAAGTACATCTATCCGGTGGTGCTCGGATATCTGAAGGACAAGAAAGAGCTGCCCAAGTGGGTGGTCATCCCGTCGGACCTGCACACTTCGGCTGTCCCGGCCAACTGACGCGTCCCAACGCGACGGCGCGGCGTCTCGCGATCCCACAGGCGAGACGCCGCGTCTTTTTGATGTCGCCGGGATACGCCCGCGACAAATAGAGTGAGGACCCGTATTGACCGCGAAAGTCGAGATTGTCGGCGTCTCCAAGGCGTATCCCGGGGTGCGCGCGCTCGACGCGGTGGACTTCAGCGTCGAGGCGGGTGAAGTTCACGCGCTGATGGGGGAAAATGGCGCCGGCAAATCGACGTTGATCAAGGTCATGACCGGGGCCCTGCGCGCCGACAGCGGGGTGATACGTCTCGATGGCGACGAGATTAAGCTCGACTCTCCCGGGGCCGCCCGCGCGGCGGGAATTGGCGCCGTCTACCAGGAGGTCAACCTGGTCCCCTCCATGTCCGTGACGAAGAATCTGATGCTGGGGCGGTTGCCCCGCCGACTCGGGCTCGTCAGTTGGAGTCGCGCGCGCGATCTCGCCCGCGAACGCTTGAAGCGTTTGGGCGTCGACATCGACATCGAGCGTCCGCTCGGATCCTATTCCGTCGCGATTCAGCAACTCGTCGCCATCGCGCGCGCGCTCGACGACGACGTGAGGGTTCTGGTTCTCGACGAACCGACCGCCAGCCTCGACGCGCAGGAAGTTCAGGGGCTCTTCGACATCTTACGTGATTTGAAGCAGCGCGGCATGGCGATCGTGTTCATTTCGCACTTCATCGATCAGGTCTATCAAATCGCCGACCGCATCACGGTATTGCGAAACGGGCGGCGAGTCGGCGTCGGCACGACCATGGAAATGCCTTCGTTCAAGCTTGTATCATTGATGATCGGTCACGATCTTCTGGTCGCCGAGCAAAAGCCGCCGACTTTCCATCTCGATCCCAACGCCGCGCCGATTTTGATCGCCAAGGGCGTCGGACGGCGACGCGTCATGGAGCCCGTCGACATCAACCTGCGCGCCGGCGAGGTCGTCGGCCTCGCGGGATTGCTCGGATCCGGCCGATCCGAAACCGCGAAGCTTCTGTTTGGAGCCATTCGCGCGGATCGCGGCGAGATTTTCGTCGCCGGCGATAGCGTCGGCGCCGCGTCGCCCGCGAAATCCCTCCGACTCGGCATGACATTCTGCCCGGAAGATCGAAAGAGCGAAGGCATATTGTCCGAACTCACCATCCGCGAGAACATCGTGCTCGCGCTTCAGAGCCGGCGCGGTTGGCTTCGACCCTTGTCGCGCCGGGAACAGGATCGCCTGGCCGACGAAATGATCGAGGCTTTGGCCATCGCCACGTCAGACGCGGAGAAGCCGGTCGGACAACTCTCCGGCGGCAATCAGCAGAAGGTCATTCTCGCCCGTTCATTGGTCGCGGGTCCTCGCGTTCTCATCCTCGACGAGCCGACGCGCGGAATTGATGTCGGCGCGCACGCCGAGATCGTAAATCTCATCCGCAAGCTTTGTGAGCAAGGCCTCGCGTTGCTGGTGGTGTCGTCGGAACTCGATGAACTCGTGGCCGTCAGCCATCGCATCGTGGTCTTGCGTGATCGCAAGCAGGTCGCGGAGATCCCAGGCTCCGACATCACGCGCGCCAAGATCATAGAAACGATAGCGGGATCATGACCAAAGAGACCTTGTCCGCCGGGCTCGCCGAGCGAGCGCCTCTCGTCGGCGTGAAGGCGTTGTTGCGTCATCGGATGATCTGGCCGGTCCTGGCGCTCGCGCTGATCCTGATCGTGGACGGCGTCATCTCGCCCGGATTCTTCAGAATTCGCATTGTTGAAGGGCGGCTCTTCGGAAGCCTGATAGATATCCTTTATCGCGCCATGCCGACCGCGACCGTCGCGCTGGGCATGGCGGTCGTCATCAGCACGAAGGGGATCGACCTCTCCGTGGGGTCGATCATCGCGATCTGCGGCGCTGTCATCGTGTGGCGCATCCATGCCGGAGATCCGCATTTTGTCATTCTGTTGCTCGCCCTGGGGACAGGGCTGCTTTGCGGGCTCTGGAACGGAATGTTGGTGGCGCTGCTCGATATTCAACCCATTATCGCGACCCTGATCCTGATGGTGTCCGGGCGCGGCATCGGCTTGATGATCAATCTTATCTACGGCGGCACGAACCCGAGCTTCAACAGCGCGCTTTTACAGGGCCTCAGCGTGGGCCATATCAGCCTTATCCCCACACGACTGGTCGTTGGCGCGGGCATTTTCCTTTTGTTGTGGCTACTGACTCGCCGCACCGCGTTTGGCCTGTTCCTGGAGTCGGTTGGCGGGAATCCGGCCGCCGCCCGGCTAGCTGGCGTCAACACGCGATTGATTATCTATTCCGCTTATCTGATCTCCGGAATCTGCGCGGCGGCGGCGGGGGTCATCCTCACCGCGGACACCCATACTTCGGATCCGGTGAGCGAAGGCCTTTACATCGAACTCGACGCGATCCTCGCGGTCGTGATCGGCGGCGGCTCGCTTTCGGGAGGACGCGTCTATCTCGGCGGCACGCTGCTCGGCGCCCTCGTCATTCAGGCCCTGACAACTTCGATTCTGAGCAGCGGATTGCCACCGGAATACAACCTCGTGGTCAAGGCGGTCGTGGTCCTGATCGTGCTGCTTCTGCAATCGTCCAATGCGCGAACCGCGCTGGTTTCCGCAATTGCCCGGAGGAAGCGATGAACGAGAAATACCTCCCGCTGGGGGCGACGATCGCCGTTTTCCTGATCCTCTTCCTGACCGGCGGCCTGCTCTACAATCATTTCTTTTCCACGTTGGTTCTCGGCGACATACTCGCGGACAACGCCTTCGTCATCATCGCGGCGATCGGCACGACCTTCGTCATTTTGTCGGGCGGCATAGATCTTTCGATTGGCTCGATGATCGGCTTCGTCGGCGTCGCGATGGCCAATCTGGACGTCGCCGGCTGGCATCCGCTCGCCTCGGGACTGGCGATGATAGCGTTCGGCGCCGGTTTCGGCGCGCTGCAGGGATTCATCATCGACTTCTGCGAGATCCAGCCGTTCATCGTCACGCTCGCCGGACTCTTTTTGCTCCGCGGCGCCTGCTTCATGGTGAACCTCGATGCCGTCCCGCTTCGGCATCCCTTCGTGTCGGAATTCGCCGCCTTCGCCATTCCGCTTCCCGGCGAAGGCTTTCTGGCGAGTTCCGCGCTCATCATGCTGGCGTCTCTCCTCGTGGCCATTCTGATCGCCCATTGGACCGCCTTCGGCGCGAACGTGTACGCGATTGGCGGCGACCGGGTGTCCGCCGCGCTGATGGGCGTGCCGATGCGGCGAACGGTGGTGAAAATATATGCACTTGGAGGGCTGTATAGCGCGCTCGGAGGCGTAGTGTACGCTTTATATACTTCGTCAGGTTATCCCCTCGCCGGCACGGGAACGGAACTGACGGCGATCGCGTCGGTTGTTCTGGGCGGAACGCTATTGACAGGCGGGGTTGGATTTGTTGCAGGTACGTTGTTCGGCGGCATGATTCTCGGCCTGATCGCCACGCTCATCAATTTCAACGGCTCGCTCAACGGGGCGTGGATCATGATCAGCGGAGGGTTATTGCTATTCCTCTTCATTGTATTGCAGCGATTCCTCGTCGGCTCCCTGAAATTTGGCGCCGCGAGATAGTCGACCAGGAGCTCCATGAGTTCGGTATCCCGTCGACCTTCCGCTACGCCGGCGCGAACGCAAGTTCGTGACGCGGCCCCCGAAAAAGCGAAGCGTCGCCACGAAGACAGGCAGGCCGGAACTTTCGAGCGCCACATTCACGGCTACGTCGCGATGACGCTCGGCAAGGAAATCGTCAGCGGCGTTTATCCGCCCGGTTCGTTGCTTCCGAGCGGGCCCGCGCTGTGCGCGCGCTTTGGCGTCTCACGCACGGTGATGCGCGAGGCGTTCAACCTTCTGACCGCCAAGGCCCTAATCGTGGCGCGCCCCAAGATCGGGACTCGCGTACGCCCCAAGGCGGAATGGCATATGTTCGACCCAGATTTGCTGGCTTGGCACCTGGCGGCCGGGCAAGGCTTGGCGTTTGTTTCGGACCTGTTCGTCTTGCGGCAAATGGTGGAGCCGCAGGCGGCGGCGCTGGCCGCGGCGTGTCGCTCCGACGAAACCATCGAGCAAATCGCCGAAGCCTTTTCGCGGATGGAGAGATTTCATGAAGGGGAGGCCGGACTGATCGAGGCCGACCTCGATTTTCACATGGCCATCCTCAGGGCGACGGGAAATCCGTTTCTGTCGAACCTCGGCGGCTTCATTCACGCCGCGTTGCAAGGCACTTTCCGCCTGACATGGGAAGGCGCGGCGCGCATGCATAGTGATCGCCTGAAACAGCACGGCTTGGTTCTCGCCGCCATCCGCCTGGGAGCCGCGGAGGTCGCCCGGCGGCGAATGTCCGAACTGCTTACGGATTCGCTCAAGGACGCCAGCAAGTCTCCGGCGAAGGCCGACTGAACGCGTTCCGCCAGAATCGGGCGCGACCCCGCGCCCGTCGTCAGGCGAACCAGCCGATCAACATATACGCCGCGGCGGCGATCAGCGCGGCGGCGGGCAACGTCAGCACCCAGGCGACGACGATGCTCTGGGCGACGTTCCATCGCACGGCCGAGGTCCGGCGCGCGGCGCCGACGCCGACGATGGCGCCGGTGATCGTATGGGTCGTCGACACCGGAATGCCGAGCCATGTCGCCAGGAACAGCGTGATCGCCCCTCCGGTTTCGGCGCAAAATCCGCGCATGGGCGTCAGCCGCGTGATCTTCGAGCCCATCGTGTGCACGATGCGCCAGCCGCCGAACAGGGTTCCGAACGCCATTGCGCCCTGACAAGACAGCACAACCCACAGCGGCACATAGAAGCCCTTGGGCATGTAGCCCTGCGAGTAGAGCAGGACGGAAATGATGCCCATGGTCTTCTGCGCGTCGTTGCCGCCGTGGCCGAGCGAATAGAGCGCCGCCGAACCGAATTGCAGCGTTCGGAACAACGTGTCGACGGCCAGGGGCGTCTTGCGGACGAAGATCCACGAAACCGCCCCCACCAGGACGAGCGCGAGCACGAAGCCGAGCATGGGGGAAAGGACGATCGCGGCCGAGGTCTTCAGGAAGCCGGACCAGACGACGGCCTCGAATCCCGATTTCGCGACCGCGGCGCCGACCAATCCGCCGATCAAGGCGTGCGAACTGCTGGAGGGAATACCGAGCAGCCACGTGACCACGTTCCAGACGATGGCGCCGCAGAGCGCCGCGAAAATGACGCCCGCCGTGACGATTTCGGGTTGGACGATGCCCTTCCCCACCGTTTCGGCGACGGTCAGTCCGAAAACGAGAAAGGCGATGAAATTGAAGAAAGCGGCCCAGAAGACCGCGAGGGAGGGTCGAAGCACGCGAGTCGAAACGATCGTCGCGATCGAGTTCGCCGCGTCATGCAGTCCGTTCAGGAAATCGAAGACCAGCGCTGTGCCGATCAGGCCGATCAGCATCGGCGCGGCGAGGGTGGAGGTCATCGTGCCATGGCCTCAGAGGTGCTCGATCACGATGCCGTTGACCTGGTTCGCGACGTCCTCGAATCGATCCAGCACTTTTTCCAGGTGTTCATAGATTCGCGAGCCGACGATGAAGGCCATCGGGTCGCTGTTGCCATGCCGATGGAAAAGATCGCGCAGCCCCTCGTCATGCATCTGGTCCGACCTGTCCTCCAGCAGCGTCATGTTCTCGGCGAAGCTGTTGATCGCGCTCGCGTTCGTGGCGATCTCGCGTAACAGCGGGACCGCCTTGGCCGTCAGGGCCGCCGCGTCGACGGCCAAGGCCGCCATGTCGCGCATCAGCGGATCGAACTTGCGCACCTCGAACAGCATGATCGTCTTCACTGTCTGATTCATCTGGTCGATGGCGTCGTCCATCGACTGAATCAGCGCCTGGATGTCGCTTCGGTCGAACGGGGTGATGAACGTGCGGCGCACCGACAGCATCACCTGACGGGTGACCTCGTCGGCTTCATTCTCCTTGTCGATGACGACGCGGCAGAAGCGAGCGGCGTCGTCTCCCCCTTGGAGCACGTTTTGCAACGCCTGCGCGCCCTCTACCAGGATCTTCGAGTGGCTTTCGAAGAGATCGAAGAATTTGTCCTCATGCGGCAGGAGACGTTGAAACCATTTCATCATGTTGGGAGCCCCCTGGCGGCATGACGTCGATGACGATTGTGACGTCCCTCATGCGGCGCGAATCGGCGTGAGGTCAACACGCCGGGCGAATCGCCGCGCCGAGATCAAATGGATTTCCTGGAAACGTCGGCGAGCGCGCACACGCCGCGTCGACTCGCTCAGGGATAGAGTCGCTCGCGCCGCCATTCGGCGCCCGCGCGGGTGAACGTCACACGGTCATGCAAGCGGAACGCTCCGTCGCTCCAGAATTCTATCCGGTTCGGCGTCAGCCGATAGCCGCGCCAATAAGCCGGCCTCGGAATTTCCCCTTCGCCGAACTCCGCCGTGTAATCCGCCACCCGCTTCTCGAGCAGCGCGCGCGATTCCAGCGGCCGCGACTGTTGGCTCGCCCAGGCGCCGATCTGGCTGACGCGGGGGCGAGAGTGGAAATAGGCGTCGGCTTCGGCCTCGCCGAGCATCGTGACCGCGCCGCGAAACTTCGCCTGCCGGCGGAGGGATTTCCAGTGGAACAACGCCGCCGCTTGGGGCGTCGCCGCGAGTTCGCGGCCCTTGGCGCTTTCGATGTTGGTGTAGAAAACGAGGCCGTCCGCATCGACCTGCTTGCACAGCACCATGCGCGCGTCGGGCAGACCATCGGGATCGACCGTCGCGAGCGCCATCGCCTCCGGATCGTTGACCTCCTTGGCCCGCGCCTCGGCGAGCCAGCCCTCGAACAACCCGAAAGGCTCGTCGGCCTTGGTAAAGTCACTGTTGTTTAAGGCGTTCAAGGCCAAGCTGCTCCTACTTCGAAAACCCATCGCGAGCCCCATGATAGCGCTTTCTCGACGTACATGCGAACGGTTCCGGATCGCGGGGCTGGCGTTCGGGCTGGCTTTCGCCCTCGCCGGATGCTCGATTTCTATGCCGATACCGGGTTTCACCGACAACCGGCCGACCGGCGCCATCAAGCCCGCGGCGTCCGCGAATCCGTTCGACGCGCGCGATTGGCCGCTCGTCGAACCGGCCCTGCGCACGGCGATTCGCGCCGACGCGACGCCGGATCCGGTCGCCTGGAGCAATCCCGACACCGGCCGTCACGGGCAGCTCGTCGCGGTCGCGGGCGCCTTCGCGCAAGAAGGAGCGTCCTGCCGCGCCTTCCTCGCGCGGATCGAGGATTCCGAGGGAAGCCGGTCCTTGCAAGGGGTCGGCTGCGCGCGAGCGGCGGGCGAACTCGCGATTACCGGCGTCGCGCCGTTTAAGGGCCTGTAAGGCGCGGCGCCCGCAAAACCACTTGCGAGCGGCCGTCCGCGAGCCCAAATAGACGATGAGAAATTGGTGTCCCGGCGCCTTCGGGGCCGACGCCGCATCCTGGGCTCATCATGCGCGACCCCTATCAGATTCTCGGACTGGCGAAGACCGCCAGCGCCGCCGAAATCAAGTCGACCTTTCGTAAGCTGGCGAAGAAGTACCATCCGGACCAGAGCAAGGAGCCGAAGGCGAAGGAGCGATTCGCGGAAATCAGCTCGGCCTACGAGATTCTCGGCGACGAGAAGAAGCGCGGCGCTTTCGATCGCGGCGAGATCGACGCCGAGGGCAAGCCGCGCGCGCCCCAGTTCGAGGGCTTCGGCGCCGGACCGCGCGGCGGCGCGGGTCCGGGCGGCGATTTCCGCGGCTTCAATTTCGATTTCGGCGGCGCCGAATTCGGGCAGGGGCGGGGAGGCGGCATCGATCCCGACATTCTGGCCGAAATGTTCGGCGGGCGCGCCGGCGGCCGCGCGCGCGGGCCGGCCAAGGGCGAGGACGTCGTGGCTTCGGTGACCGTGCCGCTGGCGATGGCGGCGGGCGGCGGTTCAGTGCGAGTCGCGCTGCCGACCGGCAAGTCGCTCGACGTCGCCGTTCCCGCCGGCATCGAGGAGGGAAAATCGATTCGGCTACGCGGTCAGGGCGCCCCCGGGCCGCGCAACGGGCCGGCGGGCGACGCGATCGTGACCGTGCGTTACGCTCCGCATCCGCTGTTCAAGGTCGAGGGGCGCGATCTCAGGCTGGATTTCCCGATCACGCTCTATGAGGCGGTGCTCGGCGCGAAAGTGCGCATGCCGACCCTGGACGGCGCGGTGGAAATGGCGATCCCGGCGGGAACCAGCAGCGGCCGCGTGCTCAGATTGCGCGGCAAGGGACTGCCGCCGTCGGGTGGCCTGGCGCAGGGCGATCTGTTGGCGACGCTGCGAATCGCTCTGCCCGCGGGCGAGGACAGGCCCTTGAGCGATCTCATGCAGGAGTGGCGGGACAAAAAGCCTTACGACCCGAGACCGGGGATGGCTTGATCGCCGCGGGCGGAAACCGCTCCGATCGACGAAATTCTTCATGAACGCCGCGCCGTGAGAACGACGCGGCGTTTCTTTGATCGCGCTTACTTGGCGTGGTGATGATGATGATGATGATGATGATGATGGTGACGATGATGATGGTGGTGGCCATGGTGGTGATGATGGCCGTGGTAGTGATGGTGATGATGCGCGGGATCAGCGGAGGCGACAGCGGGGGCGGCGGCGACGCCGAGCGCGATCACGGCGGCGGCCAAAAGCTTCTTGATCATGGAGATGAGACTTTCGAAACGAGCCTCGGCGCGAGGCTTCATGACGCTGTTTGACCCCGCCGCGATGAACCGAGCATGAACTAAAGGTTAAGAATTTCTTTCGCTGTCTCCACACTACGCGCATGGCCCGAAACGGCGCGAATCACGCGACCCCTCACGCGCTGAAGTCTCTGGAGAGTGGCGGAAATAGGGCCTTTGCGGACATTCACCCAACGTTCAGAAACGGTGCGCTTAACAAGCGCCCGCTGGGAAGAAGAATTGTCCGGGGACAAACCCACGGCGTGGAACGGGGGCTGAAGAGCGGCTGAGAAGCCGAGCGACTTTTTGCGTCCATCACGTCTCTCCTTGATCGTGTTTTTGGACGTACGCCTGTGCCTGTTTCCTCTCCTAGATCGGACGTTCTGGTTCGCGAACCGGAGGCCTTGGTCCCGTTTCCGTTGGCCCCGGCTCACGGCGCTCGCCTTTCGCCCGCGCGCGTGGCGCGGCCGCCGGCGCAGCTGTCGATTCTGAGCGACGCGTCGATGCTGCGTTGGCGCTTCGGCGAGCGGCTCGATGACGTGCTGGAGGACGCCTGCCGCCGCCACGCCGACCGCGTCGCCGTGGCGATCGACGGGGCGAATGTCAGCTATCGCGAACTCGACGCGCGCGCGAATCAGATGGCCCGCTTCTTTCTCATCCAGGGCGTGCGGCCGGGTGATCGCGTGGCCGTGCTGCTCGACCGCGGCGTCGAGGCCTATGTCGCGCTGTTCGCCCTGCTCAAGGTGCGCGCGGTCTATGTGCCGCTCGACGCGAACCATCCACCGGAGCGGCTACGCTACATCCTGGAGGATTCCTCCGCGACGCTGGTGGTCACGCATCTGAGGCTCGCCGATCGCTTCTCCGAAGCCGCGATCCCGCAAATCATCCTCGACCGGTCGCGTTACGAAGTCGCCGATCTCGACGACGCGCCGATCGGCGACGACGAGCGGGCGGCGGTCGCCGACGGGCTCTGCTACATCCTGTATACGTCCGGCACGACAGGACATCCCAAGGGCGTCGCGGTCGCGCATCCCAGCATCTGCAATTTCGTCCGCGTCGCGACCGAACTTTACGGCTTCTCGGTCGGGGATCGCGTCTATCAGGGCATGTCGGTCGCGTTCGATTTCTCGGTCGAGGAATTGTGGGTTCCGCTGGTCGCCGGCGCCACGCTGGTTCCCAACACGGCGGCGACGAGCCTGTTCGGCGAGGAGCTCGCCGATTTTCTCGAATCGCGCGGCGTCACCTGCTTCTGCTGCGTGCCGACCCTGCTGGCCTCGATCGACCGCGATCTTCCCGATCTCCGCGTGCTGCTGATCGGCGGCGAGGCCTGCCCGCCCGCGCTGGTGAAACGATGGAGCCGCCCGGGCCGCAGCCTGCTCAACAGCTATGGCCCGACCGAGACCACCGTCACCGCCACGCTCGGCCACATGCGTCCGGACCGGCCGGTGACGATCGGCAAGCCGCTGCCGACCTATTCGATCCTGATTCTCGACCCCAAGCGCGGCGAGGCGCTGGAAATGGGCGAGGCCGGAGAAATCGGCATCGCCGGCATCGGCGTCGCCGAGGGCTATCTCAACCGGCGCGAGCTGACCGAAGCCAAGTTCATCCCGGACTTTCTCGCGCTGCCCAACAATCCCTCGGGCCGCGTCTATCGCACCGGCGACCTCGGCCGCATCAACGCGGAAGGCGAGATCGAATATCTCGGCCGCATCGACACGCAGGTGAAGCTGCGCGGCTATCGCATCGAACTGACCGAGATCGAATCGGTATTGCTCGAAATCGCCGATATCGCGCAGGTCGTGGTCACGACCTTCGAGCCCGTTCCGGGCGCGGCGGAACTGGTCGCCTATTATTCCGTCAAGCACGGCGCGCCCGCGCCCAAGCCGGCCGCGATCGTCTCCTTCCTGCGCTCGCGTCTGCCCTCCTACATGACGCCGGCCTACCTCGAGCGGCTGCCGTTCATTCCGACCCTCGTCAGCAACAAGGCCGACCGCGAGAAGCTGCCGGCGCCGAAGTCGCCGCGCCTGCGTATCGCCGAAAGCCATGCGCCGCCGACGACGCCGACCGAGCATCTGCTCTGCCACGCGCTGGCCGAGACGCTGGGCCTCGACGAGGTGTCGATCGATGGCGACTTCTTCGAGGAATACGGCGCGCATTCGCTGCTGATGGCGCGCTTCTGCGCCCGCATCCGGCAGGCCGCGCCGACGCTCCATGTCGCGATGCGCGAAGTCTACACCAACCCGACAGTGCGCCGGCTTTCGCGCGTGCTCGACGCCGCCAAGCCGATGGAGGCCGTCGAGCCGGAGAACCCGCCGGAGCACAAGCCGTCGAACCTGACCTTCTATCTCTGCGGCGCCGCTCAATGCGCGTTCTATCTCGCGAGCGGCGTTCTCGGGATCGCGGCGACGCAGGCGAGCTTCGCCTGGACCTACGAAGTCGTCGACTCGCCGATGGCGCTGTATCTTCGCTCCGTCGTGGTCATCATGGCATGGTTTCTCGGGCTGCACGCGCTCGCGATCGGGGCCAAATGGTTGCTGATCGGCCGCGCCGAGGCGCGGACGATTCCGATCTGGAGCGCTGCCTATTATCGTTTCTGGGTCGCCCGACAGCTCATGGGCGTCGCGCCCGCGAACGCCTTCGTCGGCACGCCGCTCTACAACTTTTATCTGCGCTGCCTCGGCGCCCGCATCGGCCGGCACGCCTTGATCATGACGGGAAGCATACCCGCCGCGGCCGATCTCTTCAGCGTCGGCGACGACGCAGTGATCGCTAAGCGCGCGATGCTGCCCGGCTACACCGCCTTCGGCAATCGCCTGCATTTCGGCGCCATTCATATCGGCAGAAACGCCTATGTCGGCGAGGCGAGCGTTCTCGACATCAACGCCTCGATCGGCGACTTCGGTCAGTTGGGCCACAGCTCCTCGCTGCGCAACGGCCAGCTTGTGCCCGAGGGCAAGCGCTATCACGGCTCGCCCGCCGAGGAGACGACGACCAATTTCCGCCTCGCGGACGACGGCGTGGGGCCGCGTT